>Ga0208375_1000426_pt1 | contig 62249 bp, 58 predicted proteins | sample RifOxyD1_FD_184038 | JGI IMG/M metagenome (GOLD analysis project Ga0208375, IMG submission 184038) | Soil microbial communities from Rifle, Colorado - Rifle Oxygen_injection D1 (SPAdes) | ecosystem: Environmental > Terrestrial > Deep subsurface > Rock core/Sediment | place: Rifle, Colorado... | reverse complement strand
GAGCATGGCAATCACATCCAGCAGGGCATTGATCAAATCCATTTTACAGCCTCCCTTCCATGAGAACTGCGGGACGAAAGAGCTATAAATATATTACTATTTATTTAAAAATATGTCAATACGCTGCTTTGCTTTATGGGAACCACTTATCCAGATAATCCTTTTATCCCTCTGAAACCACGTCATTTGCCGTTTTGCAAAATGCTCAGATTCCTTTTGTATTTTTTCAATCATTTGCTCTTTTGATATTTTGTTTTGTAAATATTGTGCGACAAACCTGTATTCTAAGCCAAATTCCTCCAGCCTTTTCCACGATAAAGCTCTATGAAGTTTTTTGACTTCATTTATCATTGCGTTTTTTTTCAGTCTTTTTGCCAGGCGTTTATGGATATTCTTTTTTAACTCGCCGGGCGATTTTTTAATGCCGATTTGCAGGATAGAAAATTGGGATGTCAGACGTCCCGATTTTTGAACGGGTTTACCAGTCTTTAAAACAATTTCAAGCGCCCTGACTAATCTGCGCGGATTTTTAGCATCAATATTTTTTGCCCTCTTTGGGTCAAGTTTTTTTAATTTTTTAAACATTCCCCCAACGCCCAATTTTTCCAATTTTTTTCTCAATTTCCAGTCCGGCTTAACTTCCGGAATTACAATTCCATCAACAACAGACTGAATATAAAATCCGGTCCCGCCAACTATAATTGGCAATTTCCCGCGCTTTTGGATATTTTTAATTGCTTTTAACGCCAATTTTTGATATTGGGCTAAGGTAAACCTTCTTTTTGGATTGGCAACATCCAAAAGCCAGTGGGAGATGCCTTGCATTTCTTTTTTTGTTATTTTACCGGAGCCGATATCCAGCCCCTTGTAAACCTGCCTTGAATCAGCCGAAATAATTTCCGCTCCTTCTATGCCGAACTTATTTCGCCCTGAGCGTAGCCGAAGGGCTAATTTCACGGCCAAGTCGCTTTTTCCTGAAGCCGTCGGCCCCAAAATTACAACTAGTTTGTTTTTTGTGCTGGCTGTTGACATGGTTATTTTTATGTGATAAGATATTTCTATCGTGGACTTCGGTCCGTTTTACGTTCCTTTCACTCGGAGAGTCACATGACTCGCTTGACCCACTCCATTTCTTTCGTCTCGATCTCCTGACGCCGGGCACGGCCCACCACGATGAGCGACACTGGTCGCTCAAAATGGTGATCGGTACCCCCAGGCCCCAACAACATTTTGCTAATACCAATAGCACCATGTCGCTGGGGCTCTTTTCATACAATTTTACCATGTAAAATAAATGGGCGGGCTTCGATGATTTTTACCTTAAGCATTTTTCCTAAAAGGTTTTCTTGGGAAACAACCTTTATTGTTTTATATTGTTCGTTTTTGCCAAAATAGCTGTCTTTTCTATGTTCATTAAATAAAACTAGTGTTTCTTTTCCGATAAATTTTTTATTATGCTCCAGCGCGGTCTCTTTTAGGATATCTGTTAGGATTTTTTCGCGATTTTTCTTTTCTGTCAGCGAAACGTTATCTTTAAGTTTGGCCGCTGCCGTGCCGGCGCGCGCAGAATATTTGTTTATATAGGCCATGTCATATTTTACCTCGCGGAATAGTTTTGCGGTATTTAAAAATTGCTTTTTTGTTTCGTCCGGAAAACCCACAATTATATCAGTTGAAATGGCGATGTCGGGAATTTTTTCTCTTAACTTTTTTATTTTATTTTTATATTCGGCGACTGTGTAGTGGCGGTTCATTGATTTTAAAACTTTATCATCTCCGGACTGCACGGGCAAGTTTAAGTATGGGGTTATGTGTCCATGCTCAGCCATGGCGTTGATAACGTCGTCGTCAAAATCTTTTGGATGAGAGGAAGTGAATCTCACCCAGAATTCGCCTGGAATATCGTTTATCTTTTTTAAGAGTTTTGAAAAATTTGTTGAGCAATCTTTATAGGAATTTACATTTTGGCCCAAAAGCCAAATTTCTTTGTAGCCGTTTCTGATGAGATTTCTTACTTCTGAAATTGTTTCTTTTGCCGGCCGTGAAATTTCCCTTTCTCTTGTGTAGGGAACTACGCAGTAGGCGCAAAAGTTATTGCAGCCGGTCATAATCGGTACGTTTGCAGAAAACTGGTTTTCGTATTTTGGGGCAACATCCAGATAGTTTTCTGCATTTTTAACCTTTTTAATGCCCAAAATCTCCGGAATCCTTTTAATGTCTTTTATATCCAAGACAATATCAAAGCCTTCAATAAATATTTTTTTGTCTTTTTTAAGCACGCAGCCAGTCAGTATAGTTTGTAGTTTATGGTTGGTAGTTTTTAGTTTACGAAATTTTTCTACAAGCCCGTGTATCCTGTCAACAGCAGACTGCCTTATTGAGCACATTGTCACAATAATTACATCGGCCTTGGTTATATCGTCAGTTTTAGTATATTTTGCAGATTCCAAAACAGAAGCAACGCGTTCTGCGTCGCTTATATTCATCTGGCATCCAAAAACTATAACGTGATATTTTTTCATCACCTTATTTCTTCCTTGCGTTCTTTTATAAAATAGCGCCAGCCTTCCAAAAATTCCACAAAAGCTGAAAAGGGCATATCAATTAAAGCATTGAAAAACGCGGCTATGGCGTTATAGCGCCTCCACTTGTTTGAAAGCCATTTGCCAAGCCCTTGGACGGGCAGAAAGAATATATCAGCCAAAAAACCAAAAAAACCTTCTTTTTCCGGTTCCATTGTAAGCTCCTGTGCCCGCTTTGCTACGGCTGTTCCTGCAAATAATATTAGGGCAATAAATATAATATCTATAAATATTGAAATGGCCGGAAAATTAAAGTAATTCAACGCAAAGATTATTGCTCCAAAAGTTATAAAAGAAGAAAAAACATACACCAGAGAAAGAAACATCCTCATGGCAACGTTCTTTCTTCTATTGAGCTTTATTTCATAGGCGTCAATTTTTTCTGTCTTGTAGGTTATTTTCATTGTTTCCATAACAACCGTATTCAGGTTTTTTGAGGAGGGCTTTTTTATTGAGATAACTATTAAAAACATAAGCGCCGTGGGTATTGCAACATCGGCGGCAAATATTGCTGGATTTGTTGAACTTCTTGTAACCACATCTATTATCCACTCTAAAATTACAAGAGAAAGTATTTTTGTTGCAAAAATTGAAATTGTCGAATAAACAGCGGCCCTTGAAATCCTGGTTTTTAGGGTGGCGGCTCTCTTTGTGTAGGCGTCTTTTATTTTGCCCTCCAGGATTTTTGGGTCTGAAATTTCTCCATTCTCGTTTTGAAACAAAATATCCCCAAGCAATAAATACGGAGTGTCGTACCTTTCGCAGACAGCGTAAAATTTATTTGAAAGGGGGTTAAGCAGGTTCTTTTCTATTTCTTGCCACGAAACAAAAATATCACGCGAAATGTCCGCAATTAATTGCCGGCTCGGTTTGTTCCATTCAGGATATTTATATTTTAACAGGTTGTAGCTAATTATTGGCTTATCCAGTTTAAACAGGGCATGGCACACGGCAATATAGATTTGAATATCCTTTTCACTCTTTTTTAAAAGTCCCTTTTCGTAAATTTTGTTTGAAATTTTTATTTTTTCCTTCATCGCCCAAAACATATATTCAATCAGGGCTATTTCCTTAATTGCCGGAGCCAGCAAGTCTTCTATTTCGCAGGCAGCAACATCCAACAGCCAATTGTAAAAATTTAATCCAGCTTTTCCATTCTTATTTTCGGGATTATTTTTTAAGATAAAAACATACTTGCTTATTATGTTTTGGACGTCCTTAATTTTTGATTCCTCAATTTTGTCATTTGGAAAATGACCGCCCCGTATTAATTCTAAAACTAACCCTTCAGCCATTTCGCCGTTTTCAGGAAAATTATTGAGCTCAAGCTCAAAAAATCTCCGTTTCAGTTTTCTGATAATTGCGGCCCTGCGCATTAAATGCTCTTCTTTCCATTCAACAACAGTACGCACTTTTTCATAAAAAGCAGCCACGCTTAAAGCGACCTCGTCCACGTTTATCGTGGCCGCGCCTTCTTTTTGAAGCCCAGATTTTTTTGCAAAATTATATTGGGAGATTAACTTTTTTGTTGCCTCGGAAAGTTCCATTATGATTTTGAGATAATTTTGTTTTTTATCTTGTCAACAAAATTGTTAATAGGCATTTGGCCCAAGTCGCCTTTTCTGCGCTCTCTTACTGCGACTGCGTTAGCTGCGATTTCTTTGTCGCCGACTATTAGTAAATACGGGATTTTTTGCATTTCAGCTTCGCGTATTTTTTTGCCCAAAGTTTCGTTTTGGTTTTTTATTTCAACTCTAATATTTTTATCTTTCAATTCCTTCTCAATTTTTTTGGCATACTCATCGTGCCTTTCGGAAATTGGGATTACGGCAACCTGAACAGGGGACAGCCAAACCGGAAACGCCCCGGCCAGGTGTTCTGTCAAAATTCCTATAAATCTTTCCAAAGACCCGTAAACTACCCTATGAATTACAACCGGAGTTTTCTCTTTTCCGTCGGAATCTATATATGATAAGTTAAATTTTTTGGGTATCTGGAAATCAAGCTGTATGGTTCCCGTCTGCCAGTCGCGGCCCAAAGAATCTTTCATCAAAATATCTATTTTGGGCCCGTAAAACGCGCCATCGCCATTTTCTATGGTATATTTTTTTCCGCTTTTTTCCAAAATATTTTTTAATTCGCTTTCTGCTTTGTTCCAGCTTTTTACATCTCCCATAAAATCCTTTGGCCGTGTTCCCAGCCTGAAAGAATATTCTAAATTAAATATAGAATAGAATTTTTTGGTTATCGCCAGAATCCTCGCGTATTCGTCTGCGATTTGGTTTTCTGAAATAAAAATATGGGCATCGTCCTGGGAAAATTCCCTCACTCTCAAGAGTCCGTTTAATGTTCCGGATTTTTCAAAACGGTGCAATGTGTCTGAGTCGGAAAGCCTCAACGGCAGTTCTTTGTATGACCTCGGCCTGGATTCGTAAACAACCATTGCATTCGGGCAGTTCATTGGCTTTAACCCGTATATTTCTCCTTCTTCGGTTTCAGAAATAAACATGTTTTCTTTGTAATGGTCCCAATGCCCTGATTTTTGGTAAAGCTCTTTTTTGTTTATCAGCGGGCTTTTTATTTCAAAATATCCTTCTTTCTGGTGCTCTTCTCTCCAAAAATTGATCAGCTCATTAAAAATAATTAACCCTTTCGGAAGCCAATAAGCCATTCCCGGAGCTGTTTCATGAAACATAAATAACTCAAGTTTTTGGCCCAATTTTCTGTGGTCGCGTTTTTCCGCTTCTTCCATCATTTTTAAATAATCCATCAGCCCTTTTTCGGTTTCAAAAGCAACGCCGTAAATTCTTGTCAGCATTTTATTTTTTTCGCTTCCTTTCCAGTAGGCCCCTGCAATTTTTGTCAGTTTAAAGCTGTTTGGGTCAATGGCGCTTGTGTCTTTTACGTGAGGCCCTTTGCATAGGTTATGAAACCAATCAGAATCATAAAAACTTAACTTTTTCTCGCCTGATTTTTTTAAGTCTTTAATAATTTCAGTTTTGAGCGGGTCATGCTTGTAGAATTTAAGAGCTGCGGCGAAGGTTGAACTGCCTTCCACAAACTTAATTTTCTGGGCAATTATTTCCCGCATTCTTTTTTCTATCCGCTCAAAATCTTTTTCCGAAATCGTTTTACCTTTCGGGAAAGCATAATCTTGATAAAATCCATTTTCAATTGCCGGACCCATTCCCAAGCTGGCCTTGGGATATTTTTCCATTATCGCCATGCTCATCAAATGAGAGAGGGAGTGGCGTATATTTTCAATGTTTTCTGGCATAAATTTATGTATGTATAAAGAATAGTATTTGATAATGATAGCACCTCTGTTTGTGGTAGTAAACCCCGTTAGAAGTTTGCCATTTCAAACATAATATTTTCTAATTTTTAGCTTCAAAATGGTTTTCTATGGCGACGCGCGTACGCGTGTCGCCATGTTTTTCACCACAAACTTCTAACGGGGTAAATTATTGACAATTTATAAAAATTATGTAATATAAGTTTAGTACCTAAGACCAAATATGGCGTTGCCATACCGCGTCGGCGGATTCCGATACAGGAGTATTTTCGATGAGAATTATTGTTGGAACAAAAAACTCGCACAAACTTGAGGCTGTTGAAAGTGCTTGCGGGAGGGTGGGTATAAAAGCTCCTAAGATTTTAGGACTCAAGATTCCGTCCGGGCAAAATGAACAACCGGTAGGCCTTGAGGAAACCTATGAGGGTGCCTTAGCCCGAGCGGTTGGTGCGCAGAAAGAGTTTATTGACCCATGGGGTATTTTTGTCGGCATTGAAAGCGGAATAGTCAGGATTCAGCCGACGGCTTATGTCGACTTGGCGGTAGTTGTGGTTATTACTTCGGAGCGCAGGATTGTCGCAACTTCCAGCGGGGTTGGATTTCCTTACGATTATGTTGCAACCGCCAGAATCCGGGGTTTTGAAACCACGACCGTCGGCTCTGTGATTGCCGAAAAAACGGGCTGCGACGGCACGGACCCGCATTCAACCCTGACGCACGGGAAAGTTTCACGAAAAGACATTCTTGTGCAGGCTCTAACGATTGCCCTTTCACAGGTCTAGGAGAGAAATCATGGCTCTATGCGGGAAATTTGAGAAAGGCGGCCGGGTTCGCGTTATAAACGCCGGGCGAAACGCAGATATAACCGGGCTAGACCCAAAGAAAGTTTACACGGTTGGAGCAGTAGAGGATGTTCCAAAAGATTCTCAGCCAAGCATTGGCCATAGCCAGCTTGTTTTTCTGGATGGAGTGGTCTACCCTTCCAACGTAAGGAAGGGATTTACTGACCGCGATCCGGAGAAAAAAAGAAGGAAAATGTTTTCCGGCTTCTACTTTGAAAAGGTGTCGGAAAATTGAGAGATTTTAGAGGCTTGCGCTTTGCCGCAGGCTTTTTGTTTATAAATTATGCCTCTTTTGGAACAAGGATTTTCTGCACGTCGTCGGCGACGATTTTAATTTCGCCGTTGAACGTGCTACGATTAAATAGCAACCAGACACCTATTTTGAGGAGGGCTATATGGCAAACGAGGAGCTCTTTGAAAAAGCAATCGCTTTGTTGCGGGAAGAACTTTCGTTGTGGGAGCATTATCCTGGCAGCGAAGGAAGAATCAGGCGAGAACGCACCTCAACTGCTATCGCCGATTTATCTGCTGGCAATATCTCAGAAAGCGTTTTAAGGGCGCTTAATGAGTCGGGCAGGTATTATCTCAACCTTTGCAACTTTGCAAGAAATCCCGAGCAACTGAAAAGCTGCGGCCTTCCGCAAGCGACTATTGATGATTGGGTCAAAAAACGGGAAACAAATGGAACCAGGTCAACCGAGTTTTTTATACTCTATGAGAGCCTCCTTGATCTGGCAACCAGCGCTCCGCATTGAAAGATGCGGTTTTTGTTTGCCGTAAAATATTGACATTTATATTTTTATATGCTATGATTAATAAGGAGCAGCTTGAAATGCCTTTTGGTCTGTTGGGAATCAGGACCATAAGGAAGTAGAGTTTTCAGCCCTTAACCCCTCCGAAAGGAGCAAGCCGGGCATATCTCCTAATATCGTCAGTTACGTTTCAACGCAACCCGATTGAAGGAGATTGAAGATGTCAGAGCAAAGATGTGGTGGATGTGGAAAAAAATTTCAACAGAACGATTCCGACCGAATCACGAGTAGCGGGAACGCTCTCGGCCGGGAGCCGGACAAGCAGTTGTGCTACAACTGCGCCTTGGAAAAGGTGACCGGCGGATCTTGCCCCGAAGAAGGCGACTTTAACACAGCGCGCCTGATTTCAGGAGAGATGACCGACCAGGAGTGGAGATGGTTGCAGGAAGACATGCGAGCTGTCGAAGAGAGTCGTTCCATCATCGAGCCTGACTCTGATGACGAGGACGATTACTACAACGACCCCGCGTGGTGCTATCGGTGCAACAGGGATACCGCTTTTTGCAAGTGCATTTGCTACGAGTGTGGCGAATTGCTTGAAGAATGCGAATGTCACTGCGCGCTCTGCGACACACCCAAGCCCGGCGGCGGACTTTGTGAAACCCATGCTCCAGGGTGGAACGAGTCTGTACAGGGTCCTGTCCCTTCAAACAGTGAGGAGGTCGGGCAATGTGAAGGCTGCGGCATCACTTTTAACATTGTGTTCGAGATTGAATCTGAGTTTCCGACTCCGTCGAAGACTATGAGATTCCTGTCTCGGCACAACCGTAAAAAGTGCCTGAAATGCAGCTAACATCACAAGCCCCGCAACGAGCGATCGTTGCGGGGCGTTTTCTTTGTATGGAGTCAGTATTTTTAGGCTTCTTTTGGCACAAGAATCTCCTGCACGTCGTCGGCAACAATTTTTATTTCGCCTCCGCGATCGTCAACGCGCCCGGCCACAAAGACTATTTTATTCTCTTGCAACGCAGTCGGGTTGCGTTCTAATAAATTTGGGAAAATCACAACCTCGGCTCTGCCCGACAAGTCTTCAAGTTTTATAAACAGCATTGGTTTGCCGTTTTTTGTAATAATTTTTTTAACAGAAGAAATTAATCCGCCAAACACAAGTTTTTTATCAACCAAGGTGTGGTCTACGAGTTTTATAAGAGGTGTTGTCCGCTTTTCAAAAAGTTTTTTGAAGCTGTTTAACGGGTGCGAGCTTACATAAAGGCCAAGCAATTCTTTTTCCCAGCCAAGCCTTTCAAATTCTGACGCGGGAGGGGCCGGCTCCAATTTTATTTCTTTGCTGGTTATTTTTATGCCCGAGGAAGCAAAAAGCCCCATTTGGTTTGAGTTGGTATTTTTATTGTTTTCGCGGGCAATTTCAAGCATTTTTTCAAGGTTTTGCAAAAGCTGGTTTCTTTCGGCAAATTCGTCAAATGCTCCCGCCTTAATTAACGCCTCCATTGATTTTTTATTCAAATCTTTTGACTTTACGCGGTTAATAAAATCGCTGATGGTTGAAAACCTCCCGTTGTTTTTTCTTTCTTCAACAATTGCGTCAATAATATTTACACCAACATTTTTAATTGCCAGAAGCCCAAACCTGATTTGATTTTTTTCTGGCACAACAGTAAAGTTTTTTAAAGATTCGTTTATGTTTGGAGCCAGCACTTCAACGTCCATTTTTTTGCATTCATCAATTAAAAAAGAAATTCTTTCCACGTCGGCTTTTTCCGAAGTCAAAACAGATGCCATAAACTCAACAGGGTAGTGGGCTTTTAAATAGGCTGTCTGGTAGGCTATTGTGGCGTAAGCTGCCGAGTGCGACTTGTTGAATCCATACGACGCAAAAGGCAAAATCCATGTCCATAATTCCTGGGCAACCTTTTTCGAGGCGCCGTTTTTTATTGCTCCGTTAACAAATTTTTGCTCTTGCGCGTCAAGCAGGTCTTTAATTTTTTTACCAATGGCCTTTCTTAAAACATCCGCCTCGCCCAGGGTGAATCCGCAAACTTCCTGCGCAATTTTCATAAGTTGCTCCTGATAAATGCAAATTCCATAAGTATCTTTTAAAATTGGCTCAAGCGCCGGATGCAAATATTCAATTTTTTCCTTTCCGTGTTTTCTGGCAATATAATCTGGGATAAATTGCATTGGGCCGGGGCGATAGAGGGCAACCATGGCCGTGATGTCCTCAAAAGTTGTAGATTTTAATTCTTTTAAATACCTTTTCATGCCGTCACTTTCAAGCTGGAACACAGATGTGGTCAGGGCGTCCTGCAAAAGTTTGTAGGTTTTTTGGTCGTCATAGGGAATTTTGTCCAAATCAATTGATAATTTATTGTGTAAAACATAAATTCTTGCCAGCGTGTCTTCTATTATTGTAAGGTTTTTTAATCCCAAAAAATCCATTTTCAAAAGCCCAAGGTCTTCAATTCCGTGCATTTCATATTGGGTGATAATACCTTCTTCGCCTTCTTTGGTTGACCTTTGCAATGGCACAGAATCAGTTAAAGGATTTGCTGAAATCACAACTCCGCAGGCATGAGTTGAAGCGTGCCTGGCGACTCCTTCAAGTTTTTTCCCAAGGTCTATTAATTTTGTTGCCATTGGGTCGGTTTCATATTTTTCTTTAAATTCGTCAACTTTTTCCAGGGCTTCCGCCAGATCCATTCCCATGGGAATCATTTTTGCCATCTGGTCGCAGTAAGAATATGTATATTGCAAGGCCCTGCCAACATCTCGGATAACAGCGCGGGCAGCCATTGTTCCAAAGGTAATAATTTGGGCTACATGGTCACGGCCATATTTTTCTCCGACATATTTTATAACTTCATCTCTTCTCCTGTCAGCAAAATCCAAATCAATATCGGGCATGGAAATCCTTTCAGGATTTAAAAATCTTTCAAAAAGCAAATTGTGTTTTAACGGGTCAACGTTTGTAATTCCGGTTAAGTAAGCAACAATAGAACCGCCGGCAGACCCGCGGCCCGGCCCCACAACAATCCTGTTTTGCTTTGCCCAGTTTACAAAATCTTGCACAATCAAAAAGTATCCGGCGAACCCGGTTTTTTCTATAACAGAAATTTCATATTTTAGCCTGCCAATTATTTTTTGGTCAGGGTTTTTGCCGTATCTTTTTTCCAATCCCTGATAGCACAACTCTTCCAAGAATTGCGTATCGGTTTTGCCTTCTGGCAAGGGAAACACGGGTAACTTTATTTTTCCAAGCTCAATGGTTAAATTGCACATGTCTGAAACCCTTTGCGTGTTTGCGAGGGCTTCGGGATATTCTTTGAACTCCTCCTCCATTTGCGCCGGACTTTTCATTGAGAAGTCGTCTTGTTTCATAGACAATCTTTCTGCGTCATTAATGTCGGAACCTGTGTTTATTAGCATTAAAACATCCTGAGCCTCGGCGTCTTCCTTTTTTAAATAATGAATATCGTTTGTGCAAACTAAAGGTATGCCGGTTTTTTTTGAAAGTTCAACCATTTTTTTGTTTGCGGTTGCCTGCTCAGGAATATTTTGGTGGCGCTGAAGTTCTAAATAAAAATTTCCCTTTCCAAAAAACTTTTCATATTTTAGGGCGGTTGCCTCGGCTTCCTCATCTTTGTTTGAAATTAAGAGGCGCGGGATCTTTCCTTGTATGCAGGCGCTCATGCCGATTAATCCCTCCGCGTATTTTTCCAAGAGCTCTTCGTCAATTCTTGGTTTATAATAAAATCCGTCAAGCTGAGCTATTGAAACAAGTTTTACCAAATTTTTATAACCCTGCTCGTTTTTGGCAAGCAAAATTAAGTGGTTTCTTTTCTGGTCAACATTGGGCCGTTTGTCTGTGTGTTTTTCAAAAGCAACATAAACCTCGCATCCTATAATGGGCTTTATTTTTTTTGCCAGAGATTTTTTGTAAAACTCAATTGCTCCGTACATTACACCATGGTCAGTCAAAGCAACAGAATCCATTCCTAATTCTTTTACGTAATCCAAAAGCTCGTCTATTTTAGGCAGGCCATCTAAAAGGGAATAGTGCGAGTGAACGTGTAAATGCGTAAATTTCATAATTCGTATGCCTTATTTTACTTTTTATATTATATTTATTCAACTATTGACTCAAGCTCTTATATATGCTATAATTAATAATATATAGCACATTGTCGCATCCCCCTCGTCTAACGAACGAGGAGAGTCACGGGATCGACCGTCAAGCCGGTGGAGCGTATGTAGCGCGTTGCTGCTACTCCGCAGGGGAAGTTCTGCGTGGCTTGTCCAGCCTTTCTAATAAAGAAGGGTGTTAAAAAGGACTGGACAACACGAAGTCGCTCCCGGCGCAAATATAGCCGCGTAGAGGTTGCAAACACTTCAAAGTGAAATGAGTTGCAATCTCCGCGGCTTTTTATCTAGAAATTTTTCTTGTGCATGCGCTGGACAAATTGCGAAAACTTTGTAATATAAGAGCGTTGCCCCTTTCCATTCTGGCACAAAGGATTATTGCGATGAAAAGACGCAAGCGCAGGAAAATAGTTTATTCGCCATCTCTGTGGTTTTTTGTCATTGTTGCGTTTGCTCTCGCATATTGCGTTTCGTCCATTATTCCTTAGCGGGAAAAAATTGCCCTGTGCGGAGAACATTGTTTCTCCGTTTTTTTGTGTGTTAAAATATAATAATGAACTATCCGAATTTTGACGAGGAAAAAAAGTTGTGGAAAAAGGGGTATAATTTTGTTGCAGGACTGGATGAAGCCGGAAGGGGTCCTTTGGCCGGACCGGTGGTGGCAGGAGCAGTTATTATAAATCCGAAGCACGGAATTCTAATTTCGGATTTAAAAATTCGGGATTCAAAACAAATGTCGGCTAATCAGCGCGAGGATGTTTATGAAAAAATAACCGTGTGTAAAGATATAACGTGGGGAGTGGGGATTGTTTCGGAAAAAGTTATAGATAAAATAAATATTTTGGAAGCAACAAAACTGGCAATGCAAAAAGCCATAAATAATTTACTTTCGCGCAACCCTCGTCATAAATTACGCTATCGCGCGAAAAGTGATGATGGTTTATTTTTGTTGATTGACGGGAATATGAATTTTGGATGGGGCTATAAATATAAATCTATAATAAAGGGCGACCAGAAGGTTTTTTCAATTTCCGCAGCTTCTATTATAGCAAAGGTAACTCGGGATCGCATAATGCGAAAATATCACAAAAAATATCCAAATTATGGTTTTGACAAACACAAGGGATATGGCACCAAGTCGCACTTTGCCAGTATCAAAAAATATGGGCCGTGCAAGATCCATCGGAAGACATTCCGGCCCGCAGGTCTGGAGTTATCCACAGCTTGACGTTTGTTTTTGGTTTATAAAAAAAGTATAATTAAGAAATTAAAATTTAAAAACAAAAATATGGACAAATCAAAAGGGTCATCTTTGGTGTTTATTTTTATATTAATTTTAATAATTGTGGTTTCTCTTGCCGGCGGAGCGATACTGGGAGTTTATTATCAAGGCCAGCAAAAGCCAACGACCTCAACTATCGTGCAGGAAAATAGCGAGGCGTTTGCCGCCATGCCCGCCCTGATTGGCAACTTAAACTCGTCTATATTTCTTCCAATAACAGCCCACGGAAACGTGAAAAAAATTGACGCTAATAAAATTACCTTAAACAACGGCCAGGAAGATTTTACAATAAATGTTAACGCCGATGCAGATGTTAATAAATTTATTGCCGACCCGGCTCAAAAGAAGGCTACAGGGGATAGCACAAACTATATTCCTCAAACAATTAAGTTTTTAGACATTAAAGTTGGAGATACAGTAGATATTTATGTAAAAGTTTTACAAAGCGGCCAATTGCAGGGTTTTTCGGTTATGATATATCCGATTTCAAAATAAATTATTTAATTTTTTGTCTAAAGAATTTTTAAGCATAAATAAAACAAAGTATTTTTGGACAATTATTTTTGTTTTATTTTTGTTTGGTTTAAACTTTGTGAATCCTGCAAAAGCTTCTACGGAAATATACGGCCAGACTTTTAACTATTTGTGTTCAGGAGGAAGTGGCACAAGGTGTGCGTTGCAATTAATCGGAAGCATCGGGAAGCCCTGCGAAAACGAGTTTGGCCGTAAAGACGATTCTATGTGCAAGCCTAAAACTAATAAGCCCATCTGCAGTAGAGGTAAATGTATATTAGGACCGGCAACTGCGGGCAAATCATGTGCTACTGTTGGTGATAATGCGATTTGTGCTCATGAAGATGGAAAATGTGGCGGTCCTTTTGCGCCGGCCGAACAACCTCCGGCCGAGGATAAGCTTTGCAAAAGCTCGGGCGGGCATTCTCCTGTATATAGCACAGACGGCCTTGAGTGGAGATGGTCTTGTTTTCCTGTTGGCACAGGAGGAACGGTTGATGCTTCCTGCCACACCCCTAAAAAATCTGCCCCGGGGGAATGTGGAGGTCCTTTTGAGCCGTCGGAGAAACCACCAACATTGGATAAACTCTGCAAAAATAACGGCTGGGCTTCTGTTATAAATTCAGACGACCCTTATTATTGGACATGGGATTGTAATCCATCGGGGTTAGATAATAGCAAGCCTGCTTTTTGTAAAGCTCCTAAAAAAAAGATTGATGGATTTTGCGGTAAGGACAACGGGTTTGTTTTCACACCTACAGCCGAAGCATTGCAACCTCCGTCATCTGGAAATCAGCTTTGCAAACAAGGTACGGATTTTAATTCTGCAATTGGAAAAACCAGCTTAATGTCAATTGGAAAAACCAAAACTTGGGAGTGGTATTGTTTTGGTCAGGCGGGGGGAGTGGATGCGCCGTGCAAAACACTACCGCCAGAATCTACTAATGGGAAGTGCGGGGCGTTTATTCAGGGAAAAACATTTGAAAACCTAACCGCCGATAACGAGAATTTATGTGACATCGGGCTGTCATCTGATTTTGAGTTAAGCAATGATGTTAGATGGAAATGGAATTGTATAGGTACGGGCGCAGGAACAAGTGCTCTTTGTTATGCGTGGAAGAAAGAATTGCTGAATATGTGCGGGCCGGCGGTAAATAAAGTTATTGATAGTACTGTCTGCACTCATTTCGCTATTGGCACTATTGCTGATGAATTGTGCAATCCTGGATATACGCCATGGCAAAATCAATTTTTCTACGATAAGCATTATTGCGCATGGGAATGCACTACCAACTTAGGACCCCCCGTTCAGCAGTGCCACAGCCAGGTTGTCCTTGGTCCAAATTGTGGGCGTGCCATCACGAAAGAATATGCATCAGGCACTTTGTCTGTACCAGTTGACGATGCATGCTCGGGAGAGGAATTAACTTATTATGTCGATGACGAAAAAAATTTAGTATTCGATTCAAACACAGTTAAGTGGACATGTAAAAGTAATATCGGGGGTGCCGATAGTGAATTGTGTACCGCCAGTCGCAAACCAGGTCAATACGATGCAGCTTGCGGTATTTTTAAGAATTATCCTGCAGGCACTGGAGCGGTGCCGGCTATCCATGCGTGTAATTCGGTTTCGCATCCAGATAATTCCGCAAAATTAAAATTTGTTAAGGACTATGCATCCTGGATATGTGTAAGCAATTTGGGCGGCAAGTCCAGTGATACTTGCGAGGCAAGACAGTCATCCTCCAGCACTTGTGATGCAAGAACAGCCTGCAGTAATCACGGGACTTGTTCGGTGCCGGTTACGGGCGGTACGGCAATTAATATTTTTAACGGATTTATCGGCAGTATTTTAAATAGTTATTTAAGCCAAGTTTATAATCAATTATTTGCAGTTACAACACCAAGCGCCTGTTCTTGCAGTAGTTGTAAATGCGATAATGGATGGACAGGAAAAAATTGTAGTACGCCAACAACCTGTACGCCAACCTGCTATAGTTCTATAGCTTGGGCTACTTGTCAGCCCGGAACAACTCAAACAGGTTCATGCGCTTCAACTAATTGTGGAACAACACAATATATAATTTCAACAAGGCCTTGTCCTCCTGTCTCCACATGCAATTCGGCGGCAGATTGCAACGGCCGTGGAACGTGTAAGGTAGACGGCACATGTGATTGCGGGAATAGCGGTTATACTGGAACGAACTGCGAAACTTTAATTGCGGGGAATTGTTCAGCGCTGGGCGAGTGCAATAATCACGGAGTTTGCGCAGCCGGCGATACTTGCTCGTGCGATGCCGGATGGGCTTTGCCTGATTGTTCTAAGGAAATTTGTACGTCTTGGACATATAATGCTTGGACTCCAGCAACTTGTCCGTCCTCAGGAGCTCAAACAAGAACAATAGCTACCCGTACGCCAACAGGATGCACGGGTGGAACCCCAGAGGCTCTTTCGAGAACCTGCACACATGGGTCTGTCGTTAATGGAACCTGCGGAACAGCTGATGACAAAATATATCCTCAAAGCGCTACGGGATTTGGCAGTGATACTATTTGCGCAACTGGAACAGCCAGCCCAAATCCTGTTTTTCCGACTCCGGGTAATAGTGTTGAATGGAAATGTATTGGCTCCAGCGGATCGGGTCCATGGTGTATGGCTTCTCATTGTAATCCTGCAACAGACTGCAACGGCCACGGAAATTGTAATGCAACTTCAGCAGAAAGCTCTTGGTGCACCTGTAACACAGGCTGGAATACCTCAGTAAGTTGCGCAGACTGCGCCACAGATTATTATCCAACAGTATTTTACGCGTCTTCATCGGCAAACGCTTGTGTTGTGCGCTGCACCCCAACAACTTGTGGCGACCACGGATATTGTAACTATGCAACCCCAACAACCAGCCAGCCATGCACTTGTTTAGAAGGTTGGGCAGGCAGTACCTGTAATGTTTGCGCCACAAATTATTATCCGGTGGTGGGTAGTTGTGTGTATTGCAACCCGGAAACAACTTGCAATAGCCACGGAGCGTGTAACCCAAATCCAGCAGATATTTATAACATGTGTTATCAGTGCGACACTGACTGGATTGGTGGTGATTGCGGAACGCCCCAGCCATATAATTGTAATACTCAAACGTGGCAATGCACAGCGTGTACTAGTGGTATGTGCGTATTTGGCGACAAGGCGCAGTGTCAGGGATATTGCGTCCCTTTTTAGAAAAGTTATCCACAGCTTGATATTTGTTTTTAAAAATTAAAAAAAGTATAATTACGAAATAATTTTTAAAATTAGAAATTTACGCTTATGGCAACAAATTCAAACAACAGCAGAAGTTTAGTAATTATATTAGTAGTGGCGGGAATAGTCATTTTTGTTTTAGGGGGAGTGGCGGGGGTTTTATTTCAAAATCAAAAAACAAACGGCACAATTGGGATTGGGACACCCGTAAATACTCCGGTGAAACTAGCGGATAATTTAAAATCAAAAGCCATAAGCTCCATTATGCTTTATGGGAAGGTTGAAAGCATTTCCGGAAGAACCGTTAAAATTTCTAACAACGGGGATGTTGTTTCTGTTGCAATATTGGAAAACGCAATATTTTCCGCAGTAGACGCCTCCAAAAAATCACCGGTGCGGCAAGGCGCAAAATTTGAAGACATAAAAGTGGGGGACAACCTAAACATTAGCGTAAAAGTTGCGGAAAATAATTCGTTTATTGGCGCCTCTGTTGTAATATTCCTTGCGCAAAAATAAAACATCATGAATAAAACAATTTTAATCATCTTTTTTGCAATTATTTTTATACTTGTAGTTCTTTTTGCATTTGTTGCCGGAGTTTCTTTTCAAATGAAAAAAGATGCTCCTAAACTGCAAATTGGCGAAGAAAACGCCAAAACTGTGCAGGTTTTAACTTCAAGGCTGGTTCATTCAATTTATGCTTACGGAGAGGTAAAAAATATTTCGGGCAGAAACATAACAATAAGCAACGGAAAAGACGACCTGACCGTTAAGATTAGAGACACTGCAAGTATTTTATTTTATAAAACTACAACGGCAAACCCAACGGGCGCGGCAAAGGAAATAAAATTTGAAGAAATAAAAAAGGGGCAGGCAATAAATATAAATTTAAAGCTTTTGCCAAACGGCTCAACCGAAGGAACCGCAATAACTATTTTTGCCGAGCCGCCAATACCAGCGGTTATCAACAAATAGTTGTTTTTAAAACGATTTAATTTTTTAAGTTTTTAGTTTTTTATAATCCATGCAGACAAAAACAATAAAAATAATAAGCTTGCCAATTTTGGCTTTTGCTATTTTTTTATTTCTGACTGCTTTTGGAGCCGTAGAAGCAATTAATTCAAAAATTCCCTGCACCTGTCCTAGCGGCGGCACAGTATGCGCAAGCGCTTTTTGTCCTACCGATACAATGTGTCAGGAAGGATATTGTAATGACGGCTCAACTAATTTGATTTGTCCGCTTAATTGTCCCCTATATAATTTTAATGAATGCTCTGCGCCATGTTACAGAACTGAAATTGGTCCATGTCAATATACGGCCGTGCCGGGCATCCCCTTTATGTGCGTGCCAGATATATCCTATCCGGATCCAAGTTGTTCAATGGGTTTTGATTGTACAGGAAGTGGGACAGGCGGTGGCGGTGGCGGTGGGTTAATTGGCACATGCGCGACTTATGGATTGAGCGCAGGAAATGCTTGTATTAGTGAAGATGTTGGAGGCGGGCAGGGAAGTTCTTGTTCGTCTAATTCCGATTGCCAGCCAGCAACTGGCCAAAAATATTGCGATTTAAGCACGGGCCAGTGCTCCACAGACGGAAATGGACTAATTTGCTCTCTTGATGTAGAATGTGGTCTTGGCACTTCGGTAAGCAGGTGTAATATTGGCGGAACATGTTCTGTCTCCGGGGATGGCGATGCATGCTCAACCAGCGCCGACTGCGGGGCATTAACGCCAAAATGCGATGAATCGGGGAAATGTGTGTTAACTAATTCTGGCGGTATATCCTGCGCAACCGATGCAGAATGCGCATTTAGATGCGCAAGCAGTGGTTTGGGAGTCAACAACCAATGCGTGCAGGGAGGCGATGGCGCGCCTTGTTATAACTCCATGTATCATACGCCGGACGATAATTTGTGCAAGCCTTATGGATGCGATGACGCAAATCAACGATGTGTGCAGGGCGGAACCGGTAATTCCTGCGGAGGCCCTAATGATTATGTTACGTGCGAGCCCGATTGCACAATCAGCGGTAATTGCGCTTTATATAGGTGCAATACGCAAAACCAGCGATGCGAAACGGGGCTGGCGGGAGGAATTATCTGCAATCAGAACGACCCTTTGGCTTGCAAATACAGGTGCGCCACAAATTTTACTTGTTCTTCGGGAGGATTTGGGGCGGTGTGCGACCCATTTGGCAATCCAGACGCCTGTAAATTTGGTTGCGACCCAAATCCAAGCAGCCCAAGTTATATGAGATGCATTCAAGGACTTTACACTGAATTCCCTTGTAATATTTTTCAAACAGGAGATGCCTGCGCGTATAAATGTTCGGGAGAATCATGTGCATTGCAGGGGTGGAATAAGTATTATTACTCTCCATACACCACCACGCCCATTCCAAGCGACCCAAGAAGTTGTACCGATGATACAAATTGCGCATATGGCTGTAATGCTTCTTTGCAATGCGTTCAGGGAATAGGAACAGGAGAATGGTGTACGCCCATACCTGGGAATCCTAATTCAACAGTTCCGTGTGATTACGGATGTGTTGGAAATAGATGTGTTCTAGGAAGTGGAGGTCCATTGTGCGGGCCTTCAAATGACGGAGCCGATTGTATAACAAGATGCGGAGCAACAAGCAATCCCTTAAACCCCTTAAAACCTTATCCTGATGATTATTTTGCATATTCTTGCATGCAAGGCGTTTCTACTGATTCTTTACCCTGTACGGTCGATTCGCAGTGCGGATATAGTTGTAACGAATATGACCAATGCGTTCCGTTTGGCGGAGGCGCTAGTTGTGACCCTTATAATTCGTTTTCATGCGGTTATCCGGAATGTGATCCGACCACAACCCCCTTTGACCCGGACGGGTGCGGAGGATGTGGAAATTTTTGCGGGCCAAATGGATATTGGTTTGCTTGCCCCTCAGTAAATCATTTAGTGGATCCACGCGATTCGGCCGGGCAATGTTTGTGCTATCCTAATCAAAACCCCGCCTTGGGATTTACCTGCGGGTCAAACGATTTTTTTGAACCGCACGTTAACACCCCGCCATACGCCCAACCGGTAACGTGCAGCCAATGCGCGGTGCAACAGCCCCCATATATAACAGGTCTTTCGCTTGCTCAAAATCAATGTACCGGAATAGTGGGGCAGTCAGCGGTCAACCTTCAATGGGTTTATAACAGCCCCGACGATATTGATGAATTAAAATATGAGCTTCAAATAGCAAGAGACGAAGACACAAATTTTGATGACCCTGTTTTTTACAAAACAGTATTGCATTCCGCGCTAAACGGATCTACGAATTTTTCTCCGACTATTCCAATAATATTTGGCGCAGACGTTCCCGGTTGCAATGAAAACATAGGGCAAACTTGTTATTTGAGTTTCGGCAAAAATTATCGTTGGGGAGTTAAAGTAACAGACGAAAACAATAAGGCTTCTGTGTGGCATTATTATAAGCCCGGCGCCTGTAGCGGACCGAGTTTGGATTTACTATACCTTGAGGGAAATGAAACATGGGTGGAGGGCACAACACACCAAATCGCGTGGACATCAGAAAATTTGGGTTCATCTACGGTTAATGTCTATTTTGGATCCACCTATTTTGGAACCACCTTTATTGGCTCGGCTCCGGCGTCTCAGAATTTTTATAATTGGGCAATACCCGTTCCTTCATGGTTGGTCGATCCTAGACATATTAGTATAATAACAACTACAAGTTTGGGACAAACGCTATCGGATGAAAGTCTTGGCCTTGTTTCAATTTCGCCTTGCGTTCCAAGTTGGACATGCAACGGACTTAGTTGTAGTGATCCAAACTCGTGGGGCGAATGTTCTGCTTCCGGAACTCAAACAAGAAGCGTAATAGATACAAACAATTGCGGAACAACAACCGGAAAACCAGCCGAATCTCAAACCTGCACATGTGTTCCTGTTTGGCCATCGGCTTCTCCCGGTTGCACCTCCTGGTCTGTGTGTCCGGCTGGAGGAGGAACACAAGATAGAACTTGCACTTCAACGAATTGCGGAACACAGACAAGACAAGAGTCGCAAACCTGCACGCCTCCTCCCACTCTCACTGTTACATCTCCGAACGGAAATGAATCATGGACGCAAAGAACATGGGAAAATATTACATGGACGACTCAAAATATAGCCGGTGGATCAAACATCGATATAGATATTATACCTTTTCCATCGGGCAGTCCGCAGCAAATATATTTTGTTCCCGCATACGAAGGCATTTATACATGGAATGTTGGTCGGTTAGTCGATGGTTTTTCTTATGTACCAGTCGGCCAGTATAAAATTAGGATTAGTGTTTGGGATCAGGGAAGTGGAACTATGATATATGACGAGAGTGACAATTTTTTCACTATCACTAACCCTGTCGCTATAGTAAACACTAGTTCTATGCTGGCAAGTATCAGTAATATAACGTCGGGTATTAAGGATGCAGTGGCCAGCGTAAGCAGTGTTATAAAAAATGCGGTATTTAACACAATAATACAATTATTTAAAGCAATAACAAATTTTGCGGGCACCGACGCTAAAGCGGATACTTGCACCGAATATGGAAATTTCACTACCGACTGGGCTCAGGCAGGCGTGTTTTCCACTCCGCCTCATCCGGGACCGTTTGTTTTCTTTGAATATAGCCCGGACAAACCCGAGCTGAACCGCCAAGTTTCTTTTTCTGACATTTATTCCCTTTGTTATGACAGCCTTGGAAACTCTTCTTTGTGCAAAAACACATCTTCTAACTATATTTGGATTTTTTATGACAACCCCAGCCAGCCCGCTTATACCAAAGGGAGCGCCTCCCATGTGTTTTCTGTTAACAATAATCCAGATGTAAATTTGCAAATTTGCGACGCCGACAATATTTGTTGTTCTGGTAATAAAGATATTGAGTTTGAGCAAGAGAACGCTAATTTGCCCAACTGGAAAGAAATTTCTCCGTTCTAATTAAAGCGAGCCCGCGGACATCGGGCGTCCGCGGTTTTTGCTAAAAGGGTTGCAAAAAAATAAATTATCTGATATACTAAAAAATAATTAAAAATTTAAAATTTTAAATTTAAAATTACGCTATGGCTGTTCCAAGGCACAAACATACAAGGTCAAAAGTGGGCAAGACCCGGATGCATAAAAACATCAAGCGGGTTGTTTTAGGTGTTTGCCCAAAATGCAAAAAACCTGTTTTGTCGCACACAGTTTGCAGAAACTGCGGATTTTATAAAGGGCAGGAAGTTATCAATGTTTTAGCCTCCTTAACAAAAAAAGAGAAAAAAGCAAGAGAAAAAGAGATTAAACAAGCCGAAGCGCAGCAAAAATAATTTTTATGGCCAGCAGGCACTTATCACGTTCAATTGTTTTACAATCATTGTATGAGTGGGATTTTTACGGCAAGAAAGGAGTTTTAAAAAATGTTGTTGAAAGAAACATAAAGGATTTTGGCCCTGGTTTGGAAGATTTGGAATTTATTTACAAGCTTGCGGAAGGCGTGCAGACTCATATGCCGGAAATTGACAAAATAATTGAAAAAGCGGCTCCCGAATGGCCAATTGCCCAAATTTCAATAATTGACAGAAATGTTTTAAGAATAGGATTATTTGAGCTTTTATACGCAGACAAAGAAGAAGTTCCGCCAAAAGTTGCCATAAACGAAGCAATTGAACTGGCAAAAACGTTTGCAGGCACAACCTCAGGAAAATTTATAAACGGAGTATTGGGCACGGTGTATAAACAAATAAATGAATTTTGAACCATTAGAAAAAAAATTAGGATTGAAGTTTAAAAATAAAGACCTTTTGATGCAGGCTTTTACGCACAGGTCTTATATAAACGAAAACCCAAGCTTTCGCTTGAGCCACAACGAACGGTTGGAATTTTTAGGGGATGCGGTAATGGAATTAATTGTAACGGAGCATCTTTATAAGGAATTTCCCGAAAAAGCAGAAGGAGACTTAACCAACTGGAGAGCGGCATTGGTAAATGCAAAAATGCTTACCAGTGTTGCCGAGGAACTGGGGTTTAACGATTATTTGTTATTATCAAAAGGCGAAACAAAAGAAACGGGAAAAGCGCGAGCTTATATTTTAGCAAACAGCTGGGAGGCATTAATTGGTGCAATGTATCTGGATTCTGGATATAAAACAACAGAAAATTTTATCAAAAAATATTTAATGATAAAGCTTGCCGATATTATAAAAGACGGCTCGTATAAAGATTCGAAGTCAAAATTTCAAGAAGAGGCGCAGGAAAGAGTTTCAATCACGCCGGTTTACAGGGTTTTAAAAGAATGGGGGCCCGACCACGATAAAAAATTTACTGTTGGGGTATATCTGGGAAGCGAATTGATTGCAGAAGGGCAGGGTTCGTCAAAACAAGAGGCAGAAGAGGCATCGGCAGAACTGGCGCTTGAAGTAAAAAATTGGAAATAAAAAATAAAAAATATGTTGACTATAAGATTAACAAGAAAAGGTAAAAAAAATCAGCCATTTTTTAGGGTGGTTGTTATTGATAAAAGAAGAAGTTCAAAGGGCGGAAGGTCCGTTGAGGATTTGGGATACAAAAACCCCTTAACCAAAAAAGTTTCTTTAAACAAAGAAAGAATTTTATACTGGATTTCAAAAGGAGCCCAGCCTTCTGCCACCATTCATAATTTGCTTGTTTCAGAAAAAATTATTGAGGGAAAAAAATTACACGTTTCTAAATTCAGCAAGAAAAAACAGGCAGAAGTTGACGCCGTTAAAACAAAAATAGAAACAGAGACTCCGCCAGCCGTTTAATTTAGATTTAAAAATCCGCCTCTTGGCGGATTTTTTTTGGAGTTGTATAATAATGTAATATAAATTAAATACAAATTTTATGGAAACAAAAAAAGTTTTAGTTGTGGAAGACGACCTTAATTTTTTGTCTATTCTTCAGCAGGCGTTTGAACAAGAGGAGGAAATTAAGCTGTTTTTGGCAAAAGACGGCCAAGAGGGGCTGGATGCGGCAATTAAAGAAAAGCCCGACCTGATTCTTTTGGATATTTTAATGCCGATTATGAATGGAATAGAGGTTGCAAAAAAATTGCAGGAATCAAGTATAAAAACGCGAATTATCTTTTTAACCAATGTAAGCGACGTTGACACAATAAACAAAGCGGTTGAGGCTGTTAAATTTGGCGTTGAGTATATTATAAAATCAGACGTTCACGTTGCGCAAATTGTGGCAAGGGTTAAAGAGAAGCTTGAAATTAAATAAGCCCTTAAGATTCTTTAAACAACTCTTTTACTTTTGAAATTATCATTTCCTCCATCATTTTGCTTGTTTCTTCGTTCATGGGGCGGAATATGTTTAAATCTTTTTGGCCAACTTTTTTTGTGGGGTAGGTGAGTCTGTATCCTGAACCGTCAAGTTTTGTGTGAACACCAATTGACCCCAAATACATATTTTCGTTAAGCACAACACTAGCAAAAGCAACCAAACCATTTCTTGGAGTAATCGGAGTTATTTGTACGTCTGTTATTTTCATACGTATTTATTAATAAAATTGTAATGTATATTATATAACCTAAATTCTGTAGTTAATTTTATAGGATAAGCATTAAAATTGCATTATAAAATTATTAATTAAGTAATAAAAAAGTAAAAAATATGAAAAAAACTTTTTTTAGGAATTGTTTTATATTATTAACCGGCGCGATACTTGTTGTAAGCGCTTTTTTTGTGTTTGCAGAACCCGTTTTTGCTGATACGGCCGATTACCCTGTAACCAGCGGGTCTGATAACAGCGGCGAGGCGTCTCAGACGTTTAATCCTTCAGACATTACTAAGCTCAACAATAGTGATGATGATAGAATGCAAAGCCAGGATTGGCCCAAAAATGTTTTTACTTATGACGAGACAAAATATATTGAATTTATTTTCAGTCCGAGCGTGCCTTCGGGCGCCTCAATATCCAGCGTGCAAGTAACTCATGAATATAGAAAGTCGGGAACTTTAAGTGGCGCAAAGCTGGAAATATGGAATGGGGGCGTTTGGCATGATGAGGTCTTAACTATTCCAGCGGTGTCTAACAACGACCTTTCTCAAACAATCGATGTTGGTTCTTATATAAATACGCCAACATCGGTTAACGAAATAAAAATAAGATTTTTAGCATACCGGGACGATAATAACAATACAAAAACTAGCCATGATTATATAAGGGTTTCTGTTGCATATACTGCAATTGATTGGGTTGCTGTATTTAACGGCATACATGATTCATTAGTTGCGGGAGGGATTAACAACAATATTGATACCTGTGGAGCGACGCCAACGGCTTGTTTGGGTTTATATTTTGAAAAAACAGATTTTGGAAAAATAACTTTTAGCAGTTCATTGGATTTAACCGCCAGCGAAACGCAAACATTTTTGCAAAATTTGGGGAGTCAGTTAAATATTTCCAGCGAACAAGTTTCTCTTGATGTAAGCACAGCAACGGAATTTCAAAACAAAGGAGCCGCTTTGGAAATGTATGGTTTTCCTCATGGCGACGGAATTGATGCAGTTACTCAATCTGAATTGGTTGTTAAAAACGACAGCGGCGCGGTAATTGACCCCGCAGATCTAGCATATCCGTTAATCAGCAATTTTGCTTGGGACAATTCCACCGGCACGGTAGCTTTTGGCGCCAGCCATTTCACAGGATTTTTCTTAAACGACACAATTAAGCCGTTTATAATATCTTTTAGCGTTCCGGAGGCTTCATCTTCATTAACTGTTTCCGGAATTACAGTTACTGCACACGACAACCGCGGAGTTGCCGGATATATGTTTACAGAAACCAGCACCAAGCCGTTAGTCAGTTCGCTTGATTGGTCTTCGGGCGCGCCGTCAACTTATGTTTTTGCTACTCCCGGAACCAAAACACTTTATGCTTGGGTAAAAGATGGCTATGACAATGTTTCTGATTTATATACAAGTGACACGGTAACAATTACTCTGGTTGACCCGGATATTGCGTTAGTTGCCGTCGACAAAGCCGCACTAACCGCCGATTCAATAAAAGGGGAAAATCTTGATTTATCAAACATTACTTTATCTCTAGCAAATCCTTTGCCTCCACTTGGAGTCAGTGGCTCAACAATTACATGGCTATCAGACACTCCTGCGGTTGTTTCAAATGATGGGCAAACAATAAACAGGCCGGATTTTACCAGTGGAGATGCAACAGTTACGATAACAGCAACTCTTACAAAGGGCGTTGTAACTGATACAAAAATATTTAATTTAATAGTTTTAAAATTACCGGCCGACACAACTCCGCCGGCTTTTGAATCACATATTGGAACTGCCGGAACAACCGGAGAAGCAACAACGATTGGAGTAACGATAAATGATAATGTGTTAGTGGTCTCCGCGGGGATTAGCTTTAATAGTGGCGAATCGTTTACCGCAATGGCTGAAACCCCCGCCAGTATTGCCGAAAATAATCCTAATCAAAAACAATACTCGTTTGATGTGGCTATTCCAGGAAATTCAATTGCTCCACTTAACTACAAGATAAAAGCAACAGACGGAGCTGGAAACTTTACTATACTGGATGACGCAATTGTTGTTACTGATAACGACAATCCAGTTATCACACTTTTAGGAGATAATCCGATAAACATTACAGTTGGCACAACATTCAATGATCCTGGAGTAACGGCAAGTGATAATGTTGATGGAGATATAACTAGCGATATTGTTGTTACTGGAAGTGTTGATACAAATACGGCTGGTACATATACTATTACTTATAATGCAACAGACGTTGCAGGAAATGCCGCTGACCCAGTAACAAGAACTGTTAATGTTGAATCGCCTGTTACCCTTCAAAGCATTGCGATTACAATTCCCGCAACCAAGCTCATTTATACCGTCGGTGACGCGTTAGACATAGAGGGGTTAGTTGTAACTGGAATCTACAGCGATTCTTCTACAAAAGTTGAAACTATTACAACAGCCAATATAACCGGTTTTGACAGCTCAACCGCCGTGACAGGGCAAGTTTTGACAATTACCGTTGGAGAAAAAACAACAACCTATACTGTTGATATTGTTGCAGTTGTTGTTGACGAAATAGCGCCGGTTATTACTGTGCCCGCAGACATTACAACAAGTACAACAAATTCTTCCGGAAAAGCAGTAACATTTACAGCACCAACGGCAATAGACAACGTTGACGGATCGGTTGTTGTAACTTGCAATAAAATCTCCGGAGACAATTTTCCGATTGGAGAAACCACAGTAACCTGCGGAGCGGTTGATAGCGCCGGAAATGCTAGCACAAAAACATTTAAGGTTACCGTTAACTTGACGCAAACTAATACCGGAGGAGGTGGTGGAGGTGGAGGGTCTTCGGTAGTTTCTTATATAATTACAGCTTCGGCTGGAACAAACGGTTCTATGAGCCCAATAGGTTTGTCGTCCATAAATTCTGGAGGAAGCCAGACATACACAATTACTCCGGCAATCGGCTATAAGGTTGCGGATGTTTTAGTTGATAGGGTTTCAAAAGGTGCGCTAATGACCTATACGTTTAGCAATGTCACGGGGAGCCACACAATTTCAGCAACATTTTCCGCCATAACCGCACCGGTTGTTGCCAAGAATGGAGATGCAAACGGGGACAGTAAAGTTGACGAAATTGATTTTGGCATGCTAATGTCGCAATGGGGAAGCGCAGGTTCTGGAAATTCCGGCGACCTGAACAACGACAGCATAGTTGATGAAATGGACTTTGCGCTATTAATGGCAAATTGGGGATCATAGTTAAATTTTTTAATTTTAAATTTTTAATTTTTAAATAAATATGAAGAAATATATATTATCGTTGGTGATAATTTTAGGAATAGCTTTTGACGGGCAGGCAGTTTTAGCCGTTGACGCGACAATTTCCGTGTCGCCATCGTCAGCCACAAAAACAGCAGGCTCCCCATTCCTTGTAAATGTGCAGGCTGACCCGGCGGGAAACAAGGTTTGTGTTATAAGAGGATCCCTTGCTCTTGGAAACCTGACCTGTCAAAGCATTTCAGTTGCCTCGGGCCTGATGGCGCAAAAAGCTCCAACGTGCGCAAACCCAAGTTTTACAATTGGCATTCCAAAATGCGCAACATCCGCGCTGGATCTTTTTTCTGTGTCTGTTAAGGGTACAGAGGCGGGGCAGGCAAGCCTAGCTTTTTCAGGAGTTAAAGCTATCAGCATCTCGGGAAATAATGCAGTGGATGTTTTAATGACCTCGCAGAATGGGACATATACAATAAGTGCAGCGCCAACTCAAAAACCAGTTCAGCCAAAAATTGAAGAGCCAGCTACAACCGAAACAACAGAACAGCCAGCAATACAGCAAGCAGAAAAAACTACGCAGGTGGTTGAAAATATTATTCCAAAAGAAGCCGGAGCAGCCTCGCTTGCAACAACAATGGGAAATTTCTTTAGCAAGCCGATTACAATTATTATTGCAATAATAATTTTGATTTTACTGGCAATGTGGTCATTTGGAGGATTTTTGAAGAAAAAGAAAATTTAAGTATAAAATAGCACCCTTGTCATTGCGTCGTGCCCGTCCGAAGCCTTTGGGCGAAGGAGGGAGGAGCGTAGCGACGAAGCAATCTCACACCCATGCACCAGTGCACGGGTGTATTTTATTGTTTTTATTGTGCGATAGTTGTGCCCAAAATACTACGATCGTGGTAATTCCGTCATAACTTTTTTTAGTTCAGTTCGTCCTGTGTCTATTGACAAGGTGGCTTGTTGCGTGGTATAATAAATCTATAGGGTAAAAGAGGCGTTTGGGAGATTTCCCCTTCGCGAAACGCTTTTCTGGCTCCGGCTGGAAAATGCGAGGAGCGACGTTGAAAATTCTGTCTTTACAGGATTGCAAAACAAAGAGGAAATCCCTCAAGCGTCTTGTCAAGGGTTGACATCATTTCATAAAAAAGTATAATAAAATTAATTAGATAAAAGGTCGCAAAGATTATTAGAATAAATGACAAAAAGAAACATGGCAGCAGATAATGACAAAGAGTTTCTTGAGTACGTTGTTAAGGAATTAGTTGACAACCCAAAAGACGTCAAAGTTGAAAGAAAAGTTGACGAAATGGGAGTTTTGCTTTCATTGACGGTAAACCCAGAAGATATGGGTCAAATCATTGGAAGAGAAGGGTCAACAGCCAAAGCAATCAGGAACTTGGTCCGAATTGTCGGATTAAAGAACCACGCCAGAGTGAACCTCAAAATTGAGGAACCGGAAGGCGGACGTGCTCCAAGAGCCGAGAGGAAAGAATCCTCATCTTCGGATATAGAGAATATTTCTCTGTAATTTAAAACAAGAATCGCGCCACAAAGGGCGATTTTTGTTATATAATATAAAAATGATTAGATTTGATGCAATTACAATTTTTCCGGATATTTTTAAGTCGTATATCGGCGAGAGTTTGATTGCGCGCGCTATAGCAAAAAAATTGATAAAAATAAATGTGCACGATTTGCGTAAATGGGGCAAGGGTCCGCACAAGCAGGTTGATGACAGGCCGTTTGGCGGAGGGCTTGGAATGGTTATGCAAGTAGAACCCATTTTTAAAGCTCTAAAAAAAATTAGACCCATAAACCCATCGATGGGTCTGCGTAAAAAAGCAAAGTCTAAAATAATACTTTTTACGCCAAGGGGAAAAAAATTCACGCAAAAAATTGCTTATAAATTATCAAAACTGGACCAGATAATTTTTATCTGCGGACGATATGAGGGTGTTGACGAAAGAGTTGCAAAAAATATTGCGGATATGGAAGTTTCAATTGGCGACTATGACCTAATGGGCGGGGAACTGCCGGCAATGATTTTAATTGAAACAATTTCAAGATTAATTCCCGGAGTTTTGGGAAAACCGCAATTGTTAAAAGAAAGAGTTTCAAAATCAGGAGGTTTTTTGGAATATGCGCAATATACTAGACCGGAAGTTTATAAAGTTCGTAAAGTTCATAAAGCTGAAAGTTGGCGAGTGCCAAAAGTTTTATTATCCGGTGACCACAAAAAAATAGATAAGTGGAAAAAAGCCCACTCAAAGGTTATTGAATAATTATAATTTTTGTGATATAAAATATGCAACGGGCGTGTGGCTGAGTAGCAAAGGCATCAGACTGTAAATCTGACGGGGTTTCCCCTTCGTAGGTGCAAGTCCTACCGCGCCCACTTTGCAGAGCAAAGTGTCCTGAGCTTGTCGAAGGGCACATATGCCGGGATAGCTCAGACGGTTAGAGCACGTCATTGGTAATGACGAGGTCGGCGGTCCAACTCCGCCTCCCGGCTCAGCAATAAATAAAATCCGAAGCACGAAATCCGAAATCCGAAACAAATTCAAATTTTCTAAATTCGAATGTTTAAAACACGTTTCGAATTTCGATATTCGAATTTCGAGTTTCTTTTGCAAGGCAAAAGCATTATGGCAGTTAAAAAAGCATTCACAAAATTAGTTTGTTCGGCCTGCAAGACAACAAATTATTTTATAAAGAAAACAAAAAAATCAGCCGAAACAAAATTGGAGCTGTCAAAGTTTTGCAGTTCGTGCCACAAGCATTTGGCGCATAAGGAAAGCAAGCGTTAATTCATTGCCTGCCTGCGGTAGGCAGGTGCGACAAATAAAAATCCGGGTTAAATGCCCGGGTTTTTAATTTTTGCTTAAACGTGGTATAGTATTATAATAAAAGATTACAACGGAAAACTATGGAAGGAGCCGAGGAAATTTTTATTGATAAAAATTCAAGAACCGGAATTTTAATGATTCATGGATTTTCCAGTACGCCAAGGCAATTTAAGGAACTGAGCTTTTATTTGTCGGAAAAAGGGTTTAATGTTTCAGCTCCGCTAATAGCCGGGCATGGAACCTCGCCGGAAGATTGTAGAAAAACATGTTCCAAAGACTGGACCAAGTCTGTAATGGAAGCCTATGCAAGGCTTAAAAATATTTCTGAAAAAGTTTTTGTAGTTGGAAATTCTTTTGGCTCTAATCTTGGCTTTTGGCTGGTAAAAGAGCTTAATAATGAGCCCGCAGGCCTTGTTGTGCTGGGCGCCCCTATTTTTTTCAGATTCCATAATTTAATAAAATTAAGGCTTTTTACATATGGATGGTTTGTAAAATTTTACAAAAAACCAAATCGCCTCCATAAAACAGACTACACCGACCTAAACGACGAAATTTCTTATCCTGTTCTGCCGGTTAAAAATATAAAAGAAATTATGCATTTCTTGGAGCAGGAAACAATGCCCAATTTGAAAAAAGTAAAAACGCCAATATTAATTGCTTCGGCCAGCGTTGACCCTGTTATACATCCCAAAAGTGTAAAATATATCTGCGAAAACGTAGATTCGGACAAAAAGGAAATATATTGGTTCGGAAGCACCAAGCACGATATTGTGGGAGAAGGGTGCGAGGGATTATTTGATAAAATATACGACTTTATAAAAAGAAATGTTTAAGGCTATTCCCGAAATTTTTTTTGAGATTGCCGAAAAATTTTCTAATAACACGGCTCTCCTTTATAAAAAAGAAGGGGTGTATTTTCCAATTACTTACAAGGAGTTTGCAGAAAAGGTAAAAATATTTGGAGGGGCGCTTTCGGCTTTGGGAGTGCAAAAGGGGGATAAGGTGGCAATTTTATCGGAGAACAGGCCAGAATGGGTAATTTCTGATTTATCAGTTATGGCAATTGGGGCTGTTGTGGTTCCCCTGCACACAACTTTTAATTCAAAGGCGGTTTGCAATGTTTTAAACCATTCGCAGGCAAAAATTTTAATTGTTTCAAACAGCAGTCTTTTAAATAAGGTATTGGTTGGGCAAAAAAAATTAAAAAACCTTAAAAAAATTATCTTTTTAGAGAACCTGACCGCAACCCAAAAAGAAGGCTTTTCAAATAAAGTTTTAAGCTGGAAAGCAATATTCTCACAAAATCAAAAAAATGGATTTGAGAAAATATTTTTGGACCCCGATGATTGCTGTTCAATTGTTTACACTTCCGGCACAACCGGCAAGCCAAAAGGAGTGGTTTTATCGCACAGAAATTTTTTAAGCAACGTAGAGGCGATAAACGAAATTGTTCCGGTAAAAGAAAACGATGTTTTTTTATCTTTTTTACCCCTGTCCCACATTTTGGAAAGAACCATTGGATATTACGTTCCAATTTGCTATGGAGCCAAAATAGCGTATTCGGAGGGCGTAAAACAATTGCAAGCCAACCTAAAAGAAATAAAGCCAACCGTGATGATTTCTGTCCCGCGCGTTTTTGAAAAGTTTCATGACGCCATCTGGGATAAAATAAACAGCTCGCCGGCAATTCAAAAAAGGATTTTTAAATGGGCGCTTAAGCAAAATAAAAACACTTTTACATATAAGATAGCTAATTTTTTGGTTTTAAAAAAAGTCCGCGCAAAACTTGGTGGAAAACTAAGATTGACTATTTCTGGCGGAGCTTCATTAAACGAAAACATCGGAAAGTTTTTTTATAAAATTGGGGTTTTAATTTTGGAAGGCTACGGCCTAACCGAAACCTCTCCGGTTATCTCCGCAAACAGAGAGTATGACTTTAAATTTGGAACGGTTGGTAAAATAATTCCCGGCGTAAAAATTAAAATAACGGAAAGCAAAGAAGTTTTAGTAAAAGGTCCAAATGTTTTTGGCGGATATTTTAGAGATAAAAAAGAATCAAAAGATTGTTTTGATAAAGATGGCTGGTTTTACACAGGTGACCTGGGGTTTTTGGACAAGCAGGGGTTTTTGACAATAATTGGCAGGGGTAAAGAAATGATTGTAACTTCGGGCGGAAAAAATGTGTGGCCCGAGCCCATTGAAAATTTGTTAAGCAGTGACCGCTTTATTTCCCAGGCAATGGTGGTTGGAAATGGCCGTAAATTTATTTCTGCTTTAATTGTTCCGGACTGGCAGGAAATTGAAATTTATTTAAAAGAGCAAAACCTGCCCCTAAAAGAACACGACCAGCTTTTAAAAGATCCGATGATTTTGGATATTTTTCAAAAAAGAATAGACGAAAAAATAAATCCTAATTTGCAGGATTACGAAAAAATAAAAAAATTCAAGCTTTTACCCCAGGAATTTTCTCAAGAACAAGACGAACTCACAACAACCCTAAAACTCCGCAGGCACATAATTGAAAAACACTACAGCAGAGGAATCGAAAAAATGTACGAATAAAAAAGTGTGCTTGACAAAGGTGGTTGATGTGATAAGGTAAATTATCATTGAAAATTACAAAACCGTTGATTCATGTCCCGTCAAAATGCTTTAGCTTTTGTCGGGGTGGGCATGATGAGGTGATTTATGCGTAAGTGGGAATCCGGCTTCCTCCGTAACCATAGGATAATTGCTGAACCCGACGCTAATGTGCATAGGGGGAGTCAATGAGCGACCCGTAAAGCGGGTAAACAAGGTGGTACCGCGAGATATGACTTCTCGTCCCTGTTGCGTAATTTATTTACGCCATAGAGACGAGAAGTTTTTTTATACGCACTTTTACAACAAGGAAATAGGCAATGTCAAAAACAGAAACTTTTGAATGTCCGAAATGTGGCGTAAAACTGCCTCTATTTGACGAAAAAGACCAGCACAATTTTTGCCCGTCAAGCGAAGCGCTTCCTGGCAGAATTGTGGAAATCTGCATGAAATGCAAAATGGAAGAAGTTGTCGCCAAATGGAAAAATCCATAATATGAGCGTTTATTCGTTGAATAACGCTTTTTTTGTTTGTGGATTAATGTATTTCCAGCAAATTAATAAAAGTGGTATAATAAAATAATGTAAAATTGATAGAGTTAAAAATATGAAAAAGAGTGAGCAATATTTTGAGAAAAATTTAAATTTTTTGAGGAAAAAAAATCTGTACCCGGTAATTCACGAGGTTGATGGCCCATCGTCTTTTCCAGAAATTTTAATAAAGGGAGAAAAATATACAAATTTTTGTTCAAATAATTATTTGGGACTGGCGGGCAACGAAGAAATTAAGCAGGTGGTGGCTGAAAACATAAGGAAATATGGCGTGGGCTCGGGAAGCACGAGAATGTTGTCGGGCACCTTGGATGTACAAGTTGAGTTTGAAAAGAAGCTCGCTAAATTTTTGGGAAAAGAAAATTCTATAACTTTTTCTTCAGGATATATGGCCAACATAGGCGTTATAAGAATGCTTGCAGACGCTTTTCCGTATTTTGACCTGTTTGGCGGCGGGCAAGGGGTTATTATTAGTGACGAATTGAATCATGCCAGCATAATTGACGGCGTTAGATTGTCTAAGGCAAAAAGAGAAATTTATCGGCATAGTGATATGAATAGCCTTGAGAAGATTTTGAAAAAATATAAAAATAAGAGAAAGCTGATATTAACTGATGGAGTTTTTAGCATGGACGGGGATATGGCAAAGCTTAAAGAGATTTGCGAGTTGAGCAAATCCTATGATGCAATAGTAATGGTTGATGATTCCCATGGTTTGGGAGTGCTGGGTCCTAACGGCGAAGGGGTCGCCCATAAATTGGAAATTTATAAAGACGTTGATATTATTATGGGAAGCTTTACAAAGGCATTCGGAAGCATAGGAGGTTTTATAGCAACTGATAATGTTATTTCTGATTATTTGCGCATTACAGCGCGAACGTATATTTTTTCTGACCCTATTATTCCGGCTGTTGTGGCTGGATTGATAAAGGCTTTGGAAATTATAGAAAACGGAGGTGAACTGCGCAAAAAAGCCATCGGCAATGCAGATATGCTGCGGGACGGCCTAAAAGGAATAGGTTTTGAGGTTTTAGGAGAAAGTACCACCATAGTTCCTTTATTGATTGGAACAGAAAAAAAGGCGATTAAATTTGCGGAAATGCTTTATGAAAAAAATATATTGGCGCCATGCATTAGGAGGCCTGCTGTGGTGGAAGGCAAAGAAAGAATCAGATTTTCAGTAATGGCAACTCACGAAGAAGAGCAAATAGGCGAGTTGCTAAATGAATGCGAAAAAATAGGAAAATTCTTAAAAATTATCTAAACACTTTTTAATTTATAAATCATGATTATAGACATTATACTTTCTTTGGCTGTTTTTTTAAATTTGTTGCTTGGCTACTTGTCAATTATCCAGGACAGGAAGTCTTGGCAAAATAGATTTTTTTCGCTGCTTTGTTTATTTTCCGCTTTTTGGACTTTTACAAACTTTATGACGGGAATTTATGCAACGCCATTTTGGCTAAAAAGCACATATTCATTCGGGTCATTGGTTGCTTCAACGGGCCTAGTTTGGACATTATTTCTAACAGATAAGTCATTGAAGCTAAAAAAGGTTGCAATTGTTTATGCTTTTGCGCTCTTCTTTTTCGTGGCCTCTTTCTTTGATGGATTTATAGCAAAAAATTACGAAGCCATTTATCCTGGAGGAGCTTTTGCGGGAGAGCCGGGTGGCGGGCTCATTATATATGCTGTATTTTTTTCAATAAACGGAATTTTGATTTTGTATAATCTTTTTTCGGGATACAGCGCCTCCACAAGCGGCGAGGAAAAAAATAAATTTAAATTTATTATTTACGGCGCATTCGGAACGTTGGGGGTAACATTTTTAACTAGTCTTTTCTTGCCCCTTTTTTCAATTTATCAGTTTAGCGGAGTGGACAGCATAGGCGTCCTTATTCTTTTGGTCTGCATATCATACACTATTATAAAATATCATCTCTTGAATATTAAGGTTATTACCACAGAAATTTTTATTTTTGTGCTTTGGATTCTATTAATTGCAAGAACTGTTCTCTCGGAAAAATATCAAGATTTTATAATAAACGGAGGGTTGTTGGTTACAGTCGTCATAGTAGGAATTTTACTTATCAGGAGTGTTATAAGAGAGGTTAATCAGAGGGAGAAAATGGAGAAAATGGCCGAGCAGATAAAAAAGGCGTATGAGGTGGAGAAAAAGGCCAATGAGGAGCTGGAGGCGTTGGGGGCCGTGAAAAATCAATTTTTGATGACAATACAACACCATTTGAGAACTCCGCTCACCTCAATGAGGGGTTATGCAGATTTGCTTTTGGCCGGGTCTTACGGAAAAGCGCCCAAAAAAATCAATGAGGTTATTGTCAAATTTGAGGCGTCAACAACAAGCATGATAAAAATGGTAAATGATTTTTTGGATATTACCCAATTTCAGCTTGGCAAAAAAACAATTGCGTTAAAGGACGGCGTCAGTCTTTATCCTATTTTGGAGGAGATTTCAAAGGATTCCGAACTTCAAGCAACCAATAAGGGAATTTACTTAAAGCTTGAAATTCCCGAGGGCGAGTGTTTAATAAAAGCCGACGAGTCAAAATTAAAAGCGGCAATAGTAAATATTTTGGACAACTCGGTAAAGTACACAAAAGAAGGTGGAGTTTTGTTAAGAGCAATAATTAAAAACGAAAAAGTTTTAATTACAATTAAAGACACGGGCATGGGAATTTCAAAAGAAAGATTGCCTAAGCTTTTTTCCAGCACATTTGAGAGAGGCGAAGATGCCAAAAAAGCTTTTTCCGAAGGCAGGGGCATAGGGCTTTATTTGTCCCGCCAGGTAGTTGAAGCGCACGGAGGAAAAATTTGGGCCGAATCGGAAGGCGAAGGCAAGGGCTCAACATTTTTTATTGAATTGCCATGTGATATAATAAAACAATGAAGGTTGAACCGCAAAGGCTTAAAAATTTTCTTTTAGACGCAAACCTGGTCAACGAAGACCAATTTGACAAGGCCTTGGAAACAAGCCAAAAAACCAATCAAAAAATTGGGGATGTTTTAATCTCCGAGAGTTTGATTTCCGAAGAAAAATTATTAAAATTTCAGGCTTATTTACTGGGCATTCCTTTTGTAAACCTTGAAAAAGAAAAAATTTCACCAGCTATTTTAAAAGTTGTCCCCGAACCAATTGCCAGGGCGCACAACATAATAGCTTTTAGAAAAAACGGAAACGACCTTGAAGTTGCCATGCTTGACCCCGAGGATTTAAGAACAATTGAATTTATTAAAAAAACAAACCCCAACCTAAAAATTTTGCCCAGGCTTACAACGGTCGAAGGAATAAAAAATGCCTTAAAACAATACCAAGAAACTCTGGATTTGGAATTTGGGGATATTATAAAAAAGGAAGCCAACTCAATAAAGGCAATTAACTTTGGAAAAGAGGGCACTGAAGAAGAAAAAAAGGGGCTGGAAAAAATTGCGCAGGATTTGCCTGTAATAAAAATTGTGGATGCTTTGTTAAAGCAGGCTATTTTGCAAAAAGCATCCGATGTGCATATAGAACCTCTTGAAAAGGAGGTGGTGGTGAGATACAGGATTGACGGCATATTGCGCGACATAATGTTTTTACCCGTTTCAACCGCTCTTGGCATTGTGGCAAGAATAAAAGTGCTTTCCAATTTAAAGCTTGACGAGCACAGGTTGCCCCAAGACGGCAGGCTTAAGGTTGAAACCCAAGATTTTAAATATTCTGTAAGGGTTTCAATTTTGCCGGTTTTTAATGGAGAAAAAATTGTTATGAGGATGCTGGCCGAAGACACAAAGGCGGCAACCTTGGAAGGAACCGGAATGTGGGGCAGGGCGCTTGAGCTGGTTCATAACAATTTGGTAAAACCCGCCGGCATGATACTTATAACAGGTCCCACGGGTTCGGGAAAAACAACAACCTTGTATGCAATGATGGCAATTTTAAATACTCCCGATGTAAACATTTCCACGGTTGAAGACCCAATTGAATACAGAATGCCAAGAATAAACCAAACTCAAATTAACCAAAAAATCGGGCTTACGTTTTCTTCGGGATTAAGATCGCTTGTGAGGCAAGACCCGGACATTATTATGGTGGGAGAAATTAGAGATAATGAAACCGCTTCTTTGGCAATCAACGCGGCGCTAACAGGGCACTTGGTTTTATCAACCCTGCACACCACGGAAGCCGGCGGAGCCATTCCTAGGCTTATTGATATGCAGGCCGAGCCATTTTTGATTTCTTCAACCTTAAATTTGGTAATTGCCCAAAGGCTGGTTAGAAAATTTGCCGGAGGGAAGAAAAAATACAAGCTTTCAAAAGAGGATATAAACAATATTTCAAAATATTGCAACATAGAAAGAATTACAAAAATTTTGAAGGAGGAAAATCTTTTAAAGCCCAATCAAAAAATAGAGGATGTGCCATTATACCGCCCCGAGCCGTCAAAGGAGTCGCCCGACGGATACAGCGGAAGATTGGGGATTTTTGAGGTTTTGCCGGTTAACGAAACAATAAAAGAGCTTATTTTAAGAAAAGCCAGCACAAAAGAAATAACCGACCAGGCAATAAAAGAGGGAATGATAACAATGGTTGACGACGGATTTGTTAAAGCCGCGCAAGGGTTGACTTCGCTGGAGGAAGTCTTAAGGGTTGTAACTGAATAAAATTTAAAATTAGAAAGTATGCCAACTTATTATTACAGCGCAAAAGCAATCAACGGGAGGAATGAAACAGGAACAATGTCTGCTGAAAGCGTGCGCGAATTATCAGATGCCCTTAAAAATAACGGGTTGGTTTTGATAAGGGCAATTATAGAGGACAACAAGAAGAAGAGTTTTTTGGACTTTTTAACGCCGGCCCCGAAAATTTCCATAACCGATAAGCTGATGATAACCAGGAATTTGCAGATTATGGCCTCTACGGGCTTACCCTTGGTTAAAAGTTTTTTTCTTTTAGCCGGACAGGCAAAAAGCAAGGAATTAAAAAAAGCCCTATTGGACATAAAGGATGAAATTGGGAAAGGGGAAAGCCTTGCAAACTCCCTGGGAAAATACCCCGAAATTTTTTCTGAAATTTTCAGAAATATGATTGCGGTTGGAGAGGCGTCGGGAACCCTTGAAAACGTTTTGCAAGTTTTATCTCTGCAAATTGAAAAAGACCACCAGCTAAGGTCAAAAATAAGAAGAGCCTTGATTTATCCCGCAATCCTTTTGTCGGTCATGCTTGTAGTTGGAGCGGTTGTTATGACAGTGTTTATCCCAGGTTTAAAAAACCTTTTTTTTGGGCTTGGCGTGGAATTGCCGATATATACCAGAATTTTAATTGGCGCGGGAGATTTTATGATGCAGTATTGGCATATTCTGGTTTTGCTCGCGTTGTTTTTATTTCCAATTATTGTAAAATCCCTAAAAACAAAAAAGGGCAAATGGATAAAGGATACTATTTTAATCAACCTGCCGTTTTTTAACTCTCTTGTCAAAAAAAGCAATTCAGCTTCCCTAATAAGGTCTTTAAGTTCGCTTATTTCTTCGGGAGTTCCCTTGGTGGAATCCTTGGAAATAACTTCAAGGACCGTTTCAAATATTTATTTTGAAAACGCCCTAAACGATGCCGTTGAAAAAATAAAAAAAGGCGAACAGCTGTTTAGTTCGCTAAAAGAGCACAAAAATATTTTTCCTTTTGGGACCATTGAAACCATTGAAATAGGCGAGGAAACAGGGGAAACTTCTGCAATACTAAAAAAACTGGCTGATTTTTATGAAGGCGAGGTAATGGATGCCGCCGACAGCCTTTCGGTTTTAATTGAACCGATTTTAATAGTTTTTTTGGGCTTGGCCGTGGGCATTTTTGCATTTGCGGTTATGTCCCCGCTATATTCAGTATTAGGAACTATTCATTAAAACCATTATTTTAAAATCCAAGGGCTTTACTCTTATCGAGCTAATTGTGAGCATCGCTATTTTTTCTTTTCTGTCCTTTAGCATCTATGGGCTATATTTATCTATTTTGAAAGGAATTGTTTCTTATCGGGAAAGGACAGCAGTTTCAGCCCTGGCAAACCAATATATTGAAATAGCCCGCAATTTGCCATACTCCAAAATAGGGACGCAAAGCGGAAATCCTCATGGAGAGCTTCCGGATATTTCAAACCCGGTTGAAAGCGAGCTTAACGGCATTAGTTACCAGGTTTATTATGTTATCAACTACATAGATGACCCGGCCGACGGAACCATTGTGGCCGGCACAGATTTTGCCCCAAACGATTATAAGCAAATAAAGCTTTATGTTAAAAATTCCGCCACAGGCTCAGCCAGCAGTTTTTTTACAAGCATATCTCCAAAAGGGCTTGAAAATTTGGACAGCGGGGGAGCGGTTTCAATAAGCATTTTTGATGCTGTGGGCCAGCCCGTGCCAGAGGCAGTAATACAAATTAAAAATAATTCCATTAATCCTGCAATTAACTTAACCCGGCTTAGCGACAGCAGCGGTAACTGGATTGAAGTTGGCCTGCCGGACAGCGTCAACGGCTATAGCATCACGGTTGCCAAAAACGGGTATTCCTCGGATATGACCCATCCAATAACCCCGCAAAACCTAAATCCCATTAAGCCAGACGCAACAGTGTCGGACGGGCAAGTCACGCAGGTCAGTTTTTCAATTGATAAATTAAGCGATTTAACCTTTATTGTGTTAAACCAGTCGTGCCAGCCCGTGCCCAATGTTGATTTGCGCGCGCGCGGCTCAAAATTAATAGGCACGCCAAGCGTCTTTAAATTTGACAACGAATATGTTTCAAGCAGTAACGGCCGAATTGTTCTTGATAATATTGAATGGGACAATTATTCGCCAATTGCAAACGATTCAGAATATATGATTTACGGGTCCTCTCCCATACAGCAGGTAAGCCTTTCTCCGGACACCAGTCAGGATTTTACCTTGATAGTCGGGGCAAAAACAGAAAACAGCCTTTTGGTTATTGTAAAAGATGCTTCAACTGGAAATCCAATTGAAGGCGCAACAATAGAGCTACAAAAAAATTCCGGCCCGGTTTCGGTTAAATTTACGGGCGGAAGCGCCTTGTCGCAGCAAGATTGGTCGGGCGGAAGCGGGCAGGCCGATTACTTTGACACCACAAGATACTTTGAGGACGACGGGAACATCAGCAATAACGGCGTTCCGCTGGGCTTGAGGCTGTCAATGGCGGGCCAATATTATGTTCCATCGGGTTCATTAGTTTCCTCAACGTTTGACACGGGCACTGATGAAACTTCTTATACAATATTAACGTGGCAGCCCGCTTCGCAAAACCCGAATGCTAGCATAAAATTTCAGCTTGCGGCCAATAACGACAATGAAACATGGAATTATACGGGGCCGGACGGAACAAGCAACAGTTTTTATGATGTTTCTGGCACCACTATAAATTCTTTAAACGGAAACAGATATTTTCGCTATAAAGCATATCTTTCAACCCAGGATTCCTTGAGCACGCCGGTGCTTACAAACGTAAACATAAACTATGTTTCAGGATGCCGTTCCCCGGGGCAATCATTTTTTGCAGGGCTGGAGGGAGGGGAGGGCTACAAAATCTCGATAAGCATGCCGGACTATCAAGGCCAAATTGTGGAAAATGCCACAATCAACGGATACCAGGTTTTACAAATTCCATTAAGCCGTTAAGCTTATAAGCATTATGGGAAATAATAAAGGCTTTACTATTATAGAAATAATTGTGGCAATATCTATTCTTGCCGGGCTTTTGCTTCTTGCCGCCCCTTTGCTAATAAGCCTTTTCCAAAATCCAAAACAAGAGCTGGCCGCGATGGACAGCATTGATCGGGCAAGAATAGCCGCATCAAACTTTACAAACGAGATAAGAAACGCCACAACTGGCAGTGATGGTTCGTATCCGCTAAAAATTGCTTCTGAGTCAGAAATAATTTTTTATTCTAATTTCGGCAGCGTTGCTCCGCTGGTTAACAGGATTAGGTATTTTTTTTCAGAGGGAACGCTTTATAAGGGAATTATTGTTCCGTCTGGAAATCCTTTGGCGTACGACCCATCTTCAGAGGGCGTAGGAACAGTTATTTCGGGCCTTGAGATTGCGCCAACTTTTTCTTATTACGACGGGGATTATAACGGCAGTACAGCCTCGCTTGCCCAGCCGGTCAGCGTAACCCAAATCAAGTTTGTTAAAATAAATCTGCCTGTTCCCAAAAAAACCACGGCGCAAAGCACAGACACATTTTTGGTTTCGGCCGGGGGGTCTGTCAGAGCGTTGAAAGATAACCTGGGAAACTAACACAAGCTATGCAAAAAGAGAAAAGTTTTTTTTCAAGGATTCATTCGCAAGGGGGCGCTGTAATGATTTACTTAATCATTGTTATTTTTGTTTTTATGATGATAATGCTTCCCGTTGTTTCGGTTCTTGCCGGAAAACTAAAATTATTGCGAACAGCCATTGAAAGAGAGGCGGCAATACAAATTGCCGAGGCGGGAATAAACTATTATCAATGGCATTTGTCGCACTTTCCATCCGATTATACAGATGGCACCGGCCAGCCCGGCCCCTATTTGCACGACTATATTGATAAAGATACGCAAAACAACGTTGGGCGGTTTAGCCTGTTAATTGTTCCTCCGCAAATAGGTTCAACAATAACCACTGTTACGTCAACAGGATGGACAAATTTCAATCCTAATATAACCAGAAGTATTACAGCGAGGTTTGGGGTGCCTTCATTTACCCAGTACGCTTTTTTGAGCAACGACATCATGTGGATAGGGGAAGACGAGGAAATCAGCGGGAAACTGCATTCCAATAACGGCATCCGTTTTGATGGAATCGGCAACGCGCCCATAGCTTCTGCAAAATTAACTTATACTTGCCCGTCAAGCCAAGGGAGTCCGTGCCCTGCCGTAAAGGACGGTGTGTGGGGGTCTGCGCCCCAATATGTGCAAAGCTTTTGGAAATTTCCGGTTCCGGCTGTAGATTTTTCATCTCTAACATCAGATCTGGCTGCAATAAAAAGCCTGGCGCAAAGCGGTGGGTTTTATCTGCCACCCTCAAGCGAACAGGGCTATTCGTTGGTTTTCAATGCCGACGGCACATTCAGCGCGTATAAAGTAACAAAATTACAGGGTACTCCAACAGGATGGGATGTCAACGGTTTGGCGCACAATGAAGATACAGATTACAAAAACAGGTCTTTGCAATTTACTTCGGCTTTGCCAGCCAACGGAGTTATTTATGTGGAAGACAAAACATGGGTGGAAGGAACTGTGCGGGGAAGAGTAACGGTTGTAGCAGCTAAGCTGCCCTATGACCCGTCATCGGCTCCGACAATTTATATTCCAAATAATATTATTTATAGCGCAAAAGACGGCGCTGATGTGCTTGGACTAATTTCCCAAAAAGATGTTGTTGTCACTTTTCGCGCCCCGGACGTTTTAGAAATTAACGCAGCTATTATTTCCCAGAACGGAAGCGCCCAGGCGTTTTATTATCCTTCCACAATTAAGGAAAGCATTACCATTTTTGGTTCGCTTATGACCTTTGGGCAATGGACATGGAGCTGGGTTAATCCGGGCGGGCAAATTATATCGGGGCACAAAAATACATACCACATTTACGACGCAAACCTTTTATACGGCCCTCCGCCAAGTTTTCCTCTTTCAGCCTCAGGATATGAAATATTAGATTGGGTCAGCAACTAATTAATATGAAATCCATACTTTTTTTGATTTTTATTTTAATGTCAGCCGGAAATTTTTATGCTTTTGATGTTTTGGGCACAGAGCAAGACCGGGCTTGGCAACTTCAGCCTATACCCCTAGATGTATATCCAAACATACCCGGCAGCACAAACAGGGCCAGGCGGGGTTCTGCGCAGAACAGCGTTTCAACCTTATGCGACGCAGAGGCAATAAATCTGGACACAGCTTCAAGCTATGTGGACACGGCAAATCACAGGCTTTTTGTGGCTGACACAGAAAATAATCGCATTTTTGTGTATGAGCTTAATTCCAACAATATTTTAGCAGATTGCAGCCCCGATTATGTTTTGGGCCAGCTTAATTTTACAACTTCAACCCCAGGCGCTACGCAGTCAACGCTTAACAGCCCCGGTGGCATTACCTATGATGCCGTCAATAAACAACTTTTTGTGGCTGACACCAACAATAACCGCATAATAGTATTTGATGTTTCAACAATAAACAACGGAGAGGGCGCTGTTAATGTTTTGGGAAAAGACAATCGCGCTGTATTTTTTGGGGCACCTGGGGCAGGCAACAGGGAAAACGTTGTTAATATTGTTTACGGCCAGGAAAAAAAATCTTCACGGGCCAAGATTGTGTTGTGGGCAATTATTTTTGTAACAGCCACAATTGCCGCAAATGTTTATTTTAAAAAAAGGAAAAAAGTGGTATAATAGCGTAACAGCCAAGCTTCAATGAAAAATTTTTTAAAGCTAAAATCAGAAATATTCGGATTAGACATAGGCGACTTTTCCCTTAAAATAGTTAAATTAAAAGAAAGAAAGGGGAAATTTGTTTTGGCATCCTTTAATGAGGCCGAAATAACGCCCGGAATAATTGAGGGCGGAGTAATTAAAAACGAGGCCGCCTTGGCTGATATCATTAAGAAGGCCTGCGTTGCAGTCAAAGGGGAAAAACTCAATACAAAATATGTTGTTGCCTCCTTGCCCGAAGAAAAGTCATTTTTGCAGGTTATACAAATGCCCGAGATGAATGAAAAAGAACTAAAATCAGCCGCGCTTTTTGAGGTGGAAAATTATATTCCCTTGCCCCTAGGAGACATTTATGTTGATTTTCAAAAAATTTCTTTAAACGAGAAAACCGGGCGCACAGACGTGTTAATTGTTGCCATGCCAAAACCAATTGTTGATTCTTATGTTTCCTGCATTAAAAAAGCAGGCTTAACGCCCTTTATTATGGAGCCAGAATCGCAGGCAACAGCAAGGGCTGTTGTAAACGACGGAGTTACCGCCCAGCCGCTAGCCATAGTTGGCTTTGGCGGAGACAACGCTAATTTTATTATTTATTTTGGCAACTCCATACGTTTTACCTGCTCTATTCCTGTTTCCTCAAGGCAAATAACAGATGCGCCAGTTTTAGACAACCTGGCTCTGCAAATAAAAAAATACATGGATTTTTATTCGGAACACTTTTTTCACGACAGCCCTGCTACTGATGGAAAAATTGGAAAAGTTATTATCGCCGGAGGAGGGGCCGGCCTAAACGCGCTTTCGGATTTCCTTTCCAAAAAATTAAGCATTCCGGTGGAAACGGCAAACGCGTTAAAGAACGTCTTGGCCGACGACAAAACAAGCCATGGGGCGGAAATTTTAAAAAATTCACTGCCCTTTGCAACAGCCATCGGATTGGCCGAGAGGGGAGCGGTTGAAGGTAAAAAATATCCGCATATATGATTAATCTTTTGCCGCCAGAAAAAAAAGAAGAATTATTTCTGGAACAAATTAAAAAAATAGTTTTGGTTTTAGGCGGTACGGCCGTAGCCTCCCTGGTTTGCTTTGCCCTGATTTTGCTGGCAATAAAATTTTTCATTTTAAAGGAAATAATATCCCAAAAATCAATTTATTCCGGAATTATGCCTCCCGGCCTTTCTGCGGTAAAAGGAATTGCGCAGAAATACAACGCCATGCTTCCAGGCATAAAAATCTTTTATAGCCAGAACGGGGATTTTAGTAATGTTTTGTCAAATATTTCAGGATTTAAGGCTTCCCCTGGCATATCTTTTCTAGAAATTTCCCTTGCCAAAGGAGACGGCAAAAATATCAAAGCAGTAATTTTAGGAAAAAGCAACAAAAGAGATGATATGATTGCTTTCAAGGACATTATAGAAAACGACCCAAAAATAAAAAACAGCCAATTTTCCCCAGATAGCTGGATAAAGGAAACTAACGCTAATTTTAGCCTAACTTTTGAATTCTTAAATGAAAATATCGGCGCAAAATAAAATTTATTTGATATCCGCAGTTTTTACCCTTGTTATCCTTGCCATAGCAATGTTTTTGATTTGGCCGGTTTTTAAAAACATTGAAGGGGGCGTAAAAGAGCTTTCTCTGTTAAAGAATGACATAGTTTTTTCGCGGGAAGAGATTGCGGGTCTGCAAAGCTTTCAAAATAAATATGAAGCGTATAAGCCAAATTTGGAAAAGCTTGACGGGATGTTTGTTGACCCAAATTCCCCAATTGAATTTATAAAATTTGTGGAAAAGAAGTCTCTTGACGCAGGAGTTGTTCCGGAAATAAATATGTCGCAAGGGCTGCAGGCTCAGGGCGAAGGCCTGGCTTTTATGATTTTTCGAATTAATTTTAAGGGAAGCTTGCAAAAAATATTGGAGATATCGGAAAAAATGGAAGCGGGGCCATATTTTTTGGAGATACAAAGCCTAAAAATCAGGGAATCCTCCGTAGCAAACCAAGGCCAGGATTTTAACGCAAGTCTTTTGATAAAGGTTCTTGCCAAATAAAATGAATAAAGAAGATATAAAAGAAAAATTATTTTTTAATTTGCCGGAAACCGCAAAGATTTTCTGGGTTTTGGCTGTTCACGCCTTTTGGATTTTTATTTTTATTGTTTTCTTGGAAATTATTGCAACAGGATATTTGTTTTTTAAGGTTATCTCCCTTCCGCCCCAAAGCCTGTTGGCAAAAGACAAGGATGGTGCTATATTCAATTATGATTTGTACGAAGATGTTTTAAATGAAATATCCAGATAAATATAAAAAATATGGAAACAAAAAACACCAAAAAAAGGATAATTCTTGTTGAGGATGACCCCGCAATTACAGATGTTTATGGGGTGGCATTTAAAAATAGCAATATGAGCTTGGAGGTTATAAATTCCGGGGAACAAGCTATACAAAAAATAAAAGAAAGCAGTGAGAACGGGGAGGGAGCGCCAGACTTAATACTCTTAGATTTGATTTTACCGGATATTAACGGGATAGAGGTTTTAAAGGCCATAAAAGTAGACGAAAAAACCAAAGGCATAAAGGTTTTTGTTTTAAGCAATCAAACATCCCTGAACCTAAGCCAAAGCGAGACCATAAAACCGGATAAATATATTATAAAAGCCGACATAACTCCCACGCAACTGGTAAAAATGGTTGAGGAAGAAATAAAATAAGCAAGCAAGCCCCCGCATTTTGAAAAACCCGGCAAAAGCCGGTTTTTTGTTTGAGGGGGTTGACAAAAGAAAATAAAGAAGTAATGTTGATTTGTAATAGAAATTTAATAAAATTAATCTAAAAAAGTAATATGGGAAAAAATATTCTAAAAATAACTTTGTTTACAGCTGTTCTTACTGTTTTGCTAGTTTTTAGCCCGGCTGTTTTAGCGTCAACAACAAACGTTTCAATAACGGATAATTATTTTAATCCGTCGGATCTTCAGATAAACGTGGGAGACACCGTGGTTTGGACCAACAACGGCCAAACAGCGCACACAGTCACATCGGATAGCGAATATGAACTGGGCTCCTCGCCTTTAAACTTTGGGAATTCTTATAGCCACACCTTTACAAGCGCGGGAACTTTTGCGTATCATTGCGAGTTTCATCCTCAAATGCGCGGGGTGATAACTGTTGGTTCTCCGTCAAGCGCTTATAGTGTCCAAACAAACCCGGCAACAAATATTTTAAATTATTCAGCCACCTTAAATGGGAATCTTTTGGGAAACGCCGGCTACAACGCTTATGTGTGGTTTCAGTGGGGAAATAGCACAAGCTACGGCAATGTTACGCAACAGCAACTGTTGAATTATTCGGGCTCATTTAACCAAAATATTTCAAATTTGTCGAACAACACAACATATCATTTTAGGGCAGTGGTTCAGGGTACCAATGGCACTGTTTATGGCCAAGACATGATTTTTACCACAACTGGCTCGGAAGCCGTACCGACGCTTACAATTTCAAAAAAAGTGATAAACCTTACTTCGGGAAACTTAAATTGGCAGGCTTCGGTTAATGCTAAATCCGGCGACGTGTTGGCGTTTGTAATAACTATTCAAGCGGGAAACCAGGACGTCCACAATGTTTTTGTGCGGGACATTTTGCCAGCAGGTTTAACCTATAAAGGGAATATGACAGTTAATGCCAGCATAAACTATTCGGGAAACCCGGCATCGGGAATTGGCGTGGGCACAATTCCAGCCGGAGGAATTACGATTATTTCATATCAAGCGCAGGCCAATCCAACGACCTACGGTTCAAGCGTTTTAACAAATAATGCCACAATTACCAGTAATGAAGCAGGAACTCAAACAGCAAGCGCCTCGGTTTTTGTGACTGGCTCGGCGGTTTATGGAGCAACAGATGTTCCTACGGGCTTAACCAACAACCCCGTTAGAGATTCTTTCCTTTTGCCCGTGTTTCTGATTATCCTGATGTCATGGATGTATTTTACCGGAAGAATTTACGTTTTTGCGGACTGGCTGGGGGCAAAAATTTAATATTTTTATTGATAATAACTTTCAAATAGTCCTGTGGTTCGAACCACAGGACTATTTTGTTGTACGACAAAATGTCTTGACAATGAGTTGAAAAAGGTGTATAATTAATAAAGAGTGGATCGTTTCCAATTTGACTCAGAATTTTTGGAGGACATGCCATGTCGTGCGCACAACTGTCGTTGGTGGCCGTTTTGCTCCGCAAGGTCAACATTATGCTCGAACAGCGCTACGGTTTTGAGAGTTTAATGAGGTTGATGAAAGAGCTGATTGAGGCCAAGGCCGACCCCGCCCTGTCCGGCCGCGAGCGTCGAGAGATTTATGAACTTGGTTCTCGTGTTGAGCTGCGGGTGATTGAAATCATTCACTGTGAGGCCGACGAGGCTGTCGGAGATTTGCCTAGACAACTGAAATGGCAACGGGACAACCTGCGGGCGTTGGCGTTGGAAGCTCCTACTGCGAATCTGCGGAAAGAGCTTCGCGCCAGCGCTAACAAGATTCAGGAATTACTGGACAAGGGCAGCGAGAACGTGGCCGAGTCGTTTCTCTTAAACGTTGAGAGCGCTATTTCCAGCGCCGGGGAAATGCTCACTGGCGCTGAGCCTGACAGCAACATCAGCGTCGTTGAATCACGCCTGGACAGGGCGGAGTCTGCGATGAAGTCGTTGCGGACAATCCCGCATGTGAAGTTTGTCGGTTTGCCGCGCGTTGCAAAAAAACGTGGCATCGCACCCGACGAGCTTTTTGCCGGTTTTGACCGGCGCATCGCTGAAGCGAATTTAGCACTCACTACACTCCGAACGCAGAAGGACGAGAGGGATCGCAGAGAGGCCGAGCGCGGACACGAAGCGTTGAAGTGCCTTCAAGAGGATGCTCACGAGTGCTACGTGCAGATGACGCAAAGGCGGCGCGAAGAAATAGTTGAAGAGGCTGTAGTGGCTCTCGAGCGGCGTAATAAGCTCGCGGGTTTGGCCGCGCGCCAGTTTCTCGCCAATATCAAAACGGAAAACACGGGTGCTGCGCGAGTTTTTCTCAACGAGATTCGCCGGCGCGATGGCGGAATTCCGCCCGTGCTCCAGGAAGAGCTTGGGCGGGCTCTTCAGGTAAAATAGGTGCCTTAACGGCACGAATACGCAAAGCCGGTTGGGAAATCCTCGCAAGGGAAATTTCAGTCGGCTGTTTTTTTGTAAAAAATTTTAAAATTGAAAATTAGAAATTAAAGAGGTAGAATGGGCTAATATGGCAGTCGACCTAACAAAACTAAATAACGAGCAAAAAGAAGCGGTTTTGCATAAAAACGGTGCGCTTTTGATTGTGGCGGGAGCCGGAACAGGAAAAACAACTGTTATTACGCAAAGGATTGTTAATTTAATTGAAGAAAAACTGGCAAAGCCAGAAGAAATTTTGGCTGTAACTTTTACAGAAAAAGCAGCCTTTGAAATGGAAGAGAGGGTGGACAGGCTTTTAGATTTTGGATATGTGGATTTATGGATTTCAACGTTTCATTCTTTTTGTGAAAAGGTTTTAAGGGAGAATGCGCTTGATATTGGGCTTTCGCCGGATTTTAAAATTTTAGACGGAACTGCCGGGTGGCTTTTGGCAAGAAAAAATTTAGATAGATTTGATTTAAAATATTACCAGTCGTTGGGAAATCCAACAAAATTTATTCAAGCCTTAATTTCGCATTTTTCGCATTGCAAAGACCAGGAGATTTATCCGCAGGATTATTTAAATTATGCCGACGACCTAAAAACAACAGACAACGGTTCTGAAGACGCCGAAACAGAAAGAATAAAAGAGGTTGCAAATGCTTATCACGCTTATCAGCAAATTTTGCTGGACAACGGCTCTTTGGATTTTGGCGACTTGATAAATTATTGCTTAAAGCTTTTTAAAAAACGCCCCTTAATTTTAAAAAAATACAGGGAAAAATTTAAATATATCTTAGTTGATGAATTTCAAGACACAAATTGGTCCCAGTATGAGCTGATAAAAATTTTAGCAGAGCCAAATAATAATTTATGCGTTTGCGCAGACGACGACCAGGCAATTTACAGGTGGAGAGGGGCGAGTTTTTCAAACATCGTGCAATTTTCAGAAGATTTCCCTGACGCCAAAAAAATATCGTTGATTAAAAATTACAGGTCAGCGCAAAATATTTTGGACAAGTCTTATAATTTCATTAAACAAAACGATCCCGACAGATTGGAATTCGTAAGCAAAATAAATAAAAAACTTATCGCCGATATAAAAGAAGAGGGGATTATTGAACACATTCACGCAAAAACTATAGACCAGGAAATCGGACAGGTTTTGAAAAAGATTCTGGAAATTTTAAAAAACGACAAGGATGCAAGCTACAACGACTTTGCTATTTTGGTAAGGGCAAACGATTCTGCAGTTCCATTTATAAAAGCTTTAGAAAGGGCAAATTTGCCCCACCAGTTTTTGGCTTCACGGGGACTTTATTCAAAGCCCGTAATTTTGGATATGATTTCTTATTTTAAACTTTTGGACAACTATCATGAAGGAATTGCAACATACAGAATGTTAAGTTTGCCGGTTTTTGAAATTTCAGAAGCGGATATCGCCAGCATAGCTCAATACAGCAGAAAGCGAACAAAATCTCTTTTTGAGTCTATACAGGAACTGGAATTAATTCAGGGTATTTCCTTAAAGACAAAAGAAAAAACTATTTTTATTTTAGATTTGATAAAAAAACATACAGAAATGCTAAAAGAAAAAGGGCCTGCTGAAATTTTTGTTTCTTTTTTGGAGGATTCAGGATATTTAAAATATCTGATAAACAAAAACGAGGAGGAAAAAATTGATCTGCTAAATCAGTTTTACAAAAAAATAAAGCGATTTGAAGAGACAAATGTCGAGGCCTCGCTCAAGAATTTTATGGAGCAGATGGCGCTTGAGCTGGAGGCGGGCGAGGAAGGAAAACTGGAGTTTGACCCTGAGGCTGGACCAGAAATGATAAAAGTTATGACAATTCACGGGGCAAAAGGACTGGAGTTCAAATATGTATTTTTGGTTTCAATGGTGGACAAAAGATTTCCAACAATTGAAAGAAAAGACCCAATTGAATTGCCCGACGAGCTGATAAAAGACATAAAACCAACAGGCGACGTTCATTTGCAGGAAGAAAGACGGCTTTGCTACGTGGCGATGACAAGAGCAAAAAAAGAACTTTATTTTACTTCGGCCGACGATTATGGGGGGCAAAGAACCAAAAAAATGTCCAGATTTTTAGCTGAAATGGGGTATAAAAATGAAATCCGAAATCCGAAATCCGAAATCCGAAGCGGAGTGTTGACCGAAAAATTGAAGGCGTCCAAAAGTGAGGGGGAAAAAGTAAAATCAGAATATATCCCGGATCATTTTTCTTATTCCCAGCTGGCGGCTTTTGAAAAATGCCCGTTGCAATATAAATTTGCGTTTATTATGAAGGTTCCAGTAAGAGGCAAGGCAGTTTTTTCTTTTGGCCAAACAATGCACAATACTTTGTATGACTTTTTAAAATTAGTAAGTGAAGAGAAGCCCGAAAAGCAGGAGACACTGCTTACCAATAAAAAGGCAAAACCCTCCTCCGCCAAGGCTTCGGAAGGGTCGTTCAAAAATTTAACAGAAATTTTTGAACGAAATTGGGTTGATGAGTGGTACGAAACAAAAAAACAAAAAGAAGAATATTTTAAAAAGGGAAAAGAAATTATAAAAGAATTTTATAAAAGTTTTGAAAAAAATCCTCCGAAAATTTTGAGGACAAACCCCTCGACAGGCTCAGGGCAGGGGATGCTGGGTTTGGAAACGCCGTTTAATTTAAAAATTGGAGAAAATACAATTATCGGAAAAATTGATAGAATTGATGATTTGGAAGAAGGCCCTTTGACAGGTTCAGGGCGACAATGTTCTATTGTCGATTACAAAACAGGCACGTCAAAAGACCGGCCGGAAAAAGAACAGCTTTTAATCTACCAAATGGCGGCAGAAGAAGTTTTGGGTTTAAAAGCAAAACAGCTTTCTTATTATTATTTGGAAGACGGGAAGATTGCCTCATTTTTGGGTTCTGCAAAGGAGCTTGAAGACCAGAAACTGAAAATAACCGAGCAAATTGAGAAAATAAAAAATTCAGAGTTTAAGGCAACTCCAGGCTGGCAGTGTCAGTATTGCGACTTTAAAGACATCTGCGACTTCGCCCAAAGATAAATTATCTTACGGATTTGTATCCGCCGGGGACGCCCTGCGGAGACAAAGCAATCTGCCACAATTGAGTTTGGCGAGATCTAAAATTTCCTGCGCACGAAAGAATATAGTAATTCCACATCCGGTAAAATCTGTCGTCATACGTGTCTTTAAATTTTGGCCACGCCTCTAAAAATTTTTTGTGCCAAGCCATTAAGGTTTTATCATAATCGGCGCCAAAATTATGCACATCCTCAATGATAAAATATTTTTCAATGCCCGTTGTAATTTGCTTTAAGGAAGGAAGCGCCCCGTTTGGAAAAATGTATCTGTTTATCCAGGGGTCGGTGCTGTGCCCGGATGTTAAGCCAATTGTATGGAGCAAAAACAGCCCGTCATTTTTTAGGCATCTTTTAGCCGCCTCAAAATATGTTTTATAATTTTTTAACCCAACGTGTTCAATCATTCCAACTGAAACAATATGGTCAAATTTTTCATTTAAATCTCTGTAATCCTGCACCCTAATTTCCACAGGCAGTTTTGCACACAGTTTTTTTGCAAATTCAGCCTGCTCTTTAGAAACCGTAATTCCAACAACAGAAACTTTATAGTTTTCTGCAGTATATTTGGCAAATCCTCCCCACCCGCACCCAATATCCAAAATCCGCAGATTTTGCCCTGAGCCTGTCGAGGGGCGTGCCTTTTTTAGGCCCAATTTTCTGCAAATTAAGTCGTATTTTGCAAATTGCGCAGAATCCAAGTCCTTGGCTTTTTTCCAATATCCGCAACTGTAGGCCATTGTTTTGCCAAGCATCGCAGAAAACAATTTATTGTCTAAGTCGTAATGCCTCTCGGCAATTTGAAAGGCGCGCGATTTTTTTTGAAGATTAAATATTTTTGTCGCAATAACTCCCAAAACAAGGGGTATGGAAAACCCGACTTTTTCTGGGATCTTTGCCAAAAATAATTTGTAAAAAAATTGGTCTAAATTATTACAATCCCACCATCCCTCCATGTAGGATTCGCCCAAACCTAATGACCCCTCGGCCTTAATTCTGTCATAAACACGCTGATTCAAAATTTTTATATCCCACGGATTTTCGCCATTTATTTTAATTCCGGAAGGCTCCAATAATTTATTTATCCATTCTTCATTTTTGTCCATATAAGTACAAATTTAATTACCTTAATTTATAATAACAAGCTTGCAGGAAATTTCAACACGCGTTAGAATAAATCATAAAAAGCATTATTATGGAGACAATAAGTTTTGATGATTTTAAAAAACTTGATATACGCATTGGAAAAATATTATCAGCTGAAAAAGTTGAAAACAGCAACAAGCTTTTAAAACTGGAGGTAGATTTCGGCGCAGAAAAGAGGCAGATTTTGGCCGGAATAGCCAAGTTTTACGAGCCAAAGGCCTTGGTTGGCAAGGAGTGCCCGTTTGCGTTTAATTTGGAGCCAAAAAAATTGGGTGAGTTGGAAAGCCAGGGAATGATTTTGTGTCCCAGTGACAACGGAAATCCAGCTTTGCTTCATCCCGACAAAGAAGTTCCTCCCGGCAGTGTTGTAAAATAATTTTTATATCTCACACCCGTGCGCTAGTGCACGGGTGTGTTTTTAGTTGTGCCCAAAATACTACGATCGTGAAAATTTGGGCACAACTTTTGAGAACACGTGTCGCTTTTATTGTGCGACATTTTAGTACTATCGACCCGTCGGTGGTACTTTCATTTGTTGACTTTTTATTTTTTTGTCGTAATATCAAAATAGTTCTCGTTTTTCTAGGCCTAGATAGGTTTTTCATGTCCTATCTAGACTCACTTTACCCCATGCGGGTAGAAAGGACGTATCATGAAATTGGAGATGAGGTTTTGTCCAAGCATAAGGGCGGCGATTGATTTTGGCTTGCAGTTGTTTCAAGGTCGCATGGATATCGATCCTGATCCGTCGATTCCCAGCTTCACGTTTTTCAGTGACATTCAGGCTGAAGGCGTGTACAAGCCGGCGGGCGGTAAGCCGTGGGGCCGGACGGTCTACCTCTACTACGAGAGTATCCGCGTAGCGATCCTTTGGGTGGCCGGAGTTAAGAGGCCAGGCGAAGAACGTCGCTCCTGGCGCGTGACCAAGTTTCGCTATCTCACAAGCCTTGTAGACGGAGCCTTTTCCGGCGACATCACAGTTTCATTTTGACTTCACAAGCAATGCAGAGTGATCTGAGGCCCAAACGAAGAAATTCGCGCGGGCTATTTTTTTGCGAAAAATTTTGATAAGATAATATAAATATGGAAATAGAGAAGGACCCTCCTTCGCCAAGGCTACGGACGGGCAAGTAAAATTTATGGATATTGATAAAAACAAGATATATTCTGTGTCAGAGTTTGTGGCGTTTTTAAATGATGAGTTGAAGTGGATAAAAACAAAGATTGTGGGGGAAGTGGGCGAGGCTAAGGTCGGGCCTACGGGGCATATTTATTTTACGCTCAAGGACGAAAAGGATGGTGCCATGCTCAACTGCATAATGTGGTCTTCAAAATACAGATTGTTTGGAATTACTTTGGAGCCGGGCAAAAAAATTGTGGCGTTTGGATGCCCCAATATTTATGCGCCTGCGGGTAAACTTTCTTTTATTGCCGACACAATTGAACTGGCAGGTGAGGGCGATATAAAAAAGCAGTACGACGAGTTAAAAAAGAAGCTGGAAAAAGAGGGGCTTTTTGATGTTGCGAATAAAAGGCCAATTCCAAGATATCCGCACAAAATTGGTGTGATTACTTCGAGGCAGGGGGCCGTAATACACGATTTTTTAAACAACATTGGAAAATTTGGTTTTGACATTAAAATGATTGATTCGCGGGTTGAAGGGCAGGGGGCAGTAGAAGATTTGCTGGCCTCAATTAAAACTTTCAGAAAAACAGACATAGATGTGCTTGTCATTATAAGGGGAGGCGGGTCAATGGAATCCCTAATGCCGTTTAACAATGAATTATTGGTGCGCGAAGTGGTTGGGTTTCCTGTGCCCGTGCTGGTTGGAATTGGTCACGACAAGGATGTCCCCTTAGTGGCGTTGGCTGCAGACAAAAGTGAATCTACTCCAACTGCTGTTGCAAACTTATTAAACGAATCATGGGAGCAGGCATTATTGCTTTTGGAAAGACTGGAAAGAAGAATTTTTTCAAGCTACGGATTAATTTTTGAAAAATATAAGGCAATTGAAAATAGGTTTAGGGTGTCTCTACAAAACTTTAGAAATAATATTTTAAATGTAAAATCGGGTTTGGATAAACATGGCAAGGAGTTTATTTTCGGGCTTGGTTTATTGTGCGACAGGGCAAAAACGGCCTTGCAAAACATAGAAAAAATTGTAGAATTCAACAACCCTGAGCGAAATTTACGACTTGGCTACAGCATTGCTGTATTAAAAGGAAAAATTATACGAAAAACAGGCGATGCAAAAATAGGAGAAATTTTAGACGTTAGAGTTTCAGATGGTATAATTAACTCGCAGATTAAAAATATTAAAAAATATGGAAAATAATAACTTAAAAAGCAGTCTTAAAAAGCTGGAGGAAATATCAAACTGGTTTAATGACCAGGAGGAAATAGACGTAGAAGAGGGGTTAAAAAAAGTAAAAGAAGCGGTGGGGTTGATAAAAACAAGCAAAGAAAGACTAAGGGAAATAGAAAACGAGTTTGAGGAAATTAAAAAAGAAATGGACGCAGAAACTAACGATGCAAAATAAAATTTTAGCCCGCTCGGGCTGGTATATTATAATTATTTTGTCCTTGGCGCCTTCAGCGTTTTGGTTCTTGGAATTGCCCATAAGCGCAAGGTTTTCCGGCGCGTCCGAGGCAACTCAAAGCCTGGGGCAAATTGCCGGATTAACAGGCATGGCGATGTTTTCTTTAATGATTATTTTGTCTGCAAGGCTGAAAATTTTTGAAAAAGTTTTTGCGGGTATAAACGAAGCCTATGTTGCCCACCATTTCTTTGGGGGATTAACTTTTTGCCTATTACTATTTCACCCACTGCTTTTGGCATACCAGTATTTGCAGATATCCTCCAGAGCCGCGGCGTTATTTTTGTTGCCAAGCGCATATTGGCCGCAAAATTTTGGGATAATTGCTCTTTTAATAACAACAGTCACGCTCGTAATTACCTTTTATATAAAGTTGAAATACCAGATTTGGAAATTTACCCACAAATTTATGGGGTTAGCTTTCATTTTTGCTTTTTTCCACGTATTTTTAATAGGTTCAAATGTCGGGTCTAACCAGCTGTTAAGAACATATTTATTCATTTTGGGAATGGTTGCAATTGCGGCTTTTTTGTATAGGGCAATGTTTGGGAATTATTTTATAAGGAGAATACCTTACGTTGTGGAAGGGGTAGACGCCCTGCCCGATAAAATATTTGAAGTAAAACTTGTACCGCTTGGCCAAGAAATGAAATTTGTTCCGGGACAATTTGTTTTTGTAAAATTTTACAGCAATGCTTTAACAAGAGAGGCGCACCCGTTTTCAATGAGCTCTGCTAACGGAAATCAGTTGAAATTTGGCATTAAGGAATCAGGAGACTATACCAGCAATATAGGAAAATTAAAAGTGGGGGACAAGGCGGAAATAGAGGGGCCTTTTGGAGCCTTTAGTTTTAGAAACCACAGCAACAGGAAGCAGGCGTGGATTGCCGGCGGAGTGGGGGTAACTCCCTTTATGAGCATGTTGCGAAGCCTTAACGGAGAAGATTCGGGTTTTATGATTGATTTTTACTATTGCGTAAAAGACGAGGCTGGATTTGCGTTTAGGGCGGAAATTGAAGAAATAGTAAAAAAAAATAAAAATTTGAGAGTGATTTTTTGGACAACAGATACAATGGGATTTATCAACTCGAAGGCCATAAAAAATAAAACTCCAGATATTAACAATAGAGACGTTCTAATCTGCGGACCAGACATAATGATGTCGGAATTAAAAAAGCAGTTTTTAAAACAGGGAATTAATAAAAACCAGATTCACACAGAAGAATTTAAATTGTATTAACTGGACAACCGCGCAAAAATTTGCCAAAATGACGATAAATATAATATAATAATTATTAAGAAAAATTTATGAATAAAGAAAATATAATAGCTTTAGTAATAATATTAATTATAGTAGCCGGCGGAACTTATTTTTTGATTCAGCCAAGGCCTAGCGCAAATCAAGGCCAGGCGAATATTTCCACAGGTTATGATATTCAAGGAATGGAAGTTAAAACTTTGCAACAGGGAACCGGCGAGGGGGCAAAAGCGGGTGACAAAGTAACAGTAAATTATGTTGGCACTCTTGAAAACGGCACAAAATTTGATTCATCAATAGACAGGGGAACGCCCTTTGTATTTACCTTGGGCCAAAACAGCGTAATTCAGGGCTGGGAGCTTGGGGTTTTGGGAATGAAGGTTGGCGAAAAAAGAAAACTGACAATACCTCCGGAATTAGCATATGGAAGCCAGGGAGCGGGCGGAGTTATTCCTCCAAATGCCACGCTGAATTTTGAAATAGATATGCTTGGGATAAACCAATAAAAGCGTGAAGCAAAAATTTTACGCATATTTAACAGATAAGGAAAAAGGAGTTACAAATAATTGGGACGAGTGCAGAGCGGTTGTTTCCGGAGTGACTGGGGCAAGGTTTAAAGGCTTTACAAGCCGGGAGGAGGCGCAAAAATGGCTTGAAGCCGGCGCCGATTATAGCATAAAACACATTATCGCCAAAAAGGGGATTTATTTTGACGCCGGAACAGGGACGGGAAACGGAGTTGAAATTAGTGTAACCGATGAAAAAGGAAAAAGCCTCTTGGGCAAAATTTTGCCAAAAAACAAAATAAACAACAGGGGCTTTTGTTTGTTGCCCAAAGACGTTACAAACAATTTTGGCGAATTGCTTGCGCTGAAACACGCCTTGCAAATTGCAATAAACGAAAATATAAAAAATATTTTTGGCGACAGCAAGCTAGTTATAGAATATTGGTCTAAAGGTTATATAAAAAAAGATAATGTTGCCGAAGAAACTATTGAGCTGGCAGGCGAAGTAAAGAAAATAAGGAAAAAATTTGAAGCATTGGGGGGAATAATAGAATTAATTTCCGGCTCAAACAACCCTGCTGATTTGGGTTTTCATAAAGGATAGAGATATAATATATTAATTATTAAGAGAGACTCAAAAACCCGCATGGAATTATGGATTTTATATTCGCTTCTGTCCGCAGCATTTGCGGGCTTGGTGGCGATATTGGGTAAAATTGGGCTTAGCGGAATTGATTCAACGCTTGCCACAAGCGTCAGAGCTATTGTTATGGCTTTGTTTCTGTTTTTTGTTTCTCTGTCACTGGGCAAGTTTAACCTTTTACATACTATAAAAAACAAAACCCTCTTGTTTATTGTTTTGTCTGGAGTTGCCGGAGCCATGTCTTGGCTGTTTTATTTTTTTGCTTTAAAGACAGGCATAGCATCCGGAGTTGCGGCGCTCGATAGGTTGAGCGTTGTTTTTGTATTAATTTTTGCAATTTTGTTTTTGGGGGAAAGGTTTAGCCTGTATTCAGCCACCGGAGCCTTGTTAATAACAATTGGAGCAATATTAATGGTAATTAAAAAATAAGGGTGTTTTTTTACGCTCTTTGTCAATTTGGTTTCAATTGGAAAGGAGTCCTGTATGTGCGCATGCAAACTTTTTGAGGATCGGAGCGTTGAGACTCTCGGTCTGGCGTATGTAAGGGCAAGCCACCTTGACGCGATCTGTCTTGAGCTGAATATCGAGGCCTGGGTTGCACGGGGAGAAGTTTATATGTTCATTTTTCGCGAGGAAGATCGTAATTATCTTCCCACGGTATTGGATCGGTTTGCCATTGCTCCCGATATCGACTTTAGCTGCGAAGACGCAGATACTCTGAGATGGGAATTTGGTTGCCAATAGTTTTACCCCGACTGCGGTTGGGGCTTTTTTTTAAAAAATTGTAAAAAATAACAAGTTGGTTTATAGTAATAATGGTTCTTCACATTTCAAATTTCAAAGCGAGGACAAAAAATGATACACGTCGTAATATCAGATAGGGTGGGTTGCCCAATGTGCTCACAGCCGGTATATTTTACGTGCGTTTGGTATGATGCAGAAGCGGATGATTTGGAACATTCGCAAAGCGAACCGGGAAAAAAGGGCGAGGACAAACCCGGAGATTATATTGAAAAAGACGCGCCGAAGGTGTTTGTTGGAAAGTGGATAAAATGCTCTGCTCACAAGCATCTCGTTGGAGCCGAGATAGAGGAATGCAGAATGTCCGGTCATGCTCCTGAAAACCTAGGAATATTGGGCAGTATGGCAAGAAGGATAAAAAATGGGTACGGAAAGCCACCATTTCGACCGGGCGAAGACGAATTTGCCAAAAAGAGTAATGCGGGGCATCATCCGCAAAGAAGCAAGAAGCAATGCTCCGGCAGACAGGCAAGGAAGAAGGTTTCGCACAAGAAGGCATACAATGAAGAAAGCGAAAGAGCGCCGGGCGAAAACTTTGACCTGTATCAGGAGGTCTTACGAGATTTGCGTCGTAGAGGCTTAGTATGATCTGAAGAAATTCAGGTCTTTTTTTATCACTCTTGACAAGGGACTGATAATTTTATAGAATGAGCTATGATAACAGAGCGTCAGGAAAAATTACTAAACTTCCTGATTAAGGAATATATTGCTCAGGCCAAACCGGTTGGCTCTGTTGAGTTAAAAAAAATTACAGATTTAGACATAAGCGCCGCCACAATACGAAATGATTTGCAGGAACTGACAAAAAAAGGATTTATTGAACAGCCCCACACATCAGCCGGCAGGATTCCTACAAAAAAAGCATATAAATATTTTGCCGACAAAATTACCGCCCAGCAGGGCGAGCCTCGCCAAGGGCGGGAAAACGAGCCACAAAGAGAGTTCGTTTATTTTGAGCAATTTATTGTGCGTCAGGTCAGGTTTGCGCATGAGGAGATGGAACAGGAAATGAAATTTATGGAAGATTTAATGGACACGCTTGAGAAAGATAATTTATTTGAAATATTAAATATTTTAGAAAAATGGCACAAGAAAATAAAATAGTAAAAGTCGGGCATCGCGGAGCAATGGGCTACGAGCCGGAAAATACATTAAGGTCATTTAAAAAAGCAATGGAGCTTGGAGCCGATATGATAGAGCTTGATGTGCATATATGCAAAAGCAGGGAATTGGTGATAAACCATGAATTTAGTATTGACGGCACTGATAACGGCAGGAACATGGTTTCAGAAAAAACATTATCAGAGTTGAAGAACCTGGATATGGGTAAGGGAGAAAAAATCACAACTTTGCCGGAGGTTTTGGATTTTTTTGATAAGCGCATAAAGGTTAATATTGAGCTTAAGGGCAGAGTCACCGCAAAACCGGTGGCAAAAATAATTAAGGAATATGTAGAAGAAAAAGGCTGGAAATACAACGATTTTCTTGTTTCGTCGTTCTTTTTTGACGAGCTGGAAAAGATAGCGGAATTAAACCCGGAAATTAAGACAGGAGTATTAACTATGAAAATAACGCCGGAAATGGAAAATTTTGCAAAGAAAATTAAGGCGCATTCCCTAAACGTATCAATGGAAAAAGCAACAAAGCAATTTGTGGATGAGGCGCACGCAAACGGATTTAAGGTTTTTGTTTGGACTCCAAACACGTCCGACGAAATTGAAAAAACAAAATTAGCCGGAGCGGATTATATTTGTTCTGATTTTCCTGAAAAAATTTAAGATAATACCCATGGAAGAAGAAATAAAAAAAGTTGAAAAAATCTCAAAAGAAGAGGAGTATCTAAATGGTTGGAAAAGAGAACGCGCGGATTTTTTGAACTATAAGAAAGACGAAATGGAAAGGATTGGGACTTTGATAAAATATGCAAATGAAGAGATTATTTTGAAGATTTTGCCTATTTTGGATAATTTTTATCTTGCAGAAAAACATTTGCCAGAAAATCCCGAATTCGCAGACGGCTTTGCGCAAATTAAAAACCAGATTTGTGATTTTTTAAAAAAAGAGGGGATTGAGCCGATTGAAACAATAGGGAAAAAATTTGACGCAAACTTGATGGAATCGGTTGGAACCGCCTTCGATGAAGCTTCGGCGGGACAAGCCGGCGGGTCGAAGGGGGAAATTGTTTCAGAAGAGGTTCAGAAGGGTTACACAATGCACGGCAAATTAATCCGCCCGGCAAAAGTAAAAATTTCAAAATAGTGTCCGTACATGTTATCATAATATAATACATCACTCTTGGGTTCTGCAGAATGCAAGAGTAATAAAAATGAAATGGTAAATAAAAAATCGGCAGTGCAAATGGAGAAAAATTTTAAGGGTGTGGCGAACCATAGAAGAATTGAGGTTTTGCTTTTGGTTTCTCGTGAGAATAACATCTCGTTGACCCAAATAGCGAAGGCGCTAAAGTGTAATTTTAAGACACTTTCAGAACACACTAAAAAACTGGTAAGCGCAGGATTGATAGACAAAAAAAGCATGGGCGACGGGGCGGTGAGGCATTCACTCTCTCCATATGGCAAAAAATTTGTTAAATTTATAGAGTCTTTCCAAGAAGATTAACCTCCGAATATACACTCTTGGGTTCTGCAGAATGCAAGAGTGTATAGGAGGGAAATATTAATAAAACAATAAAATTAATAAATAAAAATATGGACAAAAAAGAATTAATAAAAAAAATTGAGGAACAAAGAAAGTCAAAGGTTATTACTTATATAACCAGTGACAGGCAGGGACCGGTTAATGCCCGCGTGGCAATGGACATTATTCCAATTATAAGCAAACAACTGCGTCAAATTGGAAAAGTAGAAAATATAGATTTGTTTCTTTACAGCACCGGCGGAGATACAATGGTGCCTTGGAGGTTGGTTTCAATGATTAGGGAATATTGCGATAAGTTTTCGGTTTTAGTTCCGTATAAAGCCCACAGCGCCGCCACAATGATATCTTTGGGGGCCGACGAAATTGTTATGACTGATTTGTCAGAACTTTCGCCAATTGACCCATCAACCGCCAACGTTTTTAATCCGCAAGA
>Ga0208375_1000425_pt1 | contig 62287 bp, 101 predicted proteins | sample RifOxyD1_FD_184038 | JGI IMG/M metagenome (GOLD analysis project Ga0208375, IMG submission 184038) | Soil microbial communities from Rifle, Colorado - Rifle Oxygen_injection D1 (SPAdes) | ecosystem: Environmental > Terrestrial > Deep subsurface > Rock core/Sediment | place: Rifle, Colorado... | reverse complement strand
CCGCGCGACCTTCTCGATGCCCCAGAAGATGTAGCCGCCCTGCTTCGGCGAGAGCTCGAGGTCGACGGCGGCGGCGGACGCGGCCGCGCTGATCGAGCCGTACTCCTTGTTCTTGTACTTGATGCGGCCTCCCTCGAGGACCGTGCACTTCGCGACCACCTTGCCGTGCGTCTTCTTCTCGATCTCGGTACCGGGCTTCGGCAGGCGCGCCGCCGAGGCCTCCGCGCGGGGCGTCTTGCCGGGCTCCTTCGGCGGCTTCGGCGCGCGCGGCGCCTTCGCGGCCTTCGCGGCCTTCTTCTTGCCCTTGCCCGCGGCCGGCGGATCGGCGGACACGGTCGCCGCACCCTCGGCGGCGGGCGCGTCCGGCGAGTGGTCCGCGCCGTTGCCGGCGGCGCCCGTCTCGGTGGCGGAGGGCGCCGTGGCGTTGTGCAGGCACTGCTCGATCGTCTTGAGCATCCACTGGCGGTCGTGGGACTTCGTCGACTTCCCGACGATCCGCTTGAACGCGCCGCGCAGCTCCTCGCCCTTCAGACCCTGGATCTCGTTCATCATGGTGCTGTTCCTCCGTGGTTCGGGTTCGTTGCCTCGTTCAGTCACTTTGCTCGGTACGTCGGTTAGATCGCCTCGATGAGCGCTTCGCCGACGTGCACGTCCTCGGTGTTCAACGCGGTCTCGATACTGGCGCGCGCCGCGTGCTCATTCCGTGCGCCGGAAATCCGCACGACGATGTCCACCAGGCTCTCGCGCAGATTGGCGATCGTCCCGACGTCGCTCCAGTCGACCCGCGTGCGGTTCATGCTCGGGTGGTTCTCGAGGCAGTCCGCGATGAAGTCGACGACCGCCTTCACGTCCCGCTTGTTGGTCGCGTACTTCGCGTCCGCCGTCGTTCCGCGCGCGCACCGGCTGCACGCGCAGGCGTCGTAGCGGACCCCCGTCGACGCGCAGATGGCGGTGGGCACCCGTGCGGACTCGGCCGTCTCGCGCGCGACGACCGCGATCGTGCGTGACCCGTTGCTCGTGCGCGCGACGGCCGTCTGCGTTCGCGCGTCCTCGACGACCGTTGCATCCGGATACGCCTCGCGCACCGCCGCAACCGCGTGCGCGTACGTCTCGTGCAGCTCGCGGCTGCCGTCGTGCCATCGAACCTGGAAGTTCGTCATCGTCGTCCTCCGTCCGCTCTGCGTTCCGTTGTTCCGTCCAATCACGGTGCGCATTACGGCAGCGCCGCACGAAGCCGTCAACTCTTTAGTTTACGACCCGCGGGCGCGGGAACGGCGGTGTTCGGGAAGCGTCAGGGCTCGCCGGCGCGCGCGATTGCCGCGCCTAACGCGACGCACGCGACGACCACGCCCGCGACGCTGATGGCGACCCCCGCGTCGACGAACGGGTGCGCGATGCACTCGACGAGCCCGCCCAGTGCGCAGCCCAACCCAACGCACATCAGGAAGAGGAACGACAGCGATCGGTCACGGCCTGGCATCGTCCGACTCGGCAGGTCGAAGTACGCGCGTCATGTACCCGAGACGCCCCGACGCTGCATCAAGCGAAGCGCGGCGAGCGTTCCACCCGTCCGCGTACCCGCGATCGCACTCTGCACGCGCCACGGGCTCGAGCGCGCTCGACGGGTTCTCGTGACCGCCCGCGGCCGCGGACCAGCCAGCGCGGTACGCCAGGAAGAGAGCACGCGCGTTGTCGGGCCGATTGCACATGAGGCACTGCACGCTTCCGAATTCTACTCGATCACGGTGTCGAGGCCTACCGCTTCGCGAAGCGCGACGACCACGGCGTGGTGCCGCAGCTCCACCATCGACCCGGGAACGACGCGCGTCCCAGGCCCAACCGGAACCGCCGTGCTTGCCAGCACGCCGGTCGGCGTGCAGAGCACGACACGCAACTCGTCGCCCGCGTCGCGCACGAACGCAGCGCACGTTACGGACCCATCCACAGCGACAACCTCGTACTCGGTTGCCTCGCAACCGATCGCGCGAACGAAGCGCACGCTGCGCAGCGTCATGGCGTGAGCCCGTACCGCGTGCGGGCCTCCTCGCGCGTACGCGTCCGCCTCTCCGACGGCGCGGTGCCGTCCGTGTCCTCGATCCGTTCGGTGACCGCGAAGTCGCAGTCGACACCGGGCGCGATCACCGACCCGCAAACGACGCAGAGCGCACGCACGGTCACGAGCGCTGCGCCGTTTGGGTATGTCGCCGTGCGCTCGTCGAAGGCGCGAACCACACACGCGGGTCGCTCGCGCAGGTACCTCACCACCACCGTCGCCGCGCACGCCGCGCCGGCAACCACCAACATCGTCCACACCCAGCGCGGGGTCATGGCGCACGTCTCCTCGCCGCCGCGAAGAGCGGCAGCTCGCGGTTGACCACGGGCGCGTCAGCGGGCAGCGCACCCAGCCGGCCACGTCCGATCGACGCGTAGGCCGGGTTCAAGTCGAACCCGACGAAGTCCCTGCCGAAGCGCCTGGCAACCACGCCGGTCGTCGCCGTGCCCGCGAACGGGTCCAGGACGACGCACGGCACGACGGGCGCGTTGCACGAGCACCCGGGTTCCCACCCGCGCGTCACGGCGGCAGTCGCGTCACGCGATGCGCGCTCGGATGAACGGCCGCGTCTGCGTTCGGTAACGCGGCTCCACGGCGCGCCGCACTCCGCGCACGCACCGTGCTCGCTCGTACCTGCGAGGACGCAGGGCTCGACGAGGCGCTCTGGGTAGCACGCGAAGTGCTCGTACGGCGTCTGTTCCGTCGCGAGCGTCCACACGTCGCGCAGGTTGCGGTCGTCCACGAGCTCGCGCACCGCTGCGCAGAAGGAACCGTTCGCCCGCGTGCCGTCCGGAGCGGCGGCTGCCTTCGGATGAACGCCATTGCCACGATGGTGCGCGCCCCCGGAGACCGGCCCACGCACCGCGACCGAGTCGTAGAAGTACTCGGAGCTGGGCGAGAGCAGGTACACCATCTCGTGTGCGCGTGACGGGCGGCTCGTGACGGGCTCAGGCAGCGGGTTGGCCTTGGAGTTGTGCGTGAGAATGCCGGATGCAATCGCGAAGATGTGCGGCTCGTCCGCCACACCGATGTCGTACAGACTTCGCACTCGCGCGGGACGGATGCAAACCACCTCTGCGTAGTCGCGTTCGTTCCAGTGCCCAACATGCGCGGTTGTGCGGATCTCGCCGCGGAAGATCTGCCTACGCCCGTTCTGATACTTCGCAAACGCCATCGTCAGCCGAAGTCTGTAGCCCAACCTAGCGCACGCGACGCGCAGATCACGTTCAAGGTTGTAGTTCCGGGTGAACCCGAGCCGCCATCTCTGATTCTTCGCGTCCCAGTGGCCGTCGCCTTCCAGGTAACCACGAAGCATCGCGTCGACGAACCTGTTGCTGTACCGCCACACCGCAGGGCCGAACCCCTTGTCCCGCGCAACACGACCGCGCACCAACTCCTCCAGAATGGCAACGAGCATCCGACCGTGAACACGGATATCCATGCGGTTGCCAGATACAGTCCTAGTCGTGCTGCCTCCGTACTTCGCTGCGACACGCTGCACGCGCGTCCACCGGTCTTCCTCACGCGCGTGACCAGCAAGCTGAATCGTGTCGTCCGACCGCGACCCCTCGGCAAGGTACAACCCGGCAAACCACGCTGCATCCTCGTCAATCGCGCAGTCCTTCGGCGCATCCGGTTCCGGTAGACGACACCGAACCAGCACGTCACCCACAACCAGGTCGGACGCGGCGGCCAAGCCGCGTGAAGTCGGGAACATGTGCGTCGCGGAACACTGAATGCGCTCTCCACTACGAAGCGTGATCTCGATTTCCCGTCCGTCCTTCCGCGACGGGGATACACCAAGCATGCGCGTCCACCGCGAACCGTTCCACAGCTCTAGCGCACCGTCGTATCTGGCCAAGTCCTTCACGAGGACCACGCAGACACCACGGCGTGGTGTGCGTGCGTACACGTAGGTACCACCGGACAAGCACCACACGATCTCGGACCGCAACCACCACCCGTCCGCCTGGAGCGCGATCGCAAGACGCGCAGGAATCATGCAGAGGTCTTTCTGCTTGAGCCCGCGAGGGACTGCACGACGCGAGCCGGCGCCGCCAGCGCGTCCCGCCTTCGGCCGCGTGGACGTTCCGTCATGCCGCGCACGCAAGGACGCCTCCTCCTCGTCCGTGCGACCGGCGCGGCCGCCCGCGGTGGAGTCGCCAATGTTCAGCCAGAACGTGCCGTCTGGACGGAGCACGCGGCGCACCTCGCGGAACACGACGACGAGCCGCCGCAAGTACTCGTCCATGTCCTCCTCGATGCCGATCTGGTCGTCGATGCGGTGCGCGCCGCACTTCCCGCAGACCTCGGAGAACTGGATCGGCGTGTCCGCGAATGAGCCGCCACGCCCGCCAGGCGTCTGGCGCTTCGCGTCCTTGCGCGCCATGCGCTCGACGTGGTCGCACGACACCGAACCCCCATCCCATCGTGCGGTGCCGTAGTCGCGCAGGCGCCAGTACGGCGGACTCGTCACCGCACAGTGGATCGAGCCGGTCGGTACGCGCGCCAGACCAGCGAGCACATCCGACACCGTGACGGTGTTCAGTAGTTCAGACGGCACACGGCTCATTCGTCGTCCCCGTCCCCGTCTTCGTCGTCCTCGAGCGCGATACGCGCCAGGTCCTCTTTGCACGCGCCCTCGAATGCTACGCGTGCCGCCTCGCGCACGATCGGGTCGGCATCCTCGAGCATCGACGCCAGCGCAAGGACCGCCCACCGCATCCGGCGTTGCGGGTCGTTCGGACACCCGTCCTCGCCACAATCGCAGTCGCCGTCCTGCTCGTCGGGCGGATTGTGGTCGTGCTCCCCACGAACCTCGTACTGGAACGCGGCGTACTCGCGCAGCTCTCGAACAAGCGCGGCGTCGTCGAGCTGGTTAGGGTCGTTGCGTGGACGGCGCGCCATCAGCGTTTTCCGGTGAGCACACGGTGCGCTTGCACTCGGCGCGACCTTCCCACCCGTCCGCGTGCCGCATGCACGCGTGGCACCGCTGCGCGGCCACAGCGCGTTCGACCTGCGCGACCGATTCAGGCGTCGGCTCGATCGTGATCAGGCCGGTCGCGGCGCCAACCGCAAGGACTGCGCCGACCGCCAGGCGCGCGATGATCAACCACACGGCTTGACCTCCTCGCCGAGCATCCGCGCGAACGCGGCCTCCTGCGCAGCCTCGTCTCCGTGCGCCACCTCGTCCGCGGTGGTCGCGATCGCACGCTCGTCAATGGCCACGCGGAACACGTCCGGCGACGGCCGGCCGCTCATCCGCATCGCGGCGTAGAGCGCCGCACCCGGTAGCGTGAACGCGAAGCGTTCCGCCTCGAACGCCTTGTCGATGGCACGCATGAGCCCGCCAGCCGCGCGCACGAACTCCGCGTTCGGGCCGACGTTGATCACGCCGAGCGTCGAGCTGGACGACAAGCACTCACCGGGTGCCCCAGCCGAGAACATCGCGCGGCACCCGAGCGGGCGCGCCGCGTACACCGTGCAGATGCCCCGCAACGATCCGTCGGTCTCGACCTGGCGCAGGAAGACGCACGGCACCCTCGCGTCAGCGACCTCGGGGTGGGTCATCCGCGCCAGGTGCTTGTCGGCCCACGCACAACGGGCCTCGAGCTCCTTCGTCCACCGCCCGCGCGCGTGCGCCCACTCGTAGATGACCGCACCCTCGGCGGCGCGGACCATGATCTTCTGGTGGCAACACGCGGCGCACCCACGACCGCAACGCAGGTCGGCGAACCCACGCGTGCGCGCCTCGCTCGTGGCGAAAGCAGCAAAGGCTGTTGCGCCACGGTCGTAGACCTTCCGGAGCTCTCGAGCCGCGTCCTCGATCGACATGACGGTCTGCACCGAACCACCTCCACGCGTACCTTTGCTCGCGCGCGAACACCGCGCAAGCACCGGATCAGAAAGCCCGTCGAGCGCCGTGCGGACCATCCGCCAGCGCGCCCGACGGGCACCCCGAAGCCTACGTCATGGTGGGCCCGAGGCACGGCCCACCCCGACGGTGCGCGCTTCGCCAGCCTGCCCGTCGTCGCAGGATTGGAGGAGGCGTGAACAAGACCGGAAACGCCTCGGCGTCGGGAACGCGCAGCCCGCCCGTCCGCAGCAGCACCGGACGGAGCCCGCGGCATGAAACGCGGGAGCCAGTCATGCGAGACCCTTCTGGTCGACGATCCACTTGGAGACGACGAGCGTCCCATCAGCGTTGTCGCTCGCATCAAAGACTTCCGAGGAATCGTCGATCTGGCTCAGCGGGAACCAGACCTCCTGCCCGTCGTCGAGCTCGACAAGCAGCGCGCTGTCGGTGCGGTGCTTCGCGACGACGTTCTCGAACGAGACCTTCTCGCGGAACTCCGGCATCAGACCGTCCTCCGGTGCATGTCGAGGAACGCGTCGCGCGGAACCAGCCCGTCGATGCGCGCGGCGAGCCCGCGCACGGTCTGCTCGCGCACCAGCGTGCTGTCGCGATCGGCGTCCCAGGGCACGTCGAGGACCGCCACGCCCTGGTCGCGCAGCACGCCGACCATGTAGTCGATCTCGCGGTCGAGGTCGGCGAGGTACTCGACGTCCACGATCTTCTCTTCGCACTTGCGACCCGTCTCGTGCTCCATCCGACGACGCACGCGCTCGGCGGCCACCGCCGGCGCGCAGAGCACGCGCACGCACACCTGGGGCAGGAGCACGTGCGCGGTCATGCCGTGGTAGATGCCCGAGTAGGTCTCGAACTCCCGGTTCGACATCGCGCCACGCGTACGCTGCAACCGCGCGAACGCTGTGTCGCCGAAGTAGCTGCGGTCGAGGATGGCGTGCCCGCGGCCCTCCATCGCGTGCCACTGCGCCGAGAGGTGCATGCGAAAGCGCCGTTGCAGCAGATGCACCTGCATCGTGAGCGCCCAACGCGCGGGGTCCGCGCAGAAGTCGGCGAGGTACGGGTTCGCATTCCCCTTCTCGTCCGGCTCGAGCAGCGTGAGCGTGTCCGAACCCAACGCCGCCCCGAGCTCGCGCGACAACGACGTCTTGCCCGCGCCGATGATGCCCTCCACCACGACGACCTTCTTGCTCAAGGTTGCACCTCCAAGTCACCGAACCACCGCGTGAAGCGCACGCGGCACGCCATCAAACCGTTCGAACCGTGTTGTCACGCGCCTCCCGAGAGCGCGAGCGCGACCGTCGCGCGCAGCCGCGGAGACCGTTCAAGTCGCACACGCAGAACAGACATCGCGCCGTTGAACTCGTCCCGTTTCTCCGGACGCCACCTGGCAACGACCGTACCCCCGACGCGAAGTCGTGCGATCTCCCACAAGCGCCGGCGCACGCGCGCGGACTTCAAGTTCGTGACGTGCCCACGGTGATCGACGGTGCGAGTCGAGTACCCGTGTTCGACCTCGAGAACCACCGTCTTCGACTGGTTCCACCACGCGAGTAGCGCGCCCGTGTGCGTCGACATCCCCGGGCTGTGCACCACGAGCGTGTCGTGGAGCCGCAACATCAGCGCATCCACGTCGTCAGCCGCTGCCATGGGTCGGAACCTCCAGCCTGGCTCTTTGCTCAGAGCCTACCGCGCGAGGCGATGCGCGGCATCCGCGGCATCAAGTCGTGCGCCGATTTCGTCGGCGAGCGCGAGATCGTCCGGGTCGATAGCGGTGCCTGTACGGTGCGCGCGCCCGATGTCACGCACGAGCGACGCGATCTCATCGAGCATCGAGTCCATGAATCCGACGGGATCGTTCGCGTGCCGCTTGTCGTCCTTACCCGCGTAGCCGTACCAGGCACACGACCTCGCAGCGAGCGTCAGCACGGCCTCGTGCTCATCGAGCTTGTCGGTGAGGATCTTCACCCGGTCGCGCAGCGACTCGGCCTCTGCCTCGAGCTCGCTCATGCGATCGAGCGCGTCCGCGCCGGCGTGGTTCTCCCACGACGCAGCGGCTTCTTCGGTGGACGCGGCTTCCCGTAGGTCGCGCGCGGCCTGCACGCGTTCGTGCGGCGCCAGCACACAATGATTCACTTGAGCACCACCTGCCCGGACGACGGCATCGGCGTCGGGGGCGGCCTGGTCGAGTCGTCCATAAGCGCGACGTACGCGCGCACGACGTCGTCGCGCGAAACCTCCAGAGCGCACGCGTCGACCCATGCATCGACCGCGCCCTCGGTGTCGAGTACTCCGCACAGCACGTTCTCGTCCGTGAGCCACCACTCGAACTCGGCAACAGGCATGTCGACCGGGCCAACCGCCAGGTGCATGCGCGTCGCGCGGCGTGCGTCCACGCGCGCGGTCGAGACACGCACGTGGTCGCTCGGCAGCGTGGCGAGCCCGGCGTGGGTGACGAGTCGGCTCACGCGCCGGCGCGACTCGTCGCCGACGAAGAACGCGCCTATCTCATTCCGAACTGCGTCGGCCGCGCGGAACCACCTCATGAAACGTCCCCGACGGCCAGGCGGATGGCAGCCAAGCTCTCTGCACGAGCCAGCACGCTCTCGACACGCGAACGCATCCACACGGCCACGCGCTGGCGACGCAGACGCGGGGATTGCATAGGTTCGGACGGGGGCACGCTCGTGGTCTTCACCTCGCCAAGGCAAACACGAACGGGCCCACGCTCGAGATCGACGACGACCCGCGACACGAGCGGAAGCCACTGCGCGACGATCGTGCATCGGAACCGTTCGACCGTCGGCCTGGTCGCATCGATGACACCACCGCGCATGGAGAGTCGACTCAGGTCGACCGCGTAGATCACGAGCGCCATCCCGGGCGCGAACGGTGAGAGCTTGCGGCGCGCCACCGGCTACACCCCCGTCAAGAGCAGCCGCACGCTCGCGCGGGCACCCGCGTCGCGCGCCAGCGCAGCCTCGAGCGTGCGCTCGAAGACGGTGCGGACCTCGTCACCGGACTGCGCGCCCGGCACCACAGTCACACCGTCGAAGTCACCGTGCGCGACCATCGTGTCCGACGCGACCTGAAACGGCGCGTTGGCTAGCGTCCAGCTCTTCAACCGCACTGCCCCGTTACGGAGGTCCTCGTAGACGACGAGCGCCACGAGCGACCCGCCATCGTGGTTGCGATACCACCCCGACCAGACGAGGCTGATCTCGCCTGTGCCCGTGACGCGCGCACCCATCTCGTTCGCGTGCCACTGCCGCCCGACCCACCACTTCCGCATCGATGCGAGGATCGACGCGGCATCCTGTCGAGAGGCTCGTCGACGCCCGTGCTTGCCGCGCATGCGTCTACCCTCCCATCCCAAGGACGATCCGCGAGTACAACGCGGGCTCGCCCACGATCGCACGGAGCTGTTCGCACGCGTCTCGCGTTGGACCAACGACCTGAACGCGTCGCCGTGCGACCTGATGCATGCCGCGTCCGTCCCACGCGATGACGCGCACCGTGCTAACCCTTGCGCCGGTGTCGCTCACGCGAACGAACCCGGCGTGCTCGCGCCCGTTCACACGAACCTCGAACGTGTGCCAGGGCCGCGGAATCGGCGCGAGGTACCGAATGGCCACGCGGCCATCGCCGACCCACGGACCCGCCTCCTCGCGCGGCACGAGACGACGCATCACGCACCACGCGCGAGCACGTCCGCGACCACAGCGTGCAGCGTCTCATCGAACGGATTGACGACCTCGTGGTCGACCAGCTCGGCGGGTAGCCCGAGCTCGCTGGCGTGGCTACCACGCGGGCCACGTGCGCGGGCGCCCTCCCGCGACACGCGCCAGACCTGCCCACCGGCCACGCGCAGGGCGCGCGCCTCGTTGTCGAAGCGGACGTCGGAGACCACAACGCCAGGCGGCGCGGGCCACGCGCCGTCCTCACGCACGTCCAGGAGCCCGCGCTCCCGGTCGTACCCGCGGGCACACCCGCGGCCGAGCACGTCGACGACGCGAACGGTGTGCCCAATCCAAACATCCTCGTAAAGAACCCTGCCCCAGTCGGACCCCAACGTCTGCAGAGCAATGCGAGGCGTCACAAAGCAATCCGCGTTCGTACGGGCGTGGTCGCCGTAGTACTTGCGCGCAGCAGTGTCGTACGCGATGGCGGCGTCTGACTCGCGGTCGAACCGACCAAGGTTCACCGTCTCGTAGTTGACCGTGATCTTCGCGGTCCACTTCTTGCGGTCGTTGTCGAAGCAGACACCCTTGAACACACTCGTGCGTCCAACCTGCGGCCACATGTTCGCGTGGTTCAACGATGCGTCTGTCGTGCGCAGGTTGCGCTTACGGTTGTCCAATCCATTGCCGTTGATGTGGTCCGTCTCGCCGCTCACGCTACTCGCGCCGAGAACGAAGTGGTGCAGGTACACGTCGGCAGAACCGCCACGCGCGTACTGCGTTCCACGCGATACCTTGTCAACCACGTGCCACGGACCAGCCTCGGTCACACGGTCGAAGTCATCGACGTCCACAAGTGCGTGCGCCCCCCGCGTGAGTGCAATCCACATCGCACCAGGAACGGGTAACGGGTACATGTACCCGCGAGGTCTTGGCAGTCGCTGGTCGGGCACGTTGCGCGCCTCGGACGGACCCCAAAGCGCATCGTGCTCCCAATCGAAGACCTCTGCGCAGAACCGCTTGAGCGGGTCAGCGAGAGCAACCTCGACGAACCCGTGCTTCTCCACCAGCACCGACGCGACGGTGCTCTTGCCGCTGCCGGCGGCGCCGGCGACACCGATCAGACGCATGAACATTCCTCCTACGCGAGCATCGATGCGCGCTCGCGGCAGCACGAAGGCATGGCCCTTCCTTTGCTCGCGAGGCCCTGCCCGACGTCACACGGACCTGCCCGCTGCCGCGCACTCGCGACAGAGGTCGCGGTCCTTCGCGATCGGTCGCATGCACTTCGCGCACCCGGGCCGATCGCACGTGGTGCCGTCCGGCATCTTGCCGTCGCATCGAATACGCGAGGGGAGCCCACTCCCACACGAGCACGCACGCGCTCGAGCTCCGCGTGCGCACACGATGCCGATCCCGCGCCCGTTCTCGTCAATCAGAGGTCGACAGGGCATTCGTCCGTCTCCCGTTCATCGGACGGCAACGGTATGAACCGCGGACATCCGACGCAGATCCAACCGGGCCAGCGTGCGGCCAGGTGCAGGCAGTCGTCGTAGATCGCGCACCGCGCGTCCCGCAGACGATCAACGCGCGCGAGCGACACGAGCGCAACCGGGAACCGCACGGGCCCGATCGGCTGCCCGGGCTCTGGGGGTTGCAGCGCGGCCTCCGCTGCAGCGGCCATGAGCTCGCGCGCGTTCGTAGGCAAGCCGTCATCCGGGTCGTCGTGCAAGTCGCGTTTCTCAACGTCTGCGTCGACCATCAGCGCACCTCCACCCTGAACGCACGCGGCAGATGCGACCCGGAACCATCCACGGGCATCGACGCGTAGAGCCGACACGTCCAGCACCAGATCGAGAGCTTGGACTCGTCGTGCGGGTCTTGCGCCGGCACGACGTCGTATCCGGTCGGCGACCCACAACACGGACACGAACAGAGCGACACGTGGCCGCGCGCGGGCGGCATCTTGCGCAGTCGCCAGTACTCCGGCAGCACACGCGCGCCGGCGAGCAGCATCGCGGCGCGCGCTGCAACCCGTCGCGCTGCCTCAGCGTTCTCTCGCACACGACGTCGGCGCCCGGACCTCGTCATCGCGACCTCCGCTCGAGGAATGCGGTCCACTCTCCGACGAACCGCATCGCGTTGTCGAGGTCGAGCCAGACCGAGTTGTCCCACGTGTCCTGCTCGAAGTTCCACCGCGTCGTCTTCATGACGACGGTGGCACCGTAAACCTCGCCTGGATGCGGGCCGTCCTTCGAGCCGCGCACCCACTCGAGGTGCTGCACGTGCGCGAACGGGATGATCTTGTCGTTCCCGCTGAAGACGCAGTCGTGCTCGGTGCTCATCCGAACATCAGGGCGAGCGTGGCGTGCGCCGCGTCGTTCCCGCCCAGCTCCTGCACGAGATCCGGAACAGCCTCGACCACCCATCGGTCGCACGGCAGGTCCAACGACGGCATGCGCTCGGCAACACGCGCAAGTTCGATCGGACACCACGTCGCGAGCGTGCGACTACCAGAGGCCTCCATCACGAAGAGCTGCGCGCGCCACGTCGTGCTCGCGCGGCTCACACGACGCCCGACCCTCACCGTGAACTTCTGGTCGGCGGAACGACGCGTCCATCCGAACTCGTCCTCGATGTCCGACCGGAACGCCGAACTATCACTGGTCGACGATAGGGACCACGCCAACCCGAGGGACCACGCCAACCCGGTGCCACCGCTCTTGAAGAGACGGTTCAGGATGAGCGCGGAGGTGTTCACGCTGCGGCCTCAATCCGAAAACGAACGAGGCCGCCCGGCTGCGCGAAAACGTGACGCAACAACCAGGCGGCCTTGTCCGGCTTCACGTCAGGGTCCTCAGCCCTCGGAGGGCACCTCGATCGCGTTCCCACCGCCGTCGACGCGCGTCTCGGTCGGCGCCGGCGCGGCGATCGTCTCGACCGACGTCGCATCCTCGACCAGGAGGTCCGCGGCGCCGAGCTCCAGCATGCGACCGACGAAACAGCGGCGCGTGCACACGCGCGGCGGACGGTGGACGTGCTCGTGGACCTTCTCGCCCCACGGCATCGCGCCGACCGCCACGGCGTCGACCGACCCGCACGAACCCTCGGTCGCGACCGCGACCGCGAGGAACTCGACCGGCGTCTTCAGCCCGAGATCGTCCGGGTCCACGGGCCCGCCGACCGCGAGCGAGAACGCGCGCAGGTAGATCGGGTAGAGCCTCGCGCACACGGCCGCCGCCATCGCGCAGCGCGTGTCCGCGTCACGCGCGTGATGCTCGGCCGTGTCCATCGCGTCCGCGAGCCTGCGCAGATCACTGGCCGTCGCAGGCGTCGGGCGCCCACCCTCCGGGACCAGCACCACCGGCGGTGACCGCCGCGCCATCGTCCTCATCGTCTCCATCGTCGAACGCCTCCGCATTTCGGGTTTCGCCCCGTCGTGGGGCAGCACCACCGTCTTTGCTCGCCATCGCGCCACACGCGCAATCCGATCAGAGCTTGTCGCGGTTAATTCGGAAGGACCGCAGCGCACGTCCGATCGCGTCCCGCGCACTCGCCGACACGACACCGAGAAGAAGCTGTGCGGCGTCTTCCTCGCCCACGTAGACCTTGACGCGCTTCGCGGGTGGCGCGCCCGGTGTCGTCGACGCCAGCCGGTATGCCTGCCCTTCTCCAGTCGTGGACGACCGCACCTCGACAACGTACCCCCGTCGGCGCAGCTCGTGCACACGCGCCGCGTACCTGTTGCCGGCCACGGTCTCGAGCTCCTTGCGGTCGTGCCACGCAAGGTCCTTCAGGATGTCGAAGACGCGCGTGCGCGCAGACCCGTACCGTTTGCCGAAGTCCTCGGTCATGACTCGATCTCCACACCGAAAGACACCAGCACGATCCGCACTGTCGTGAGGACCGCGCAGAGCATCTCGGCGTCGTCGCGTGTGCCGCAGTCGGCGATCCACTCGACCCCGCCGCTCGGCACGTGCCCGTACACCGCGAAGAACTTGGCTTCGGCGTCAGCGCACGGCTCGACGTCCCTATCCTCGTTCGCAGGCCGCACGCCGTTGAACTCGAACGCGTCGAAACGCCCCACCCACCCCGCGATGTGCGCGCGCGCCGCCGTCGACGCGCCTGCCGCCGATGCCGGGCGCACGATGGCCTGCCGCTGCACCATTAGGCGCACAGGGCCGGTCGCGCCGTGGCCGCGCTCGAGCACGACCTTCGTTCCGTCGCGCAGGTACACGCACGTGTCGCTCGCACGGGACACGCACGGTGTACGGTGCCGCTCGACGACGCCCGACGTGCGCTGCGCGGCGTATGCCTCAAGCTCGTCCTCGGGCACGACCTCACACCTGGGACTCCCACCGAACGTGGAAGTCGAGCGACTCGACCACGAGCGCATCGGTGGTCATGGCCTCGCGGCGCGGTCGCGCTTCAACCGCACGAGCACACGGTGCACGGCGACATGCGTCCACTGCGCACCAACGCGAGTGCGCAACCCCTGCTCGTTGAGCGCACGCGCGACCTCGCCGTCGTTGCACCCGTCGAGCGAGAGATCCTCGATCTTCGCGATGACAGCCTGCTCGGCCTCGACCGGCAGCAGTTGCCCACCGTCGACCACGAACCCATACGGTGGCCTGCCGCGCCGCGCGTGATCGTGACGCACGCGCACCATGCACGCGCTGCAGAGCTTGACCTTGCGATTCCCACCAGGGACCGGCGCGTACTCGCCGACCGCGGGACCACCGCACTCGAAACAAGCCTCACTCACGACGCACCTCCATCCGCATCCACGAACCCAAGCCGCGCGAGGAAGGATCGCAGGTCCGGACGTTCCTTCACCATGCGCGCCGCAATCGTGGCGCACGCCGTGCAGTGGGCACCGCGCGCAACGTCCTCAATCGGCGTGCCCGACCTCACGAGCGCGATGGCCGCGCGGATGCAGTCCCCGTTGCACGTGTTCGCTGGCAGCACCATGACCGTCTCCTCCACTGCGGCGTCGGTCACCCGCAACAACGTCCGAGCCGACGTGTACCGGCCGCACGCACCGCACGAGGCCTCGTGCGCCCATCGCGGCGCCCAGCACTTCATGCACATGTTCACGCGGCACCGCCCGCGCTCGGGTCAGGTTCCGCAGCGACCTGCGCCGACGGTACAACCGGCTCGGGCGTCTTCAAGCACGGCTTCCACGACGCGCCGCCGTACCGACGACGCCGATCGAGCACGTGGCCCACGAGATGGCCAACCCCATCCTCGATCGAGCGTGCCACCGTCACGAGCCCGAAGCTCGCGGTGTCCTCGCAGTCCCACGAGCTCTCGCCCTTGCCGGGTTCCGGAATGCCACCGCCCTCGCGCGGCAGATCGAGGTCAACGCGAATGAGCCGCCTCGGGAACCAGCGCGCCCGCGTCCACGTGTGCTCCTCGAGCTTGGCGTGCGCCTGGTACGAACCCTCCGGCATGGGGACCACGACGTCGCGTTCCTCGATGAGCCTGATGCTAAACCGATCGCGCCCGAGCAACAGGTCGTCCAGCCGGATCGACACGTCCCACCACCACGGCTGCCTCGACGACCACTCCATCTCCGGCGCCCACCCGCGCAGATGCAGGACCCACTCGTTCAGGTCCACGCCGATGCGCCGCCCCTGCTTCGTGAGCCCGAGCCGTTCCCACAGCGCGCGCGGCATCCCCTCGAACGAGAACCACAACGAGACCGGCGGCACGGCCGCGTGGAACACGACCTCGGCGCCGTCGTGGTCGTGCAGGTCGACAGCGGCGCCGATGAACCGCGAGCGCAGGTTCCACTCGAAGCGCAACCCGATCGGCCGTCCGGCCCAGCGGCCGGCGCCGTCACCGATCGAGAGCCACGCACGCCCCTCGACGGGCGGCCCGAGCACGAGCTGCCCGCGCGGCGCACGCCGCTCGTTCAGGTTTTGCCAGTGCACGCGCACGCCGGCGCGCGCGGCCGCCGCCTTCAACATCGCAGGAAGCCCCATATCACCGACCCCCTCGTGCACGGTGCGCGGCAACGGCGTCCGGCCCGGCAAGCGCTGCGCGCGCGGACGCGAGCACAGCTGGCCAAACTTCCGGCGCGTCCAAGATCGCACGCGCGTCGATACCCGCTATCCACTCAAGCTCTCCGCGCATCGCGTCAGCCACACGCGGCAGGTCACTCCAGTCGTGGAGCGTGAGCGGTGGCGGCGGCCCCTTGAGCGCGCGCGCGACGCCCGTAAGCAACTCAGCGAGCCGCGCGCGCAGCCGGTCGGAGTCGTCAGACTCTTCCTCGAGCTCGCGCACACGACGCGCGTACCGAAGCGTCACCAACACCGACCCGACCAGCACGATCCCGAGCACGATAGACAACAGCATCAGGCGACCTCCTTCACCTCGAACACCGCCGCGAACGGCACCACGCACCGCGCGTGCACGCCGCCGAACCCGAGCGTCTCCTCGAGACGGTCCGCGTACACCTGCGGGCTGTACCCGCCCCACCGCTCGAAGCGAAGCGCGAGCATGCGCACGGGCCCGTCGGCGTGTTTCACCGCGCCGGACGCGCACGCGGGCCACACCGTGCACGGGAAGTCGGCGTTGAAGATCACGAGCGCGGCGCGCCCAGCCTCGAGAAGTTCGAGCGCTCGCGCGCGCATCGCTGCGGCATGATCCGACAGCCGCACGGGCGCGAGTGCGGCGAGCGCCTCGTCACGTGGGGCGGAAGGCGGCGCCGCCGCGGGCACGGGCTGAGCAGCACGTCGCTCGCGCGCGTGCGCCAGGGAAACCACGTTGTCGACGTCGACCTTATCCGCCATCACCGACCTCCGTCATCCGGAACGTCACCCGTCCGCGAGAGCCCGACAGCCGCCAGGACCGCGCGCGCCACGCGCTCGAAGTCGCCGTGCTCGCGCCACGCCTTCCCTGCCGCGTCGGTCGCGGCATCAACGAGCTCGTCGTCCTCAGCGCGCGGTGCCAGCGCAAGGTCCACCGCGCCCGCGGCACCGGCTGAGTTCGCCGCCGCAAGGTGTCTCCGCACCTCCCGCAGGGCGGTCCACGCACGCGCGGCACCCGCCGCGGTCGCCCGCGCGGAGCCACCGAGCATGTCGAGCGCGACAGCCGCGCTCCGATGGTCGACGCCGACGTACGCGGCGACCTCGTGGACCCGCGCGGCGAGCACCTGGTTCGCCATGCCCTTCGGGTGTGGGATGCAGTCCCCACCCGGACCCGGCAGGTCGCCGTCGCGCAACGCCTCGTAGACCGCGTCGCACGTGCCAGCAACCTCCGCGCACTCCGCCTTCGTCTCCCCGTACGAGGCGCACGCGAACCGTCCAGTGCCATCGAACGCGACGAGCACCACCTGGCGTGCGCCGACCGCTTCGCACGCACGCTTCGCCGCCGTGATCGTCACCCGCATCGGCCTGGCCCCTTGGATCGACGGTCGATGGCCTCCACCCACGCAACCGCGACCGCAGCCACGTTGATGAGCTTCTCGCGCAGCACGACCACGTCCGTGGACGCGACCGCCTCCGCGACCTCCTCGATGAGCGCGAGCGCGAGCACGTTCGTCCGCGACGCCGTGCGAACCCGCGCGCGCGCCACGGCCGGCGCGAGCCAGTCGTTCGGAGCGCTCCAAGTTGGACCGGTGCCATCCGGATGGTTCGATACGCCCCACCGCGCATCCTGCCTCGCACGCTCCACGGCCACGTCGTCGAAGACCGTGCTGTCGTGCGCGGCGACCTGCGCCGCGAACATCGCGGTCGACTCGCCAGCGAGCGCATCGCCGCCGGCCAGGTCGTCGGGCGCCGGGCACGGCAACCCAGCCGCGTCGCGTGCGCACGCGCAGTTGCCGCAGATGCTCGTCGTCGTCTCACGCCCGCACAGCGGGCACTTCCGCGCCGTCTTCCCGTCCGCCATCACCGACCGCCTTGTCCAGCACGCCGCGCGTCACCGGCGCGCAAGGCGGGCGGCAGCCGCTTCGCGTCCCGCGACACCGCGTCCGGATGCAACCGGCAGAGCACCTCGTCCTCGCCAGGCTTGGGCGCGAGCAGCGTCGCCGTGTCCTTGATCCGGTCGCGGAACGAGGCAGGCACGTCGCCGCCGTGCCAGAGGTTCGACGTGCGCACGACGTGCCCGTCCGCGAACATCACCCACCACACGGCGCCGCCGAAGCCGCGCAGGCCGCCGTCGTCCGAACCGCCCTCATTCCCGATCGAGTAGGAGTTGCCGTTCGCGACGAAGACCTCGTGCGTCAAGTCAACGTGGTCCAGCTTCGGCACCTCAAGGCGCCAGAACTTCTCGGTGAAGCACGCAGCCGCGCACACGAGGTCGTACGGTTCCGCCCAGCCGGCACCGGTCCCGAGAGGCTTGCCGCACACCTCGCACGGAACGAGCGCACGCGCGGCCAGGCACTCGGCCGAGCACACGTGATGGTGCCAGCGACCGTCGGCAGCCTGAAACGCGCTCCGAAGCGGCTTCCCGCACGCTGGGTTCTTGCAGCCGCTCATCCGATTCACCCCTCAGAAACAGCGCGCCCGGCCCGGCGGACGTTCGGACCGGACGCGCCTGCCGCGTGCTTCCACGTCGGCACACCGGACCCCTGATCCGGCGCCGTCGTGCGCAGCACGATGCTGAGGTCGTCGTCCGCACGCGGCTCGCCCGGCGTCTCGGCCGGTCCGACCGCGAAGAAGAACACGATCACGATGCCGTCCCTCCTGTTCAATCCACTCGCGAGCGCACGTAAATCTTTGCTCGCAGCGTCACCCGGCGGTCATCGGCCAGACCTCGAGCCGGTGCCGCCGCAGCGCGGCGATGAGCTGCTCGACGGCCTCCGGCGTTCGCAGCAGCATCCCAACGTCGACCCGACCGTCGAGCTCGAGCACAAGCGCCACCGCGACCGGCGGCACAGTCGGCTCCGGCGTCGGGCACCACGAGGCCACCGTCACACCGCGCGCCTCGACCGTGTCCGGGGACGGGCGCCCGCCCGCGGTCGCGACCGGCACCCCCTCCTCGCGCCGCGCCCGGTTCGCGCTCGCCAGCCGCAGCGCGCGCAACCCGCCATCCGCAGACCGCGCCGCCGCCTTCTGCCCGAGCCCGAGCGCGGTGAGCAACACCCGCGCGTCCTCGTCCATCCACCCGCTCGCCATCGTCCGACCTCCGTGTCCGTTCACGTGCAGTCTTTGCTCGCGCTGGTCGCGTCCAGCTCCGGCGCGAGCCACGCTTCCGCCGCGTCGAGAGCCTCGTCGACGGTGCGCGCCGCGCCCGTCTGCGGCAGTGCCTGGTCGCCCTCGACGCAGCCGACGACCCACCACGCGCGCCGCCCGCCAACGCGCGAGAGCACGATGTCGAGCCGGTCCGTCGGCGTCAGGCACAGCGCGCGCGCGACGCGCTGCAGTCGTTCCCACTGCATCACGAGCCCACCTTTGCGCGCGCGTCCGCATCGGCCATCACCGCCTCCGCTCGGCGCATCACCGCACGCAGAGCGCGGCAACGGGACGCGTGCGAACCACGAACGCGCGCGCACCGCGCCGGCGTGAAGCACACCTGCCGGCTGTAGGGTGCGCCCCCACGAGCGGTCGCGACCACGTGAACGCACGAGAAGTCGCGAACGGCGCAGTAGAGCGAGCCGAGCACGCCGTACTGTTCGTTCGTCACCGGCGCACCCCGATGATCCGCGTCGCACGCGCGTCGGAGCGCGCGATGCCGGCGCGAGCACGCTCGGCGCGCGCGTGGCACGCCGAGCAGACGAACTCGTCCGTGCACCACGAGCACGTGCTCGTCGGCACGCGAGCTCGCACGCGGCCGGCGCCGTCGCGCACGAGGATCGCACGGCGTCCGCGGTGGGCCCGGATGCGCGCCACGTACTCGCGCCTCGTCACCGACGCACCTCGACGAGCGGGCACCCGTTCGCGTCCACGAGCGGCGGGTGGATCTCGCGCAGAGGTTGGAGCGCCTGCGCGGCCACCGCGCACCCGGCGCCCTTCGTCCAGTTCAGGTGCTCGGCCACAGCCGCTGCGTCGCAGGCCTCGTCCGCGAGCCAGAGCTCCACGGCGGCCTCCGCGACGATGAGGAGCTCGAGACCAGCACGCAGGTCCTCCACCTCGTGCGTGCGCCCGGGCGGCTCCCCGAGCGTCTCCGCGAGCGCGCGCACCATCCCGAGCCAGCGGAAGGCCGCGTGCGCCCTGTTCAACGCCTCGAGCGCTGCGTCGTGCTCGCGGACGAGCCGCTCGACGAGCGGCAGCAGGTCCGTCTTCGCCGGCTCCCACTCCTCGATGCCGAACGCCCTCGCCACCACCGTGAGCGACGAGTCCCGGTCGGCGGCGCGGTAACTGTCCGGCACCACCTCCGCGAACAGGTCGTTGAGCGCGCGCTCCACCCGCACGACCGCGCGCTGTCGATCCGGGCTCACCATCGCGGTCAGGGAGAACGCCTTGATCGCGTCCCACACCGCGACGTGCGCCGGGCTCCCCACGCGCACCAGGGGACGCGCCGGCGGCGTGCCGCGCGCGGCGCCGGTCACGTCCGGCCAGGAGCACCCGACGCACCCGACCGCTTCACCGTCGGACGGCGGCGTGAGCTGCGTCCGCTGCAGACGCGCGCCGCACCGCGGGCACAGCCCCACCGCGACGTCCCGCCGCGCTCCGTGCGGCAGCGGCCGCTCCCCACAGACCTGCGCGTCGTACCGGCGCACATCGGCGTCCGTCACCGTGCACGCGTTCCCCGGTGCCGCACCGCACTCCGGACAGGCCACCGCCAAGATCCTCGTCACCTGGACCGTCTTCCGTTCCGTCGTCCCGTCCATCACAACCTCCTCGCGGCGTTCTCGCGCCGCACCGCCTCCGCCGCCTTCATCCCACGAGCCCACGCGTCGCCGGCCGCGAGCGTGTCGAGCGTGCCCGCCGCCGGCATCGCGTATCCCCACTCCACCATCTCGCGCACCGCGGCGGCCTGCGTCGAACGGGTCGCGTGCCCGGAGAACCCCGCCTCGTCGTAGGTCGTGAAGCGCCACGCACCCGGCTCCGACGGGTCGCGCGACAGCACCGCGTACTGTCCCGGACGGCCGTGCGCGCCGAACTCCAGCACCCCGACGGCGACCGCCGCCTCTACCGCAGCGACCAACGCGGCGCGCTCGAGGCGCGCAGCCTCCAGCCGCGCGCGCCAGTCGTGCCCGACGCGCTCCGTCACCGCACCGCCCTGTCCGCCTCGAGGAACTCGTCGGGCGTCGCCCCGAGGTACACGGCGGCGCGACCGGCGTGCGCAGCCACCCAGTTCGCCGCCGGCGCGGTCACGACCACCGTCGCGTCGAACGGGAACACGGGCCCGTCCAGGTCCTTGCGCAGCTCGCACTCGCGCACGTCCCCAACCGCCACCGTGACCTCCACGTTCCCGGCGACCTCCTCGACGGCGTCCACGCGCGTCGCCATGATGCCGGCGTAGTCGAACACGTCGATGGCGACCCCGCGCGTGCGCGCGATCGCGTAGGCCGTCCCGAGCCGCCAGACCACCCACGGCTCCTGTTCCGACGTCGTGGCGCGCGCCGTCCGCCGCCGATCCTTCGCCGCGCGCGTCGCGGCCACGTCCTGCGTCGTCTTCGTCTTCTCGCCCATCACCGACCTCCCTTGCTCTGTCGTTCCCGCCCTACGTCACGCCTGCGGGCCCGGCTGCGCCTGCGGACTCCCCGCGCGCAGGACGCCATCGAGCGACCTCGCCACGTTGAGCCCGACGACAACCGCCCCGCCAACGTCCTGGACGCGCACGGTCGTCCCGACGAGCACCTTCAGCACCGGCACCACGGTGCAGACCCTGACGTGGCGCGCGCTCCGACCATCGCCGAACAGGGACAGCACGAAGAGGTTGGGGCCTGCGTCGATCGGCGCCGTCATGAACTCCGCTGGGCAAACGTTGTTCCCCGGCCGCACCTCGACCGCCTCGCGCCCCTGCCATTGGACAAGCGCGATCGAGAGCTCGTGCCCGACCTCCTCGGCGGCGTCGATGATGCGTCGCACGACGGGCACCCACTCCGGGTGCGCGTCCCATTCCGGCCCGGGGCACCGGCCGAGCCCGCGCGTCGCTGCGCGCCCTTCGGCCTCCTCCCGCCTCGTCGTCACCGGCGACCTCCGTCTGCGTGCGGCACGAACACCCACTCGCCCAACCCGACGCAAACGTAGTTCCCGTGTTCGGCGGACTCCTTGGACGCGAAGGCGACCCCTTCAAGAATCACGCGCTCGACGTCTGCCTCGCCAACACGCGCAGCGGCATCCTCGAACGACATGCGGATCGGCTTCGTGCCCGCGGACAGGAACTTCTTGCGCGCTGCCGCCCACTCGGTGGCGCGCTGCGCGCGCGACATCGCGGCAACGGTGGCGACAAACCCGACCGTGTCGCTGTTCGCCTCGGCGTAGACACGCGCCTCGAAGCGCGTCTGGAGCGCGTAGAGGCGAACCACCACCTCGGAGTGCACCACGGTGGCGCCACCAACCGCGTACTCCACCTCGAAGTGCACGCTCTCATCCGGCGTGGCGAAGATCAGCAGAGGCTCACCGTCCCGCATGGCGCCACGACGCATAACGAGACCGAGCTCGTGCGCGGCGCCACCGCACACACGCTCCACCGCATCGAGCACCGCCGTTACACGCGCTGCGTGCTTCGCGGAGATCCGTCGCTCCTGCTGCGGCATCGCGGTCTCGTGCTGTCTCTGTTGATTCAACGCTGCCTTGCGCCCCATCGTGGTTCGTCCTCCGTTCGGTGGCCCAGCGCGCACCGTGCGCGCGTTCCGTCCATGCCCACGTCTTTGCTCGCCGCCTTCGAAGTTGAACGCTTATTCCGTTCAGGCGGAACGGGCAAGCGCGGTGCGTGGGTTGCGCAAAAATATTTCGTTCAAGAGGTGGTTCGGAAATTGGCGGCGTTGACGCGCGGGGAGAGGGACGCTCCGCAGGGAGGCTCCGATCGGATTCTCGACCCCCGGGGGGTCGGCTCCGGGCCGCGCCCCGCACGGCTCAGGGCGAGCTCGCGTGCGCAGGGCCGCACAGGGCGCGGCTCAGGGCGTGCGGCCCCACGCGCGCGGCAGGGCGCGGCGCGCGCTGGCACACATCGACCAGTGTGCACCGGCAGGCACCGCGCCGCGGGCCGCGCAGGGCGCGGGTCAGGGCGCGCCCGCACCGAAACCGGTGAGATGCGGCGGCGCGCGCGGCGCGCAGGTCGAAGCGCCGGCGGCGCCCGGCGTGCGCGCGGCCCGGCGCCCCCCCGCGTGAGCGGCGGCCGGGGCGGGGGCGGTGACGCCCCCCCGGACTCTGTCCCCTTCCAGCCCGCCCCGTTCCCCCCGCCCTCCAGCGCTAGCGCGGGGGACCCGGCGCGGCGTCCGGGAGGCCCACAGCACACGCAACCCGGCGTGCGCATTCCGGGTGTACGGTGCGGGTGCGGTGCGCAGCCTCCGCAAGCGTGTGCAAGTACGGCAGAGACCAAAAGAAGTCCGGTGATTGCCGGTGTCCCGCAGAGGGGCAGAACGCACGTGTCGAACGGGCGGTCCCTCGTGCGGTCCACTGCTACGTGCGCAAGGGGGTCGGGGCCCGTGGTCGTGGACCACCTGGACGAGGTGGTTCCCCCCGCCCTCCGCGTACCGTGGAGGGTTGGTACCTCGGCAGCCCGTGAGCTCGTGGAACGGCTCGTGGCGTCCTGCGTACCTGGGCGTGGGTCGCCTGCGGGCCAACGGGGGGCTCGAGGCCACCCAACGGGGGACTCGATGGGCGGGCCTGGGTAGCACGCGCCGCCCGTCTTGAACGTGGACCTGGCGAGCCGACCTGAGCAAAGCTGTGGGGCATGGGGCAAGACGGCTGGACGGAGCTTCGGAACCGGCTGGAGGCGGCGTAGATGCGCTCGTGGCACCCCATCCCGCCGTCCGCGTTGGACCGCCGCCGGCTCCTCGGGGAGCACAACGAGCTCCACGCGATGCGAACGGTCCTCGTTCGCCTCCGCGCGTGGTTGGCGGCTCCGGTCGGCAAGCGCCCTGGATACTCGTCGCACCCAGAGGTGGTCCGCTGGTACGACCACGAGGGGGCGCTACGCGCGCGGCACGACGCAATCGCAGCGGAGATGGTCTCGCGCGGCTACCGCCACGAGTCCCCGCTCGACCTCGACGGGAGCACGGAGTGGCCGGGCGTCGTGGAGCCGGTCACGGTGATGCGGGCGAAGCTGCGCGCGAAGATCGCTGCGACGGCGGCGAGATGCGGGGCGTGAGCGCCGGCGCACAGCTCCAGACGTGGACGGCGCGGTGGCGCCGGCAACGATGGGTCGTGTTCACCGTCGACAGCGTTGAAGGCCCGCTGGTGCGCGCGCTCGTCCACGGCGAGCGGGTCGCGCTCCTGCAGTTCGGGATGATCCGGCCCGACGCGTGGCCCCACAGACCGCGCCAGCGGCGCGCAGGGCGCGTTTTAAGGGGCGGACGGCCAACCGGACCACCTCCGGCTTAAATCGCGCCCTGGGGCGCCCTACGCGGCCGTTCGCCGAACGCCAGCCTCCCGCGCCCAGACGTCGACCTCTCCCATGCCGTCGACGTGCTCCATGTGGGACACAAACCCACGTCGACCGAGCATGCCGGCCATCCGCGACGAGACGACGCACGGGACCACGACGGTCCGGTCGCGCGGCAACGCGTCGAGGTACCGCCCGACGTCACCCGCGCCGGGTCGCATGGCGACGATGAACGAGAGCCACAGCACGCCGCTCTCCTCGCGCGTGCAGCCGCGCACGCCGGGCGCGAGCTCCTCCAGCGGCGCGAGGAGATTGCCAGCCTTGGACAGCCTGGTGCCATGGATGCGCATGGGCCTCACCCGTTCGCGCTCGCAGCCTGGGCACCGGGCATGTGGACCGCCTCCCACTCGCGCATCGTGACGTCGGTCCCCTTCACGAACCGGGCGGTCCGTCCGTTGAGCCCGACGCCCGAAACCACCGCGATCGCCGCGGAGGCGGTGTGGAAGGTCAGGTCGCGAGTCACGCGCAAGAGCTGCCCGCCGTCGATTCGCTCGAGGGCGCCGGAGGCCTGGAGCGAGCTCCGATCGTGGCACGCACGCGTCGAGAGGGAGCGCACCTCCCGGGTCGAGACCGTGGACTGCGCCAGGACGATGACCTTGCCGTCCCGGAGACGGCACTCGGCCTGGACGCCATCGCGGTCGTACTCGAACACGACGTCGTCGGGCCCGGGGAGCGCGTGGACGTCCACGGCGGGCTTCGACGGGGCGGACGCCTTGGGCTCCCGGAGATCCTTCCGCGGCCGCGAGGTCGGCTCCACGACGGCGTCCCCGTCGGCGCCGGCGTCCGGCAACTCGTCCGGGTCGGCGTCCGCCACGGCGGCTCCCGTCGTCCGCACGAGGCTCGCGACGAAGGCGTCCTGCGCCTTCAAGCACGCGGCAAGGTCGGCCGGCAGCTCACGGCGCACTCGATCCGCGAGGCACCGCGCCGCCTCGACGAGACGCCCGCAGTAGGCCTCGGGCTTGTCGTCACGCTCGATCTGCCAGCCCTGCTTGTACGCCTGGATCGCCCAGCGCGTCCGGCCGCTCCGGAACTCGAGCCGCGCGTAGAGGTCACGTCGGTCGGGCTCCTTCGGCTTCTTCTCCTGGTCGGCTTCCGTCGTCATCTCCGTCCTCCGTTTTGGGCTGTCCGTCCTGGCCTACCCTTTGCTCGCCGCGGAGTCCTCATCAAGTCCCGTGCTGGGCGTCCTCCAGAAGCCGAAGCGCTGCGGCCGACGCGGCAAGGTCGTGGGTCGCGAGCTGGACGAACGCACGGCCAGCCGGCGAGAGCATGCAGAACTCGCCGCCGTCGAACGTGGCCCAGGAGATGCGCGGCGGCGGGTCGCACAGCTCGAGAAGCCCGAGGTCGAGCAGCAGATGCGTGGGCGTGGCACGGGTCCCGTGCCGCAACCACGCAGACCCAAGGTCGTTGACGCGCCGCAGCTCGCACACGACGGCATCAACATGCAGCGCGCCGGACCGTCTCGCGGCGGTCACCGACACGCGCTCCCATGCACGACCATCGGGTCGAAGGCCTCAGGCAGCGGCGCCGCCGGCACGCCCGGGACCTGCACCTCGAGGTCGCACTGGTCGCAGAAGTACACCGTGCCGTCACCCGTCTCCTTCTCCCACACCGGAGAGCACAGAACCGGGCCGGCGCACGCGGCGCACCGCACCACGACCCGCCATCTGCTGTTCGGCACCCGGCCCCAGACCTTGTTCCGCTCGAGCATCCCACGCAGGTCACGACGACCGGGCACGGCGCCGAGCAGCATCATCGCAGCGCGCATTGCCCCGCGGTGCGCGCGATGCAGCTTCACCGCGAGGCTCATCCGTACTTCACCCGCACGTCCGCGAGCACGCGCAGCACCTCGAGTGCGTCGTCCCATCCGGTCGACAGCACGCCGGGCAACACGGGCCGCCTCGTGCGTCGGAGCGCGAGCCGCGCCAGCGCGACGCCGGCCTGCGTGAGCACGTACCCAGGAATCCGTCCGCGCGGAGGGGCGTCGTCGACGTACAGGTCGCACGGCCGCTCCCCGTTCCACTCGACGAGGTGCAACCCGATCAGCACCTCGAGGCGGACGTACCGAAGCTCGTCGGCGCCTGCATCCGACACGGGCTGTCGCTTCGCGACGAACACGAGGTCCGCAAGCACATGGTCTTGCGCGGCAGGCCACCACTTCCGCCACGCCGACAGTGCCCAGCGCACGTCGCCAAGCCGGACGTGCGATGGACGCCCCAGGAGCTGAACAGTCACACGGCCCTCCGGAAGCGCCCGTCGACGAGCTCGAGGTCGGACGGATGCACCTGGTCGCCCCACGCGTCCCACCCCGGCGCACGCTCGCGAGCGAAGAGCTCGACGCGCGGCACGTCCCCGAACAGACGCACGATTGCGTCCCGCACGACGTCTGGCTTCTGCGAGTGACCGCGACGCGGGTCGACCACAAGCGAGCGAACACCAGCGTCGACACGACGAATACGCCCACGCACGCCGAGCAGGCAGAACTCTGCATTCGCGCGCGTGTAGCTCCCCATCCCGACGCAGAACTTCCCGCTCTTCTCGTGCGTCTTCGCCCACGTGAAGGCGACGGTCTTGAACTTGAACCCCCACGCACCGACGACCTCGATGCAGCCCGGCAGCAACGGCGCGGTCGCCCACAGAAAGAGCGCGCAGTCGTCCGCTGCGAGGTCGCGCACGGGCAACGCCACGACGTCGTTGTGCTTGAGCACGCGGTACTTGAATGACGCACCGCGCTCACCGGACACGCACTTGTCCCGGTAGAACCACGGCGGGTCTGCGTAGATGACGGGGTACCGCTTGGGGTCACGTTGCGGGTTCATGCTGATGTTCTTTGCTCGTGCTGGTTCAGAACGGAATGGTGTACCCGGTACACCCGCACCCGCCAGCGAAGCACGCGACGAACTGCCCATGCACGTTCGTGTGGTCGTCCAGGTCGTGGCCGCACACGCACGGGTCGCGCCCGGTGCGCGGTTGGCTGGCGAGCACGATCGCGGCGCGCGATGCATGGTCCTCGAAAGCGCGCTGCGCGACGATGTACGCGTGGTCCGGAGGCACGCGGTTCCGCCACGTACCGCTCCAGACCTCGAGCGGCTTGCCACTTCGGAATTTCGACCGCACGAGCACGCGCACCGCGTAGTCGCCGCCGCCCGGTGCCTGCCGCGAGATGACCTCGACGATGAGGTCGTTCGGGTACCCGAGCCTGATGGCGGCACCGGCCGGCACGAGCGTCCTCATACGCGTGCCCTCGCCAGGCGCAACGCCGCCACGACGGACGCGTCGTCGAACGCCTCCACGAGCGCGTGCCGCACCGTGGTCGACCAGAGGTCCAAGCACTTCCGCGAACCAATCGGAGCGGGCCCTTCCCATACGGGCGCCGCGTCGTCGTCGGGCAGGATCACGACGCGCGCCACGTGCGCGTTCTTCTCCCACGCGACCCGAACGATCGCGGTCGCGATGCCCTCGACCTCGATGTCGTAGGACCACTCGCGGTCGCGTTTCGTCGCGCCGATCATCAGCACGGTGGCCATCGTGGTGCTCACGCACGCACCTCGAGTTGTAGCCTGAGCGCCGCGACAGCAACGCGGTCGCGCCGCACGCGGTGCGCCGCCATCCACGCGGCGGTCGCGTGTTCCGCGGGTGCGTACCGCGGTGTGCCCGCGCGCACGTTGCCGACCCAGATGCGAGGAGCGTCCATGCCGGAACCGATGAACGCGCGTGCACGGATCGTGCATCGGCCCACGCGCAGCGTGCGCACCTCGATCGTGCACCACCGCTCCGTGCGGGGCACCCGCACCTCGAGGCCGGCCACGCCGTGCTCGACTCCGCCGCTGCCGTCTGCGTAGTCGTCGAAGATGATCACCTGCGCGCCCTGCCGCATGCGCACGCCACCGTCCTCGCGGTTCACGGCGTGGGCTCCTGCACCAAGCGGAGCGCCGCGACCACGGACGGGTCTCGCCGCGCACGGATGACGGCGAGCGACGCAGCGACCGAGTGCATGTGCCTCCGGTTTCCTCGCGTGACCTCGCACCGCACGCGCGTCCGGCCGGACCACGCGACGGCGCGACCGACGAACAGGTCGCACGCGAACACGCCCCCGCGAACGTGCTCGGTCTCGACCATGACCTCGCGCGTCACCACCGACCGTGGGATGCGAACGCTCAGGAACGACGTGGCGCGCTCGGGCCGCCCGCGATGATCCGGGAGCTCGTCTGCGGGCAGGGCGAACGCGTCAGCGTGCACGCGTGCGCACGCGACCGCGACGCGCGCGTCGTCGCTCTTCTGGATGCGTCGACACACGTGCCGCGCAGCGAGCTCGTGGCACGTGACGCGGTTCGCGTCCGTGACGACCCACGCGGTCCGGACCGCGCCGACCCACGCGAATGACGTACGCCCCTCACTGCAGACGACGTACGCACGCCCGACGAAGGATCGCGGCCCGACACGCACCGTCTCGACGAAGAACGTCGCGGGCGTCACCGACCGCGGCATTCGCACGGGACCGCACGTGCACGTCCCCCGCTCCACCACGAGCTGGTCATCGAACCCGACATCGTCCTCGGACACGTGCGTCCCCACGCGGAGGTGACGCACCTCGACCGACTCGCGGAGCGCGCTCACGGCGCTGCCCTCGCGACCAGGCGAAGCGCCGCGCCGGCGGCCTCCGTAGACTCCCGCGCGATCCGGTCGAGCTCGATACCGGCGACGGTCGGCACGTACCATTCCATGGGCAAGAAGACGTACCTGACGAGGCCCAGGTTGCAGAGCACGCGCACGGTGGAACCCGAGATCGTGTCGCCCGGCCAGACCGGCGCGTTCACCACCACGTTGCGGAGCTCCTCGAGCAGGTCGCTGTCATCGATCACGGAGCGCCTCCGATCAAGAGCCTGATCGACGCACGCGCCGCGCAGTCTGCGCGCAGGCGGACACCGGCGTGGACCGCAGCGACGGCATGCATGCTGCGGAGGTTCATCCCCGTGACCGCCGTCGCGACGCGGACGCCACCGGACCACACGAGGTGCCCGTTGAAGTCCGCCTGCGCGGAGAACGATCGAAACCCGATCAGGCGGGTGGCGACGTGCACGGCGACCCACCCGAGGTCGCAGAGCTCCACGTCGACGCTCGCGTGCCCGGTCTCGTCGCCGGGCCCCCTGAACGCCGGGTCGTCGAACGTGTGCCCGCTCGACAATACGCGCACGTGCCGACGCGCGAAGTCCGGCGTCCCCGACATCGGCTCGGTCCTCACAGCAGTCCCCCATCGACGAGCAGGCGCACCGCCGCCACGAACGCTGAACCGTCCCCCGCGGCCCGGACGGCAGACCGGACGGCCACCACGATCGCGTCGCGGTGCTTGCCCGGGCCCGGACGCACCTCGACACGCCCGCGGTAGAGGACCGGGTGCCCATCAACAAGCGTGCCCCGGATCGAAACGAAGAACGCGCCGCGCGCGTCGATGCGGACGGTCTCCGCGCTCGCCGGCAAGTACCCCGTCGACCCGGGCAGCTCGAGACGGACCGACTGCAGCACGCGCTCGCCAGGCGTAGCCGCACCGACAGGCACGTGCCCGAGCTCGTTGTCGAACGTCACGCGCACGACGTCGTCCACTCCGCGGCGCGGCGGCGGGACACCACGGACACGCGGGCGGTGGGCCGACCAGCGGGTCTCCGGCACCTGTCGAAACGCCGGCGCGACAGTCCTGACCCTGCGCCGTGGTCGCGGGCCGCGCACGCGCACGTCACGACCTCCCCGCGAGCCGTCCGGCCTCGGTGAGCGACCAGACGCGCGACTGCATCGGGTCCGACGTCAGGCGCAGCACCGCGGCCAGGTCGGGCCGCCCGACCACCTCGCGGACGGCAGCCTCGGCGGCGGTGCGGTGGTCCGCGAGGCATCCGCCCTCCCACGACGACCCCGGCCGCGGGGGCTCGCAAACGGTCGTGCGAGTCACGTGGCCACCGACGCTCGAGTTGAGCGGCCACACGACGACGAGGAGCTCGCAGGCGCCGACGACGTGCGTGGTCACGCGCGCGATGGGTCTCCACGTCTTGTCCTCCGGCCCGTCGTCGACCTCGAAGGAGTACCCGCCGCCAGCGATGTGGTGCCCGGCGTCAAGGCGCATCGTCGCCTCCGCCGGAGTACTTCAAGTCCGCGATCGCCAGGCCGGCCTCGCGCGCGTCGCCGGCGTCGTCGAACCCGTGCGCCGTCAGCGCGTCCGTGCCGCGCCCGCGGTCCGGGTGCGTCACGCGCGCGGCGAACCCGTCCCCAGACCTGAAGACCTCGACCGGCCGCGGGTCGGGGACCAGCATATCCTCCGGGCGCGGGTCGACGGCACCGGGCGTTCCATTCGGGACGAGCTTCGGCACCTCGAGGCGGTAGCCGTTCGCGAATGCGAGCTCGACGAGCCGCTTGATCGTGTGGCGACCCGTCACGCGCTCAGTGAGGTGCGCGCCGCACTCCGGGCACGTCGCGTCGAGCGCGTCGACGACACCGCGCCGGCAGTAGTAGCAGAGGTATCGGCGCACCCGGCTCATTCGTTGGGGCCCCGCTTCGGAGAGTACACCTCTCGATGCTTCGGACGGACCCACCGCCCACGGCGCCAGACGCGCCACGTGCCGTCGTCGATGAGCTTCCACGAGGAGCACCAGCACCCATGCGTGCGCTCTCTCAGGAAGCGCGGGTAGCGCGGGTCGCTTGCCACCGACAAACTAGGGCGCCCATCGAGGATGTACGTGCACCGCCTGTGCGCAAACCACCGCGGCTTCACCCGCGCGATGGACGTAAGCGTGGCCACGCTGCCTCCTTTGCTCTACTCGAGGGGCGGGATCAACCCGCACTCGCACTCGCCGTCGCCCCACTCGCGGCGCGCGTCGCAGTGCCGCGTGTGCCCGGTGTCCGTCCGCTCGAGGTCACCGGGGAACGTGCCGTCGACCTGCGCGCGCCACGGCATCGACGCGAGCCGCGCGGCCGCGATCGCGTCCGGGCGCGCGAGGACTGCGCGCACGGCACCCGCCGCGTGACGTCGCAGGTACGACATCCACGACTGCTCACCACGCTTCCACGCGCTGGCTCGCCTCCCGAGTTCCAGCATCCCGCGCATGACGTGAACCTCGCCGAGCACGCACCGTCCGTCCACCGTGAGCACGCGGGCAACACGAGCATCCGCGTCGACGACGACGCGTACGTACGCAGTCGTCGGAGCGTCGGCCACGAACCCGCCGAGGTATCGCGGCATCCGGTCGGCACGCTGACAGAGCACAAAGACGCCGCCCCACCGCGGACGGTCGCCGGTCCCGGTCGCGCGATGAAGCTCCCAACCGTCTCGCGGCTTGAACGGGTCCGTCATGGGTCCACCGACAGCAAGATCGCAGCGACGTCCGCGTCGTCACAGAGAAGGCGACGCACCTCGCGCCGGATCGCGGCATCCTGTTCGCCACGTGAGTTCGTGCGCGGAACATCGACGCGGCGCACCAGCAGGTCCTGGTTGTCGTGCGAGATCGTGACCTCGACCATGTACGGCAGCGCGAAGGTGATCTCGGCGTGCAGACGCGGCAACCGCCGCAACACGTCGGGGACCGCCTCGCCGGGCCCGTACCACCGCACGATGTTTCCTTCCCGCGTCACGTCGTGCCTCCGTGCGCGAGCTGCAACGCCGCCGCGATCCGCGGCACCTCGAGCGCACGCCTCGCGGCGATCTCGGCCTCGGGCCAGGTGCGGCCGTCCGCCTCCTTGTACCGACGCACGCGGAACCCGCCAACGCGCGCGGCCGTGTGCGACGAGCCCACGTACACGACGACGCGCCACCACGTCCCCTGCGAGGACACGAGCGCATGCCCGGGGGACCGCACCGGAACGTCGGAACCGAGCTCGCGCTCGCCGCGCGAGGCCGGCGGATCGAAGTAGAAGATCTCCCATCGACGGCCGTCGCGGCTCGTCCACCCGCAGTGCGTGACTCCCCACACGTAGATGATGCTCACGACGTCACCTCGAGGAGCCGCATCGCAGCGTGCGCCGCGGGCGAACGCAGCATCCGGAGCCCGGCGGCGAGCGCGGCGCGCGCGAAGAGTGTGTGGTCGTCCTGCTCGTCGGCGCCCCCGCCGACCCGCGCGACGCGAGGCGCACGCACCTCGGACGGGCGCACGGTGCCGGACCACACGTTCGTGCTCTTGTACGAGGCGACCACGGTGAACGTGTGGGCACCGAGGCTCGGACGCGAGATCCAGAGGTCCATCCCCGCGGCGGCGCCGAGGCCGGCGCGCACGAGCGGCATGATCGCCACGACGGCCTGGGCGTACTGGACGAAGGTCCCCGTCGACATGCACGCGCGCAGGTCCGTGAGGACCACGTCGACGTCGTGCCCGCCGCGTCCGCCGGCGCGCAGGTTCACGGGCGCACTCCAGCCGCGCGCGCCCACGCGGCAACGTCGGGGTACCCGCGGTTGAACGCGCTCGTCATCTCGGCGACGTCCGCGAGCGTCTCCGGAACCGGGTCCGACGGCACCGAGAGCAGTAGCACGGCCACTACGTCCGGACGCGCGAGCACCTCAGCGATCGTCCGCTCGACCACCGCCCGCCGAAGGCGCATCGACCCGAGATCACTGGCGTGCACGTCGACCTCGGCGACCAGCCGCCGATCCGCCAGGCTGATCCCGACCGTCTCGACGCGCACGCGGTCGACAGGAAAGTGCACACGCCCGAACGTGAGCTCGACGTGCCCGATCGGGCGACACCGCGCGTGCGCGTCTCCGCGCGGCCGCACGCGCAGCGTCCATGCGGTGAGCTGGCTCGTCAACAGCATCGCGCCGCGCGCCGGCGGCGTGAGTGACCAGACGAGGTCTCCGACGGTGCGCTTCATCTCTTGGGCCTCCTGCGCGTCGACGACAGCCGCGCAGCCGCCACCGTCGCAGCGTCTTCGAACATCGCCTTGACCGCAGACTCGACGATGCGGCGCATGCCGGTCTTGGTGCGCCCGGGTACGTTCTCGAATCGCATCGCCCCGACGACGGCACCGGAGTCCGCGTGCAGTTCGACCTCGAGCGCAAGCGGGAACTTCCAACGCAGCACGACCTCTCCGAAGACGATCGGCCACGGTGCCACGCGAGACTTGCCGCGCTGTCGTGCAACGACCATGAGCCGGTGTCCGCTGACCGGAGGTGCGAGCGCCCAACTCGTGCGTCCCTCGAGAGCCCACACGAAGTCGTCGACCGCGTGCTCGCTCACGACACGGGCCTCCCCATACAACGAGCCCATCGGTCGTCCGGCGTCGTCGCCGGATCGCCGTCCGCGAGCGCAAGCCGGACCGCGGCGCGCACACACGCACGGTGAAGTTGCTGCGTGACCAGGTGCGCCACGGCCACGCGCAACGACACGAAGTACCGCAAGATGGACCTGTCGAGCGTGTCGCGCGTGCGCCACCTGCCGCGCACGATGACGGGCGCGCCCACAAGCGGCGCGTGCAACGACGCGTCGAGGAAGTCGCCGCCCTGCTTGGACTGCGTCCGCACGGAGAGGATCAAGCGGTACGTCACGTCGTTCCCGCGAGCCCACGACACGGGCGGCCACGGACGTCCGGTCACCTCCCAAACCTGCTCAGCGTTCGGGTCCACCATGCGCGACGGGAGCTGTAGTATCGCGACGCCCCACGTGACACCGAGGTCGCGATCGAAACGCTCCTTGCTGCCTGGGTCACGGGCCATCGCGGGTACACCTTTGCTCACGCCGCTACGTCGATCGACAACCGTAGCGCGGCAAGCACCTCCGGAAAGAGGAGCGCCATGCGTATCGCGTCGAGCGCTGTCGGCACCGCTCGCGATGCCGGCAATTCGCTGAGCGGCTCACCCACCTGAACGGTCGCGCGCCAGACCGGCTCGTCGGACACGAGGAGCATGAACGTCATGTCGACGACGAACGGGTCCTTCGTGAACCGCAGCTCGACGCGGCCCACGCGCGGCGAGTCGAGTGGGCCCACCGCGTCGTCCACGACGTCGAACGCAAGCCCGCTCGTGAAGCCGATCGCACGTGACGGTACGGCCGTCAGGTTCATGTGGTCCTCGTATTGGAATGGGCCCGCGGCACCGGTCGGCGCGCGCGGTTCGCACCACGTCTTCCGCGGGCGGCCGCGTGGAGGCCCCGGCCCGGCGCGGGCCCGGTCGAAGCGTAGCACGCACCGAACATCAGAACGCCCCCGACGGACCTGATGCGGAGAGGCGGACCATCGCGCTGGCTGCGTCGTTGGTGATCACCACGCGGCGCACCGCTTCGACCGCAACGATCGCGAGCCAGTTCGCGTCGTCGCCTCCAGCGAAGTCATCGGACAACCACCAGACCCCGTTCGCGTAGACGGTCGCGCGCATGAGCTTGTTGCCCGTGCGAACACCGTAAACGTGGACGGTGAACACGACGCCGCCACACGGGCAGTCGAACACGATCCGGTCGTGCGCAGCGTACGCGACGACCGCGGTCACTCGCCCGAGCTCTGGCATACCGATCGCGACGTCTTGCTCCGGCGCGGCGGTGATCCGCCACCCACGCCCGCGACGCAACGAGCCGGGCACGCCGCGCTTCCACGCATCTGGAGTCCCTGCGACCTCGACGAGCACGCCGCGCGCCAGGAGCGTGTCGAGCGTCGCCGCGCGCACGCGGATGGTCGAACGCGTGTGCGCGTCCCGCCGAACGAGCTCCACCACGCGCTGGTCGTGCTCCGGACGCCAGACACGACCAACCCGACGCATCCAGTCGACCACCTGAACCTCTCGCGGCGTGAACGTCGGGCGCGGGCGCATCACAGGTACCCGAGGTCGCGCGCGAGGTCTTCCACGCGGCGCGCGAGCTCCTCGAGGCGGCGCGCGTCGGACGCTGCCTGCCCGCTCCGGTCGCCACGATGGATCTGCAACGTGCCGCTGGCCTCGGTGCGCAGCGCGTCGACGAACGCACGGAAGTTCGGACGCCCACCGTCGTCGGTCACGTGCTCACGTTCACAAGTCATGGAGTACCCCCATCGTCTGCCGCGCAGCGGAAGCCGACGTCCGCGTACGATCCGTCCGGCGGATAGTCGGAGCGGTCCGCAGCGCGAAAGAAGCTGTCGTCCCACGATCCGCCGCGCACGACACGGCGGCCACCGCCCGACGGCCCACGCGGGTCCGTAGTCGGTGCTGTCGCGTAGTAGCCGGCCGCGTACCAGTCTGCGGTCCACTCAGCTACGTTGCCCGCCATGTCAAGGGCACCGTACGGTGAAGCGCCGTCCGGACGGGAACCAACGAGTTCCGGACCCCACGCGCACGATCCGAGCACCGAGAACGAAGCGTCCACCCGACGCGTGTTCGCGCGGTCGCACGTAGGCGCGTCGCTGCCCCACGGGAACCTACGCCCGTCGTCGCCGCGCGCGGCCTTCTCCCACTCGGCCTCGGTCGGAAGCCGCTTCCCTACCCAGCGGCAGAACGCGTCGGCCCGGGACCACGTGACGTCCGTCACCGGCAGGTCTTCGGCTCCTGGACGCCACGCAAGCTCGAGGCACGCACCAGCGGTCACGCACTCGGCCCACTGCGCGCGCGTCACCTCGTACTTGTCGATCCAGAACGCGGAGAGCGTCACGGTGCGCTGCGGCTTCTCGTCCGCGGTGTAGACGCCAACGAACAATTCGCCCGACGTGCTCCCCATCGTGAACGCGCCCGCGGGCACGTCGACCATCTCGCCGCACGCAGAACCACCACACGGGCCCGCGTCCGGTCCGCCGTCCAACCCCGCGTCGGCACCCGCATCCACGATGTCGATGGTCCCCGCGTCGTCGTTGCCAGCATCCGTACCACTGCCGTCCGGACCAGCATCCTCGGACGCAGGCGGCCCGCTGTCTTCCACGACGTCGCCGCCGGCGTCGTAGGCGGTGGCCGCGTCTAGACCACCAACGACCGCCCCAGCGTCCGCCACGCCCGCGTCGGCTGCGGCGTCGGCCGCATCCACAGCTGCGTCACGCGAAAGGTCCACAGCAACGAGACGCCGTGCGTCGTCAAGACCGACGCGCGGCACGCGCGCGGCATCATCGTCGACGACATCGACCGTGCGGCGCCCACCGTCGACAGCCTCAACCTCGACCACGCACCCGGCGACAACCACGCACGCAAGCACCGAACTACGCAGCATCCTGGTGGTCCGCATGGTCCTGTCCCTCCCGTGCAACCGCGGCGTCGTGCGACGCGTGCGAGTGCCCGCGACGCGAGCACCACCACGCGCGCAGCCGTCGGAACGCGATACCCACCGCGGGGATCGCTGCCATGATCGCGAAGAGCTCCTCGTGACAGAAATGCATCGGTTCACTCCTCGTCGCACGCGCCGGCGTCCGGTCCGGCGTCGGCTACGCACGCAATCCAGTCTTCCTCGGACGTACCCGCGAGCACACACGCGGCGAGCCCGCAGGTAAGAACCAACGCCGCAACGATCGCGCGGGTCATCGCGCGACCCCAGGTTCGAACTGCCGCGCCGCGAAGAGCCCGGACCCGTACCGCAGCGTTTGCCACTCGACGTGACGGACCTCGATCGCGACGGCGCGCGCGTTCTCGGGCGCGTCTGCCGGCAACGGCACCCCACCAACGGTGAACGTGCCGAACCCGTCAAACGCTTCCGGCGCCGTCGTGAGCCAGAACTCGACGGGGTACTCGTCAACGGCCAGCATGTCCCGAACCGTCTCGGCCCACTCGTCGTCGGGGATGTCCGCGCACTCCGTGCGCAACCGCGCGATCGCGGCGTCGACCGCCTCGCGCGTCTGGAACGGCCCCGCGTTCTCACCCTCGCCTCGGTACGTCTTCCACCTGTAGAACTTGCGCACGATCGTTCTCCTCTCACGCTGCGAATCCGATCTCGCGTAGCTCGGTCTCCGCGTGCTTCGCCACCATCACCTGACCAGAGAGCCGTGCCCGAGCCGCGAGCACGGCCAGACGCACACGCTCACGTGCAAGAGCCGCGAGGTCTCCGGTGCGCAGGTAGCGGTGCCGCGCCAGCCAGAGCACCCGCGCAGCCTCCGCGCGCGTGAGCTCGCCGGCACGTTCCAGGTCGCGCATCGCCGCGCGCAACCCCGCCAGGTACCCGCGCCACTTCCGGATGCGCCCACGCGCCGTGTCGTCGGTGTGGCGCTTGTCGAAGACGTCGCGCACCTCGAGCAAGCACGCGCCGGCCGCACCGGCGGACGTGGTCTTGTTCGCGGGCACGCGCGCGCAGTAGACCGCGGCGACAGGTTCGCGCCCGATGCGAGGCACCGCAAAGACAACGACGCACTCGGTGACGGCCGGATACTTGTAGGAGTTGCAGACGGTGCCGCCGTGCTCGACGTACAGCACGGGAAGGTCCTGCGCGGCAGACCTCGCGATGGTGCGGGACGCGACCGCGGTCTCGTCCACACGACGCACGCGCAGGCGCGGCGTTTCCGGATGCGCGACGACGACGATCATGGGGCCACCTTCCCTCGCCCGACCTTGATCGCGCGTCGGACTTCCGCGAGCGCGTCGCACACCTCGCAGCCTCCATCGCAGTCGCGTTCGTGGTCGCGCAGGAAGGCCTCGGCGGTCTCGAGCCCGGCCACGAGCACCTCGCGCACGCGCGCCCACGAGGCAGGCGCACGCCGGCGCTTTCGCATCGGAACGATCTTCCTCGTCACGTGCACTCCTTTGCGCACAGCGAAGCCGCGATGCGCCGCTCGATCGCTGAGTAGTCCGGCGCGACCATGCCGACCTGGTCATCGCCAGGCGCATCCGCCTCGAGCCGCGAAGCCGCGTCGACGACCGGGTCGCGCCACGCCTCGACGACGATCCGGTTGACCTCCCGATGGAGCAACCCGAACCGTGCGCGCACGCGCGCGTCGGGAACGTCGCGCGTCCAGACGACGACGCCTCCGCGCGACACCATGCGCACGCGGAAGACGCCGTCCGGAGCCCACTCGGTGTCGTGGGTCACGCAACCTCCGCCGCAACGCGGCCGGTGGCCGCGAGCACGATCGCCGCGAACGTGGGCTCGTCATCGAAACACCGTGCGACAAACACCTCTGCACGTTGGCGCAAGTCGAACCTGGCGGTCGCGACGGGCAGCCACGGCTCGTACCAGCGCGCGACGACGACGCCGTCCGACGTAACCAGCTTGAAGTCGGCGGCGCCATCATGCCGGAACGCCAGCTCGACACGTCCAAGCGCAATCGGCCACGCACGCACCGGTGCGGGCATCCCACATCGCCGCGCGGCGATAGGCCACGGCGGCGGTGAAGACGCCGTATACCTGCCGTCAGACCGTGGCCCCTCGATCCGCCACACAAGCCCGCCGCGCACGCGCGCCGGCATCACGCCGCCTCCGGGTAGAGCCGACCCTTGAGGTCCGGCAGCTGCGTCGAAGCGTAGGTGCGCAGCGTGTGGAGCGCCCACGCGGTCTGCGCGTCGCTGAGGCGCCCGCCCGCGGCGGCGAGCGCCACGAGCCGCTGCACGAATGGGCTGCGCGCGTCGTACCGGTTGAACCCGGTGTCGTCGCGACGGCGCGCGCCGTCGCAGTGGCCCGCGAGGCGCAGGAGCCCGTCGCACACGGCGGCGCGCACGTCGTCCGTGATCGTGTACGCGACCTCGCCATCGTTCCGGGTCTGGATCGTCGTCTTCCGCGTCGCCGGCTTCGCAGCCGCGGGGGGCGCCGGGGGCGGCGACGCCGGCGCCGCCGTCGTGGGTGCGCGACGGTCGAGCGCGCGGTCCGCGATGTCGAGCTTGCGCGCCATGCGCGCCACCACGTGCGCGTCGAGCGTGCCGTCGATGACCAGGTACTGGATCGGCAGCTTCTCGGCGGTCTGGCCGATGCGGTGCCCGCGGTCCTCGGCCTGCTGGCACCATGCCGGGTTCCAGTCGGCCTCGGCGAAGACCTCGTGGTTCGCGGCTGTCATCGTGATCCCGACGCCCGCGGCGTGCGTGGAGAGAACCGCGAGCGTGCAGGTCGCGTCCGTCTGGAATCGGTCGACCGCTGCCTGGCGCGCGTCGAGCGGCGTCTCGCCAGTGATCGACACGCATGCCGACCCGAACTCGGCCACGAGGGCGTCGATGAGAACGTGGTGGTGGGCGAAGACCAGCATCTTCAGGTTCGGCTCGCCCGTCTCGAAGAGGTCACGCACGTGCGCAACGACGAAGGGCGCCTTGGCTTGCGCGAGGATCGCGCGGTAGCGGCTGATGGCCTCGAAGCTCGTCGGACCGCCCTTCGTGAGCCGCGACACCTTGATGTTGAACTCGCTCCAGTCGTCTCCCTCCACCGCGCCGTCGCTGCGCGCGTGCGCGCGGCCGTCGTTCGCGTCCGCGAGCGCGCTGGCCCAGTCGGGCGTGAAGAGCTCGCGCTCGACGGCGAGCAGGTCGAGGTCCGGGCACGGCAGGTACACGATCGACCGCAGCTTCGGAGGTAGCTCGGTCTCGACCTCCTTCTTGAGGCGGCGAACCATCCACCCGCTGCGCAGCCGCGCCTGGAGCTCAGGCAGGTTCGACCCACCGTCGAAGCTCGTCACCGTCTTCGCCCACCGCCCGCGGCCGATCGTGGACTTCACCGGGTTGCAGAACCGGAAGAGGAAGTTGACCTCGCTCTTCGCGACCGCGTTCGGCGCGTCGCCAACGGCGCCGACCGCGCGGCAGAGCCCGAGGGACTCGCGCACGTCGTTCTGGATCGGCGTGCCGGTGAGGAGAAGCACGCGGTCGGCGCGGTGGATGACTCCCTCCGCGCGCAGGCCCTCACGCGTCCAGTGCCCGAAGAACACGCGCGTGCGCTGCGCGTCCGGGTTCTTCAGGTAGTGCCCTTCGTCGAGGATGACCAGGTCCCACTTCGCGAACCCGAGCGCGTCGCGGATCGCCTGTGGCTTGCCGCCGCGTCCGACCGTCTTGTCGTAGTTGAGGATGACGACCCGGGCGTCCGCGGGGAACGGTACGCCGCCATTCACCACGTGCGGCGTACCCGCCTCCGGCCACCACTTCTCGATCTCGCGCATCCAGTTGATCCGGAGGCTCGCCGGGCACGCGACCAGGATGCGCCGCGCGTCCAGCATGCGCGCCGTTGCAATCGCGATGACCGTCTTGCCGAGCCCCATCTCGTCCCCGAGCAGAACCCCGCGCTGTCCGCGCGCGAAGCCGTCGAGCGCGAACTGAATGCCTGCGCGCTGGTAGGGGCGGTACTCGAGGCCCGCCGGCGCGGGCACGTCGATGTCCGCATCGGTCGCGCGCGAGGCCTCCTGCGCGCGCGCGGGCGCCTCGACGACCGCGCGGGCGTCCGCGCTCCACTCGACACCGTCCGCGCCGAGGATCTGCGCGGCCACGGTCGCCTTGGTCTCGGGGAGCCACCGCGTGTTGAGCGGCACGCCCGCGTCGTTCAGCTTCGCGGCGAGCGTCGCGTCCGAGCGCCGTCCGTAGAACCACCACCCACGCTGGCCGAGCCAGGTGCTCTGCTCGAACGTCGCGCCAGGCGCGTAGAGAACGCGCCCGAGCCCGGGCGCCTGCGTCGTCTGGATCGTGATCGGCATGGTGCCTCCCTACGCGGCAGCGGTCTTCCCGCACATCTCGCACTTCGGGTCGAGGCCCTCCGCGCGCGCGGCGTCGAGGGTCTTCCCGACGAGCGGAAGAACCCGCTGCCCCGACAGGTCGCGCCCGGTGAAGCGCGCGGTCATCCCGGCGCACCGCAACGCACCGCAAAAGCAGCGGCCGTTGTCGCCGAGGTACAGCGTGCTCTCGTTCAGCTTCGGCTTCGGGTTCGTGGGCTTGGCCATCGCTGTTCCCCTCCGGCGCTACCGCCGCCCCGCGAAGAGTTCGCGCAGCATGTCGATCCGCTCGGCGCGCGTCCGAAGCGCGGTCTGCGCGCCGGGCAACGCGCCCTCGTCGCGCGCGCTCTCGTGCGCGTGCGCGCCGGCGATCCGCAGCGCGTTCACGACCGCCTCGATATCGTCGGCGGTGAGCACCGTCATCTCGTTGCCCGTCTTCACCGTCACCGTCGTCTTGGCCATGTGCGCCGTCCTCCGTTCCGCGTTGTCCGTCCGTCCAATCACGGTGCTATTACGGCATGGCCGGCCCGCGCCGTCAACTCAACGGTTGCACGGGCGCACGGTCGAACGGCTGGCACCGTTCGGGTTTCGTGAGGGTTTCGGAGAACCACGCAGCGGCGCCGCGTGGGGGTTCTACGCGCGTCAGACGACCGCGCGGGTCACCGCCGCGTGCCCGTGCCGTTCGCGCGCCGCTCGAGCACGCCGAGCTTCGCGAGCTCGTCGGCGATTGTCTCGATCGACACGGGCTTCGCGAGGAGTCGGTTCGCGCCTGCGAGCTCGCACGCACGCGCCACTTGCGGGTCGTCCATCGCGCCGGACACCGCGATGATCGGCAGGAGTGGGCGCATCGACTCGCGGCGGACCTCCTCGACGAGCTCGGCACCGCTCATGCACGGCATGAGCACGTCGACGAGGAGCGCGTCGAAGGCCTCCCCCCGCATCCGATGCAGCGCGGTGCGCGCGTCGTCCTCGCAGACGACCACGACGCCGGCAACCACGAGCGCACGCTGGAAGTACATCAGCGCGGCCGGATCGTCGTCGACGACCATGACGCGCGGAGGCCGCGTCGCCCGCCGCGCAGCCCATCCCGCGAGGGCCTCACGCGCCTGCGCGTGCGTGTCGCGCAGCGTCACCCGTGCCACCGAGACGTCTCGAAGGATCACCGCTGCCTGTGCCGCCGCCGCCGATCGAGTCATCAGCCCTCCTCGAGCAGCCGGGAGAGCGTGCGCGTATTCTCCTCGACCGCCTCGTGGTAGGCCCCCGCGAGCTCCTTCAGGTCACGCACGCGCTCCGACTGCAGAGCCTCGACTCGACGCCAGAGCGCGACGATGGCAACGGCCAGGGCGAGCACGACAATGCCGAGCACGCCCTGGTCGATGAGCCTGGCGACAATAGTCTCCATGCCCGTTCACACGACCCCGTCCGGCCTAGTACCGGTAGTCGAAGAAGAGGTCGTCGAGGTTGGTCGGCGCGGCGCCGAAGCGAACGGTGCTGCCGTTCGTCACGGCTCCCGCGAACGTGTCCTCCTCGTCCCCGTCGCCGGTCTCCCCGACGCGGTTCTCGACCACGTAGCAGTCGGCGTTGTCGTTCGGGTTCGCGAGCGACGTCACCTTCTTGCAGCGGAGGCCGTTGCGGTAGACGCGCACGTCAGCGAAGCGCGAATCCCACACGCGCTTGCTGAGCCCGTAGTTCTGCGCGGTCCCGTCCGCGGCCTCAACGTCGATGCCAGGCGTGTGCCCCATGCGCCGCCGCATGTCGCTGATGTCGGCGTTCGAGATGACCGGCGTGCCGCCCGCCTGATACTTCACCTTCACGGTCGCGAGCTTGATGTAGCTCGCGTCGAGCGTCGGCTCCGTCGGAGGCGTGGTGTCGTCCCCCTCGAGCGACTCCGAGGTGTAGAGGGACGTCGCGCCCATCATCGGGTTCAGGTAGATGACCGCGAGCTTCCACTTGTCCGCACCGGACGGGTTCGAGAAACCGCCGGCGCTCATGCCACCGCCGGACCCCACGAGGCGCTTGCCACCGTAGGACCCGTCGCCGCCGCCGTAGGCGGCCATGTTCTGCGTGCAGTTCGCGGACTGGATGCGCACCCAGTTGTCGGGCGTCTCGCTCTGCTCGATCTTCCACTCGTTGCCGATGCCTGCGACGAGCCCACCCGTGGGGAACCCGTCGTCCTCCGTGAATCCGAGGCCGAGCTCCGTGTGCCGCCCGTACCGCGACTCCTTCGCCGCGGTCACGGCCTCGTCCTGGATGTGCGACGTGGCGACGCTGGACGCGGCCAGCGGGCCGCTGTGCCTCGCGAACGTGAGGCTCGTCGTGCCGAGCACGATGGGGTCCGCGCTCGCGCTCGAGAGCACCCACGCGGTGCCACCGTTCGTGCTCCCGCCCTCGACGTACACCCAGAGCCCGATCGTGACGTCCGCGTCCGCGTTCGCGTCCGACGCGCGCGTGAGGACCCACGGGTTCGACCCGTCGCCGAGCTGCGTGATCACGTAGATGCCGTTGTACTGCTGCCACCCCGACTCGTCCTTCACGAGGACGCGCTTGCCCTGCGCGAGCGTCACGCCGTCGAAGTAGGTGTTGCTGAGCTCGCCGTTGCCCGAGGCGGTCAGCACGCCCGCGTCGTGCGTGTACGACGGCAGCATCGTCGTCGTCGCCGCGATCACGCTGTCCTTGAAGTCGAGCCCGACGAGCGCGGCCTGCACGTCCTCGTACCGCGCGGCGTCGCCCGCCTCGGACGGCGCGCCGAGGCCCGTGACCTTCTGCCCGCCCATCGCGATGGCGCCAGACATCGTCCCGCCGGCGAGCGGGAGCTTGTTGACCACCTCGTCGTAGCGCGCGGCGTCACCCGCTTCCGCGGGAGCCCCGAGGCCCGTGACCTTCTGCCCGCCCGCGGGCAGGTTGCTGCTGAGCGCAACGGTGCCGTCGTTCTTCAGGAATGCGGACCCACTCTTGAGCTGGCTGTCGTTCAGTTGCACGGCCATGTTCGTCTCCTCTCAGGTTGCCGCACGCCCGCCGACGCACGATTCAGTACAGGTAGTCGACCTGGATCAGGTCGCCGTTCTCCGGCGCCGACCCGAACCGCACCGTTGTTCCGTTCGCGACCGCGCTCGCGCTGGTGTCCTGCGCATCCGTATCCCCGGCGGTGCCAACGCGGTTCAGCACAGTGTACTCGTCCGGGCCGGCCGGGTTCGCGACGTAGCGACACCGTATCCCGTTGCGGCACGCACGCACGACCGCGAACCGCGAGTCGGCCACGCGGTGCGCGAGCACGAAGCTCTTGGCAGACGCGTCCCCGGTGAACTCATCGTAGAACGGCAGCGTGCCTGTGCCTCGCCGCTGATCGGAGATGTCGGCCGTCGTGATCAGCGCGGCGCCGGACCGCACCTTCACGACCGCGAGCTTCACGTAGCTTTCCGGCACGTCCGGCTCGACGGGTGGGTTGCCGGCCACGCCCTGGATGTACATCTGCGCGGGCGCGCCGCCGTTCGCGAAGCCGGTCGGATAGACCACGATCGCGTCGAGCCGCCAGTTCGGACCGGCTGGGGACGCGGGGAGCGGGCCGACTGCGAGCTCCTGGAACAGGTACGGAACGAGCAACCCGCTCTTCGTGTACGCGACCGCGTAGCAGTCGAACTTGACGTTGCGCGTCCCGGCGACCTGCACGACCTTGAACGGGCCACCCTCGTAATCGGCGAGGCCCACGACCACGCCGCCGTCAGTGACCGGAGAGTAGTACCGCCCCATCGGAAGGTCGGCCAGCACCCCGGGCGCGACCTTCACGCGCTCGACCGCACTCGTGGCCAGCTGCGTCGGCGTGATACCGGCAGCCGACACCTTCAGGCCGGACGCTCCCTTCGTGAGCGTCGCGCCGTCGAGCTTCGTGTTGACGCCGGAAGCACTCGTCTGAAGCCCGCCGCCAGCGTCGAGCTTCACGCCGAGCTGGCCAGAGCCGTCGATTTGGAGCGTAGGGCTCGCCGCCTCGAGCTTCACCTTCAGGCCGGTGCTCACCTGCAGGCCAGAGGCGGCCGCGAGGTTCACGCCCACCGCATCGGCTCCGACGGTGACGGAGGTATCGGCCGCACCCACTGCGAGCGGCTGCCCGCCGCCGCCGGTGAGGCCCGCACCTGCGACGCTCGCGTTGAGCGCGGTGGCGTCCACCACGCCGGCGGCCATCGCGTGCCCGTGATCGGCGCGCGCCAACGACGTCGAGACGCCCTCTGCGTTCGTGCCGGCCACGGACGACGCTGCAGCAGTCGCGACGGGATGCTGGTGATCGGAGCGCGGCACCTTCGCAACGACGCCGAGCGACGCAGCGTCGCCAGCGTTCACCGTCGTGAGGTTGGCAGCGCTGGTCTCGTACTCGGCGGCGCCAACGTCCGCGAGGCGCGCGGCGTCGTTCGGGTTCGTGGGCGCGGCGAGATCCGTGATCTTGTGCGTGCCAGCGGAGAGATCCGCAGCGAGTGGCACGGTGCCGTTGGCCTTCACGTACGACGCCGCGAGCTCCGTGTCGGTGACTGCGCCGGGCCCCACCTTCAGGCCGGCACCGGACTTCGCAAGCGTGGTCCCGTCGAGCTTCACGGTGACCGAGTCCGCGTCGACCTGGATGCCGTCGCCGGCGCCGACGTTGAGCGTGTTCCCCACGCGCACGAGACCGGCGCCCCCAGCAACTGCGCCGCCGATGGAGTACAGCACGAACTCGAGCGGCGTCGCGCCAAGCTCGATCGGCTCCGTCGTCGCGAGCACGTAGGCCTTGCCGCCGTTCTCGGTGCCCTCGTCGACGTAGCAGTAGATGCCCGTCGAGACGTCGTCCGCGTCGTCCGCATCGTCGGACCGCGTAAACACCCACTGCTCGGCAGGTCCACCCTTCGTCGTGACAACGAAGATGCCGTTCTTCTCGCCCTGCGCCTCGAGCGGCACGAGCACGCGGTCGCCGAGGTCAACGTCCACATCGTCGACGAGCGGGAGCGCGCCAACCGCGTTCGCGCGCAGCACGACCCCGTCGAGCGTGTTCGCCGGCAGCGGCGTTGCGCACGCCACCCGCACGGACCGCTTGAACTCGATCCCCTGCTTCGCGTCGTCGAGGTCCGCCTTGCGCACCGCATCGGTGTCCGCGCCGGGCGCGGGCAGGTTCGTGACGCGGTGCCCGCCCGCGTTCAAGTCCCCGGTGAGCGCGCGCGTACCGTCCGCCTTCACGTACGGTGTCGCCAGCTTCGCGTCTGCAATGCTGCCGGCGAGATGGTCGTTCGTGACGGAGGCGGGCTGGAGCTGGTCGGTGCCGATCTTCGTCGTGCTCATCGCGGCCTCACGTCTGGATGTCGACCACGATCACGTCGCCCGCCCGCGGCGCCGCACCGAACACGATGTCGTACCCGTCGATCAGGTACTCGTCGACGGTCGCAGGCGCCTCGCGCACCGGCGTCGCGCGCAGCCCGTTGCGGAACACGTGCGCGCTGGCCTTCGGCAGGTGGGTCAGACGGAACCGCGTGTCCTGGCCCGACGCATCGAACGTCAGCGTGCGGTCGAACTGCGCGGCAACCTGACCGCGGGGATATGCGACCGATCCCATGCCGTGGAGAATACAGCCCACCGGACCACGCGTCTACACCGCGCCGAAAGTCACCGGAGCACCGCGCGAATCGGGCGTCCCTCATCGACTGCGCTGCGCACAGCGTCCGCCGCCCGTTCACGCCGGCGCGCGTCGAGCTCATGCGCGTCGAGCAACGCGTCCGGCACACCGTCACCCATCATGAACGCGACAGACGGGTCGGACTCCGCGGATTGATCCCCCAGAACCGGCCGCGCGACACGCGGACGACCGGTTCGCGTGGACTCCCACCCCGCAAGCAGATCGAGCGGATGGACCCTCGTATCAGCCATGACCGGCATCCTCGCACGGCGCGTGCCGTGGGTCACGTCAAGCCGAAGCGCTGCGCCTCCCGCTGCACTGCCAGATGAACGTTGCGCGGCTCGTTGATGGCCTCCGGCATGAAGCTCTCGGCGATACGCGCAGGCGTGACGAGGTAGAAGCGGCGGCATCCGGGACGAAGTCGGATACCACCATCGCGCCAGGCCACGTCGCAAACATCGGTCACCGAGTACGCGCTGGCGTCGAGCTGAACCAGCGCGGCGTGCAGCGCGTCCGCCCGTTCGCGTGCGGTGAGGCGGTACCAGTCGCGTTCCGTCATGCGGCGCCCGCGGCCACGTGCTCCTCATGCATCGTGGTAACGGTCCCGTCCACCCACTTCCGCACGCGGACGAACTGCAGCCCGTCGACCTTCTCGGTCTCCACGAATGTGCCGCCGGTCGCGCCGCACCACGTGCCGCAGTTCGCGTACACGCGATCGTCCACGAACCACGAGTCCTTGTCGATCTCGGCCTCGTGGCTGTGGCCGAAGATCACGACGTTCGTGCCGCCCTTCTTGCACAGCCTGTCCGCGACGTCGTCGAGGTACCCGAGCTCCGCGAGGATGGCCTTGAACGCGAGGCCCGGCCCGCGGTGCGTTTGCCACTGCTCGTACAGCTTCGCGTACCGGTCCATCACCTGCTGCGCGGTGATCGACACGGTGGGCAACGACCCCATGAGGATGCCGGTGCGCTTGTCGAGACCCGCGTCCTCGAGAACCGCCTCGAACACAGACGCCGGAAGCGTCTGGGGCCCGAGCGTTTCGAGCAGGTCGTCCAGATACTTCGTCGTGAACCGCACCTCCTGCCCCGTGCGGTTTGCCTTCGTCGCGGCGACGCGGCTGATGTAGTAGCCGAGCGGAAGACGCGTGCCGCCGCCGTTGTACGGGTCGGGCGCGTTGAACATCGCGTGCGCGCTGCCGTGCTCAGCGCGCAGACGCCCGGACCGGAACACGGAGTCGAACATGCCCGCACCACCGAATGTCACGCGGGGAAAGTACGCCGCGAGGTCCGCCTTCGAGACCTGCATGTCGTGGTTGCCGGGCAGGTACACGACGGGCTTCGCTTCGGCCAGCGCGTTGAGCTCGCGCACGACCGCGGCGTTCTTCTTGGCACGCACGATCTCTCGGATCGTGACCGGCACATCGTCGACAGGGCAGACCCATAGGTCGAAGAGGTCACCGAGGACCACCACCTCGCGCACGTCGTCGCGATTGCGCAGGCCCTTCAAGAACGCGGCGAACGCACGCGCCTTCGTCGCGTCGAGCCAGTCGTACGCGTAACGGCCGGCGCTCACACTGCGACCGGCGCTCATGTGGATGTCGCTCACGAACACGCGCTTCGTGCTGGCCATCGGCGAGATCCTCCCGTTCGGAAAAGAGACACGCCCCGCACGCGCGGGGAACTTCACGCGTGCGGGGCACGATGCGACTCGACTACAGCGTGTTCGCGGCGTCCGTGTACGCGTCGGCCTCGGCCTTCGCGGCGGCCTTCGCTTCGCTGCGCGGCGGCGCCTGCTTCACGCGCTCGCGCGCGGCCTTCGCGAGCTCCTTCAGGTGCTTGCGGACGTTCGCCCGCGCGGTGTCCTGGACCTTCTGCACGTCGTACGGCATCGCCATCTGAGTGACCTCCTGCTGCCTGCACCGGAACGGCCGGTGCGCCGGTGGAACCTACTTCGGCGCCTTGCGGACGCGCGCGCGGGCGTGCAGCGGAACCTTCGCCGCTTGCGCGCGCGCGTCGGCCGCACGCACCGCCGTGGAACCGTCCGCCACCTGCGCGGCGGCGGCCTCTTCGGCCTCGCGCTCCTCCTGGAGCTTGTCGAGACGGTCCTCCTTCTCCTGCTCGGCCTTGTCCTTGCGCGCGGCCTCCTTCGTGCTGGCGTCGGCCTGGTGCTTCTCCTTGCGCGCCTTGGCGTCGGGCCCGTCCGTCTCGAAGTCGAGGACACCCTGCCGCTCCTCGGAGGACAGCGCGCGCTTCTCGACCGTGGCGAGGGTGTCGAGGCGGACGATGACACCCTCGTTCGTCGCACCGACACCGTAGACGGCGACGCGCACCATGCGCTCCTGCTCGCCCGCGCGCAGCGTGGCGCTCAGCTTGCGCTGCTCGTTGCGCGCCACCTTGATCCGCGCGCGCAGATCCTTGGAGCGGTCGGTGAGCTCGCGCTCGAGCTCCTCGATCGTCAGGTCCTTGCCGGCGAGCTCGTCACCGATGGCTCGTCGCTCCTGGTCGGTGAGCTTCACCGGTAGGAGCCGCTCGTACTCGCGCAGATGCACGCCGCCGGAAACCGGGCTCTCGACCTTCTTCTCTTCCTTCTTCGGCTTCGACACGACACGACCTCCTTCGTTCAAGTCAGGAACCGCACGGGCCCAATCCACCGCCGAAGCACATACAGGCCCGCAACCACGCGAAGCCACTCGCTGTCACCGAATGGCGTTCGGCACGTCACCACGCCGGCGCGCACGCTCGGGAACCACGCCAGGCGCCCGAACACGATGAACGGCGCCCGACGAATCACGGCGTATCCGTCTCCGACCACGCCAGCAACCCCTTCGCGAGCGCGTTCCCGATGAGCTTCGGACCGTTGCCTGGAATGACCAGCGGCCGATGCTCCGGCGTGTCGATGAAGCACGGCTCGACGCAGATGCCGACCGCGCGCCCGTCGAAGACACCCTTGATCGTCTCGAACGGGCGAGCCCAACCACGCGCGACATCTGCCGCGATCACCTTCACCTGCGGTGCGGCGATACCGGTCGCGCGGTAGGCGCCCTCGAGCGCGGCGGCCACATGCGTCGCAAGCACGCTGCCGCGAGCGGACCGCGGGTCGTAGAACACGGCGCCGTACTTGCCGCCGCCTGCATTCACGTGCGCCGCGACGTACGCTTGCGACCCATTGAACCCAGAGGCGTACCGGTTCACACGAGCGTGCCGCTCCGAGTAGCGACCGTCGCATATCGGCAGAACATCCGCGCCGCCTACAACGAGAGTCGCCTCAGCCTCAAGAAGGTACCTCGCGGTGATAAACGCTTCCCGCTCGAACGCGTCGATGCGCCCGTCGCCGTCGAAGTCCGCGGTCGCACCGCGATCGTCTGGGTCGTACGGCTTTCCCGCATGGTCACGAGAGAGATAGGCAACCAGTCTGTTCATTGCAAACCTCCAACATGAGCCCACCGCACGCCCGTGGCCACGCGCGATATGCACGACTCGGCAACACCGTACTCTGCCGACAAAGTACGAAGCAACACGCCGCGTGCGCGTGCCTTGCGAATCTGGATGACGTCGTTCTCCGTCAGAACCGCGGTACCAGAACGTTCCCCACGCGGCACGCGTTCTGGATGCAGCCGCATCCCGTGCGCGTCACCGTGCGAACGACGGTCAGGTCTGGTCCGCGACCCGTGTCGGTCGCCGGCGGGCTGTTGCCCGCGCGCGCATGCGTCACGTGCGTTGTCGAACCGCGTCCCCTCGTACAAATGCGTCGGGCGGACGCACACCTTTACATCGCACGTGTGAAGCGCCCACGCACGAAGAGGACGACCCAGCACCTCCGCAAGAACAGCGCGAGGCACGGACACGGTCATCCCGCCAAGGTATACGACGCCGTAGCCGGACGCAGTACCACCAGACCACAACCAGCACCCGATATCCGGCATCGCATCAATCCGCGACACGACCCGCGAACCCAACCGAAAAATGACTGCGCGCTCACGATCTGGAGTCATGCTGATCTCACTTCATCGCTTCGCGAATGCGCCGCTTCACCACGTCCACGTTTGCAGCGGTGACGACGACCTCTTCTCCGTCCGTGGCCACTTGGTACAACTCGCGCAGCGCACGCGCGAGAACGTCTCGCTCACACGACGCGGACATCGTTGCGGCCTCCGCCGTGGACCGAGCCACCGTCTCGCGGTCAAGGGACTTGGCCAGCTCCGCAGCTTCCGCCTCCGCACGAGCCCGCGCGTCGCGGGAAACGTACCACTGCTCGTTTCGCGCTGCATCCTTGCCTGCACTCACGACCTACCTCCGCGAAGTGCGTCGTCCGTCTGCGTCCCACACCGGACCCACACCGTGAACGAGCACACGCGCCTCGGGCACGCGACCTCGTACTCGACGCGCGCTCGACGGCCGGGCCGCCGGTGCGACTCGTGAATGCGCCCGGTCGCCTTGAGAACGACACCGTGCGTCGGACACCGCCCGTCTCGCAAACGACGTGTTCTGGTGGTCGGTGTCTGGTCTGGACGCATGCAGCCTCCTACGCCGCGAGCCGCAAGGTGGTGATTGTGCCGGCGTCCACCTTCAACCGCTCCACGGGACGGAGCGCGCCAAGCACGGAATCGGAGTGCGTGATCACGACCACGGTCCTGTCGCGCGCGAGCTCGTCGAGAAGCCGCGACACGCCTTCCACGCCGTCGTCGTCGAGCGCGTCGAACACCTCGTCGAAGAAAATCGTGCCTCCCTGCACGCCACGCGAGGCCTGCGCAACCTCGGAGAGAGCGAGCAACAACGCGACGTCGATCTTCCGTCGCTCACCACCGGACGCGCCGTTGTACCCGTGGCCACCGCCGAACCCGTGGACCTCGAACGCGATCGAGTCGACGATGCCGCCGGTCTTCTTCTCCGAGTACGGTCGGATGCGAACCGAAGCACCACGCGTGATCGGCGCGAGCCACCGGTTCGCCACCGCCTCGATCGCGGAGAGCGTCTTGCCGAGCACGTGCGCGCGCACACCGCGCAACCCGAGCACGAGCTCGCACGCCTCGAGCTCCGCGGCAAGCCTCGAGGCCTCGAGGCGCTTCGCACGCCGATCCGCCAGGTCGCGCTCAACGGCCTCGACGGACTTCTCGACCTCCGCAACGACCCGTTGCGCCTGGGACACCTGCCGCGACTGCATCGTGGCGGACTCGGCATCGGCAGAGAGCTTCGACCGTCGGTCGACGAGGTCCTGAGCCTCCTGGCGCAGCTCCACAACGACCGCATCGGTGTCGGACGAGGCCTTCCGCGCCGCCGTGGTTGCTGCGTTGGCTACGCGCTCCGCGTCCTCGACCGCATGCCGAAGTTGATCCCGCAAGTCCTGCGGGATCGCCTGACCGCAAGTCGGGCACCGGTCCGAGCGGAGGAACTCCGCGCTGCGCCGCGCGCTGTCGAGCTTGGATGTGGCCGCGGACGCGTTGCGGTCGGCCTGGCGCACACGCTGTTCCGCCTCCGCGATCTCGGCACGGCAGCCGTCGAGCATCTTCGATACGCGCGCAGCCTGTTCGCGCGCCGCCGCGGGGTCCGCGGCCGTACCTGCGTTCGCGAGCACACGTTGCGCGTCAGAGAGCCTTGCGCGGTCGCCGGACAGCTTCGCGTCGAACACAGCGATGTCACGGTCGATGGTCGACACGCGCGCCTGCGCCTTCACGAGGTCCGCACGACACGCCTTGAGCGCCGGATCGAACCGGTCGAGCCCGAGCACCACCTCGAGGAGACGCTTGCGCTCCGAGTCCGTGGCACCGGAGAAGTGCATCGCGTCCGCCGACGAGAACACGCACGTCCTGCGCCACGTCGCGAAGTCGCCGACGACCTCCTCAAGCGCAGCCTGCGCCTTCGTCGGCGTGTCGAACGGACCGGACGGACCACTCGACCCGAGCTTGGACCAGGAGAGTCCGTTCCTGCCCTTCGCGCTTCGCGTGCGCGACACCGACACGGCGTCCGTGACGATGTCGATAGCGCCGTCCTGTCCGTCTCGCCACGGCGGCGTCGACCGCAGGGACTTGCCCCACACGCCAGTCGCGACACCTTCGATCAGCGTGCTCTTGCCGGACCCGTTCGGGCCCGTTACCGCCACCACGCCGCTCGGCGGAAGCTCCACCACCGTCTCGGTGTGGGCCATCACCGACCGCAGCACGATCCGCGAGACTCGCATCAGATTGCCTCCTCGGTGTGCGTCAGGTACTTGCGCGCGTGCGCGAGCACGGCATCGCGGTCGACGCCGGACGGAATCGGCATCTCGCGCACGAAGCCCGACACGGCCTCGTCGAGCGTCTCGGCGCTTCGCGCGGCGGACGCAGCAACACGCACCGCCGCGCGCGCCTCACCGTCGTCCGGATCGACTTCGAAGCCGCCGATCCGCCCCGCGGCGCGCGCAGCCTCCGCAGCGCTCACTGCGTCGTTCATCTTGTCGGGCACAGCGCGCACGCGCAGAAACACGTGGTGCCCTGCCTTGTGCGCGGACGCGACCGCCTCGTCCGCCACGGATGTCGCGGACATGAACCGTGGACCCGCGACCTCGTGAATCTCGCACCCACGCCCGTCGAGGATGGCGACGGTGCCGTACCCGTACGCGCCAGGGTTGTCGTGTCCGGTCGGAACGAGTGCGCCGACCTGCGCCACGAAGGGCGCCTCGACGACACCCTTCTGTACGAGGGCGATCCGTCCGCTCGTCGACCACACACGTCGCGAATGCCAGTGGCCCGCGAACACGGTCTCGATGCCGTGCTTGCGCGTGAGCTCCACGACGGTCTCGACACCGATCCCATCCGGCGCCGCGCGCAAGTACGGAGGCGTCTCCGAGTCGACCAGACCCGCGTGCAACACGAGAACCCTCTGGCGATCGCTCGGGAGCCTCGGGTCACCGGGCACAGCCGCAATCTGCGCAACCGCCGCGGGAAGCCACTCCGAAGCTGGCCCAGGTCGATATGGAACGCACCAGAGGTCGACATCCGCAAGCTGCACCACGGTCGGCTCGTCGATGACGTGTGCAACCTCACGCAGCGGTCCGAGCGCGTGGTCGCCCGTATCCACAGATCGCTGGTCGTGGTTGCCGGCGAGCACCACGACGTCCACCCGCGCGTCGCGCGCCTGCTTGAACTCGTCCTGCGCGGCCGCGATCACCTGCGGCGGCGGCCAGTCGTCGTCGAAGAGGTCACCGACAACCACGAGCGCGGAACAACCGTCCTCGACAGCGAGATCGATCGCGCGGCGCAGCGAAGCGAGCGCGAGACGGCACCGCTCGTTGATGCCGGACACCGACGCGCCGCCGTGTCGTCGGTGATTGGCCAGGTGGACATCCGCGATGACTGCGAGGCGCATGGGTCACTCCGTTGCCGGCGTGGGGAACCCGAGTTCCTTGCGCGCCTTGATGATCGCCGTAGGTCCCTTCGCGTCCTTGGCGATGTGCCCCCGATCCTTCGCGAGATTGAGCGTCGACCAATCGTTGCTCCAACCCTCGTCGTAGTAGAGGCGGACCTTTGCCTTCCGGTGCGGTGGCACGAATCTGTTCTTGATGCTCGCGAACGTCACGTCCTTGCCGACGTGAATCTCGCCCTCCTTCACAGCGCTGCCGCCGTAGAGCTGCACTCGAATGTCCGCAGCGTGCTTCACGCCATGACCGCCAGGCGTCGTGGTCTTCGGCCCGAACATCACGCCGATGTTGTCGCGCACCTGGTTAATGATGACGAGCACGAGCTGCTGCCTGCGCACGCGGCGCACGAGCGTGCGCATCCCCTGCGACAGCACGCGCGCACGCTCGCCGACACGCGCCTGCCCGATGAGTCCCAGCTCCATCTCAGCTTTCGGCGGGGACGCGGCGAGCGAGTCCCACACAGCCACGATCGGCACGGGGTTGCCTTCGAGCCCCGCAAGCGTCGCGTCGGCCACCTCGAGGAGTTCCTCCAAGTGCTGCGGCTGACAGATGACGATCTCGTCGGGGGATTGAACACCAAGCACTTTCGCGCGAGCGCCGTCGAATGTGTGCTCCGCGTCGAGCAGCACACCGACACCGCCGAACCGCTGAACGGCGGCGATGCACGTGTACATGAAGGTCGTCTTGCCGGTGCCCTCGTCACCGGACACCTCGATGATGCGCCCGCGCGGCAATCCGCCAACGCCGAGCACGTAGTGGTCGAGGACGTCGATCCCCGTTGGAATCGACGTGACGTGCGCGCCATCGATCAGGTCACCACCAAGCAGGCGCGCGGCGTCCTTCCCGAGCTTCGCCCGGATCGCGTCGCGCACCTGCTTGGCAGCGCTCGAGGAGGCGGGCGCCGCAGCCGTCTTCTTCTTGCTGGCGTTCGCCATGTCACTCCTCGTCAGCTCAGAACGGCACGTCTTCGTCGGATGCGCTGCCCGCGGCGGCGCCGTCCTTGCGCGTGTACTCCGCGTCGACGGTGGCCGCGTCGTCCTGCGCGGTGCGCGCGCGCCGCTCGCCGCCACCACCACCGGACGGCTGCCCGCCAAACATCGCGCGGATCTCATCGTCGGTCTTCACCACCGCGAAGTGCGTGAGGTCGGGCTGGAGGTCGATCCACCCGTTCATGGTCTCGATGTCGTCCGAGAGCTTGGACGCACGGCGCGCGCCGAAGACCTCGTAGCGCGTGTCCCGCTTTCCGGTGCCGGTGCGCTCGATGATGATGTCGAAGCCGGTCATCGGATGCGTGAAGTCGCCGCCGGCGTCCGGGTCCTTGCGGATCGCGATCAGCTTCTCGTGGATCGTCTTGCCGAACGGGAGGATCTTCGGGCCCTGCTCCTGCGCGTTGCGGTCGAGGACGTTCGTGTAGATGCGCTTGCGGGGGAAGAGCGACCCGGCACGGTCGCGGTCGACCTGGTTACCCGTCGCGCGCAGCTCCTCGGCCTTCGCGCACGCGATGCAGTGCCGCTTCGCGTGCATGCGCGGGCACGTGAACTTCACGGCGTCGCGCCCGGTCATCTCGATGTAGTGCTCGTGCACCACGAAGAACGGCGACCGCACGCCGGCCTTCGGCGGCAGGATGCGGATGACGTTCCGACCCACGCTCAGGGTCATGAAGTCGCCCTGCATCGCCTGCTTCTCCTGATCGGCGGCGGCCTCCTCGTAGCTTCCGTACCTCACCAGATTCGAACCCTCGGGGACGGTCATGATGGTCTCTCTCCTTTGCGAAACGTGTCGGTGGTTCAGCCCTGGCTCGCCACACGAGCCCGGACCATCGGGTCGCGCTCCATCTCGGCGCGCAGCTTCGCGCCGAGCGACTGGAGCATGTCGCGCTTCGTGGTGATGGCGTCGACGAGCCCGCGCAGACGGGTCCGCTCGACGTCGGCCTCCGTGAGTTGCATGTACGTGACCTGGTACTCGTCGGAAGCCTCCACAGTGGCCTTCGCATCCTCGATCGAGAGCTGCTTCGGCTTCGGGGGCGGCTTCGGCGCAGCGGTCTTCTTCTTGCCCTTCGTGTCGGTCGCGTCGGCCAGCGCAGGCTCGGGCGTGGACGTCTCCGCGACGTCGGTGTCCGCCGCCGCCGGCGCGCGGCGCGCCTCGAGGAACAGCCGCGCAGCGCTGCGCTCGTGCTCGAACTTCGCACGCAGATACGCGTCGACGGCCTGCGCGTACTTGTGCGTCCAGTACGCGAGGTCCGCCGGCAGACGCATGAACTCTTCGTCGAGCGCGACGTCATCCAGACGGACGCAGTCCGCCAGGTACTCGTCGACCTCCAGGTCGTGTAGAAGCGCCATGTCGTGGTCTCCTCCTTGCTTCTTTGCGCGGCGAGCGATTTCCGTGACACCGCGTCACCGGATCACGCAGCCATCTTCACCTTCTTGAGGTCGGCCCAGCTCGACCCAATCTTCGCGTCGGCCACCAGCGGGACGCCGTTCGCCGCGGGCCAACTCGTCATGATCCGCCTCACCTGCGCGAGCGTTTCGTCGACGGTGTCCTCGCGCACCTCGAGGAGAAGGCTGTCGTGCACAGGCATGACGAGCTTCGCGGGAACCTCGTCGTCAAGAATCCACTGCACCGTCTCCGAGATCGACGCGGTGAGGTACTCGCTCGCGGACCCCTGCACGTCCGTGTTGAACGCACCGTGCTCGGCACGACTGCGCTGCTCGCTGTCCTCGCTCGCGATCCGCCACAACGGACGGCGCCGCGCGGGTTCCCCGTCCCAATGCGTCCACACGACACCGGTACGCCGCGCCTCCGCGATCCGCTCGTTCACCCAAGCCTGCAGGCGACGCATCTTCCCGAAGATCGCGGCGCGCAGCTTCGCCGCCTCCGCAATCGTGCACCCGATCTTCTTCGCGAGGCTCGCGTCGGCCATCCCGTAGAGGAGCCCGAAGTTGAATCCCTTGGCAGCGCTGCGCTCCTTGCCCGTCACGTCTTCAGGCCGCATCTTCCAGACGATCGGCGCCACGAGCTGCGCGGTACGCATGTGGTAGTCGGCGCCCTCACGGAAGATGCGAATCATCTCCTGGTCGCCGGACAGCATCGCCACGACCCGCAACTCGATCTGCGAGTAGTCGAGCTCGAGGAGCACATGCCCCGGCGGCGCCACGAAGCACGCGCGCAGCATCCGACCTTCTTCGCTGTCAGGCCGGGGGATGTTCTGAAGGTTCGGGTCCTCGCTCGACGCGCGTCCGGTCTCCGCGCCGTCCGGGTTGAGCGTCGGGTGAACACGCCCATCGATGCTCGCAGCAATGTGCGCGGCGAGCCCGTCGACGTAGGTCCCCTTGAGCTTCACGATGCCACGGTAGTCGAGCAGGTCCCCGACGGCCGCGTGCTTGTCGCGCAGCTTATCCAGAACCTCTGCGTCGGTGGACGGCGCGCCACCCTTCGTCTGCGCGAGCACGGGCAGCTTGAGCTGCTCGAAGAGGAACTTCGCGCACGCGTTATTGGAGTTGGGGTCTGCGAGTCCGTGCACGTGAAGGCGGTCGAGCTTCTCCGCTGCACGCACGTCGAGCATCGCGCCGAATACACGCAGCGCGTCCTGGTCAACGAGCACACCCCACTGCTCGATCCGCGCGAGCGCGGGCACGATCGGTCGAACTAGCTTCCGCCATGTCGAGGCCAGCGCGGGCACCTGCTCAAGCGCCGGCCGCACCCGTTCCTCCACGCGTGCAGTCGTAAGCGCGTCGCGGCCGTTGTACCTGGTCAGGACGGGGCGGTTCACGAACCCGTAGGCGTACCGCTTTGGTTCCGACGCGAGGTCACGCACAGCGCTCGTCTCGAGCGGTGTCATCGCGCGCTCGAAGCCCGGGAGCACCCTTGTGGACGCCGCGTCGACTGCGCGCTTGCGCAACGCACGGATGTGCTTGCACGCCTTGAGCACCTCGACGTGCGCCTCTTCCTTGTGACCGCCAAGCCCAACGAGTTCCGAAAGCGTCTCGAGGTCTGCGTCTGCGTCCGCCTGCAAGAGCTTCCGCTCGAGGCGCGTATCTCCGTCGACGCCCATCACATGCACACCGAGCGCGCGCCACACGGCCTGCATGTCGTACTTCACGTGCTGACCGACCTTGCGCACGGTCGGGTCGGAAAGAAGCGCGCGGAGTGGCGCGGTCATCGCACCTATCTGGAGCGCGGACCGGTCCCACACGAAAACCTCGCTGGAGTACGCAGCGCACGCGGCCAGGCTGATGAGATGGTAGTCACGCGCGAACTGGTGCCCGGTCGCCTCGACGTCGAACGCGAACCACGGTGCCGCCCGAAGCGAGCGTGCCGCCTGCTCGGCATCCGCCACGGACTCGATGACGGACGCGTGCGACGTCCACTGCGTGGGCACAGGTGGCGTGCTCGTCGTGAGCGCCCACGCGATGTCGTCCTCGAACCACTGCCTGACGAATCGGTTTCGCAGCGCTGCCGCCGGGTGCAAGACGAAGAACACGGGCACCGGCACGCCGCCGTTGTAGAGCCACCCATACCCGCGGCGCACGCTCTGAATCGACACGGACCTGCCGAGGAGCCCGACAACAGCGCCAGACCCGAGCGCGACGACGCGCGTCGGCTTCGCGTCGCTCACCGTCTTCGCGAGGTACCCACGGCACGCCTTGATCGCATCGGGCGTGACCTGCTTGTCGCCGGGGTAGCACCGCAACGCGTTGTCGATCGCGAACGGCCCCTTCCAGTTCTTCGCGATCGACGTACGCAGGAGCTTGCCGGCACCGCCAACAAAGACGCGACCGACACGATCCTCTTCCAGACCAGGATGCTCGCCAACGAAGAGCGCGCCGCCTGGCTCACCCTCCGCGGGGAGGCACACCCGGCGTGCCGTCGCGTGGAATCCACACGCACGACACGCCGGGTTCAACGCGCAAGGCGTCGTCGTTTCGACCGGCGCCAGCGGCGCGGTCGGGAAGAGTGGCAACGTCTGCATAGGTGCGCGCTACGCGTTGATGCCCATGCCCTCGGCCACGCGCCGCACGCGCGACTCGAGGTTGCCGACGCGCGACAGCACCGGCAGGACGACCTTGAGCTCGACGCACGCGCGCACGATCGCGTCCTGCGTGTTGTAGCCGTCACGCTCCGAGATCATGCCGATGATGTCCCGGAGCTTCTCCTGCTCGCCGAGCTGCTTCACGAACTCGGCCGGCAGACCCGCGACGCCGTTCGCGGGCACGGCGGCGGCTTCCGGAGCCGCGGGGGGCGGCGGCGGGGGCGGCGACGCCGGCGCCGTCGCCTGGGCCGGCACAGGGGCGGGCGCCGACGCTGCCGGCACTTCGGCCGGAACGATCTCGGACGGCGTCTCGATGACGGTGGCCTCGACCACGCCCGCGGACGGCGGCGCGACGGGTTCGACCACGGACGCGACCTGGACGGACGGCGCCGCGGGCGCAGCCTGCACCGTGCGCACGTTCGCGACTTCCGGTTCGGCGGCGGGCCGCGCGGGCATGCCGGCCGGCTGGGCCGTGATCGGCTGGCGCACCTGACGCTGCTGCCCGCGGAAGAGCTCGAAGATCACCCGCGCGTTGTCGTCCATCTGCACCGTCGGCAGCGCGTTCGCGGCGAGCGCCGTGAGCACCTGCTGCGACTCGACCAGCGAGAGCCCGAGGACATGCAGGCCGCGGTCGTCGACCTCCACATCGCGCACGACGCCGAGCACCTCGGCGGCCGCCCTGAAACCCTTGATTGCCAAGATCGCCATCATGACCTCCATCCGCGCGCCTTCGCGCGTCTCCGTTGTTCTACGTCGGCGCCCCGACATCCGGGTCGAGGTTGCACCGGCTTTCCGCCAGTTCGGTGCGCCACGCCTCGTAGACCTTCTCGCGGAACCACTGCCTCGGCGCGACACCTGGATCGCGCGCCGGCGGCATCTTGAGAAACCCAGCCTGCTTGCCAGCCAAGCGAAGGCGCAAGGCGAGCGCGAGCCCCTCTTCCCACGCGTCGCCGTCCAGCGCGATCACGAGCGGCCGCTTGCACTCGGCCAGCATCTCGAAGTGTGCGTGCGTCGGCTTTCCGAGGCACGCGACGGCGAGCGGCCAGTGCGGCAACGCGTCGAAAACACCCTCGACGATCGCCACGGGCTCGTCACACTCCATAGCAAGCGCATCGCGGTTGAACACGGCAAGCTCACGGTCCATGCCCTTCGGGTACAGGTACCGCAACGTGATCCGTGGGTCGGACGACCACGCGCGCGCCACCCACCCAACCCAATGGCCACTGACACGCACCGGCACGACAATGCGTCCGGCGCACTTCCCAGTCACGCATGCACCGATCCCAACCTCGAACACGGTCGACCCGACCACCTTGCGCCGTGCCAGGTAGTCGCGCGCCGGCGCGAGCGACAACGCTTCGGCGCCGTCGCCCTCGGAGAGCTGCACGAACCCATCCGGCGCCTGGAACGCTTCCGTGCTTGGCACGCCGGTGGTTGCAGCCGCAGCGGCGTTCGCCCACTCGGTGGCCTCGAAGTCATTGACGCGCCCAACTGCGTTGCACCGAAAGCAGTGGTAGACGCCGGACGCACCGTTGATACCGAGCGACTTCCGCTTATCGGTCGTTCCCTTGCGCGTCGCGCACATGGGACACGTCGCGCGGTACCACCCGTTCGCGGACAACACCGCGTCCGCGAGCGCGTCTTCGATCATGCGTCGGAGCGAGTCAGCCATGATCTAGAACGGCAGGTCCTCGCGGACCTTAGGCGCCTCCGGGTTGATCACCACCATCCGCCCGCTCGCCCAGTCGTGCGCGAGTGGCCCAACCTTCTTGCGACCGGCACCGAATCGGTTCTTCGCGATGAAGTACAAGATCTCGGTCGGTGTCTCTGCGTTCCCGTCCGCCTTCGGCGTGAGCGTGACGATCACGTCCGCGATGCGGACCTTGTGTTTCGAGTCGGCCACGTGAGACTGGTCGACCATCTTGTTCAGCTCGTCCTTGTCACGGCCCTTCGACTGCGACGCGGTCCATCCGCGGATACCGTGCTCGACCGCGAAGTTGCGCAGGCCGTCCGCCACGACCTTCATCGCATCGTAGGTCTTCTCGTCGCCGGCGGTGAGACGGTCGGCGTAGTCGACGACGAGCAAGCCGATCGGCTCATGCAGATGCGTCTCGACGCGTTTCACCCACGCGAGGATGTCCTTCACCTCGGTCGCGCCAGGGGTGAAGTCCTTGATGAAGCATTGCCCCAATCCGCGATCGCGTTGAATCTGGCAGAACGTGGCGCGCGCCTCGTCGATGCCACCGTTGTGCAGTGAGTCGATCGTCGCGCCGGTGACGTTCGCGACGACACGCGCGTAGATGTCGCCGGGCGTGAGCTCGAGCGTCGCGTATGCGACGTGCACACCCTCCCAGATGGCCTTGCACGACACGTGCACAAGGAACATCGACTTGCCCGCGCCGGTGTCCGCGATCACCAGCCCCTGCGCTGCGATCGGAAGCCCACCGCCAAGCGCCTCGTCGACGAGGTCTATCCCCGTGGCAAGACGTGCGAGACGCGAGTTCCGCGTGATCTCCTCGAACGTCCCAGCGTCGACGAGCACGCCAAGCGACTCGTCGACAACACCGATGCGGTCGGCTGCCTGGATCTCGGCCGCAATCTTCCCGAGGTCTCCACGCTTACCGTGCACGTCGATGGCCCGCATAAGCGACGCGTGCTGCTTGCGCCGCTTCAAGATGGGCACGACTTCGGACAACACGGTGTCCTCTTCCGGCATCCCGTCGTCGTCCGCGGCCTCGAGCAGATCGACGACCTCGCCAATCTGCGCCTGCGAAACCTTGCCCTCCTCGAGCCACCGACGCAGACGCTGGATCACAATCGTGTCGCGGTCCGGGCCATGCCCCACGTCATTGGCGATCGCCTGCGCGGCCTGCACCGCGAGCTTCGCACTCGGTGATCCGAGCAGGTCCGGATCAAGGTACGCGCCGATCACGTTGAAGACGCGCGGGCGCCCGCAGAGCATCGCGACGAGCGCGCGCTCGAATCGCACGTCGAAGCGGTACGGTTCCTTCCCCGTCAACGCCACGGCCACCCTCCCGACCGCGTCTTGCGCCGCAGGTCCGCCTCCGTCTCGACGGCGTGCTGGCGCTCCTGCTCGGCGAGCACGTCGTAGAGCCCGTCCGGAAAGTGCTTGTCGACGATTGCCTTCACCTCTTCGTCCCTCGGCGCGACCAGGCTCCTGAGCTCCGTTCGCATGGCCTCGTGCCGCGCACGCATGTCTTTGCGCGCGGGCCCGTCAAGCAGCTCACCGCCAAGCACCGGACCTTCCTGCCGGAACCAGTGCACGAGCTTGTTGCTCGCGAGCCGCTTCGCCGAGAACACGTACCCGAGGCTCGGCACCGTCCCGCGCCGCTTCTCGTCGGCGTTCCACAGGAGCCACGACCACTCGACCCACGCAGCCGGCGTGATCTGGTGCTCGACGAGCAACGCGGCCGCCTCCGCGAGCGTCGGCTCGAGCTTCTTCGGCACGCCGCGATCCGGGTTCCACCAGATCGCGCGCTTCGCGGCCGCGCGCCCAGCCCGCGACCGTCCGCACTTCGCGATCACCGCGGAGGCGTACGTCCGCGCGAGGTACGCCGGGCGCGTTTCGGGCGTCGCGCACACGGATGCGAGCGGCGGCGGCCCG
>Ga0208375_1000423_pt1 | contig 62358 bp, 59 predicted proteins | sample RifOxyD1_FD_184038 | JGI IMG/M metagenome (GOLD analysis project Ga0208375, IMG submission 184038) | Soil microbial communities from Rifle, Colorado - Rifle Oxygen_injection D1 (SPAdes) | ecosystem: Environmental > Terrestrial > Deep subsurface > Rock core/Sediment | place: Rifle, Colorado... | reverse complement strand
ATTTCTGCTGAAATCTTATTACCGCCTGCCTCGTTAGGCTTCTAAAATTACTTGTTACCAGCCCTTCAGGATAAACATCCGGGCCCTGCAATTTCAAAAATCTCTGCAAGCACATTACCTCGGCATTGTTTTCCATGCCCAAAAAAAGATTGCTTGTTATTGCGCATTGCCCGGCGCTCTGGCCGTTTTGCGCCAAAATCTCGGCAATTTGTTTTTTTAAATTATCTATTACGGCCAACAGCCTGTTGACCTCTTCTGTGTTACCGTTATCCTGATTTTCCAAAATAGAAACCGACCAGCTGAAGGAATAAAAAGGCTCTCTACCGAATTCTGAATCCTTATCTTGCAGAGTAGGGATCAAAAAAAGAGCGTTTTTCTCTGTCCCGAAATCTTTAATAGATATTTCGCCCTGTTGCAACACGCCAAGCGACAGAAATCCTACGGTATAAACCCCGTCCAAGCCCTTAACGATATACGGCACTTTAAAAACCCCGCTTTTATTTCCGATAAAACTTAATTTTAATAACCCTTTTCCGCCGATGATTTTATACCAGTTTCCCGCCCAATTCTTTGTTGCGTTGGCGATAGTCAATGTGCTTCTTCCGCCAGAAGGTAAAATATTAATTTGCGGGATAATGCGGACATTCTTTAAATTTTGGCTTAAATAACAATATTTGATTCCGACATCGCAATCATTTATCAAAACAGCGATTGTCCAATCGGTGAAAACTTGTGAAAAATTTTCTTTAAAATTATTTCTGTTTAACGCATAATCCAGGCTTGCAATGCCAATTTTTGTTGACTGCAATGAATCAGAAAGAATTTTAACTCCGTAATGGTCAACCAGATATTGAGTAAAGAGATTTATTGCGCCATAGTCCGATGAAATATTTTGCCATTCTGCAAGAGGATCTCCGGGGTTTCCCAAAAAATTTTTGACTCTTCTTTGAAGATTGCTTCCCTCGTATATTAAGTCGTATCCGCACAAAGTAGGCGCATATTCCGCCCGGGATTCATTAAGCCATATGTCCTCACTTAATCCGCGGGTTTTATCTTTTTGGTTAAAGGTAATTAAATGCGTAAATTCGTGGGCTAAAAAACTCTTCAGATACGCTGTATTTATATATTCCGAATTAAGATACACCATTTCCCTTTCATTGGAACTGGTAATAGCCAAGCGGGGATATTCGTCTTTTTCGGCAAAATATCCTCCGGCCTCTTCCTGCATCGGATGTATTAAAATGGTAATGCGCGTATCGTTATCAATTCCCGGCCTCCACTCTAAGCCAAAAGTTGATATCAATGTCGGGTAAATTTTAGAAGAAAACTCCTGTCCTAAATTTTTTATTGATTCGTTTATTTTTTCTTGTTCTTCTTTTGACAATAAATTCCACCATTGTTCATCTACATAAAAATAGGCGTTGTCGCTTATGGTCTGCAAAACAGCCGAAATCCTGTCCCTCTGCAAAAAATCGTAATTCTGGTCAATAAAAAAATTCACCTTTTGTCCCGCAACAAAAGATTGGGCGCAGGCATTATGGAGTGGCAGCAATAGAAAAAACAGCGATGCCAATAAAAATATTTTTTGTTTTAAATTATCCGTCATATTAACGATGCAAGACTATATCTCTCAATATATCTTTAATTTCTTTTTTATCTTGAAGTTTAACCGATTCTGCTATATTTTTCAAATTATCTCTTAATTTGCTTTCATCAATGCCCGACATTTTGGCTTCGTAAATTTTTTTATTTTTGGTGGCGGCTATTCCCTCCTCCCCTGTTAAAATTTCTTCAAACAATTTTTCTCCGGGTCTTGCGCCGGTAAAAACTATTGCTATGTCTTTATCTAACTCAAGCCCGGAAAATCTTATCATTTCTTTTGCCAAGTCCATAATTTTAATGGGCTTACCCATATCCAAAACAAAAACTTCTCCGCCCAGGCTAATAGCTCCCGCCTGCATTACCAAAAGACACGCCTCGGGTATTAACATAAAGTATCTTTTCATCTCCGGGTCTGTAACCTCAACCGGCCCGCCTTTTTTAATCTGCTCTCTGAATATTGGAATAACGCTTCCCCTGCTGTTTAAAACATTCCCAAATCTTACCGAAATAAATTTGGCGGAAGACTTATGGTTATAGACGTTGCATATCATTTCTCCGACTCTTTTTGTCATACCCATTACCGAAGTTGGATTTACCGCTTTGTCTGTAGAAATTAAAACAAATTTTTCCACATTATTTTCTACGCTGATTGCCGCTAAATTTTCTGTGCCAAACACATTATTTTTTACCGCCTCTTCAGGGTTTTCTTCCATCAGCGGAACATGTTTATAGGCGGCCGCGTGAAAGACTATCTGGGGTTTTAGGTCTTTAAAAATTTTGCTTAGTCTTTCCTTGTCCCTGACATCCGCAACCAACGAATGCAAATCTAAATCGGAAAAATCATTTTTTAGCTCTTTTGAAATATCAAAAATTCCTGTTTCATCCTGGTCCAAAAGCAAAAGCGTTTTGGGGTTAAATTTTGCAACCTGCCTGGACAATTCAGAGCCAATTGAGCCGGCCGCTCCGGTTATTAAAATTGTTTTATCCGCTATAAGCCCTTTTATTTCTTTTGTGTCCAAATCAACCTGTTCTCTACCCAGTAAATCCTCCACCTCCACGTCTTTAAGGTTGCTGAAAAAAACCTTGCCCTTTATAATTTCGCTTAACGGCGGAGTAATTTTTATCTTTTTTATTCCGGCTTTTTTGGCAAAATCAACCGCGTTTTTTATCGCGTAATTCCCTCCTGAAGGAAGCGCTATTATCAGCTGTTTTATTTGATATTTTTTTGCAAGCTCGGGAATATCAGAAATTTTACCCAAAACTTTTACTCCGTGTATCAAAACGCCTTTTTTAACGGGGTTGTCGTCAACAAAACCAACGGGTTTTAAAAAACTTTTTTCAGATAAAATACCCCGCAAAATTTGCTCTCCCGCATCTCCGGCTCCTACTATTAACACGCCTCCCAGCCCTAAAATGCCTTTATTCGCAAGACGAAGATAAATTCTTTTTGAAAAACGCAACGCTCCGCATAAAATAAAAACCAAAATATAGCTTACAAAAATTACAGACCTTGGAAAATTGGTAAACCGGGGAAAATAATGAGATATAAAAATAGCAATTGACAGAAAGAAAAAAGCCATTGTTGTTGCCTTGAATAAAGAAATCGCCTCGCTGGCCGACACATATGTCCACGAAAAAGAATATAATTTTTGAAAATAGAATATGGGTATTATAAAAATAACGGCAAGGCCCGACATTCTGTAAATAAATGCAAAAAATTGGGGCGGTATGTTGCCGTCAAATCTTAAAAAAAATGCCAGCCATATTGAAATAACTATAGAAAAAATATCCGCAAGAACAAAAAAAATTGTTTTAGTTAGAATTGTTTTTTTAAACAAGCTTTTCATTTTATTTTTAATAGCGAGTCTTTTAAATTTTTAGCCACAAAATCTATTTCTTTCTCTTTCAAATTATTGAAAAAAGGCAGGGCAATGGTTCTTCCGCTTATGTTTTCCGAAATAGGAAAATCTCCCTTTTTGTAACCAAACTCTTTTTTGTAAAACGGCTGTAAATGTATCGGCTGGAAATAATCTCCGCATTGAATGCCCCGCTCCGCCATTTTTTTTATTACTTCATCCCTTTTTTTGCCGGCAAATTTATTATTTAATTTTACCACATAAACAAACCAGCTCAATTTATTTCCCGGCTTTATATATGGAATTTCCAAACCATGGACATCCTTTAATTTTTTATTATAAAGATTTGCAATATTATTTCTCTTTTTTAATATTTCTTTTATTCTTTCCATCTGAGAAATACCCAAGGCGCAACTCATTTCGTCCAACCTGTAATTATATCCCAACCTTTCGTGCTCCAGCCATTTTTCCCCTTCGACTTTTCTGCCTTGGTTTGCCATGCTTTTGCATAATCTAAATATTTCTTTGCTGTTTGTTAATATAATCCCGCCTTCGCCCGTTGTAATCTGCTTGTTGGGATAAAAAGCAAAAATTCCGGCATATCCGAAGCTTCCGCACTTTTTTCCTTTATATTCAGAACCGAGGGCTTCGGCAGAGTCTTCTATTAAATAAAGCTTATGTTTTTTGGCAATTCTTTTTAGCTCATCCCAATCAGCCGGCTGTGAAAAAACATCAACGGCCAAAATAGCTTTTGTTTTTTTTGTAATTTTTTCTTCAATTTTTGAAACGTCAATATTAAAAGTTCTTTCATTAATATCAACAAAGACGGGGTTTGCCTGTTCAAATAAAACGCAGTTTGAAGAGGATATAAAAGAAAACGGGGTTGTGACTACTTCGTCTCCTCTGCTAATTCCCAAAGCCCGAATAATCAAATGCAAACCGCCTGTTCCGCTGTTTACCGCAACAGCATATTTTACTCCCGCAAATTTTGCCATTATTTTTTCAAATTCCAGATAATTTTTTCCCAAGCTCAAACTGGAAGTTTTTAAAACCCTCAAAACCGCTTTTTGTTCTTTTTCTGTAATGTCCGGTTTTGATAACGGTATTTTATACATAAATATATGCCAATATTCCTATTGCTACAAAAAATATCTGTAGCGTGGCTGAGATAAGAAGCGTTTTTTTGACGGAAAAGCCCTTATCCATCATCTTATCATAAAAATGCCCCCTGTCACCTAAAAATATCGATTTGCCGCCCAATAGCCTTCTTAGATTGCTATAAATTCCATCAAAAAGGGGAAGGCCGATAATAAGTAAATGGCTTAAAATATTTTTTGAAAAAATTATTGCCAGCAAGGCCAAAGCGAAACCCAGCAAATAGGCCCCGGAATCTCCCATAAAAATTTTTGCCGGCTGGAAATTATATACTAAAAAACCCAAGATAGAGCCGGAAAATATCAAAGAGATTGCCAGGGCAGTGCTGTTCCCGGAAGCAAACCCCAAAACAGAAAAACCAAGTATGGAAATAAGCGTTAAAAATCCCGCATGGCCATCCATTCCATCCTGATAGTTTACCGCGTTTATCAAAACAAAGATATACAAAGGCGCTACCAAAAAAGGAAATACATAAAATTTAATTCCAGCAAAATACAGCGCCAAGCCCGCAATCAACGAACAAAATATTAAAAAGAAAAATTTTAAATACGGTTTTCGTTTGGATATATGCTTCCAGTTGAAATCATCCCAAAATCCCAACAGAAAGACAACTAAACAGGCGGAAATAATATACAAAAATTTTGTTTCCCAAAAACTTAAAAATAAAAAAACGGCAAATGCGGACAAAAACATCGCAAAGCCCCCAAATATAGAAACCGGCGCTTTATGAATTTTTAAAATATCCTCTTCCGGAAAATCAAAAATATTATTCTTCTTAGAAAAATATAGCAAAAAAGGAATAAGGGCGATTGAAATTAAAAATGGGGCAAGAAAATAAAAAATCATAATTTATAGATATAAATTCTTGACTTATGGCCTTTGTGAACCTCTGTTTCCTTTAAAAACGCAAACCCGTTTTTTTCATAAAAGCTTATTGCGGGCAGTAATTCTTCTCCCACCAAAACCTTGAAAATACTAACGTCCCTGTTCTTCATTTCGGAAACAAAAACCTCAAACATCTTTTTAGCCACCCCTTGTCCTTGAAATTCTTTTTTGACCGCTATTGTCAAAAGCTCTGCTTTTATATCTTCGTTTTTGGGATAAAAAAGCGTTTCAACAATTTTTTTTGCGCTAAAAATTTTCGGCAACAAAAAAATTATAGAATAAAAAAAATACTTTTTTAAAAAATGGGCGTAAAGCTTTTTTATGTTTTTTGTGCCTGCTATAAAACCTGTAATCTCGCCACCTTCTTTTGCCACGATGCAAAAATCGTTTTCAATTATCGCCACATAAAGCTTTTCCAAAAAAACTGCGGGCAAAGAGCTCAAAAACCCTCTTTTAATCTCCTGTTTATGAAGCGTCGCTATTTTAATGGCGTCTTTTTTTTCAGCTAAACAAATCATAATATTTTACCAATAAAATTTTTATATTCTTTTTCCATTTTGTCAAAAAATAACCTTTCATCAAATTCTTTCTCGGCCTTTTTCCTGCCATTTTTGCCCATTTCTTTTGCTTTTTCTGCGTCTGAAAGCAAATACATAATAGCTTCTGCCAGTTTTTGATAATTTTTGGGTGGAACAAGAATTCCTGTTTTTTGGTCATCAACCGCTCCTCGGCACCCGCGTATATCTGTGGCAATCACAGGCAAAGACATCGCCGAGGCCTCCATAATGCTGTGTGAAAACCCCTCTCTCCATGAAGGCAAAACAAAAATGTCCATCAAAGAATAAATCTCATCAATATCTGTTCTTTCTCCCAAAAATATAACATTGTTTTCAATGCCAAAATTTTTAATAATGTTTATATCAATGCTGTCTTTTTTTTCTAAATCAGCAGAGCCTGCCACCAAAAGCAAAGCTTCCGGAAATTTTTCAACAACTTTTTTAAATGCCTCAAAAAGCTCCAAATATCCTTTTTCTTTTACCAGCCTGGCAACAACTCCTATAACAATTTTCCCGGGCGATATTCCAAGCTCTTTTTTTTTCTTTTCTCTAAATCCTTCGGAAAACCTTTTTGGGTCAAATCTTAAAATATCAATTCCGTCGCCGATATATATTTTTAACGCCGCCTTTCCAATTTTTTCCTTTTCCGCTGTTTTGAAATCTTCTTGGTTCCTAAAAAAAATAATATCCGAACACAGACCGGCTATTTTTTCAATTATGATATAAAATCTTCTTTTTAAAAACGGCGTTGTTTTGCTAAAGTAAAAGCCGAATATAGTATTGCAGATAATAGGCGTTCCTGCCATTTTTGCGGCTATTTGACCCAAAAGCCCGGGCTTTGGAGTAAAAGTAAAAACAGCGTTAAATTTTTCTTTTTTAAAATACAGAAATAATTTTAAAAGCGAAACTAAATCTAAAAACGGGGAAATTTTTCTTGTTATCCTGATGTTTTTTACTTTTATTCCTTCAGCTTCAATTTCTTCTTTCCATTTTGAGCCAGAATAAATAACATAAACATCGTATCCGTTATTTTTCAAAAGTTTTAATTGGGATAGCAACAAAAATTTCACCGTGATATCGGCTGAAGCCACAAAACAAATTTTCGTTTTATCTTTTGTCATTTATTTTTCAACTAGAGCTTATTTCTACCATTTTACTGAACCCGGTAGAATGGTTATCCACATGGTCGTATACCCGTGGATAGTCCAATGATTTACTACATGGCCACTACATGCCCCCATAGAGGGAAAAACGAGTTTTTAGGCTGTTTTAAGACAAATTTCCTAAAAATCGCTACATGCTTTTATGCCCAAAACAGCCATTAATTCCCTGGCCTCCCAATATTCCACGCCATTTTCGTCAACTTTTTTAATACTCTCAAAATCCTTATTGAGAGAACTAATTGTTATTTCCTTTGACATAATTTTTACTTTCCAGATTTAGTTCGGTTGTGTTCCTTGCACAGCATCTGGCAATTTTTAGCGATAGTTTTTCCTCCTTCGTGCCAAGGTTTTATATGGTCAGCTTCCATTTCCTCTATTTCAAAATGCTTTTTGCACTTTACACATTTACCTTTTTGCCTTTCGTACACCTCTCTTTTTTGTTTATCTGTAAAAGCGCGGATATTTAAGTATTTTTCGTTTCTAGTCAAAACGTATTCGTAAATCCCGGACTTTTTCGTTACATCTTCGTCTTGCATTAATTTCGCTATTTCTTTTTCTAATTTTTTGGAATCAAGCTTTTTGTCTTTAAATTTGTTATACAATCCACCCCACTGCACATTATTCATTTCCCTGCGATAATTTATAAAAATTTCCCGTACCCACGCAACGACATTTTGAAAATAATTCCATAATTCATCGGCGTTAATTTCATGTTGATGCTTTGCCATATAATCTCCCACTCTTTCATTATTAATCCACGAAAGAGCAGTTTCCAAATATTCTTGCCGAATTGGCGAACCGCTGACTAATTGCCCGCCATCGTTTGCCAACAAATAAGCTACGCAATTTGTTTTACTAAATTTTAATTTAGCATCGCTCAACCAAGGCCCCGTATAAACCGCATTAAGAATCTCTTGATTCGTCAATTTTTCACCGGCGATATTGATAATAGTAAACCAATCTATTCTTTCTTTGTCTGTACCCTCGCAAAAATAAATAAACAATTCATAATTTAAAATTTTGTTTTGCTCCTCTTTAGTCAAGTTATGGAAAAATCGATCATTGAGTGAAAAGTCGCCATTTACATATTGCCCTATGCTAATAGTGCGCTGTTGACCGTCCAAAACCTCAAAATTACCGGCGTTATTCTTCATCCAATACATCACATTGAGTGGGAAGCTTTTTTTGATTGTTTCAATCACAGCGTCACGTTGTTTGCCGGTATATACAAACTCGCGCTGATATTTCGGGCGGATATCAAGCTTGCCGTCGTAAGCAACCACGCCTTCTTCAGCGCTATCTTTGTAGCCAGTAATTACCTTTTTTATCGGAATTCTATGTAGTTCAATTTTCATACTATTTTTTTACTTTTTAATTTCTTCAATTGCTTTGCATTTTTATCAGTAATAACTTTACTACCAATTCTTTTTTCAATATCTTGTCTAGCATTTCCAGCTACGCTTCCGCCTTCCCGCGCAACTTTTTTATTTTCATATAAATTTTTCGGCTCACGTTTTTGCGAAATTTCTGTTGTCGCGGTTTCAGCCAGCATATTTAAAACCAATTCCAAATTTGTCATATTGTCACGCAGATTTTCCTTTTTCAAATTCTTTATTTTTTTATACTCCCTTGTTGTCAATCCTGTCCATGCTTTGGTAATTTCATTGGTCAATATAGCAAACTCCAAACCCTCTTTTACTCCTCGCGTTTCCCATTCATTAGTCAAAGTTTTTCTAATTTCAATGCTTTTCAACCGCTGGTTAATCCACTCCCTACTATAACCTTTTTGCAAATAAGTTTTAAGAGCACGATTTATCGCCAATTCTGGATCAGCGGTTTCTTCCAATCTTTCATAACCTATTCGTGCCAGCCAAAGCTTGAATGGTTCGGCATTGGGAGAAGGAATGGATTGGATTAAGCGAAGCATAGTTTCCGTGTCCGCTACATCAATAAGACGCATTTTTCCGTCTGGAGCGGTCATTTTCAAAGCGTGACATTTTGTCACGGTTTCATTTCCGCCCTCTTTTAAAAGTCTTTCTTTGAGTTTGCGCCAATATGCTACTGGATCAATACTTTCGGTTAAAACTGCTATTACATCAGAAACTGCAAAATACCACAGTTCTTTTTCTTCGTCCCAGTGCCGACGAATGCGATTGCCTTCAAAAATCGCTATCTTTTTTAACTCATTATTTTTCATATTATTTTTTTACTTTCTTTTTGAACTACCGAGGAATCCTCGGTAACTGAATTTCCCGACTTAGTTTTTCTGTCTTCGGTATTGTAAATTATGATTTGATTATTTTTATCTAAACCACTCATAAAATTATTTTTCCTTTGCGAGCTGGAATTGTATGCAATTCAATTTTCATATTATTTTTTTTAGTTGTTAATATTTTTTTCCTATATTTGTAGGATTATATTATTATATTATTATATTATTATTTAACACTTTCAGAATATTAAACAATCTTTTGATTGCAAAAACAAAAGGTTAAAGATTTATTAAAATGTATAAAGCAATACTAATATCAGTTAAAATTACTAAATACATGACTCTCCTTATCCAAGGTATTGTCCCCTCCCTCGCAAGAAGTTCTTGCAAAAAACCAATTTTATAGCCCCTCCCCCTTAGTCTGTGAGCTCCTTTTATCACTTCAGATTCCGATAACGCAAAGAAGGTAGCTCGGCTTTTTTCTAAATCATTCTCTTTTTCCTCCCCCTCTTCAATATAACCCCGTAACCTCAATTGCTGAAAATGAGTTTTGTTAAATAATAGCAAAAGAATAAAAGAAAATACTGAAGTTGTTATAAAAATTGCTAAATTCCACGGACTTACAAAAGTGTTCCTATCTATTGCTTGAAATGTGATTCCCACTAATGCAAAAAGTACTGATGGAATAGCCCAAATTTGTGTATTGTAGTATCTTGATAGTTCGTTTTGCTCTTTTTTTTCTTCGTCTGTTATCATATTTTTATTTTTTTATTTTCTTGTTTTTAATTAAAATTCTAAAATATGGACACTTCCCATTTATTATTAAATCCTTATCGTCGTCGCCTTTGCGAAATTTTATTATTTCAAATTGCTCTGGATTATATCTGTCAAGAAATGTAATAGGCACTCCAATCACACCATCGTAATCGCAAGGAATATCGGTATATTTATTTACATTTATAGCATTATAATTATCATATTTAGGATATTCCCTAGAATTATATTTTTTGTATAAATTAATTTTTTCTTTGTGCTTTTTCACTTTTAAGTTTGTAAACCAGCAAGAAGTTGATACGCGCGCAATTTTATTGCCATTTTCGGCAATATGGTGAAAATATTCCCAGTCGTTTGGCACAACAAAAAACATGCCTACATTAAAATTAGTATATCCCGTTCTAATTTTATCTTCCTTAAATAAATTAAAAATTTCTTTATAAGTCATCGCGTTGGTATTACCGATTATTAGGAATTTTTTGTTATATTCTACAAGTTGAGCAACATATTCGCGAAAGAGCGAAAATGGTGGGTTTGTGACCACTATATCAGCTTGTTTAAGCAATTCTATACATTCGTTACTGCGGAAGTCGCCCGTGCCTTTAAGTGGTGATGAAACATTGGCATTGTGCTTCAATAACGATTTTACATCTGTAAGGTCGATGGCGCCATCCTTGTTGGCGTCTGGCACTTCGCTGATTTCCATTTTGAATGGCTGCTTACCTTTCAACCCTTTCACTTCAAACAGCGGCAATTGTCCCCCAACAATCGGCGACCCGGCGTAGCTTGCGGCAATAAGTTTTTTTAATTTTAATGCATTAAAATTGGCAGCAAAATACTTAAAAAAATTACTTTCAAACGGATCGTCGCAATTACAATAAACAATTTTGCCCCTAAACTGGTCTTTATAGTGCTTCAGTTCTTTTTCAATATCAATAAGCTGGGTATAGAACTCATCTTTTTTGGCTTGGTTTGCCTTATGTAAATTCTTATTTGAAGATTTAGTTGCCATATTAAATATTACTTCTGTTTTATATTTTCAAACCATTGCTTTGTAAGCTCTACGCCCTCCTTAAAATCAACTTTTGGCGACCAGTCCAAAAGCTTTTTTGCCAGCAAAATATCAGCTTTCGTGTGAAGCGGGTCGCCCTCTCTTTTTGGTAAATATTTAACATCTTTGCTTATCATTTTAGCTAGATAATTTATTGAATATGAATTTTTTGTGCCGATATTTATTGCCTCTCCGCCTTTTATTTTTTTACTTTCCATTGCTTTTATATTAGCTTTAACAACATCTTCAACAAAACAAAACCCCCTGGTTTGTTCGCCGTCGCCAAAAATTGTCAAAGGTTTTTTTTCGGCCTTCAACTTTAAAAACTTGCCAAGCACCAGGCTGTAGCCGGAATTAAAATCAATTCTTGGGCCGTAAACATTAAAATATCTCAAACAAACTATTGGCATGCCGTAAAGCTCTGTAAATAATTTTGCAAATTGCTCGCCAACTAATTTTTGCAGGCCATAGGGGCTCAACGGATTTGGCGCCATATTTTCTTTAAGCGGAGATTTTTTTTGATTTCCGTAAATAGCCGAGGAAGACGCAAAAACAATTCTTTTAACATTGTTCTCAATTGAGGCCTTAAAAACATTGATTGTCCCTAAAATATTAACATTTGAAGTTAAAACTGGGTCTTTGACTGAAACAGGCACGCTGGGAATGGCGGCTAAATGAAAAACCCCGTCAACATTCTTAAAAAACGACTTAATTTTTTTAAGGTCGCAAATGTCAGCCTGATAAAACTCTGCTTTGAGATTTAGGTTTTCTTTTTTACCGGTAGAAAGATTATCTATTATAACAACTTTATACCCCAATTTTATAAGCTTGTCAGCCAAATGACTGCCAATAAAACCTGCTCCGCCTGTAATTAAATATTTTTTCATAATTATCTATTTAAACGACTCAATTGTTTTTGCCAATCCTTTTTCAAAATCTGTTTTGGGCTTCCATCCCAGTTCTTTTTTTATTTTTTTAATGTCCATTGCGCTTCTTTCTGATTCTTTAATTATTAAATTTTTATATATTGGTTTAATTTTAGAGCCAAGAAAAAACTTGGCTGTTTCAAAAACTTTATTTAAACTGATTTCTTTGCCAGTCCCAATATTATAAATTCCATTTTTGCTTTTTTCTGCCAGCATAATCAGCGCTTCAACCGCGTCATCAATATATATAAAATCTCTTGTTTGTTTTCCTGTTCCGTATATAACCGGACTTTCATTTTTTAAAATTTTTATTATTATAGAGGGAATAATTCCGCTTTCCCATTGCCCAGGCCCGTAAACATTGCTTAAACGGGCTATGGTAAAATCCAAATTATAATTTTTACAATAAATTTCTATATATTTTTCTATTATCAAGTTTGCCAGAGCGTACAAAGAAGACGGGCTTGCCGGATATTTTTCTGAGGTTGGAATTACGCCTGCGTTTTCGTAAATCGCCCCTCCGCTGGAAACAAAAACAAATCTCTTAACTTTTGTTTTTTTGCAAAGGTCTAAAATATTTTCTGTTCTTTGCAAAACATCCAGGTCTTTTTTAAAAAGCGGGTCTGCCATATTCCGCCTTAGGTTTATGGCTCCTGCCAAATGGATTACCGCGTCGGGACTTTCTTTTCCAAAAATTTTACCAATTGCGCCGATGTCGTCAATATCTGTTTTATAAATTTTAATTCCAGAGTCGTTATTTTTTCCTTTGCTTGTAGAAAAATTGTCTATAACGATTACTTTATGCCCGAATTTTAAAAGCGCTCCTGAAAGATGAGTGCCTATAAATCCTGCTCCGCCCGTAATTAAGTATTTTTTCATAATATTTTTTTCTTTCCTATTTTTAAATCAATATAATTAAACGATAAGGCCATAATGCATAACAAAGAAATAAAAATAGGAATGCGGATTCTGGCTATTATGCCAAAATTATTAATATAAAGAGAAAGAGCCCCAAGCGCTATTACGCAAAACATTGCCGAGAAAAAAGCGTATTTATAACTTTTTAAAAAATGAATGAATCCCTCTGTTTTTATGCACTTATAAGCGCCATAAATAATAACGAAAAAGAAAAAATACCAAGGAATTATTTCCGCTAGAGCAGGAATCTGCCTTAAATATCTTATTTGCCAAGGAAAAGGGCCAAACAAGCTGGAAATAAAAGATAAAAAATAATTTCTGCCAAATTTAGTCGGGTTTTCAAAGCTTACTTCTATAGGAAAAGAAGAACCAGCGCCCGTTGTTTTACTTTCAACTACAACCTGCGTTAAGGGCGGATTATTTCCCGAAGCTAGATTGGTCCCCGGAGATGGATTATTTCCCGAAGCTAGATTGGTCCCCGGAGATGGATTATTTCCCGAAGTTGGCAGAGCAAACGTTTTTTGGGGAGCGTAAACAACTTCTCTAAAAATTTTAATAGTCTGCTTATTAAAATAAGTTGCAAACATTTCGTCGCCGTAATAGCCATAACCTGCAATTCGGGGAGAAAACCCTAAAATAAAAATAATTGTAAAACTGAAAATGATTCTTTCCTTTATTTTAAAATTTGAAACAACAAACCAAGAGAGCAAAAAAGCGAGCAAAAGAGCATACCCCATATAAAAGCGAAAATGAATTACTCCCGTTAAAGTTGCAAAAAAGATTAAAAACCAAAGGCTGTTAAAATTTCTTAATATTTTTACAGCAGACAGCGTTGCCAGTAAAATAAGAGGAATAACCACCGTATCTTTTAATAAAACGCTTCCAAAATATAAATAACTTGGATAAGCGATTACAACCAATCCAATTATAAATGCCGCGTTTTTAGACCCGCCGATTTCAAGCATTATTAAATACATAAGAATAACGGAAATGGCCGCCAAAAAAGTTATGAATGACAAGCCGACAATCGTTTGAGGCATAGTCAAAACGTATATTACAGCTATCATTGGTGAAAAATAATGTTCGGAGTACGTTCCCGTCAGAGAAAAATTTCCCTGCTTAAATCTATTCGCCAGCTCAATGGAATCTTTTTGATATAAATCAAAATCTCCTCCACCTCCAAACGGCCTAAAGTTGGCGTAATAAAGAAATAGCATTACAAACAGATGGATCAAAAGAGCTATTATAAAAAGCAGATAAAGTTTTTTATCCTTGTATCCGGATTTTAATAAAATTAAGAATGTAATAGAAGACAAAAAAACTAAAAGCAGTAAACCGACCGTTAAAGCAAAAATGTTCATCATTTTAATGTATTAATTCTTGAAAAACTTGTTCGTACTCCTCTACGCTCTGTTTTATGGAGAAACATTCCGCCCTCGCCTTACCTTCATCAGAAAACTTTTTGGCTAAAATAGGATCGTTTAAAATTTTTAGAATTGCCTCTGCCAGCGCTTTTTCATCTTGAGGGGGAACCAACAGGCCGTTAACGCCGTCTTGGATAATTTCACCCGGTCCGGACTTGCAATCAGTTGCCACCACCGGAGTTCCGCAAGCCATTGCTTCCACTAATACATTTCCAAAACCTTCTTGTAAAGAAGACAAAACAAAAACCGACGCCCTTTTTATATACTTATACGGATTATCCTGAAATCCTAAAAACAGAATATTTTCAGTTAAATTAAGCTTGTTGGCTAATTTCTTTAATTTACCGTCCTCTGTTCCTTCGCCGACAATAACAAGACGCACGAGTTTATTTTTATTTATTAAACCTAGTGCTCTAAATAAATTAGGCTGGTCTTTAGTTTTTGATAATCGAGCCACCATAATGACCAGCGGAATCTTTAAATCGGAAAACCATAAATGGCTGACTTCTTTTTCTGCCATTTTTTGGATGTTGGAATCGGCTACCGGATTATAAATTACTTTAATTTTGCTTGAATTTCTGAGAAAAACCAAAAGTTCTTCTGCTATACCTTTTGAAACACATATTATCGCGTCCGCTTTTGGATAAAAAATTCTAATAAAATAAGGAAATAAAAAACGCGCGATAAAACGATGGCTGAATGTTTTTGCGGTTTTAGAAAGAAGGCAAAAACTAAGATGCTCAGTAAGAATAATCTTAGTTTTGCTACCTGAAACTATTTTGGCAAGTAGCGCAACCGCATTAAAGCGCGGAAAAGCAGAAACGAAAATGTCCGGTTTTTTTTCTTTAAAAAATTTAACCAAATTAAAAAATATTTTTAAGAGAGGGGAGCTGTTAAAGCTAAAGACAAAAATATGCGAAGGCACGTCTTTTAGAAAACTTCCTTTTTTTTCGGCCAAAAGAAGCGACGCCTCATATTTTTCCTCGTTTAGGTTCCTAAGAATATTGATTGTATTTCTTTCTGCGCCTCCGCATTCAAGCGATGGAAGGAAAAAGACCGCTGTAATTTTCTTTTTTTCTATTAAATCCATCACAAAATTTAGCTAAAAATTGCGCCTTTTGGGACTTGCAATTACAGCTATTTTATTATAAGGTTATTATATAACTTTTGCTTGAAAAATCAATTATTTTTTATAAAATGGAGCAGGAAATTCCAAAAATTAAAACTGTCATTTTGTGCGGGGGAACTGGAACAAGATTAAGGGAAGAGACCGAGTTTAAGCCAAAGCCCATGGTGGAAGTGGGCGGCAAGCCAATATTATGGCACATTATGAAAATATACGGTCATTACGGCTATCAGGATTTTGTTTTGGCTTTGGGCTATAAGGGAAGCAGTATAAAAGATTATTTTTTAAGACACAAACACTATGCTTGTGATTTTTCTTTTAAACAACGGGAAGGGAAAATAACTAATTTTCTAAATGGCAACGAGATAGATGATTTTAATATCATTTTTGCCGAAACAGGCTTGGAAACCCCGCATGGAGAAAGAATTTTAAAATTAAAGCCGTATATTCAGGAAAATATGTTTATGGCCACTTATGGAGATGGTATTTCCGACATAAACATTCAGCAAATAATTGACTTTCATAAGTCCCACGGGAAAATAGCAACTATTACCGGCGTCCATCCGGCTTCCAGGTGGGGGCTTGTAAATGCGGACAATGAAAATATGGTAACAGAATTTGCCCAGAAACCAATGCTTTATGATTATGTAAACGGCGGATTTATGGTTTTTAATAAAGAAATTTTTGAGCATATAAAACCCGGCGACATGATAGAAGATACGCTGGCGCGGCTAATACCGCAAAAACAAGTTGCGCTTTTTAAGCACGAGGGGTTTTGGTACGGAATGGACACCTATAAAGACTTTTTGCATTTAAACGAACTTTGGGAAAAAGATCCAAAGTGGAAAATATGGAAAAACTAATTTTAAAAAAAATGGACAAAACAATAGAGCAAGATGTTAGAGAGATAACAGATAATATTAAAGAAATATCCGGAGCGCTGGAAGGAAAAACTATTTTGGTAACCGGCGGAGCCGGTTTTATCGGCGCTTACATTTTAGATGTAATCTCCTTTCTCAATGAAAACTCTTTCAAAACACCGTGCAGTTTAATATGCCTGGATAATTTGATTGTGGGAGACGAACACAGAATATCGCACCTGAAAGATAAAAAATATTTTAAATTTATCAAACACGACATTGCAAAGCCTTTTTCATACGAGGGCAAAATAGATTTTATAATTCATGCCGCCTCAATCGCCTCTCCCCCGTTTTACCGCCAATATCCCATCGAAACAATTGACGCAAATGTTTTAGGAACGCGCAATTTGCTTCAACTGGGCATAGAAAAAAAGATAAAAAGTTTTCTTTACTTAAGCTCCAGCGAAGTTTATGGAGATCCCTTACCTGGAAACTTTCCCACTCCGGAAACTTATCGGGGTAACGTTTCCTGCAACGGGCCAAGGGCTTGTTATGATGAGGCAAAAAGAATAGCTGAAACCTACTGCGTATTTTTTTCCAGCAAACACGGCGTGCCGGCAAAAATCGCCCGACCATTCAACCTTTACGGCCCGGGAATGAGAATAAACGACAAAAGGGTTATCCCGGATTTTGTGGATAATGCTTTGCGCGGCCAGCCAATCACAATGTACAGCGACGGAAGCGATCAGCGAACTTTTTGCTATATTTCTGACGCAATAACGGGCTTTTTAAAAATATTGCTATCTGACTCAAACGGCGAAGCGTTTAATGTGGGAAACGCCTCAGAAGAAATTTCCATGATGCAATTGGCAGAAATGATGAGAAAAATTTTTGAAAACAAAATTGATATAGTGCGCATGGAAAGCGCGGAAAAAAATTACACAAAAGACAACCCAAAGCGCCGTATCCCGGACCTGACAAAAATACAAACGCTCTTAAAATACGAGCCGAAAATAAACATGGAAACGGGATTAAAAAGAAGCATTGAATGGTATAAATCTAACTGCAACTTTAACTAAAAATGAACATATCGGTTGTTGGCACAGGTTATGTGGGATTAGTCACCGGAGTGGGGCTTGCCTCTGTCGGGCATAAAATATTTTGTGTTGATATTAACAAAGAAAAAATTGATAAAATAAACAATGGGATATCCCCTATTTACGAAAAAGGCTTAGACAAATTGCTAAAAAGAGCCTTAAACAAAAAATTATTATCTGCAACCGACGAGTTGGAATTTGCGGTAAAAAACACAGACATAACTTTTATAGCCGTACCCACCCCCAGCCAGGATAACGGAGATATTGATTTATCTTTTATAAAGCAAGTTTCCCGCCAGATTGGCGAGGCTCTTTCCCAAAAAACCACTTACCACGCAATAGTTGTAAAAAGCACGGTTGCGCCGGAAACAACGCAAAATATTGTCCTTCCATTAATAGAAAAACACTCAAAGAAAAAAGCAGGCGAAGCCTGGGGCATTTGTATGAATCCGGAATTTTTGAGGGAGGGCGACGCGGTTTCTGATTTTATGAATCCGGACAGAATAGTAATAGGACAACTAGATAAAAAAAGTGGAGATGCTTTGACAAAAGCATATAAACCCTTTAAAACAGACTTTCTGCGCACATCCCTCAATAATGCCGAAATGATAAAATATACCAACAATGCACTGCTCTCAACTTTAATATCTTTTTCCAATGAAATAGCAAACATTTGTCAGCGAACTCCGGGGACAGACGCATTTGAGGTTTTAAAAGGCGTACATTTGGACAAGAGATTTAACCCTGTTTTAAATGGCAAAAGGGTTAATCCGAATTTTTTGTCGTATTTACGCTCGGGTTGCGGATTTGGCGGAAGCTGTTTTCCAAAAGACGTAAAAGCTTTGGCTGCCTTTGCAAAAAAGAAAAGATATAAACCGCTTATTTTATCAGCTGTTTTAAATATAAATAAAAACCAGCCACTACAGCTTTTGGCTTTAGCAAAAAAGGCGTTAGGCGATTTAGCCGGTAAAAAAATCGCGGTCTTAGGGCTGGCTTTTAAGCCGGATACCGACGACACCCGAGAATCTCCTGCCATACCCATTATTAAAGAATTGATAAATAAAAAGGCAGAAGTTTTTGCTTACGACCCGGTTGTAAATTCAAATAACGTAAAACCTCCGCTTAAAGATTTAAATTTTAAGTTCGCAAATTCTTTGGAAGATGCCGTAAGGGGCAAAGATGCCTGTTTGTTAATTACCGGGTGGAGAGAATTTAAAAAAATAACTCCTGAGTTTTTAAAAAAAGAAATGGCAAGCCCGATATTAATTGACGGTCGAGGATTTTTCGACAAGAAAGATTTTGAAGCAAAAATAAATTACTTGTCGCTTGGAAAAAATAAAAATAGAACATAAAAACTCATTTCCAGCCCAGGATAGCTTTTAGCACTTCTTTTTGATGCCAAAGCAAATCTTTGGGAATACTATCAAACCATTTTCCGTTTTTTGAACTTTTGCTTAATTCAACCAAAAAGATAAAAGCAATTGTGTGACCACGCTCATCTAAAAGTTCGTATCTTTCACGGGTGTCTTCAAGCTTCTTTACTTTTACCCCTAATTCCCTTAAAATTACATTCTCAACTGCGTCTACGGCGGTTTCTGAAAACCTGATAAATCCGCCCGGGAAATGCCACCCCTTATAATATTGATCGCTTCTCGCCGTCAGCAATACTTTTTTTGGATTTTTTAAATTATCAACAACGATTATATCAACCGCTGTCTGTGGCACAACTTTGATGATAGCATCAAAAAGCTCCGTGCCTACTCCCTTTTCCGGATTTTTAAGATGCCCCAGCATTTCTGCCGCGCTTTTTTTGAGCTTTTCCTGCGAAATGTTTTTAAAATTTTTTGACAATTTAGCCATATAAGTTATTATAAAATAATTATTCATAAGGTCAAGCATATAAATAGAAATGGCAAAAAAGCCTTATTTGTCAAAAGTCGCCTACAACATAGAAGGACAGCCGATGTTCAAGGTTTTGGATAAAGTCCAAAAATTGGAAAAACAAGGCAAAAATATTATCCATTTTGAAATTGGAGACCCTGATTTTGATACGCCAAAACATATTATTGAAGCTGCTTGCAACTCTCTAAAAAATGGCGAAACCCACTACACAAGTTCAATGGGCCTTTATGATATGAGAAATGCAATCAGAGAAACAACATTAATTTCTAGGGGATTTAAACCCGGTATAAATCAAGTGCTTATTACTCCCGGAGCCAATATTATTATTTATCTTGCTATTTCATGCCTTGTTAACCCCGGCGAAGAGGTAATAGTTCCAGACCCGGGATTTCCCACCTATTATTCGGTTATTAAATTTTGCGGGGTAAAACCGGTGAGGATTCCTTTGAAAGAGAAAAATAAATTCAGGATGAATCCGGAAGATATTAAAAAAGCCATTACCGCAAAAACACGGCTTATTATTATCAACTCTCCCAATAATCCAACAGGCTCTGTAATGACTCCTAATGAATTAGACCAAATATATAAAATCGCGAAAGAAAAAGGAATTTACCTTTTGTCTGACGAAGTTTATTCAAGAATGATGTACGAAGGAACAAAATTTCACAGCCCGTCTTCAAATGACGAGTGCAAGCATACAACCATTGTAATAAACGGCTTCAGCAAATCTTTTGCTATGACGGGCTGGAGGTTGGGAGTGGCAATAGGGCCAGAAAAAGTAATTGAAAAAATGGGGTTGCTGGTGCAGACCCTGTGTTCGTGCGTTTCTCCTTTTGTGCAAAGAGCCGGGATAGCCGCTATAAACGGAGACCAGTCTGAAATAAAAAAAATGATGGAAACATACAAAGAAAGAAGGGATTTGCTTGTTGACGGCTTGAATAAAATACCGGGCGTTAGTTGCCTAAAAAGCGACGGGGCTTTTTATGTGTTTTGCAATATTACCAAAACTGGCATGACATCAGAAAAATTTGCTGATTTTGCTCTAGAAAAAGCGAAAGTTGCCCTTTTGCCCGGCACCAATTTTGGAAAATATGGAAAAGGCTATGTCAGACTGGCCTTTCCAAATAGTATTGAAAATATAAAAGAAGGCTTAAAAAGGTTGGAAAAAGCTATAAAAGATAATATCAGAAAATAAATGCCACAAATAAAAAATATGAGAGTAGCAGATTATATAGCAAAATTTATTTTTGAGAATGGAACCAAACACGTTTTTATGTTTTCTGGCGGAGGTATTATGCACTTGATAGACGGACTTGCAGGAAATAAAAATTTAAAGAAACTTTGCGTCCACCACGAGCAAACCGCCTCAATGGCGATTGAATCATATTCCAGAATAACCGGTAAAATGGGCGTTGGATATTTTACCACGGGCCCCGGAGTCACAAACGCCATTACCGGGCTTGCCGGAGCGTGGATGGATTCTGTGCCCTGCTTGTTCATTTCCGGGCAGTCAAAAAGAAAAGAATCTGTTTATATGGCAAAAATACCCGGGCTAAGGCAGATAGGACCGCAGGAAATTAATACCTTGCCCGTAGTCCAATCTCTGGCTAAATATTCTGCTTTTATAGACAATCCTGACGATATCAAATATCACCTTCAAAAAGCGTATTATTTTGCAAAAGAAGGCAGGCCAGGGCCTGTATGGCTGGATGTTCCCGCCGATGTGCAAGGGGCAATAATCAACCCCAAAAAACTAAAAGAATTTAAACCCCCTCAAAAAAAAGCTGTGGCAGGCGGCGCTCAATTGAAAAAAATTATAGGCTTGCTAAAACGCTCCAAAAGGCCTGTAATATTAGCCGGTTATGGCGTAAGAATAAGCGGAGCAATTGATATTCTTCTTAAATTTGTGGAAAAATACAAAATTCCCGTTATTACAACTTATCTTGGCATAGACGTTATTAGCAATAATCACCCCTGCTATGTGGGCAGAATGGGAACAAAAGGCACAAGGCCGGGAAATCTTGCCCTGCAAAATTCCGATTTATTAATCGTGCTGGGTAGTAGCCTTCCAATTACTGAAATCGGCTTTGAGCATGATAAATTTGCCAGGGAAGCAAAAATAGTTGTTGTTGATATAGACATTTCTTCGCACAAGAAAAAAACCATAAAAATTGACCATTTAATACAAAAAGACGTAAAAGAATTTATGCAAGAACTGTCGGGTAAATTAAAAAATAATAATCTGTCCCTAGACAAAAATTGGCTCAAAACTTGCATCAATTGGAAAAAAGAATATCCAATTTGCAAAAAAGAATATTGCAAATCAAAAGGCAGGATTAATTATTATTATTTTATAGACCGGCTTTCCCAAAAGCTTAAAGCGGGAGATGTTATGGTTACGGATGCAGGGTCGGCAATTTTTGCGGGCTCTCAAGCAATAAAAATAAAAAAGGGAATGAGATATATAACCTCCGGCGGAATGGCTACCATGGGCTATAGCCTGCCGGCCAGCATAGGAGTTAGCGTCGGTTTGGAAAATAAAAGAGTAATGTGCGTTACGGGCGACGGATCTTTCCAGCTTAATATACAAGAACTCCAGACATTGGTCCATTATAAATTGCCCGTAAAAGTCTTTGTGGTCAACAATGACGGGTATCTTTCCATAAGATTTACCCAAGGAAGATATTTTAAGCGCCTTTTGGGAACAGACAGCAGTTCTGGCATATCTTTTCCTGACCTTAAAAAAATTGCCAAAGCTTACGGAATAAAATTCGTAAGAGCAAACAACAGTAAAAAATTAAACAAGGCGCTAGATGATACCCTAAAACACAAGGGGCCTGTTATCTGCGAAATAATGGCTTTAAAAAATCAGGACATTCTAAGTATTTCTTCGGAAATAAAACCCGACGGAACCATGGTTTCAAAGCCCCTGGAAGACATGTTCCCGTTTTTGGACAGAGAAGAATTTAAAAAAAGTATCATTATAAAACCTGTTGAGGAATAAAATGTATATTGGTTTTTATATCAACACCAGTCAGTTTAACAAAAATAGGATGTTTGTTGACCCGTCCTCTCCCATTGGAGACAATTTAATGTATCCTTTTTTTTATTTGGGTCAAAAATTAAAAAAGCTCGGACACAAAGTAGCCACCATTGATACAGACAAGCTTAAAAATTTTGATGCAATAGTATTTGTGGACTTCCCCACTTTAAAAAATAGATATTTTAATAAATTAATTAAAAATAATTATCAAAATTTATATTTGATAATTCTCGAATCCCCGATTATAAAACCCGACAACTATGACAAAGAAGACCATAAATATTTTAAAAAAATATTTACATGGGACGATGCTCTAATAGATAACAAAAAATATTTTAAAATTAATTACAGCCACAAAATACCCGACGAATTAATTTTTGATTTAGAAGCAAAAAATAAATTATGTACGTTAATATCCAGCAACAAATTTACAGCCCATTCAAGCGAACTTTACACTGAAAGAATTAGAGCAATCCGCTGGTTTGAAAACAACCATCCTGATGACTTTGATTTATATGGAATGGGCTGGGACAAATGTTATTTTCACGGAAAATTATTTGGGTTTAACCTGTTAAGATTAAACCGACTAAAATTATTGGCTAAAATTTTAGGCCCCAATTATCCCTCATGGAAAGGGGAAATCAAGTCAAAAAAAGAAACCTATAAAAATTATAAGGTTGCCATTTGCTATGAAAACGCCAAAGACTTTCCGGGTTATATTACAGAAAAAATATTTGACTGCTTTTTTGGAGGATGCGTGCCTGTTTATCTCGGGGCAAACAATATAACACAGCATATTCCTTCCGATTGCTTTATTAATAAAAGAAATTTTAAAACCTATAAGGACCTTTATAAATATATAAAAAATATGCCCAATAAGGAATATTTGGGATATTTAGGTGCTATTGAAAATTTTTTAAAAAGCGAAAAATCCCGCCAATTCAGCGTCGAATATTTCGCTGATATTTTAATTAAAGAGATTATATGAAACAATTCCCGCCGGTAAAAATTTGCATGCCCACCCATAACAGCTCAAAAACCCTTAGAGAAACAATGGAATCTGTTTTGGGGCAAAGCTATCCTGATTTTAAGGTTATTGTTACAGATAACGCCTCTTCTGATAACACAGAAAAAATAATAAAATCGTTTGGCGACAAAAGATTATTTTTTAGAAACAATATTTTAAGCCAGGATTATGGCCGGGATACTGTGGGTGCTCTAGAAAGCTGTAATAATTGCTTCCTTTCTGATCTGGCTGACGGAGAATTTGTCGCTTTTTACCATTCTGACGATATTTATGAAAAAGACATAATCAAAAGAGAAGCTGAATTCTTAATAAAAAATCCTGAAGCTGGCGCTGTCTTCACGCTAGGGATAAGAATTGATAAAAACGGAAAAATAATAAATAAAATAAAACTTCCAAGAGAGCTAAGGGGCAAAAATATTTATAATTTTATGGAAGTTTTTTCGGCAATACTAAAAAACGGCAACATTTTTCTGCAAACTCCAACTTTTATGACAAGAAAAGAAGTATTCTCAAAAATAGGAATGTTTAGCGAAGAGTTCGGGACATCAGCCGATTTGGAAATGTGGCTTAGGATAGCAGAAAAATATCCTGTTGGAATTTTAAATGAAAGCCTTTACAGATGCCGGGTAGGAGGGGCATTATCCAGGTACCATAATCTCCGCACGGAAAAAGCAGAATTTTTAAAAATAATGGATTATTATTTGGAGGACAAGCAATATGCGGATAAAATGGATAAAAAATCATTAAAGCAGTACGCTCGCCAAAAAGATTTTGACGACACATTCAGGGCAATGAATTTTTTAATAAAAGGAGAAACGGGCGAAGCAAAAAAATTGATAAACGGGCCGTTTCCTTTGACTATTGTTGCTACTTATTTGGAAAATATCAGCGTTATAAAAATAAGGGGACTTATTTTAAAAATAGTCCTGTTTTTAGGAATTAACCTTGGCTTAGCAATTCCGCTAAGAAAAATACTTAAATTTTACCTCTTAAGATCTTGAACTGGCCGATTTATCTCTTTCTGACAAAATCGGCTTTTTAATTGGCCATTTTATTTTAAATAGAGTATCATCCCACCTATAAGTAAATTGCTTTGACTGATTATAATATACAGACTGTTTATAATAAAAAATCGCCTTGCTGCTTTGGATTAAATGGGCGTTCCCATATTTTGGAGGGACTAAAACCTGCAACCTGTTTTTGTCAGATAAAATAAAAGATTGCCATTTACCGAAATCTTTAGAACTGTCGTCGCAGTTTACTACAACCAAATAAAATTTACCCGAAAGGCAGGATATTAGTTTCCATGTTTTGTCATCTCCGTGTATGCCTCTTAAAACATTCTTTTTTGAAACAGAAAAGTCGTCCCCGATAAATTTAACGTTGATGCCGTTTTTTTGGTAAAGCGCTTGATTGTATATTTTGACATTCTGTCCCCTTAAGTCCCTGAAAACATCCGGCTCTATGATCAAAACATTATCCAGCTTGGTTTTTGCTATTTTCATTTTATTTGCTAAGTTCTTTATTGTACCAATCAATGGTATTTTTAAGACCTTCTGCAAAATCGGTTTTTGCTTCAAACATAAACTCTTGTTTTGCCCTTGAAACATCCAGCCCTCTTCTTGGCTGGCCGTCGGGCTTTGTTGAGTCCCAGCGGATTTCTCCTTTAAAATCCATTAATTTGCAGATGAGCTGGGCTAAATCTTTTATTGAAATTTCCAGGGCAGAGCCCAGATTAACTGGTTCCGATTTTTCATAATTTTCCGTCGCTAAAATTATACCCCGAGCCACATCCTCAACATATAAAAATCCCCTCGTGGCTTTTCCTGTCCCCCAGAGCTCGATAAAATCGTTGTTATTTTTTTTGGCTTCGTAGACCTTTTTTATAACAGCCGCTATCACATGAGAGCTTGAAGAGTTAAAATTATCACCGGGGCCGTAGAGATTTAAAGGCAGCAAAAAAATTGAATTAAATCCGTATTGCGCTCTGTATGCCTGCGATTGAACTAAAAGCATTTTTTTAGCCAATCCGTATGGGGCGTTTGTTTCTTCGGGATACCCTATCCATAGATCTTCCTCCTTAAAAGGAACCGGGGTAAATTTTGGATAGGCGCACACCGTACCTATTGCCACAAATTTTTTTACATTTGCCTGCCTGGCTGCTTCTATTAGCTGGACGCCCATTATTATGTTGTCATAGAAAAGCTCTCCCGGTTTTTCCTGGTTAAACCCTATTCCTCCAACCTTAGCCGCCAAATGTATAACAATATCCTGCCCCGCAACCGCAGTTTTGCAATTTTCCCATTTCCTCAAATCTAAATCGCTTGCTGTCGGTAAAAACAAATTTTCTTCTGGAACGCCACCATTTCCCAATAATTTTTTAACCAAATGCCTTCCTAAAAAACCGTGCGCTCCGGTTATTAAAATTTTCTTATTTTTTAAATCCATCATAATCTGCATCAACCATTATTTTTACTAAATCTTTGAATTTTATTTTTGGTTCCCATAGCAATTGCTCTTTTGCCTTTTTAGCGTCTCCAATTAAAACATCTACTTCTGACGGCCTTAAATATCTTTTATCAAATTCAATATATTTTTTCCAATCTCCCAAGCCTGAATATTTGAAGGCCTCCTCCAAAAATTCTTTTACAGAATGAGTTTCTCCGGTGGCTATTACATAGTCATCAGAATTTTTTTGCTGAAGCATTAAATGCATTGCTTCAATATATTCGGGCGCATAACCCCAATCCCTTCTTGCATCCAAGTTTCCTAGATAAATCTTTTTATCTAATCCGGCTTTTATCCTGGCAATACCCATTGTTATTTTTCTTGTAACAAATGTTTCTCCTCTGCGAGGCGACTCATGATTAAATAAAATGCCATTGCAGGCAAAAATTCCATAGGCCTCTCTATAAAGCCGTGTTATATCAAATGAAAAAACTTTTGCCACTGCGTAAGGGCTTCTTGGGTGAAACGGCGTTTTTTCATTTTGGGGTGGCAAAGCAGAACCGAACATTTCAGAGCTTGCCGCATTATAAAATTTTATTGACAGTCCGGAATTTTTTATAGCTTCCAAAATACGCAATGTCCCCAAGGAAATTGTGTTGGCAGTATACTCTGGCATATCAAAACTCACCCTTACATGAGACTGGGCTCCCAAATGATAAATTTCATCGGGTTTAATTTCATAAATTAACTTCCCGATGTTTCCTGTATCAGTCAGGTCTCCATAATGCAAAAACATTTTAGTCTCGTTCACATGGGGGTCCTGATACAAATGGTCAATTCTTGAAGTATTAAAGGTACTGGCGCGCCTGATTATTCCGTGGACTTCGTATCCTTTATTTAACAAAAATTCCACTAAATATGACCCGTCTTGTCCTGTTATTCCGGTTATTAAGGCTTTTGGCATAACAATTCTTCGCTATTTTTTAATTCCTTAAATTTATTCAAGGCTGTTTTGGAGAGAATCAACGCTGTCTGTTTTCCAGTGTCGTTAATGTAAAAATTAATGCTCTTCCATGGGAAACCCTGCTCCTTTGAAATTCTTTCAATGTCTTCAAAAAAATTATGTCTGGTCCAATCTTCCATAAGAACAATATATTTTTCGGCAACAAAAAAAATATTTTTTAGGGCGACTAGATAATGGCTGTGCCTTTGAATATGCATCAAAACCGCCTGTGTATAAGCAAGGTCTGCTTTAATTTTTTTGGGAACGCCCAAGGTTATGTCGTGTATAATAAGCTCGGCCTGATTTTTTAATTCCGGATGCCTTTTGCGCAAAAACTCCAACTGTTTTTGCAAAAGGTCTATCCCGTTTAATTTTACTCCGGGCAATATTTTTTTTATGTTTGCCAAATGGTCTCCGCAACCATATCCTATTTCCAGAACCGAGTCCGGTCTTAGCTCATAAATTGACTCGTACAAAGCTTTATGATTTTCATTAAGGGGCAAAAGTCCAGGATTTAAAATTATTTTTCCGTCAGCCACAGAGAACTTACCGTCGGGCAATACAAAAGTATATTGTTTTTCAAGGTCATAAATTTGCTTTGAATACTCATCCTCATAATAAAGAGGCCAGTCAAAGTCATCCATAATTCCTGTTCTTCTTCCTATTCCTCTTATTTTTTTCTTGATTTTTTTAAAAATATTCATATTTTTCTCTCCAATAATTTAATAAATCCTCCATTGTTTTTTCAAATGGAATTTTGGGCTTCCAGCCCGTTTGTTTTCTAAATTTTGAGCAATCCCCCCAAATCACAGGAACGTCAGACGGTCTCATTTTTTTTGGGTCCTGTTTTATTTTAATATTTTTTATTATGCTCTTGCTCAGCAAAACAGACAATACCGACTTTATCGGCATAGCGCTTCCCGAACAAATATTATAGGGCTCGCCGAATTTGCATTTTTCGGAGGCCAGCCAGTATGCTGTAGCCATATCTCTTACGTCTGTAAAGTCCCTTTTGGCGCTTAAGTTGCCAACACTGATTATTGGTTTTTCCCCGCTTCTTTCTATTTTAACAATCTGCCTGGCAAAAGAAGATGTTACAAAATCTTTTCCTCGCCCGGGACCCTCAATGCTGAAAAAACGGGTTAAAACTGTTTTTAAGCCATAGCTTTTAAAATATTGGAAAGCCAGTGTCTCCTGGGCAATTTTGGAAACAGCGTAGGGAGATAACGGTCTAAAGGGATTGGTTTCTTTCATCGGTAGCTCATTTTTAAACGTTAAGCCGTATTCTTCCGAACTGCAGGCAACAACTATAGTCGGGCTTATGCCGATTTTTCTGATTGCTTCAAAAATATTTAATTCGGGGATAATATTATGTAACAAAGTTTCCTCGGGCATCTGGAAAGAAAGGGAGACTTGGCTTTGACCGGCCAAATGAAAAATTTTATCCGGTTTTGATCGCAAAAGAACTTTGTTTACCTGCTCCTTTTTAGTAAGGTCGCACTTTAAAAATTCAACCCGGTTTTTTATGTTCCTTACCTTTGCCGATTCTTTTCTGAAATTAGGACCAAATACCGTTCCATAAACTTTTACGTTTGGCTTTGAAAGGCAATATTCGGCCAAATGAGAACCGACAAATCCGGTTATTCCTGTGATTAATATTCTCATGATATTATATGAATTTTATAATACCACATCATAAGTTTTTTTCAAAGTACGAAACCATTAAATGGCAAACCGCGTCATGGATGCTCTCAACAACCGCATATTCAAAAGAAGGAACATAAATTTTCGCGTCAGACAGCGCCATAAGTTTCCCGCCGTCAAAGCCCATAAAACCGATTACCTGCATGGAAAACTCCTTGGCGGTTTTAGCTGCTTCTATAATATTAGGGGAATTTCCACTAGAGCTTATGGCGATTAAAATATCTTTTGGCTTTGCAAAATTTTTGAGCTGTTCTGAAAAAATTTTTTCGTAACTTGCGTCGTTTGCCCAAGCCGTTAAAACGGGGACATTGTCAGAAAATGATATTGTCATAAATCTCTTTATATTTTTTTCTCCTTTGTGTCCTAAAATTGTTTTATTTAAATCATTTGCAAAGTGCGATGCAATTGCCGAAGAGCCTCCATTGCCAATCAGATAAACCATTGCGCCGTCTTCACGGGCTTTTTTGAGCTGCCCGATTGCTTTTATTATTTCTCCGGAAAAAAGCTTGTCTATTTGATTTTTCAATTCGTCAGAAAAATCTTTGATAAATTTTTCCATAGTTTATTATAATTTTGAATATGCTTGATAAATTATATTGGCTGATTTGTCCCATGTAAATTGTTTTGCCCTAATTTTTCCTCTTTTAATAAGATCCTCCGCCAAATTTTTGTTTCCAACAGCTATATCTATTTTTTTAGACAAGTCGGCAGGGTCTTTTGGATTAAACAATAATGCCGCATCTCCCACCACTTCCGGGACAGATGAGGCATCTGAGGCAACCACAACGCACCCACAGGCCATTGCTTCAAGGGGAGGCAAGCCAAAGCCCTCGTACAGTGAAGGGCAAATAAAGACTGATGCGTTAGAATATAATTCAACCAGTTTTTCGTCATCGCAAAACTCCTGTAAAAGCCATGTACCCTGCCCTGCGGTATTTTTTATTTTTTCCTCTTGCAAGGGATTCAAATTTTTTTCTCCGCCAACCAAAATAAGGTTAAAATCAAGAAAATATTTTTTTCCAATAAAGGTATCCAATAAAATATCAAAATTTTTATACATATAATTACGGCCTCCGACATAAAGCATATATGGTCTCCCTGCTCTCTTCAATGGCGACCCTTCCTTAAAAAATGCTTCGTTCACGCCAGAGTGTGCCACAATAACTTTTTCAGAATTAATGGGATAAATTTTACATAAGTCTTTCTTGGTTGATTCAGATATTGAAACAATTAAATCCGCCGCATCAAATGACCTTTTTTTAAATTTTGTTGCTTTTGGCATATCATAAAACAACTCCTGAATCATGTCATACACATGAACAACCACCGGGCCTTTTGGTTTTTTGGGTATGCGGTGGTAAAAAGAGTGGTAAATTAAATCAGGGGAAGCATTACGATTATAAGCCGGCTCCAGGCCCGCGTTGTCCAAAAAATTGATAAACCGGCCGTTTAAAAAATCCGGCTTTTTCAGGCGATAATATTTAGCAAACCATTTCTTTTCATAAGGATATTGGTCAATATATAATCCCCTATAAAACAACTTTTCCAAATCGGTAAATCTGTCAAGCGATTTTATTAATTCAAAAGCCAGCCGGCTGATTCCTCCATGAGCCTGTAACGATGATATTTTGCTGTCAAAAAATACTTTCATTATCGGGTCTGCTTGTTAAAAATATGCTTTAGCATCCTTAAAAAGCTATAAAACCCGGATTCTACTTTTACAAAATTTATCTTGCTTAAAACCGGGCTGCGCAAAAAAATGTGAAAAGACTTTGACGGGAAAAAGAAATAAAAAAATCCGTATTTTTTGGCTAACAAATAAAGCGACCTAAAAGAATATATGGAGATATGGCCCGCATCCGGGTTTAAATAGGTCCATTTTTTCAGATGGTTGCCGCTAATTCCGTCTGACACTTCTGTGGTAAAAATTAAAGCGCTAGAGCATAATTTATCAAGCAAATCCCATTCGCCAATGTCTGTAATATGCTCGGCCAGTTCTATGGCGCAAACAATATCTGCTTTTTCCGGTTTTTCCAAAACCTTGTAATTTCCTTGACAAGTCGGCTTTTCATATCTGTCATAATAAAAAACATTGGAATTAGCGCCTATCTTAGACGATATATAGCCATTTCCCCCGCCATAATCCAAAATATCCGGCTTTTTACCTTTTTTAAAAACTCGGAATATTTTCAAAAACAATTTTATTCTTTTAGAGATTATATCCCCCCTCATCTTCCAGCCGGTATCAATTGTTTCAAAATAATTTTTCCGGTAAATATTATTTATTTTTTCCTGTAATTTTTTTTTATTCAAAAACACGTCTTCATCAAATAAAAACCGGCACTTTTCGCACCTGACATATTTATATTCCTGCGCAAATCTGTCTTTTCTGGAAATAAAAAAATGTGAGGGCGAGTTGCAAATCGGGCAGTTAGTCATTTTTTTAATAAACTTTTGTAAAACTTAATGTGCTCTGCAACAAAATTTTCTACGCTGAAATTCTGCAAAAAATTATTTACATCAAAGTTTTCGGGGAATTTTAAATCGGTTATTTTTTCCAGTTTATCAATCAAATCATCCGTGTTGCCTTCACTAAAAATTAAATGTTTTGGATAGCCGTTTAAAACTTCGGGAATAGCTCCTGAGTCAGAGCCGACAACTGGAATCTGACAGGACATTGCTTCCACTAAAACCCTGCCGTATTGTTCTTTGCAGTCGGGGGTGGTTTCTGAAGGAAAAACAAACGCATCAATGCAATTATAATAATTTAAAATTTCACCAGGTTTAACGCTGTCTCTCCAATAAATTTTCCCTTGAATCCCCAGATAATCTGCGAGTTTGTTTAACTTGTCTTTGCACTCTCCGTCGCCGACAATCATCAAATGGCAGTTATCAATTTTACCGACCGCTAAAATAAGTTTGTCAACTCCTCTTAACTCAATAAGCCTTCCAAAATAGCCAAACAGCTTAATATTTTTTTGAATTCCCAATTCTTCTCTGCTGGCGTTTTGGTCTTTCGGAAAAAATTCTTTAAGGTCAACTCCCCAAAAAATTAGTTTTGCAGGAACATTTGGATTAAGATTTTTAACATTTAATAGCGCCTCGCTGTTGCCTCCTGCAACCCCACTTATGTTTTTGTTATGATACCAAAAAATTAGAGAGTAAATTACTTTATATATGATTCGTTTAAAAAACCTTGCTGAAAATTCAAAAATAAATGGCGGGGATCGAAAGGGAATATTCTGGAAAGCAAAGGAAAAAATAGGTACTTTTTTTCCGAACAATATGTTTCTGCACAATATTGCCTCTGTAAGATAAATGCTTGAGTATTCGTCCAAAACATGTATAACATCTGGTTTTGCCTGTCTGATTGCGAAAAAGAGCGGAATAAATTTAAAACCTGTTTTAAGGCCGACCGGAATAAAGCGATATGATTTTTCATCGTCTTTTTTACTATACTCAAAACAACGGCCGTTCAACGAATAAAACTTGGAGGGCACAATAACGGTAAGGTCAACTCCCTGCATGGCAAACTCCCTAAAAATAGCTTTTGAATCCTCCGCCAATCCCGCATGATAAATAATTAAAAGTTTCATTGGTTGAGCTTGCTCAAATAATATTTTCTATAGCTTCCAATAAATTTTTGTACATTGTAAATTTCTTGCTTATTTTGTGTTTGCCGTCACGACAACCATATCCGGTTTCAACACCCAAAAATTTTATTCCGGCGTTTTCCGCTGTTTTGGCGTCAGTAGTGGAGTCCCCTATGAAAAAGCATCTGCTTATATCCAAATTAAAATCTGTAATTGCTTTTTTTATCATTCCAGTTTTCGGTTTCCGGCAGTTGCATTCAATTTTTAATTCTGCTACTTCGCCCTTAAATCCTTTTTCTTGATGATGAGGGCAATAATAAATATTGTCAATTTTCGCTCCGCTAAAACCCAACTCGGTTTCCATTTTTTTATGTATTAAAAACAGTTCTTCTTCCGACAAAAATCCTTTGGCAATTGCGGGCTGGTTGGTAATTACAATGGCCAAATAATTCGACTGGTTTATTTTTTTTATAGCTTTGGCCGTAAAATCATATGATCTAAAACTTTCCAATCTTGTAGTCTGTCCGTCCTGCTGGTTTAAAGTCCCGTCTCTGTCAATAAAAACCGCTCTTCTTTTGTTTCTTAAATTTAATTTTTCAATTTTTCCGGAGGTATAATCTTTTTTCACCTGCGCCAGACGCTCGGGCGTTCCCATGTCTTTTATATATTCGGGAGTTTTATAGGCATAAATATTTTCACCGGCTTTTAGAATTTTTGGCAGTATGCCTTTTTCAAGGTCGCATTTTTTTTCACCGGGTATGTATTTAAATATATCCGAAGAAAAAATAAACACCGAGGCAATGCTTAAATTCTGAAAATTTTTGCCTGTTTTGTGGGGCCTTAATAATAAAGATGCTACCTTATCCGTTTTATCCGTTTCAATTAAGTCGCTATCAAAAGGATGGTCTGATGGGTGCACGACAATTGAAGCAATTTTTTTTGATTTTTTTTTGTGCCAGCTGATAAATCTTTTAACATCAAAATCCATCATAATGTCGCCAGATAAAAATAAAAAATCTTTTTTTATTTTATTTTTTAATTGCAAAAGAGCGCCCGCGGTCCCCAATGGTTTTTCCTCCTGGTAATAATGGATTTTAACGCCCCATTTTTCACCGTCGCCAAGATAATTTTTTATTTGGCTACCCAAATGACCCAAAAGCAAATGAATATCACTAACCCCGTATTTCTTTAAAAGCAAAATCTGATGCTCTATAACAGGCTTGTTTCCAATTTTTATTAAAACTTTGGGTGTTTCTTTGCTTAGTGAGGCTAAGCGCGTGCCTTTTCCGCCAGCTATAATTACTGCCTCCATAAAAATTAAATGTTAGTTTCCAAAAATCTCTTTTTCAACAATCTCGCAAATAATATGTCCTATTAAAATATGGGACTCCTGAATACGCGGAGTGTCGACGGAAGGAACTGCAACAAGATATTTGCAGATATCTTTCATTTTCCCACCACTTTCTCCGGTAAAGCCGGTAGTAACCATGCCCAAACTGTTGGCTTTTTCAATTGCCTTTATAATATTTTTAGAATTTCCCGAGGTGGAAATACCAACTAAAACATCCCCTTCTCTGCCCATGGCCTGGACCATCCTTAAATAAACCTCGTCATAAGAATAATCATTGGCAACGGCAGTTAAAAAAGATGTGTTTGTGTGCAGGGCTTCCGAAAACAAGGGAGCTCGATCAAAATAAAATCTGCCGGAAAATTCCGCCGACAAATGTTGGGCGTCGGCGGCCGAGCCTCCGTTTCCGCAAAAAAGAACCTTTTTATTTTGTTTAAAGGCTTTGACTATTTCGTCGCTGATATTTTTAATAACAGACAAAATAGCTTCGTTTTCCAAAATTTTACTTTTTGTTTCTACGGAATCTTTTATCGCTTTTTTGATTAGTAAATCCTTATCCATAAAGGTTTGAAATTATACAAAATCCTGCGGGTTGTTAAAAATTATCTGGCTTCCCGATGTTTCAAAGGCAAATGGCACATACAACAAATCTTTTAAGGCTTCTTTTATTTTTGGCTGGTTTTCCGGTGAAGCAAAAAATAAAATGAAACCTCCTCCTCCCGCTCCGCACAACTTTCCCCCAATAGCTCCCGCTTTCATGGCTTTTTCATAAATTTCATCAATTTGGCTGGTTGAAATAAGGGACGTAAGGCTTCTTTTGATTTTCCAGGACTTATCAAGAAGTCTTCCAAAATATTCAATGTTGCATGATTCGTTGCAAAGAATATTCATTGATTCGTCGACCATTGCCTTCATAGCAGATAATTCGTTGCCCTTTAGGGGGGTTTGTTTTATTTGCTCCTTGGCAATATCTGAAGCGCATCTGGAGAATCCGGTGAAAAATAATATAAGGTGGTCCTGAAATGATTTCAATCTTTCCTGACTCAAAATTACCGGTGTCACATTAATTTTTTCGGCTCCGCCAAAGTCTATTCTGTTTAATCCGCCAAAAGCTGCTGCTGTCTGGTCCTGGGAGCCCACATTTTCTTTCAACAAATTTTGCTCAATGTGTATTGCGTCCAACGCCAATTGTTTTTTGGGGACCATTCTCCCTTTTAAGGCGTACAAGCTGTTTAAAAATCCGACTGTAAAAGCAGAAGAAGATCCTATGCCCGACATTGCCGGCAGATCGCCGGTAAACACCATTTCAATCCCTTTGTCTACGTTCAAAAAATTGAGGCATTCCCTGACAGACGGATGCTTTATTTCAGAAATATCTTTGGTTTGCTCGTGCAATCTGTACCTTAACTGATATTTGTGGTCAAAAAACGGTGGGTAATATCTTGTGCTGATATAAGAATATTTATTAATTGTGGTGCTCAAAACCGAGCCCCCGTTTTTTTCATACCAAACAGGATAATCGGTTCCTCCACCAAAAAATGAAATTCTAAATGGTGTTTTGCTTATTATCATATTTATGTTTTAATTATTGATTTATACCAGTCAACAGTTTTTTTGAGGCCATCTTTGAGGCTTGTTTTTGCCTCAAAACCTAAAAGCTCTCTTGCTCTTGAGGCATCAATAAGGCGCCTTGGTATCATTGTCGGTTTTGATACGTCAAAAACTATTTCTGCTTCTGTAAAATTTTCATTTTCAATAACCGCCTTCAAAACATCTTTTACGGTAACCTGCACTCCTGTGGCGATGTTTATGGGCTCAAAAGTTTCCATTTTTTCCATCGCCAATAAATCGCCTTCTACCAAGTCATCTATGTAAATAAAATCTTTTACATCGTTTCCATCGCCCCAAACCTGCAAAGGATTTTGCCCTTCAATTATTTTCTTTATCAAAGCGGGAATAACGTGGGTGTTTTCACCCTCAAAATGATCAAAAGGTCCATAAATATTAGCCGGCCTGACAACAATTGTCTGCATTGGGTTCTTAACTTTTGTGTACATTTCACAGAGCACTTCGGAGAACTGCTTCATCCATGCCACAAAATAATATTTATAAAACAAATCGCCAAACTTCATGTCGCTTTCTTTTGCCGGAGTATCCATAACAGGATAAACCGTATTACTGCTGTGAAACAAAAACTTTTTAACACCTGCCTCATGAGACGCCTCAAGCATCAAGCTGTTCATAATAATATTCGGCGTCACATGGACCAAGGGGGTTTTTTCCATGACAGCTGCTCCTGCGGTATTAGCCGCCAACATAAAAACATAATCTGTGCCATCAACTGCTTTTTTGCAATCTTCTTTTTTTTGCAGGTCTAAAACAAGGTATTCAAAATTTCCGCCTTTTAATTGTGGCTCTTTTTTAATGTCAACTGCGCGAACATTTGCTCCTAATTCAACCAGCTTTTGTATCAAATTTGTACCAACAAAACCGGCTCCTCCAGCCACTAAAACTTTTTTGTTTTTATAAAAATCCGTTTGTTGAGTCATAAAATTATTCTTCAATAGCTTCAATTTTTTCGCGGATTTTTTGGTCAATAAATTCCGGCAAATCCAAGGGGTCTATTTCTATCCCGGCTTTTTCTTTTAATAATTCCGCTATTCTGTTCTCAATCAAATTGCATATGCGACGTTCTGCCTGATACATTGTTTCGCCCTCTTGAAAGAAACCCGTTCCTTCTATATTTATTTTTTCGTAATTTGGGTTGCTTTCATTTTTATCCTGCCTCCTGTCAAGTTCGTTTATTTTTCCCCGTTCTGGAACAATTTCTGCCGGAACAGCCCATTTGTCTCCTCTGGTATATCCGTCTACGTAATGCAGTACCAAACACGCCACATCAATGTCGGGCAATGGATCTTTTTTATCAAGAATTTCAAGCATTAATGATTCGGGACGTTTTTCCCCGCCAATTCCTTCTTTAATATAAATAATGTCTTCGTTAATTCCGGCTTCGCGCATCTCGCTCAAATCTTTTTCTGTCTGTTTTTCAAGAACCGGCAAAACAGGTTTTTTTGATTTTAAGGCAGTTTTAGTAGCTTCTATGTCTTTTCTTTTATGAAAATCGTGCAGGGCGGCGGCAAACTTTAAATTTTTTTTTGCGTCCTCTGACAGATTCAACAATTCTCCGAGAATTTCCGTTCGCGCAACTTCGACCAAACAATGCTCTGAAACATTTTCCCAACTTTCTCCTTTTTCATCTTTTTCCCAAAGGCCGGCTGACTTATGCATTTTTAACATCTCGCGCGTCTGCAACCCTAAATTAACAAAAAATTTCCTTTTTTTGTCTTTAAATTCTTGCGTTTCTCCGTGTTTAGCTGTATCAACTTGTCCAGGATTTTCACTCATATTTTTATAAAATATTGATTACTAATAATTAAGGCAATCAATAATTACCTTATGTAATTCTGGATTTTTAGAAATAACAACTGGGATAATATCTTTTGAAAAATCCAACTGCCTGCCGTCAAACCCGGAAATTTCCAAGCCAAGTTCTTTGGCAATTGCCACTGCCCCGGCTATATCATAGGGCGTAGCGCCAAAATGCAAAATTGCGTCGGCTTTATTTTGCAAAAATTTTAAAAAAGAAAAAGTAAAACTCCAGTCCAAGTCTTCATTGTCCGTCACTGCCACCAAGGGTCGCTGTTGTTCAATAGTCTTTTTAAAATGTGGCTTATCAAAGTATGAAGGAAGGGTCTCGGGTATCGTAAATATTAAATGCGACTTGTCTAATTGAGTAACACCCTTAGATGTTTCAAGAGCTTCCCCATTAATCAAGGCTCCCGCCCCCTCAGAAGCGCTGACAGATATGCATTCTGCCGGATAAAATATTACTCCAAGTTTTGGTACGTTATTTTCAACAAGACCCACAGATATTCCAAACTTATTTCCAAAATTGTTAAAATTATATGTTCCGTCAATCGGGTCAACAATCCAATTACGAGTTCCCCCTTTCTTTTGTTCTCTTTCTTCTCCGCGAATGCTGTCTTCGGGAAAACGATCTTCAATCCATGCCCGAATAATATCCTCTGATAATACGTCTGCCTTGGTAACAATACTCTTATCTGCTTTTAATCTGGTAAAATTTGGGTCAACTTCAGCTGAACGCCGTAACTCAAGAATCTGTTCGCCCACCGAAGGCAAAAACGCTTCAAGTTCAACGCGCGTAGATTCATAATTAGGCTCTTTATCTTTATTTTCAGATGCTTCTGGCATAAATTTTATACATAACCCCTCTCATCTCTTTGGGAAGTTATGGGATTTTTAATTGGCCACCAAATTTTAAATTTTGGGTCGTCGTACCTGTAAGTAAATTGTTTTTCCATTCCCTGATAAGCGCACGATTGCTTGTAGTGAAACACCGCGTTGTCGCTCAAAACCACATAAGCATGCCCGTGCTTTGGCGGAACCAAAACCTGCTTGCCGTTTTCTTTTGTTAAAATAAAACTTTGCCATTTGCCAAAACTTGGAGAAGCCTCATCGCAATTCACAACCACTATGTAAAATTTTCCTGACAAGCAGGTTACAAGCTTCCATGTTCTGTCGTCGCCATGAATTCCCCTCAAAACATATTTTGACGAGCAGGCAAAATCATCCTCCAAAAATTCCACTTCTTTGCCCAATTCTTTTTTTATAATTTCACTATAATCCGCTTTATGATAAAGCTGAGTGTAAGTTCCCCTGTGGTCTTCATTGTGCTCTAGCTGGAACATTAAGACATTTTCTAAATTTGTTTTTGAAACTTTTGGCGTCATGTGTTTTATAAAAAATAATTTTTTCTTTTTAAATATTCTTCCTGATTTTTAATATACCAGTCCCATGTTTTTTTAAGGCCATCCAATAAAGAAGTATCGGGATTGTAATGGATTATATCTTTAGCTAAAGATATATCCATAACTCTTTTTGGAAATCCCGAAGGTTTTTCTGTGTCAAACTTATAATTAAAATCCAAAAAACTATGCAGAGTTTCCACCAACTCTTTAATTGAATATCCTTTACCGCTTCCCAAATTTACAAATTTAGAGCCTGTTCCATAATGAAGCGCCAAAATAATCCCCTCGGCAACGTCTTTGCTGTAAGCAAAGTCTCTTATGGCACTTCCGTCTCCCCAGACAACAACTGGGTCTTCTTTGTGGTAAATCCTGTACATTAATGAAGGAATCACCATTGCATTTTCCGGGTCAAAATTATCTCCAGGGCCATAAACATTGCAAGGACGCACAATTGCAAAATTTTCCATGCCATACTGAATTTTATATGCCTGAACCTGCAGTTCAGCCATTCTTTTTGCCCAGCCAGGAAACATATCCATTGGAGGACCCTCAAGGTTTTCTGATTCCAAAAAAACTTCTGCTGAAGCATAAGCGCCGATAGAACTAGTATAAACTAGTTTTTGAACCTTGTTAAGCCTTGAAGCTTCCAAAACATTAGTATTAAATTGCAGAAGCGGAACAAAAAAACTGGCTGGTTTTGACTTAGTAACTTCAATTGAGCCTTTTATACCGGCCAAATGAAAAACAAAATCAATATCTTTTGTTATTTCTTTGCAAAAATTAAAATCAGTCAGGTCGCCAAAAATATGCTCAGCCCCCTCTCCCACGTTTATTTTATCTAAAGAAGCAATTTTAACATTAGCTCCGGCCGAACATAAAATATCAACCACTTCCCGACCAATTAAACCTGTTCCACCGGTTACCAGGCAATTTTTTCCTTTAAAATTTTCCAAAACATTTTTTTCTATCATTTTTGCGCTTCAACATTTAAGGAAATAAATTCTCCCTTAAACCATTCTTCATCGGACAAAACATTATTATTTTTATCCCTATAGGGAACATAATTTATACTCCAATCGCGCACAGCGGCATGTTCGGTTTTGTTTCTGTCGTACCTTTTTATGTTTTTAAAGCCCGCTAATTCCAGGTCCTTTTTAATGGCTTCAAAATCCCAGCACCAATAATGATAATTTTGGGGGCTATCCTGCCCGGCATAAAGCGCGCAATATATTGTTTCCAAGTCTTTTGTTTTTATGTAATATCTGTTTATGGCTTCAAAATCCGGAATAACAATCCTCAGGATTCCTTCGTCTTTTAGCAAGTCATGCCATTTCTTTAATGCCAAAGGATATTTAAATCTGCCAAGGTGCTCCAAAACCATGCAGGCGTAAATAGTGTCAACCGTGTTTTCTTTAAATTTATTCAAGGATATGACGTCGTCTACCATATCAACTCCGGGATAATTATTTATATCAATGTTGATATAGTTGTCTATATGCGCTTTTCCGCATCCTAAATGTAATTTAATTTTATCGCTTTTCTCGTCCATAATCATATAAAATTTACCTGATATTCGCCGGAATGTTCGCCGTCAAGAATAATATTTTCCATTATATCATTGAGGTGAGCCTTAGAGCAAAACTGGCATTTTTTTGGATTTACAGAGGCAATAAGGTCTTTGTGTTTTTTCGAACCCCATAATTTTGGCAATTCCTGCCAATTATCTCTGGTGTAGTCATCGGTTAAAACATAATTGTCCCTTACATCACAACATAAATAAAATTTATGGTCGGCTCCAAAAGTGGCGTAAAACGGCGTTCCTCTGCATACTTTAAATTTGTACTGGTTTGCCATGTTTTTGGGAAGAGCGTCACGCAAGATATATTTTGCCCCCAATTCTTTCGCAAATTCCGGAAGCAGTTTAGCATCGGCAAAATTGCTTCTTTTTTTATTTTCAAAACCTCCTTTTTTTAAAGAAAATTCATTTCTTCCCAAATGCAGGTCTTCAGACCATCTGACAAACTTAAAAGAAATTTCCACTTTCGGATGGTCTTTGCGGATTTTTTTTACGCTGTCAATTATCCTGTGAAAATTTTCTTCGGGAGCGCCTTTTAGCTGACTCCATGTTTTAGCGTTGGTAGCGTCCAGACTTATTCCTATCCATTTTAGCAGGTGAACATCTTTTACCTTATGAAGTAATGTACCGTTTGTTATCAACCCAATATCAATGCCGTTTTTGACTCCGCTGTTAAAAAGGCGATGTATGTCCGGATTTAATGTCGGCTCGGAATTTCCCGCTATTCTCCATGACTTTACGCCCCAATTTTTGCAAAACGGCCCCATTTTTTCCATAGTTGCAACAGACATAAACGATGGCTTTTGCGCCTGCCGGCTCCTTCGTTGGGCGCACCATTCGCAATCTAAATTACAGCTACCGCTTACAGGATCAATGTCTGCCAATATGGGGGGCAAAAACTTTCCGTTTAAAACCCCTTGAACCCTGTCTGTAAAGCGCAATAATTTTATTTTTGGATCCAAATCCATTGTTATTTTATTTAATTATTTTGGAAACTACGCCACACCATGTCTGATACTGATCAAAATAAGCGCTAATCATCGCTAACTCCTGATTTGGTATGGTCAGCTCCTGCATTTTTATTTTTGATTTTTCCAATAATTCCTCCAAAGCCTTAAAATAAGTTTTTTCAGAAAGTTCAACGCTTCTTAATATTTCAATTAAATAGTCTGTTGCCCTGTTGTTGATAAGCTCCAAATCCAAATCGTCCCATATGTCGTGAATATTTCTGATTTGTTTAACTAACGGCTGGCCAAAAGTTATGACGTCTCCAAAGTGACCCGCAAGCTTGTTAATCAAATAGGCAGTCCAGATATCTCCGTTTCTGCTGGCTGAAATTGGTCTGTAATAAACAGGAATTAATTCTCTACACAATGAAGTGTTTTGATAGTTAAATGGAGACCATATCCCAGGTTGCAATCCAAACTGGGGGTCAAAGTCCGCGTTCATTGCTATGGCCCTAATAGGATGGAACAGGCGCGAAATTGCGTCAATGTCGGGATCTTCCAGCACCAAGCCCTGGTTTGCGACAACTTTAACTTTAGCAATACTGGATGTTTTTTTATTTGATTCTAACTTTCTCTGTTTCCATGGAAAACCTCTGGGATAAAATTGAAGTCCGCTTTCCTCTATTAAAGCTTTATGCACGTTAAACCACCCCGACTCTGTGTTTAACAAATTAATTTCTTTTTCCGTACCGGTTATTGAATGAAATCCGACAAAATCGTTTCTGGTTGGGAAATTATCGTCATCAACAGCAATTAATCTGTCGTAGCCCCTGATATAAGCCAGCATTCCTCCCAGCATTACTCTGTCGGGAGTATTATAAGGAAATAAATCCAACAAATCTTTATGCTCAGAAAGGGCGGCTTCCTGCTCGACAATGCCCAAATATTCTATTTTAACGCCGAATTTAACGGCTGTTTTTTCACAAAAATCTTTTACTTCTTCGGGGGTTTTTTTGTCTCCTATAACAATTATGTCAGCCTCTTCTTTTCTGTTATAAGCATTTATGTTTTGGCAAATGTCCTCTAAAATTTTAGGGACATTTATTGTGGTAATCGTTATTGCTGTCTTGCTCATGTTATTTTTTTAAATTTAGTTAATATTTTAAATTAAAAACTTTTGCTTTCTCCGCCGTCTGCAGAAATACAGGCACCATTAATAAAGCTGGCTTTTTTTGAACAAAGAAACGCGACAATACCTGCAATTTCCTCCGGCTGACCAAGGCGGCCCAACGGCTTTAAATCCTCCATATTTTTAAATTTCTTCGGATTCTCGTTTTGAAAAACGTCCCATTCGTTACCCTCAAAAATTATAGCACCCGGAGCTATGCTATTAAATGTAATTCCCAATCTAACCGTTTCTTTGTCCATAGCCAATGTTTTCATCAAGCTGATTTCCGCTGATTTTGCCATGTTATACCACGGCCTGCCTCCGCCTTCCTTACCATTAAGCGAAGCGATTGTCACAACCCTTCCCCATTTCTGTTTTTTCATAAACGGGATAATTTTTGTTGTAAAACGTATTGCAGCCAAAGCATTTCTGTTATAAACGTCCGCCCACAATTCTTCGGGTGTTTCTTCAACAGACGTGCTGACTCTGCCACCTCCTCCGCCCACATTATTTACTAAAATATCAATTACTCCCCACAAATCTGAAATTGTTTTTATTACATTATCAACATCGGCTAAAATTTTAACGTCAGCAACCACTCCAATGCTTTTTACATTTTTTTCTTCTATTTCTCTTGTTGTATCATCTATTTCTTTTTTATCAAGACCGCAAATAGCAACATTGCATCCCTCTTTGGCCAAGGCCAAAGCAATAGAACGGCCTATTCCATGGCTCCCGCCCGTCACCAGCGCATTTTTATTTTTCAAATCTAAATCCATGTTTTTATTTTTAATTAAAACGGCCCTTTAAATCTGTTTTCGTGGCTATAAAATTCTTCTTTAGACAGGTCTGTTGGAGTTAATTTGAGCATTTTTTCCGCAGTTCTTATAATTTTAACTGCATTGGGATAAAATTCATTTTCCAAATGCCTTGCGGTCGGGCAGGGAATTTGGGGCAGTCCTATTCTTTGAACCGGATATTTTAATTTGCCAAAACATTTTTCAGAAATTATTGCTGACAATTCTCCTGAAAATCCGCAAAATACCCAATCGTTGTCTGCCACAATGCACCGGCCTGTTTTTTCAACCGATTCAATAATTGTTTTTTCATCAAGCGGGACTATTGTCCTTGGGTCTACAACTTCAACGTCCACTCCTCTTTTTGCTAAAATTTCAGCTGCTTTTAAAGCCTCTACGTTCATCCACGAAGTAGCCACAATTGTTAAATCTTTGCCTTTTCTCAAAATATTTGCTTTGCCAAATGGTATTGTAAACTCTTCTTTTGGGACTTCTCCTTCCTGCCAATACAACCATCTGTGTTCTATAAAAATTACAGGATTGTTGTCTCTTATGGCTGAAATAAGCAAGCCTTTTGCGTCTCTGGGCGTAGTAGGCATTACAACTTTTAATCCGGGAATGTGGGCAAAAACTGAATGCATAGTTTTGCTGTGCTGAAAACCCTGACCCCATCCCCTTCCTGCAACAGCTCTTACAACCAAAGGGACTTTTAACTTTCCGCCCGAGCCATATCTCGTGCTTGAAACCATATTTGAAAGCTGGTTTATCGCCAGCATAAGAAAATCCAGTCTAATGTGAACATTAATGGGCTTTAAGCCGTTTATGGCTGCTCCAAGCCCAAAACCCATCATTGCGTCTTCAGAAAGAGGAGTGTCAAAACATCTGCTTTCGCCAAATTTTTCAGCTATACCCTCGGTGCTCTCAAATATTTTTTTATGGTCAGGCGCGCCAATTCCGTAAACAAAAACACTGGAATCTCTTTCCATTTCCTGAATTGTTGCCTCGTTTAATGCTTGGCAATAAGTAATTTTTCTTTTATTTTTCTCCATAAAAAACGTCTTTATACGCCTCGGCAACCTCCGCAAAAGGCGCTTGCTTGGCCGATTTAATGCTATTTTCAATTTGCCCATCTATGACTTTTTCCAGTTCTTTTACTTTTTCTTCCGTAACGCCAAGATTTAAAAGTTTTTTTCTTTGCAAATCTATAGGGTCTTTTTTTTGCCATTTTTCAAATTCTTTTTTTGAACGATAACCTGCGCTAAAATCTTCATTTACTCCGACATGCTCAAGATATCTGTAATATTTTGCATATAAGAAACATGGCCTTTTATTTTTTTTAATCAGCCCTATCGCTTTTTTGGCCAGGTTATAAATAGTTTCTGCATCAGTTGTTTCGGTCTTTAGCACATTGCAATCAAATTTAGAGACAATATCGGCAATAGATTTATAGCCGTGTCGCAAGGTGTTTGGAGTGTGGACGGCAAATCCATTGTCCTCGCAGACAAATAAAACCGGCAGTTGCATTAAGCAGGCAATATTCAGGCTTTCCCAAAAACTTCCTTCGTCAATTGCCCCGTCGCCAAAAAACACAGCTGTAGTCTTATTATTTTTCTTTCTTTTATTGGCAAAAGAAGCCCCCACGGCCACAGAAATAACTCCTGCCACAATGGCGGAGGTTCCCATCATTCCCATTTCCGGCAACGATAAATGCATCGATCCGGCCTTTCCCTTGGCTCCACCCGTTTCTTTGCCATACATTTCGGCAAAAAATTTGTCTGTTTCACCGGTCTTAGCCAAATACAAGCCATGAGACCTGTAGGTACCGAAAACTTGGCTATCTTTTCCCAAAGCCAAACAGATGCCAGCAACAATCGCTTCCTCTCCCATGGACATATGCATAGGAGTGCGCATTTCATTTTCAAAATAGTATTTCTGAATGGATTTTTCCGCGCTTCTTATCAGATATAATTTTTTGTATAAATCAAAATTAAGTTTAGGCATTTTTTTTGTAATATTCGCGCCAGTAATTTAAAAGGTCTTCCAATGTTTTATCGAATTTTATTTCCGGCTTCCAGCTGGTTTCTTTTGCGAATTTATCAATGCAGGGAATTTGCAAAGTCACATCTGAGGGCCTTAAACGCTCAGGGTCAACTTCAATCTTAATATCTTTTGCAACTGAAAGCTTTAAAAGTTTGTTTAGCATTTCTCCCACTGTCATTGTTTCAACTCCGCCAATATTATAAACTTCTCCCGGAGTGCATTTATCAGCCAGAATCCAATAAGCTCTTACGGCGTCCTTTACGTCTAAAAACGTTCTGATACTGTCTAAATTTCCCACCTTTATTACGGGAGTCTTTAATCCTGCTTCAATTGCGGCAATTTGTTTGGCAAAATTTGATTCTGCAAAAACCTCCCCCCGCCTGGCTCCTGTATGTGTAAACATCCTTGTTCTGATGGTTTTTACTTTCCAGGACAGCCAATATTGCAATCCCAACATATCTTCAGCAACTTTGCTGACCGCATACGGGGAAGCGGGCCTAAAAGGATTATCTTCTGTTATTGGAACTTCATTTTCTCTGACCTGACCATAAACTTCCGAAGACGAACAAATATGAATTACCGGGTTATATCCTGAGGCAGATTTTAATTTTTTAACAGTTTCCAATAAATTTGCAGTTCCCAACACATTGGTTTCCAAAGTGGATATTGGGGCCAAAAAACTAAAATCCACATACGACTGGGCAGCCAGATGAAAAATAACATCTGGTTTATGCTCGCGTAAAATAGTTTCCAAGGAAGACATATCCAGCAAATCTCCCGAGCATAAAGTAATTTTGTCTAAAATATTTTTAATGTTATCTTTTGGGGCGCGCCATCTTGTCAAACCCAAAACTTGCACGTTTGAAAATTCAGCCAAAATATAATCTGCCAAATGGCTTCCTACAAATCCGGTTATGCCGGTTATTAAAACTTTACTTATTTTGTTAGTTTGTTCCACAATTTTCTGATTAATTTTTTATAGTAAATTCCTTAAAGTTCTCTTTTGGCAATCCCCAATTTTCGTCGTTATAAACATATGGCCGTTTCCCTTCCATCATTCCAAAAAAAATCTTGCTTTGCTTAAATAGAAGATACTTGATATCAAAATCCCAATTCTTTCGCGGGTTAATTTTTTGAAAAAACGGCACAAAAGGGTAATAAAAATTGGTTATAAAAAAAAATAAATTTTTATTTTTAATCATATTAACCAACCTCATCAAAAACTTTATCCTGCTGTCTTTATCAAACCGATTATAAACTTTATTTCTTAAAAAATCAACTGCCTTATCTCCAGACAAATGCCTCCATCGGCTATCGTGGTCAATATGATAAAGCCTCATCTTGGCTTCCAGTATTTTCTCTTTTAATCCGGCCAGATAAGCCATATAGCACAAAAGTGGGTCAGCTCCCATATTAAGGTTGTTTATTTCGGGATAACCGTGCAATTTTTCCCAATATTCCTTTGAAAACAATATAAAATCCCCGCTATCAATATAAAGATCGGGATACTCCGGGCGGTTAGAGGCAACGCTTGTTTTTACAAAAGCTTTAATAATATTTTTATCATCTTTGCAAAAATTCAGCTGTTCTTTTACGGAAACGCATTTTAAAACGTTTCTGTTAATATCATATCTGAAAGCTCTATAAAAACATTTCCTGTCCAATTTTTCTTGAGACAAAAAATGCGTCAATTCGCCGGAAAGAAAAACATCGCTGTTTGTTGTCAAAACAAATTCTCCCCTAGAACGCCTTACTCCCACATTTATGGCAACAGGATAAATTATATTTATTTTTTCAGAACTTTTGTAGGTTTTATGGATTGAAAAGGGAACCACAATGAATCTTACAACGCTATTTCCAAGATCCTCCGGAAAAGAAAGAACGTCTTTCAAAAACGGTTTGCTTTCGGGCGGGTTCCATTCCACAATGATCAGCTCCATTTTTAAATTATATTGCTTTGCTTGCTCAACAAAACTGCTGACACACATTTGCAGGCGTTCAAATCCTCCGGCTTGATAATCATCATTGCGGGCAATCATTATAATGCTTAAATATGGTTTTTCCAAACTCATTTTTTAGAATAAATTATAAATTCCTCAAAATTTTCTTTTGGCATGCCCCAGTTCTCATCGTTATAAGCATACGGCCTCTTGCCTTCTAGCATATCCAAAAGAATTTTATAAAATTCCCAGTATAAATATCTTAGGTTGCGGTCCCAAGTTCCGGGTGGGCCGTATTTTCTTATTAGTTTGCCAAATAAGCTATAAAATATATTGTAAAAAAAATCAGACACTTTGTTTTTGAAATTATTTATTGCCCTTATTGATATCTTAATTTTATTTTTGTCGTCCATTTTGGGAAAAATTTTATATCTTAAAGTGTTAATAACTCCTTTGGAAAATTCCACCCGTTGCTTAGTGTGCCTTGCGTGGTCAATGTGATAAACCCGCATTGTACCGGGCAGTACTTCCTCTTTTAAGCCTGCCAAATAGCATATATAACAAAGCATCCAGTCGGTAAATCCTCCAAGATTATTGAGCTGGACATAGCCGTTCATTTCAAGCCATTTTTCTCTTGAGAACACTATAAAATCTCCCCCAGTTGCGGTTTGCAAAACAGGATATTTTTCCAGACCCGGAAGCGGAACCGTGCTTTTAGGGTGTATAAAAACAATATTTTTTTTGCAATAGTTTATCCATTGCTCGGGCGAGCCGTCTTTCAATTCTAAAATGTTTTCATTTACAGAATGCCTGAAAACCCTGTAAAAACAATCTTTTTGCATTTTTTCTGAAGCAAGAAATTGTATTAATTCGTCAGAAAAAAGCAAATCGCAATTTGTGGGCCACAAAAATTCCCCCTTTGCCCGCCTTATGCCCACATTCATGGCGGCCAAAAAAATCACATTCATTTTTTTTGAGGATCTGTAAATTTTATGAATTGCTGGCGGAACCACGATAAATCTTATAACAAGCGGACCCAAATCAGCCGGCAGGCAAAGAACGTCTTTTAATAAGGGTTTTTCTGGAGGAGGATTCCAGTCTATCATTATCAGCTCCGCCCTTAAATTATATTTTTTTGCCTGGCAAATAAGGCTAGTTATTACCATTTGCAGGCGGATTAAGGCGTCGCCCTGATAATTATCGTTGCGGGCAGCCATAATAACGCTTATATAAGGTTTTTTGTCATCCATTTTTTTATTGTTTATCATTGCCCCGATACTTTGTTTCCCATGCAAGCCTTGGCCTCACCACTCCAATCCAAGCCCCGCTGAATTCCTTGCGCATGGCTCCCGTATCAAATACATTAAAAGAAATTATTTTTTCTTCGGCCACTTGGGCTATTCTGGCCCCCGCATAGCTCGCTATATAAACATTAATAGAATAGAGCCCGTCATTTAAAAAATTAGCCGGAATTCTGCAGACAGAACTGAATAATCCTTTTGGCCTTGCTTTTTCATACCATGGGTCAACAGCCAAGCTGGCCGAGGACGCGTTAAAACTTGTAAGCACGGTAACGCCCTGACTATTGACCAAATGAATTGAAGTCAAAAGTTTTGCCCCTTCTTTTAAGTTCCAATAAGTCATCTCAACAAGAATATCTTTTTGAATATCCGCTTCTGAAATTGGGTTTCCGTCTTCAGATAAAATGCGCGCCCCTTGAAGCTTTACCTGGTCGTTTCCCGGGGCCAAAGCGGGGTTTTGCCAGGAAATTTCTGCTGTTTTGTTTTTTCGCAATCCCATATAATAATCAATAACCTCTGGCGTGGGCCCGTCCATAACTATTTTTCCGGAATCCAAAAGAATGGTTCTTTTGCAAATATTTGCTATGCTTGCCATGTTGTGGGAAACAAAAAACACCGTCCTGCCTTTATGGCTGACCTCCTCCATTTTACCCAATGATTTCTTCTGGAAAACAGCGTCGCCCACAGCCAGAACCTCGTCAACCAATAAAATTTCCGGATCCAAATGAACAGCCACCGAGAAGGCCAGACGCACATACATCCCGGAAGAAAATCTTTTAACCGGCGTATCTAAGAATTTTTCTACCCCCGAAAATTCCACAATTTCATTAAATTTTCTGTCAATTTCTTTCTTCTTCATGCCCAAAATCGTGCCGTTAAGATAAATATTTTCTCTTCCGCTTAACTCCGGATGAAAACCGGTGCCTATTTCCAGCAAACTTCCCACCCTGCCGTTTATAGTTGCCGTACCTTCGGTGGGCGGAGTAATTCTTGTCAAAACTTTTAAAAGAGTGGATTTTCCCGCGCCGTTAAGCCCGATTATACCCAAAATTTCCCCCTCATCCACTTTAAAATTTATGTCTTTTAACGCCCATATGTCTTCTTTATTTTCTTTTTTTCCTTGTACCCAATCAAAAGGTTTTTTAAAAATACTTACTAAGTCATCCCTAAGAGTACTGTAAGCCATGCCATCTTTTTTATGGGATATTCTGTATTTTTTTGATAGGTTTTCTACTTTTATAATTTCTTTCATCAGATTATATCGGCAAATGTTTTTTCTGTTTTTAAAAAATACCATGCGCCAAATAATAAAAAAATGATGCTGGTAACAACAGAAATCATCAAAATTTGCCAATTAATGGCTGAAGTTCCCAGAAAACCGGCTTTAAAAGTTTCTATAACCCCTGTCATTGGATTTAGCGCCAAAAGCCAGTGGTATTTTTCAGGAACAATTGAAACAGAATATATAACCGGCGTAATAAAAATTAAAAGCTGGATAAAAAACGGGAGGGCGTATCTTACGTCGCGGTATTTAACGTTTAGCGCCGCCAAAAATAATCCCAGCCCCAAAGAAGCTGAAAATGTTATAAGAAGAAGAAGGGGGATTAAAAAAAGCAGTCCAAAAAAATTGGGCATAAACCTATAATAAATTAAAATTCCGCCAAAAATTAAAAAGGCAAAAACAAAATCAACAATTGTAACAACAACCGAGGCCACTGGTAAAATTATCCTTGGCAGATAAACTTTTTGCACAATATTTGCGTTGGCAACCATGCTTTGGCTGGCATTATTTAAAGAATTGGAAAAAATATTCCAAAACAAAAGCCCTGCAAAAGAAAAAATCGGATAAGGAATGTTGTCTGAAGAAATTTTGGCTATTCCGCCAAAAACAATTGAAAAAACCACCATCATTAAAAAGGGCTGCAAAATCGCCCATGTAATCCCAAGAAATGTCTGCTTATAACGCAATTTTATGTCTCTCCAGGCAAGAAAATAAAGCAGTTCCCTATAATGCCAAAGCTCCTTAAAATCTATGGATGCCAACCCTTTTTTGGGCCTTATAACAACTTTATAATCCATAATTAATATAATAAACTTCTCTCAAGATAAATCAAGCCTGCCTATTTCTTTATCCAAAGAAAGGGCTTGTTGGTTTTTACCATTCCAAGAGACTCTAAATACTTTTCGGGATCAAATTTTAGTTCCAAGTGCATAGGCGCTTCTTTTGATATAACGGGTTTTAAATTGGTTATTATCAGCTGCCCGTTGTTTTCTAAATAACCCGCCAAATCTCTAAGCAATTCTTTTGGGTTTACAACATGCTCTATAACGTCTATACAAAAAATTGTATCGTACTTTTTTGAAATTTTATCTTTGGACAAGTCAATCATTGGTATGTTATACCCATTTTTAGAAAACAGCCATTTTGCATAGTTGTATGTTCTGCCCGGCAAGTCGGCATAATCTGTTTCCAGCTTCTTGTCGGCTGACTTCATACACATATCCCCAACTGCTCCGCCATAATCCAAAACTTTTCCTCTAGCTAACCCAATAAATTCCAACCTCAATTCTCTTTGCTCTTTTGTGGCATGCCAAAAAATAAGATTAAAAACATAAAAAGGATTTTCTTTATAAAAGCTTTTTATTTCCTCATCGGTCTTGGGGTTCAAACAATACCATAAATCGGCGCTTAAATTTCCCGCAGACCTCAATAAATGCATGGCTGTTTTCTTGTCAACAGAAAAAGAATCCATCAGGTCTTTTATTGTTTCCTCTTCCAACCTGATGTTCCATTTGTGAAAAAGCCACCTCAAAGGTTTTTTAACGGGCTCGGGCAATTTTCTTCTGATATTTAAAATATCTATTTTCATTTATTATATTCTGAATATTTGTATGGGGAAGGCCCTAAAATAAGCTTTCTTAACCAAAAAATAACCGGCCATATTCTTTTTCTTAAAGGTAAAAAAGAATAGAAATAATTGGCAAAACCGATGAATATGGCTTTTTTATAGCCCGGATAATACTTTTTGTATTTTATTCTTAATCTGATATTTGCCGCTAATTTGCGCCGTATTTCATAATCGTGCGAGGTGCGCCCAAAATTTTGCTCTTGGTCCGAATAACAAATAAAAAATTCCTGGAAATTATAAAATTTGCCCTGTTTTCCAAGTTTTAGCCATAAACCCCAGTCTGAAAAAAAGCCAAATTGCTCGTCATAACCGCCCGCTTGCGACCAGCTGTCCTTTTTAAAAATTACGGCGCTATGGGCAAACACATTGCTTATTAAAATTACTTTTCTTATATCTTCGTCGGTTTCCGGCAGTAAAAATCTCACAATTTCTTTGCCCTCTTTATCTATTTTAATCACTCCTCCGCCAGCTATCGCATACTCCGGATTATTTTCAAGAAAATTAATCTGTTTTTCCATTTTTTGCGGGTCTTGCCAAAAATCATCGTCGTCTAAGCGGGCAATATATTTGCCTTTTGCCAGAAATATTCCCTTGTTAAGGGTTTTTACAAAACCCAAATTTGCCGTATTTTTTATAAAAATTATTTCCGGGTTATTCTTGCTTAATTCTGAAACTGCCTCATCTGTGCCGTCTGCAGATCCGTCGTCAATAACTACTATTTCCAAATTTTTGTAAGTTTGCTCTAAAACGCTGTTAATTGCTTTAACAACATATTTTTTTCTGTTATAAGTGGAAATTATCACTGAAACTAACGGCATTTCATTATTTTTTTAAAAACCTTTTCATATTCCCTGACGCTTTTTTCAGCCGAAAAATACTTAGCTCTTTTTGCGCCCTCTATAGAAAGCGTTTGTCTTAAAGAATGACTCTCAAAAACCCTGATAATTGCCTCTGACAGCGCCTTATAGTCTCCAACCGGAACTAAAATGCCGTTTTTGTTGTTCTCAATAATTTCGCCCGGTCCAGATTTGCAATTTGTGGAAACCACGGGCGTTCCGCATGCCATTGCTTCAACAATTACATTTCCAAACCCCTCTTCTATTGAAGAAAGAACAAAAATCGAAGCGTTTTTCATATATTTATATGGATTTTTTTGATACCCCAAAAATACAACATTTTCAGATATTCCAAGCTGTAAAACAAGTTTTTCTAATTTTTCGCGCTCTGACCCTTCGCCTAAAATAACAAGCCGAGCCGGCATTTTTTTAATAATTAATTTAAAAGCCAAAAAAAGGGTGGGGTAATCTTTTTGCCTTACCAATCTGCCCGCAGCCAGAATAATGGGAATTTTTGGATTTAAAAAATATGGGTGATTCACGGATTCTTCCATAAGCTCATAAATTCTGTTGTTTTGCGCCGGGTTATATATTATTTCAACCTTATTTTTATATTTTATAATTTTAATAAGGTCTTCTGCAACGCCTTTTGAAACGCAAATAATCGCATCTGACAAGGGATAAAAAATCCTCATAAAGTAAGGCAAAATATATTTTGCCACAAACCTCCTATATGAAGACCTTGCGGTAATTGCAAAAAAAGAAAAATTATTATGCTCGGTAAGGACAATTTTTGTTTTTACGCCAGAAATAATTTTTGCAATTACAACAAGAGTGTTTATATGGGGCGAAGCGGAAACAAAAATATCCGGATGTTTTTTTCTAAAATATTTTACCAGCGAAAAAAACATCCCCGGCATAAAAAAATTGCCCAAACAATCCACAGAAATATTTTTTGATATTTGGGTTTTAAAACTTTCCTCTATTTTTTTCCCTATAAATGATACCGAGTATTCTTTTTTGTCATGGTTGCCCCCCACATTTTCCGCCCACCTTGCCATTGTGTCATCCCTAAAAATAGGGAAAAAGTAAACAATAATAACCTTATCTTCGGTTTGCATGCAACAAATATAAAATAAATGAATATGCAACCGCCCCTATGGCTATAGAATAAAAAATATTAAGATTATAAATCACAGGAAGGCGTATAACAAAAACCATTACAATGCTGGCAAAAACAGCAACCGCTAAGGACTTTGCCAGTTTTGCGTTAAAAATGGAAATGGCTGTAAAATATTTTGAAATAATAATTGTCATAACAAGCGAGATTAAAGAAGAAATTACCGTGGAAACCGTAGCTCCCAAAATTTTATAAACCGGAATTAATATAAGGTTTAAAATAATATTTATTAAAATTCCTATAAGCATTAACACAAAATTCTTTTTTTGCTGGTCACAAACAACCAAGGCAACGCTGTAAGGGTAATTGATAAAATTAAGGCCAATTACAAATATTAAAATCTGAAAAGCAAAAACTGAAGGAGTAAAATTTGAACCATAAAAAAAATCTATAATTTTAGGAGCCAATACAATGCCTCCGGCTACTATGGGCATAGCCAAAAAAATCATCGCTTCCATCAAATAATCCCAGCTCTTCTGAAGTTTTTCTTTTGAAGTAATAAAAAAATTACTAAGAGCCGGATAAAAACTTATAACAACCAATGTGGCGGGCATAACGGCTATAAGCGCAAGTTTTGAAGCTGCGTTATACCAGCCATTTTCGGTGATTAAATTAAAATATCCCAATATTATAGAACTTATGGATATGTAGGTCCAGCTTGCCATAAAGCCCAAGCTCAAGGGCCAGGATATTTTCAGCAGGCTAAAAACATTTTTGTCCCAGCCGAGCCTTATGGGCTGAAGCCAAAAATGGAAAAAAAACAAAAGAAGCGCCAAGGCTATTAAATTTGAAAAAAAATAGCCGTAACTTAAATTCACAGCCGAAGGAAGATAAAAAAGCACAAACAACGACAGCCCGACCATAATCAAAGTCTGGATAATCTTAACTCCGGCTTCGCCTTCCATTCTTTGCCGGCTTCTTAAAAAAGCGTAAAAAATTCCAAAAAAACTGGTTATTAAAATAAAAAGAGACAAAACCCAGATTATCTTGCGTATAGAAACGTCTGAGGTTATTAAAAAAGAGCCGGCAAACATTAAAATTAATGTTAGCGCACTTAAAATAACTTCCAGGGTTAAAAGAGCGGGAAATTCTTTTTCCTTTTCTTTGTTTCGGGAAAATTCCCGGGTAATAATATCAATGAGCCCCAAATCGGAAAAAATTACTAAAACAGAAACAAAAGAAAAAGCAAAAGTAAATTTGCCGTATTCGGTTGCCCCCAAAATTCTTGCCGCATAAATAAGTAAAACCAATCTCAAAAGGCCAGTTACGGCCTCAGCGGATACCAGCCAAAAAGTATTTTTTAAAATTGTCTGTTTAATTCCTATGTTTTCTAATAGAAAATTTTTGATGTCCAGTTTCATTTTTTCTATTTCTTTTCTACGCTATTCAACAACCAGGAAGAACTTTGGATTTTATTTCCCCCCACTCCATTAACCACCTTAATTCCAAATTCTTTGCAGACGCTTGTCTCGCTCTCTGGGATATTTCCTGCATTCCTGTCTCCGCCCTTTGCAAAAAATAATTTGCATCCGGGGTAATTTTTAGCAACCGCCCTTAGACTTTCAGCGACGGTTTTGTCGCTATCAACCGATAAAACAACCTCATCGGCGTATCTTAGCGCTTTAATTATCTCTATTCTTTCCTGCTCTTCCATAAAAGGGACGCTTCCTTTTATTTTTACCTGCTTATCGTTATTGACAATTACAACCAAAAAATCTCCAAGTTCTTTTGCTTTTTTAATAAGGTTTATATGGCCTATGTGCAGTGGGTTAAAATACCCGGAGGTTATTACTATTTTTTTCATTTATCTTCATCTTTATCATTATTTTTATCATATTATAGAGGTTTATTCAAGAAAATTATTTGTTTTTTTTGATTTTTTTGTATAAGATAGGGTTAATATGCAAAAAAGAGTTAATAGGTGGGCGCGCATCAAGCTTGTTGAGTTTCAAAGGTTAATAGGGTCAATAAAAGAGCTTGGCCCTTTTTCTATACTTTTTAGGTTTAGAACGCTTCAACTGCTGGTTTACACTTTTGTCTACCCAATAGCCAGAATTGCTTTGGGAACAGAGGGCTCCAGCAGAATTTGCGAATCTTTGATAAAAACCCCTTCTTTAAAAATATTTCCCTTCCCCGTGCCAATGAAAGGCAGGATTATCTTAAAAGACAACAAAAGTTGGAGTGTTTTGATTGAATTGCTTATAAATGACGCCTACCAAAAAAATATACTTGAAAAAGGAATGAATATTATAGATGTTGGAGCCCATATAGGGGGGCACACAATTTATTTTGCGGAAAAAACCGGTCCTTCAGGAAAGGTTGTTGCCGTTGAGCCCGGGCCGGAAAACTATAAAAATCTTTTAGAAAACATAGAGCTAAACGGGTTTAAAAACATAATTCCCGTAGAGGCAGCTTTATCAGACCATAACGGTTCTGAAAATCTGTATCTTAGCCCGTGGTCAACCGGGCACTCCTTGTTGTCTGAATCCGCAGAAACCAATAAAAATTCTCCTTGCATAAAAATGCAAGCAAAGACATTAGACAGCTTGCTTGAAGGATTAAATTTAAAAAAAATTGATTTAATAAAAATTGACGCTGAAGGGGCGGAAATGTCCATTTTAAGAGGAGCCAAAACAACATTAAAGAATAACCCTCATGCAAAAATAATTGTGGCAAGCTATCATTACCCCTTAGAAACAAGCGAAGTGCAAAACTTTTTGCAGAGCTTGGGATTTAAAACCAAAATTTCCGACTTTGATATTGTCTTCACAATATAATTAATAATACTAAAAATATGGACTTTAAAATTAAAAATTACTACCATCTTTTCCTGACAGGCTTTTTTATGGTTTTGGCTTTACCTGTTTTAAACGCTATTCCGTTTTTTGGATTGCCTTCGTGGTTTTCTCCGCCAGACTGGGGAAAGGTTATATTTTTTAGAATTATTGTTTCTGCCCTTCTGTTTCTCTTTACATGTCAAATGCTGTCTGACAAATCTTTTGCCGGGCAAATTATCTCAAAATTGCGTTCGGTTTATGTTTATTTTTGGGGTTTAGCCGGTATTTTTTCTGTTTTTTTGTTGTCTGTTGTTTTTTCACAAGACCCTTTTTACAGCTTTTTTGGAGACCCGCGCAGAGCAGGAGGATTTTTAAATTTTAGCTTTTATATAATTTTTTGTATTTTATTTTTTCTTATTATAGAAAAGAAGCACTGGCAAAAAATTTGGGACTTTACAATATTGGTTGGAATAATGGTTTCTTTAATGGCAATTTTCCAGCATTACAATATATTAAATAAAATTTTTGAAGCGCAGGCTCGCCCCGGCTCAACTCTTGGAAACTCCGTGCTTTTGGGAATATATCTTTTGTTTTTAATTTTTATATCTTTTGTCTTTTTCTTAAAAGAAAAAACCGGCAAAAGGAAAGCTTTTTACCTTTTATCTTTTCTTTTGTTTTTATTTGTGGTTGTCCTCACCCAAAGCAGGGCAACGTTTTTGGGATTATCGGCAGGCTTTGGCTTTTTCTTTTTATTTTTTTCAAGAAAATTATTTTCAGAAAACAGGCGAAAACTAATTATTTTTTCAAAAGTTGCATTTTTAGCCCTTACTCTTTTGGCTATTTTCTTTGTTTATTATGTAAACGTCAATAAAAATATTCCCTTTTTAAACGGCGATAATTTTATCCAAAAAACCGTTAAGGGAGTCCTGCCCCGCCTGTCAATAAATTTAATCAAGGAGGACCCGCGTTTTTCCGTCTGGCAGGTGGCTTTTTTTGCCATAAAAGAAAAACCTGTTTTTGGTTGGGGCCCCGGTAATTTTTCCGTTGCTTTTGACAAACATTACGACCCCTCCCTGCCCCACATAAATACCGATTGGGGAAGCTGGTATGACAAGGCGCACAATTTTGTATTTGATACTGCCGTTGAAAGCGGTATTTTGGGACTGGCGGTTTATCTTTTATTTTTTGGGTTTTTGTTTTACAGAATGCATAAAATTAAAAACAACGACCCCAAAAATTATTTGATATACCACGGCATACAGGCAACTTTTATTGGATATGCAGTTAACAACCTTTTTTCCTTTGACAGCTTTTCAAATTACTTGATTCTATTCTTGCTGGTCGCTTTTTCTTTGCACCTGATTTTATCGAATACCGCTGAAAAAACGCTGATGGCAACGCAGAATAACGCGAAAATTAAAAAAAATCCGTATAAATCTGTTATAATCTACGTATTAATCTGCGTCTTAATAATATTTCTGTGGCAATACAACATAAAACCTTTTTACGTAAACGCAGAATTAAACAACGCACTCGAATTGAAAGATTGCCAAAAAACCCTGCCAAAAATAGAAAGCCTTTTGTCCTCTGGCACATATTTAAACCATTATTTAGTCATAAAATACGCCAATACCGTAAACGAATGTCTTGCGTCGGGCTCTGTTGCCCAAAACATTGAAATGGTTGAAAAGGCGGTTGTAATTCTTGAGAATACCGCAAAGATAAGGCCCACTTATACAAGAGATTGGATTACTCTTGGCATTTACACTAATTTTTTGATGCAAAACCAAAAAGACCCGGGGGAAATAAATGAATTAAAGAATAAAGCAAATTCTTATTTTCAAAAAGCAAGCGATCTTTCCCCAAAAAGGCAGGAGGTGTTTGTTGAGAGCTTAAAAACTTATTATTTAATCAAGGATTACAAACAGGCAGCTGCAATAGCCCAAAAATGCATTGATTTGTCCGAAACAATGGGAGAGTGCTGGTGGATGAAAGGACTCTCCAATATTTATTTAAACAACATAGACGAAGCAAAAGAAAATTTTAAAAAAGCCGGTGAAAACCGCTATCTTACAGACTCTCCATCATCTCTTGCCCAGCTGACGCAGGCTTATCTTGAAATAAAAAATTATGAGGAGCTTATTTTAATCCATCAAAAATTAGTCGCCTCAAACCCCAAAAATATACAATATTTGGCAACATTGGCATATAATTATAAAATTATGGGCGACTATAAAATGGCAAGAGAAACCTGCCAAAAAATACTTGAGCTTGATAAGACCCCCGAAACAAAAAAAATGGTAGACGAGTTCTTACAGACTCTCCGCTGAAATCAGCCATAAATCAGTTAAAATCCGCATTAATCCGTGTTATGTTAGAGGTTTCTTATCTCCTCCTCAATTGCTTCCTTGCTATCAGGATATTTCTCAATTATTTGGTTATAATATTTTGTGGCGTTGGTTTTGTCTCCGGTGTCTCGGTAATATTCTGCCAACCCAACCAGCAAATCATAGTCGCCGGGCAGTGTTTCCAGGCCTTTTTTATATAAATCAGGAATCTGGGCTTTCTTGTCTTGCATATTATACCAATATAATTCTCCCAAAGCCCTGTAAAATCTTGCCTGATCCGGCCCGTTTTCAATTGCTTTTAAATATGCTTGCTCCGCATTAGCATAATCTTGCAATCTTATATACGTATTCCCCAAATCCCAAAAAGAGGTGTAATTTTTAGGGCTTATTTCCCCAACCTTAATATAAGTGTCTCGGGCTTTTTGATAGTCTCCAAGCTGGTAATAAGTAAAAGCAAAAGTCATTAAGGAATTAAAATTATTAGGGTCTGTTGCATATGCTTCTTTGGCCGTCTGATAATTCTGTTTTAATCTTTCCAATGAATCTGCCGGCATATTTTGGATTTTTGAAAAATCTATCTCGTAGGAAATTTCTTCTGGTTTTGGCTGCCATGGCTTTGTTTTAATTATATAAAAAACTCCTGCTCCGATTAAAACTAGAATTATTATAGCTACTAAAATATTTTTTGGATTTTTAAGGTTTATCATAAATTTTTTAGATTAATTTTTACATACAAATTATAGCAAAAAATTTATAAAAAAACAACCCCACTTAAAAGTGGGGTTTGTTTTTTGGCTAGGGCATAATGCCTTTATCGCATTATCCGGCCTGAGCGATTTTAAGTTCTCGCTAGAACTTCTTTTCCGAATATCAGCTCTTAGTTTGACAGAGTCGGACCAACTAATGGAAGCCAAGTAAAGAATGTATTATTGGCATTTGCATCAGTGTTAAGGTCGCTCCATGTAAAGTCAGATGAGGTGTTGGCAACCGTTGCTGTTATGTAGTTGCTTACTGTTCCTGCTTCAAAATCACCAAGGTCAGCTTCCATTGTAATGATTTTTTCTTCTCCTGCAGAAATTGTAAGAGCGTTAGTGGCAAAAGTGCACTTTACCATGTAGGTAGCGCCATCACCAGTGCCGGCAGCACCGTTTACAAGCTGAGAAACATCTGTAGTAACAGTGTCTAATATAGCATTATTATCTGTAACGCTTTTGAAGACAAAGTTATCAGTTGTGCTCGTTGTATCGTTATCAACTGCTGATCCACCCATAGTGAATCTGATAAAGTCTGCCTGCGCATTGGTAAATTCTATATCACCAGCGGCATCAGCCTTTACCCCTATTCTAATGATTTCTCTATCAGTAGAAGCAACCAACGTGGTGCTCGCAGGCTGAATAACTCTCAATGTTGGAATTGACCTGTACAAATACATATCTGGCTGGGTATTGACTATTGCTGAACCATTAATGGTTATACCAGATGCTTTGCCTGTGGCAACCAAATCTGTTGTTGCCGCCAAGTCAAATGCGTCTCTGTAAGCGGAAGTAGCTCCAGTCAATGTTCCGTTGAAATCAGCCTTTACTGTCCAATATTTTGTTGCGTAAGCTGGAACAGTATAGTTGGTGAAGTCAAACCTCCAAACATTTGTGGTTGTTTTTACTCCTGTTGCCAATAATGTAGTGCCCTCATAGAGATAAGCAGTGGCGATATCAGCGTCAACTCCTGTGCCTCCCGAAGTCCTGGTTAAATCAACATAGTCAACATCAACATCTTCTGTATTTGTTGAGCTGTCGCCGATTTTCAGTTTTGTCATTGTAACTCCGGTTTGACCATACAAACCAACAGCAATGTTAGCTGAATTTGGCCTGCCGGCGGTGTCTAATACTGTTGCCAAGGATCCTGACGCGCCGTAGGTCATTGCCTGTCCGCTTCCTGTTGGGGTTGTACCCTTCATTGAGGCGGTTAAGGTGGTTCCTGTTGTAGCGCCAATGGCCACTATGTCTCCTACTGCGCCAATGTCAAAGGTGTGTGTGTCAGAAGAACTTCCAATGCCTGCCTTGTAATCTCCATAAATCTTTACTGTTGAAGATCCGCCCTTGGCAATAACCAAAGGAGTGCTCAAAGTAAAGGTTGTGGTGTCAGCAGTGTCAACTGTGCTTTCATTTGGCTGCATAATAGGAGCCAATCTGCACAATGATAATGTGCTGTCCCACGCTCTGCCTGTTCCTGTGCAATTTGCCTGTGTGATTGAAGCATCAAATATCCTCAAATTTTGAATGTTATCTCCCGCAGCTCCGTTTGCCGGAGTGTCGGTGACAACTATTGAAGTAATATTGATGTTTTCTCCAGAGGCTGCAGCTCCCAATTGAACGTTAGCAAAATGAACATTTTGCTGTCCGGGAATGATTGTAGAAGCTATTGGAGTTGTCATTGCGGTAATTGTCATAGCAGCTGCTTGGAATGTCAAAACATTACCCAAGACATCGCTATCTGGTGTAGCTGCAACTGTGTCGTTTGAAACAGCTCCCTTTGCAGTAATAGCGTTAGCCGGAGTGTCTGTTCCTGCAACTCCTCCTGAAGCCGCTGTCAAAGTATTACCATCTTCAAATCCAATTTTGATTGAGCCTGTTGTAATAGCAGAAGCTAAATTACACTGAACAGTGTATTTATGAACTCCCAATGGAATTGTGAAAGTATCCGTAAATCGGATAAAGTCATCAGTTGCGGTTCCCGCGGTAGTAGCATCTACTGGGCCCGCCACTGTATTTCCATTTTCGTCAACTAACTTACAGTTGGTTATTTGGTCGTATGTAGCAGTTCCCAAAATAACTGTGTTGGTGAAGTTAGTAACAGTTACTCCTTCTCCCTTTGCTTCCAAGTTATAGGTTACGATTGGAACATTTGTTCCGCCCGGAGCCACATATCCTGTTGCTGGAGTTAAAGATGATTTTGTTACAACCAATGAACCGGCGGCAATTGTTTGAGAAGTGCCTGTGCCAGCCCATGAAGAAGAACCAAATCCTACTCCAAACCCATAGGTTTGTCCAATTGCTGTTACTGTGTAAGCTCCTGAATCTTTGACTTTGGCAGAAATTGTTTTGCCAGAGCCAGACGCAATGTCAACTCTAACAGATAAGTTTTTGCTTTCGCCCTTGGTAATAACCAAAGGTGTTGCCAAATCAAACGTTGCTCTGCCTTCTGCGTCAAATGTGCTTACTGACGCCAAAGAGGCGCTGTTTGTGTCGTTGTAAAGTTCAACTTTGCTGATGTCGGTAGCATTTACTGTTCCAACCTTTACAGCAATAACTTGAGATACGGCGACATTTTCGGTTGAGCTTGGTGTAAGAGTCATTTGTAAAACTCTAACTCCTGTGTTTCCAACTTCTGGTGCCAAGTCGCTTGAAGGATTGTTTGGTCCTGCAGCGATTGTCAGTGAACCAATTGTGGTTCCTACCACGCTCATTTGGTTACCTGTGGCTGTTCCTGTTGTTGATGTAGCATCAGACACTACGTCTGTTGCCGCTGCAACTGCAAAGCCAATTGTGGCTCCGCTTGTGGCTGCAGAATCAAGGTCAACTTTTACAGTTAATACTTTTGTTGTATTAGCTGAAACCACAATCGGTGTGGTAAGCGTTATTACCGCAGAATGATTTGAATTCATTGAGGCTCCGCTTCCTTTTTGGATGGTGCCATCAAAAAGTTTTACCAAATCAATGTCGGTGTCAGCGCTCAAACCAGTTCTTGTTAAAGTGATTTTAGATACTTTAACATCTCCTGATCCGGCTGTTAAATTGATGTTTGTGAATGCCTGGTTAAATGCTCCTTTTGGAACATTTGTGGAAGCTGGAGTATTGCCAGCTGTTCCAATTGATAACCCACCGGGTGTTGTTGGAGTTGTAGGTGTTGTTGGAGTTGTAGGTGTTGTAGGTGTTGTAGCCAAATATGCGTTTAATTTGGCTCTTGTCAAAGGACCAACCTGGTTTGCAGGTACAAATCCTTGCTGTGCCTGGTAAACTTTAACAGCTGCTAAGGTTTT
>Ga0208375_1000418_pt1 | contig 63066 bp, 54 predicted proteins | sample RifOxyD1_FD_184038 | JGI IMG/M metagenome (GOLD analysis project Ga0208375, IMG submission 184038) | Soil microbial communities from Rifle, Colorado - Rifle Oxygen_injection D1 (SPAdes) | ecosystem: Environmental > Terrestrial > Deep subsurface > Rock core/Sediment | place: Rifle, Colorado... | reverse complement strand
AAAACAACAACCTATATAAGTTCACCACCTTTTTCTTTTTTACTTTTTCTCTTTATCCCCTTTCCTAAGCAATAATAAGAGAGCGACCGCTCTCTTATTATTGCTTTTTATTTTTGAAACTCTCTAAGACTCACAGTCCGTTAATCTATCTTTTTAGCTTAAAATATTCCAACAGAACTTTTTCGTTTTCAATCCGATCACCAATTATATATAAAACTTCCCTTCCCATTGAAAAATCCGCCTTTAATAAATTAATAAAATCTTCACAGTCATAAGGAAAAACCCAAACACTATTTTGTAATTTAATAAAGCCGATCAAATTTAATTTTTCTCTTATTTGGTCCCTTATTTGTTTATTTCTTTCTTTTATATCAAAAATGATAATTCGCCATTTTTTATCCCATTTTTTTGGTTTTGTAATTTTAAAGTTATTTTTTTCAATTTTGTTCAAAAACTTTTGTCCCTCATTTGTAAGCAAGAGCAATCCGTTTTGGGAATAAGTTACTAATCCATTATTAATAAGTCTTTTCCTTGAATTATTAATAGCTGTGACTTTATTTTTTAAAAACTTTTTGTCTAAATCAAACATCTTTAACATTTGTAAAGCATTTGGTGCTAGTAAAGCGACACTCACCAAACCAGCGGTAGCAATAGTTTTGAGAACAACTTTTTGTATTTTTGTCGCTCTTATCTGTTTTTTATTTTCTTTCTCAATTTCTCCCATACAAACAATTATATATTATCCTCCAAACTATAGCAATAATAAAGAAGCGACCGCTTCCTTATTATTGCTAATTACTAAGAATTTTACTGCTATCATTTAAATTAAATATCCAAATTAGCGAGTTTGGCATTACTTTGAATGAAAGATTTGCGAGCAGGGACATCCGTACCCATAAGCATATCAAAAACTTTATCCGCCTCTTGCGCATCATCAATATTTACTTGCTTAAGTACTCTCCTTTCTGGATCCATAGTAGTTTCCCAAAGTTCTTCTGCATTCATTTCTCCCAAACCTTTGTAACGTTGAACATGAAGCTTCTCTACTCTTTTATTTTTTACTTCAGAATCTTCGATTTCTTCCTGTACTTCAGAAACCTCGGCATCTCCTGCTTCTCCTCCGACCTCCAAATCCATTGGAATATCTTTACCAAATATTTTGGTTTTTTCTTCTTCGGAATAAACATAAGTGATTTCCTTACCTTTTTTAATTTTATAAAGTGGTGGTTGCGCAATATAAATATATCCCCCATCAATCAGCGGTCTAAAATACCGATAAAATAAAGTAAGCAATAATGTTCGAATATGCGCGCCGTCCACATCAGCATCGGTAGCAATAATTACTTTGTAATAACGAAGCTTTTCTAAACTAAAAGTATCCCCGATGGCGGTACCTAAAGCGAGCACGAGATTTTTTATTTGCTCTGATCCCAACATTCGGTCTAGTCTGGCTCTTTCAATATTTAAAATTTTTCCTCGCAAAGGCAATATGGCTTGAGTCCTCCTATCCCGACCAGTTTTAGCGGTACCACCTGCAGAATCCCCCTCTACAATAAATAATTCTGACAATGAAGCATCATCACTTTGACAATCCGCAAGTTTGCCGGGCAAAGTCATACCCTCAAGCGCCCCTTTACGCAAAATAGAATCTTTGGCGGCTTTGGCGGCTTTCCTAGCCCGTAAAGCTAAAATCACTTTGCTTACAATTGCCCTAGCATCCTCTGGATTTTCTTCCAAGAAAGCATCAAAAGCTGTGCCAAAAACTTCTTCCACTGCCCCACGCGCCTCCTGACTTCCAAGTTTAGCTTTGGTCTGACCTTCAAATTGAATTTCTCGCAATTTAACTGACACTACCGCAGTCAATCCTTCCAAAACATCATCTCCAGTAAAATTATCTTCATTATCTTTTATAATGCCATTTTTCCGACCATAAGAATTTAAAATTCTAGTCAGTGATGCTTTGAAACCAGTGGTATGAGTTCCACCCTCAGAAGTATAAATATTGTTAGCAAAGGCTACCACACGAGCGGAAATATCATCTACATATTGCAGAGCCACTTCCACCGATTCCACTCCCTCTACTTTCTTTTCCACATAAAAAATATTCTTATGAATGGGTTTTTGAAATTGATTATAAAATTTAATCAGAGAATACAAACCTCCTTCAAAATAAAAAGTTTGCGATGATGCTTCTAATCCAAGATCACGAAAATAAAAAACCTCACTTTCATCAAACTTATCCACCACCGTCCGAGCATCAATGACAGAAATCCGCAAACCTTTTACTAAATAAGCTTGCTGACGCATATGAGAAAAAACTTTATTCCAATCAAAAACTACACCCTCTTTAAAAATTTCAATATCTGGTTCAAAAACTACAATGGTGCCGTGATGTTTGGTGTTACCAATTTTTTTTACAGCCGCTTTTTTCTTGCCTCGTGAATATTCTTGATAATAAACACCGCCATCTTTATGGACTGTCACTTTCATATAAACAGATAGAGCATTTACTACTGAAGCACCCACACCGTGCAAACCACCGGACACTTTATAACCTTCACCACCAAATTTACCACCTGAGTGAAGAACGGTCATAATAGTTTCCAAAGCCGAAACTTTTGTTTGTTTATGAACATCCACCGGAATACCACGGCCATTATCTGTAATCCGAACACGATTCCCCGGTAAAAGTACAACTTCAATGTCATTGGCATAACCACCCATGGCTTCATCCCGTGAATTATCAAAAATTTCCGTAATTAAATGATGCAGACCATCAGGGCCCGTGGTTCCAATATACATACCGGGACGACGACGCACCGGCTCCAGTCCTTCCAGCACTTGAATTTGATCCGCCCCATAATGAGCTTCTTTACCCTGAGCTTTGTCGATGGGTTTTTTCTCTTTTTCTGCTTTATCTTTAGCCATTTTTTACAAAAATTAAAAAGCTATCAATGCTTTAACTTACCCTTATTATACCAAATTCTATCTAAAAAAGAAAGCTAATTTGAGGGTGGTAAATCAGGTTTCTTCCTCATAGAAAGAGCAGTAAAAACAAAGAGTCCAATGACTATCAAAGAAGCTAGCCCAATCCCCAGCCAAGGTAACCATGGGTATTTCTCGGTGAGGCGACTTTCTACTCCATCACAAACATCACCAATCTTATCCCCATCCGTATCTTGCTGATTATAATTTGGTAAATCTGGACAATTGTCTAAACTATTTACTAGTCCATCTTTATCAAAGTCATCACACACATCCCCTCGTCCGTTTTTATTTATATCTTCCTGATCAGAATTTGAAATTGAAACACAATTATCGAGTACATCCGGCACATTATCACCATCAGAATCTGCAATTAAATAACTAGGGTTAACAACAGAAACACCCCCACCAAGCATTAAGACATCATTATTATCTGTGAGATTGCCCATCTCACCAACCTTAGTATTTATTCTTCTATCTGGATCAAAATAAACTTTGTATTGATTATTAGGTTGAGCCAAAAATCTTAATTTGTATGATTTAGACTGAACATTATATCCACCCAAACGCAATTCCGTAATTCTCAATGGCTGACTATAAGTTAACTTAATAACAAATTTAGTCGCTGAAGTCTGTGGAAAATAAATTGATTGGGAGTCCACCTTTTTGGTGGCCAAAACCGTTTTCAAATTTTGATCGATCCCAGCTGAAACACTAACCATATTTGGCAAAGCAACATAATTATCTAAAAGTAAAAATAAAGAATCTGTCGTCAAACTGTTTTGGCTAGTAACCGTAATCTCGGCCGAACCGGTGATATCACCCACAATAGGGAGTTCAATGTAAGATGATTCATTATCATCCAAGATATTACCACCATTGAAAATTTGACTATTAGAATTTAGGTCACGAATAGTAACATTTAATGGGCTCGCATCCTTTTTTATTAACAACAAAGAAGGTTCAAAATTATTTGTAGTCTTATTAAGAACCAAAAAATCAAATCTTTCCAAACTTGTTTCAATAAATGGTATTTCTACCACCGTTGGCACCAATATTTTTGGTAATAATACTTCCTTATAATTTCTATAGGTGCTAATTGTATTTTTAATTTCATCTTCGGCTAGAGCTAAAACTTTGACGCTTAAAACAAAACCGAGAAAAACAATAAATGAGAGATAAATTATTTTTTTAAGATTATTCGTCATCTTTGATATTTAATTATTTGTATTAGTTAAGGAACTAGATTTTATCTGCCGGCTAAAGAAAGCGGTGCTCATAAGCAAAATACCAATCAAAACAAAAACAAATATTCTTGCCCCCATTTCCATTTGCCAAATGTCAATGAACAATAGTCGTAAAATAACAAAAACAATAAGTGCTCCACCATAATTTCTCAAGGTTTTACTACCCTTTGATATACCATAAAAATATTTAATCAAAGCAATAATGATAAATACTATCAGGGACAAAGCCGTGGCAATAACTTCTTCGGTAATGGCCACATGTAAGACTGCCCAAAGTAAAATATAAGCATAAATTGAACCAATAATTAAGAAAAAATTATCCAAGTTAAACTTGTAATTAACGCCGGCTTCTTTAATCTTTTTAAAGAGTAGACCAAGAGAAATAAGAGCAATAATCACTAGCAAAACTACAAATAAATGTTCAGAAACAACCATTTGACCTCTATAATATCGTCCTAAATTATCTAAAGACAGAATGGTTGGTCCAATGGCCAAAATCGATCCAATCATTGAAGCTCGAACATCTCTAGTGGCAAAGTAAATCAAAACAGGAACGAGAAAACTTTCTACGGTATAAGCCACAATCAAAGCAGATCCCTCAAGCTCAATGGTAGTGGCAACAATAAGCATGGCCAATGCCACTCCGGCATAAACAAAAAAGACATTCTTAATTTTAGTAACACTAAAAGCCATAAAAGCTCCGACCGCAAAAATAAGCATCCACAAAGCAATAATAGAACTCTGCCAATTTTCTGAGACAAAAGACATTATCCAACCCAAAAGAAAAGCACCGTTGAGAATGGCCGTCCAAAGAAAAGCTTTTATATCATTCTCTTTGGACTTAATTATGTTAATAATACTAGCCAAAAAGAAGACGGCAGCAAAACCATAAGCAAACCAAATTAAAGAATTTGAACCAGTTGATAAACTATAGAGTGACACACCAATCAAACTAGCAAAAATTAAAGATCCCCAATTATTTTTTATAGCCACAATCCAGATTGCTCCTAAAGTTACAACAAATAGATAAGAAAACAGACCAACTTCATTTTGCGAACCATTAGTAAGAAGTGGTGCCGCAAATGACAAAACTAATCCAGACAAAGAGGTAGTAAAAGCATTATATTTAACACTAATAAGAGAAATGTAAGCTGTGGATAAAAACATAATAATTAAAGCAAAGAGTGGGGTAAACATGCCATAATACTCTCGCGCAGCAAAAACAGTGAGTAAAATTCCTGCTGAACCAATCACTAAAAATACTCCCCCTTGATTTATATATTTTTTAATTCTCCAAGTACCTAGAGCTAAAACTATTACTCCAGCAATAATTCCTAAAGTAATCCGGCCAGCTGGACCAATCCAATTGTTCATAAAAGCGTAAGTAGCAAACCAACCCAGACCAATTAAAAGAAGTAGTCCACCAAGCTTGAGCAACCAGTCTTCCTTAGCCCAAGAAATAAATTTATTATCTGCTCCGCTATCAGACAAAGGTGGCACCGGGACAAGAGGGGTTTGCCCAGTAGAAAAAACTGGAGCAGAAATAGGTTTTGCTATTTCTTTTTCTAAAACAGATTTTTTTTCCAAAATGCGTAGTCTTTTGTTAAGACCACTAATTCTAGCAAAAACAACAATGAATAAAATTACTAATAAAATAAACATCGGAGCCGAACTAAATAAATAATACATAAAATATATTATAACAAACCCCTATCTAAATTGCCAGCCCTTGTACAGTTAACCAATTATCGGATAACCGCCTGTAATTCCACCTTAGTTTTAGCGACTATTTCCGCCTGAATTTTATTGACTTCCTCGTTGGTCAAAGTTCTTTCATGGGAACGATAAATGATTCTAAAAGTATAACTTTTTTTATCTTGACCAAATTTCTTTTCATCCTCATATTCATCAATTAACCTTACTTCTTCAATCAAATTTTCCGCACAATCCCGCACAATTTCATAATAATTATTAAGATTTATTTTTTTATCAATAATGAAAGAAATATCTCTAGAAATTTCCGGATATTTACTTACTTCCTTAAATTTACTATTTATATTTTTGAATTGAGAAGTAATGCGCGGATCCTCGGACCAAAAAACTCTTATATCTGGAATTCCCATTTTTACCATTGCTAATCTCTCAATACCGATACCAAAAGCCCAACCGTTATATATTTCAGGATCAATATTTAAATTTCTTAATACTTGTGTATGAACAAGACCTGAGCCTAAAATCTCCATCCAATCATCTCCAAATTTAATCTCAATCTGAACTGAAGGATCAGTAAAAGGAAAAGAATCAACTAAAAATCTATACTCCACACCATCACCAAAAATACTCTTCGTCATTTCTACTTCCACCTCTTTCAAATCATCAAGGGTAATTATTTTTTTATCTTTTCTACAAATTAATAAACCGTCTATCTGGTGAAAAGCCGGAAAATGCTTACGATCGATTTCATCTTTTCTGTAAACCAAACCTGGAGCTAAAGCCATTAATTGACCATCTTTTTCTAGTCTAGATAAAACCTCCTTGTCTCTCAAGTAAAAAGGCCACATCACGGTCATCTGAGTTCGTAAATGATTAGTCTCATCAATAAAAAAGGTGTCTGTTTCTTTACGAGTTGGATGATCCTTTGGAGAATTTAATGTGTCAAATTCATCTTCAACAGTAACTATTTTAGGAATACTGACAATATCAAAATCAGCAAATCTAGGTAAACTAATTATTCTATCTACTAAAATTTTAATCGGGGAATTTTCTTTTTTATTTAATTCAGATAAGGCTAAAAACCGTTTAATTCTCTCCGCCTTAATATCTGTCCTCTTTTCCAAACTATCCAGTAACTCCGCCTCTTTTGAATTTTTTATTACAATTTCTCGCATATTATTTTTTCTTTTTATTAATTAATAATCTATTTTTTCCTTTCTGATTCAAAAAATTATTTTCATTTACCACTTTTGTCCCTGTTTGCTTTTCAATATCTAGTCTGGTTCTCTTGGCAACTGCTCCACCCACCACCGCATCGCCTCGAAGATTTGGAAAACCTTTTGAATCCTTATCCTGCGTTATTCTGGTAGTTGTAGCTTCACCTAGCATAGTGAGGATAAGTTCCATATCATCCATATGATCTCTTAAATTATTGTCAACATTCAATTTTTTATATTTTTTATAATCTTGGGTGGTTAGCCCAAAAGTTCCTTTATATATTTCATCTGTTAAAATAGCAAATTCACTGCTTTTTCCAATTCCACGATTTTTCCATTCATCGGTCAGAGTATGCCGGACATTTATACCCCTCATTCTCTTGTCAATCCAACCCTTCGGATATCCTTTTCGTTCAAAAGTCCTCTTAGCCCGATCCATAGCTAATTCTGGATTTTGAATTTCCTCAATCCTTTCCTGACCCACTTTTGCCAACCAAATTTTAAATGGTTCCGCTTTAGGTGACGGTATGGATTGAATGATACGAAAAATACCTTGTAGATTAGCTAAGTTTTCTTGTCTTTTTTTGCCATCTTTAGATATAATGTCAAGTAGGGTACAAATTGTCCCCCACTTGACAGAGAGTTCAATATCACGCTCTCTCATCTTCTTTATATATTCTTTTACATTCAGAGAATCGGTCAAAACCTGTACAATATCGGTAATTGAAAAATACCACTGCTCATTATGCCAAGTCCTCCTAATTTCCTGACTTTCAAACAAAGCAATATTCTTTTCAGTGTCAGTTTTTCTGGACATGATTTTATTATTAGCTTTTACCATTCTATCCTAGCATAAACCCCATAAACAGAAAACTAATAATTCTGCAGACGATTGATTTTCAGGTGGACGCGGATTTTTTCATGCGCCTTGGCTTCAATTTGGCGAATCCGTTCACGAGTGACACCAAACTCTTTACCCACCTCTTCTAGCGTATGAGTAATACCATCTGTCAATCCGTGTCGCATTTCCAAGATTTTTCTTTCTTTCAAAGATAGGTCACTTAAAATTTCTTTCACTTGATCCCCCAAGATCCGGCGGGAAGATTCCTGATCAGGCGATAAAATTTTATCATCCGCCACAAAGTCCCCCAAAGTGCTTTTACCATCGTCACTATCATCTCCCACTGGAGTTTCCAAGGACACAGTGTCTTGATCAATTTTTTCAATATTATAAACTTTCTCAATTTCAATTCCCATCTCGGTCGCTATTTCTTCCGGTAATGGCTCTCGGCCCAAATCCTGAGACAATCTTCTGACGCATTGTTTATACTTGGCAATTGTTTCCACCATATGCACTGGCACACGAATAGTTCGAGACTGATCCGCTAATGCTCTGGTGATGGCTTGTCTAATCCACCAAGTGGCATAAGTAGAAAACTTGTAACCTTTAGTCCAGTCAAACTTTTCCACGGCTTTAAACAGACCGAGATTTCCTTCTTGAATCAAATCGAGCAGAGTTAAATCCGCACTACGACCAACATATTTTTTGGCAATAGACACCACCAAACGCAAGTTGGCTCGCGCTAAAAGGTTTTTGGCTTCTTCATCACCTACTTGAATTTTGCGCGCCAATTCTTTTTCCACAGTCGCTGAAATCAATGGATACTGACCAATTTCCTTCAAATACATTTGAATAGAATCATAACTAGAATCCCCCCGACCACCATAAGTATATTTTTTAATTAATTCCTCTTCTTTTTCAATATTGAGCATTCCACCACCTTCCAAAACATCCACACCGGTGGTGGACAACTGATTATAAAGCTCATCCAAAAATATAATATCCGTTTCAATATTAGGAAACTCTTTTAAGATTTCATCATAAGTAACAAAACCTCTTTCTTTACCCTTAGCTAAAAGTTTTAAAGTTTTTAACTCCTGTTCTTTCTTTTTATTTACCACTTTTCTAGACTTAACTGATAAAACTTTTTTGGCAGTTTTTTTCTTTTTGACTTTCTTTAAGGCCTTGACTTTTTTTGTATTTTTTTTCTTCATATTTTTATTTTAGTTTAGCTAGTTTTTTAATTATTTGGTCTTGTTCTTTAAGAGTCAGTTTCTCATTTAATTTTTTAGTCAAGTATTCCTTTTCTAATTCCCGTAAAAGTTCTTCTAAAATTATCTGTATCTTTTTCTGGTCATAATATTGCTCCGCTTCAAAGGTGGCTTTATTCAAAACTGCTTCTGATGCTTCCTCCCACTTTTTAAAATCTTCCGGCACCATTATTTCTTTCAGTCTATCTTTTATATTTTTAATGTCAATTATTTTACTCTGCCAATTAATTATACCAAAAATTCTTCTTTCAATGGAATCCTTCCGTTCAGGATAAAGCGTGGCTTTGTCTGAATTAAGGGTTTTTTGCACAATAACACCAGCCACTCCCGGTTCTATTTTTACTTTTTTTAAATCTTCCCATATAGCTTTTTCATCAATGCCACATTTTTCACTAATCTTTTTTACCCAATGTGACTTTTCAATACTACTTTCAATCAAAGCTAAAAAGGGTAATATTTTTTCTCTGACTTCTTTTAAGAAAATCAAGGAAACTCCTTTTTGCTGATTTAAGGAGTTTCCTTGATTTTCTTCGGCAAGAATTTTAGATAAATAAAAATCAATAATATGCATAGAATTTTTCAACGCTTCCTTAAACTTTTCTTTTCCATTGTCACTAAGTAAAACTTCCGCCGGATCTTTACCTTCTTTAAATTCTGCAATCTTCACTTCCATACCAAGAGATAAAGCTAATTGCCAAGCTTTAGTGGCGGCAGAAAAACCAGCCTTGTCCGCATCAAATGCCATAATTACTCTATTAGAAATTCGGCGAAGTAGAATCAGATGCTCTGGGGTAAGAGCCGTGCCAGAAGTGGCCACCACATTTTGAAAACCAGCTTGATGACACATTATTATATCCATCTGTCCTTCCACAATAACAGAATAATCAAATTTTTTGATCGCTAATTTAGCCAAATCAAAACCAAAAAGAATTCGAGATTTATTAAACACCGCCGTTTCTGGACTATTTAAATATTTTGCCACTTCTGTCACTTGCTCTGAGCTTGTCGGATGGGTCGAATTTTCCGGCAAGATTCGTCCAGAAAAACCTACCACGCGAGAAGCCGAATCCCGAATAGGAAACATTATTCGTCCACGAAAGCGATCATAAAAACTATCCTGACGAGTTTCATTTCTTTTAATTAAACCGGCTTGTTCTATTTCACTATCACTAAACTTTCGGGCTGTTAAATAATCATAGAGCGTCCGCCAGTCATCCGCCACAAAGCCAATCCGCCAGCCTTTAATTGTCTTTTCGGTCAATCCTCTTTTTTCTAAATATTTCTGTGCACTTGATGACTTAGGTAAATTTGATTCAAAAAACTGTGTCGCTGCTTCCAGTGCATTGAATATCGCCTCCTTATCATCTCTTTTTTCAAAACTACCTCGTTCTAAAGTCACCCCCGTTCGTTCCGCCAACATTTTGAGTGCTCCAAAAAAATCTAGACCTTCAAACGCCTGCACAAAGGTAAAAATATCACCCTTGGCTCCGCAACCGAAACAATAATAGGAATCCCGCTCGGCGGACACAAAAAAACTCGGCGTTTTTTCATTGTGAAACGGACACCGCGCTTTCAAGTTCTTCCCCGCCTTTTCCAATTTAATATAAGAACTCAAAAGATCCACAATGTTCAGCCGTTCTTTTATTTTTTCAACGGAAGTTGACATTAATAATTATTTGGTAAATTTAATTGATTTGAGTATTTCCTCAAAAATTAAATTATTTTCTCCTATCTTGTAATTTACAATAACATAGACCTGTTCCCTATTTTGGGAAATCACAACAGCATTCTGGCTTATAGGGGTTGAAATATTATCCTGACCTAGACCTATTAATTGTATGGCCAAAATTCCATCGATGAATAATTCTTTATCAATCACATAACCGCGGGCCTGCCAACCTTCTACAGTGGCTTCTATGGGGGACGATTTCCGATCAAATGGTATAAAAATATCAAAAATTGTATCCTCTCTTTTACCTACCACATCCTTCCAAAGTCTAATAATAGAAGCAAAATCAGCATCCCCTTCTGACAAAATTAAATCTGGCGGGTAAGAAAAACTAATTGGATATATTCCATTATATGCCTTCCAATTGGTAGTTAAAACTGCAATATTTGTTTCTGAATCTTCTATTACTCTTTTGTCTTGATAAACAAATATTCCAACAATCACAACTAAAATAGCAGTGATAACAATAATAAGCAGAATAAAAAGACCTTTTTTAGAATTTTTCATAATTATTTTTTCTTCTTTTTACTGGCTGATAAAATATTTTTCACTTCCCGATCAAAATCCGAAATATAATTCTTGTCCTGCTCCACTTTATATTTTTCATACTCTTTAAAAGCCAGAGCCTCGGCCACCTCACGATTTATATTACCAGCGTTCATTAAAATTTCATACTCACTAAATTTGAGAAAAGCATTCAATTTTAACACCCAGTCTTTCATAGTCATCGCTTTACCTCTAGCGGCCTGCATCTCGGCATAATCCAAATATATATTTCCAATCCGATTCAGATGTTCTAATTCTTTTTTATCCAAATAATTCTTGGCAATTATCGTATCACTTGGCATAATTTTACCCGCCGGAGATCGACGCCAGGAAGTCAAACCCATTTTATCTTTTTTACTACTCACTCTATCTGTAATAATTTCCGCGGCCGTCTTGCCGGTAATCGCAAAATGTAATTTATTTTGAACGGTAGCAAAAAATTCCTTACTCTCCCTCGCTTTTGCAGAATAATCAATCGCTGTAGCATATATATCTGTAATTTTTTGATAAATCATTCGCTCACTGGTACGAATATCTTTTATCTCTTCATAAAGCTCGTCAAAATATCTAGTACTAAAACGGGAACCATATTTCATCCTATTACTATCCAAAGCATAACCTTTATGAATATAATTTTTTAATATTCCTGTAGCCCACTGACGAAATTGAGTGCCTCGTTCGGAGTTTACCCGGTAACCAACAGCAATAATAGTTTCTAATGAATAAAACCTAGTCTTATATTTTTTACCATCTGAGGCAGTTATTAAGGAATCCTTAATAACTGAATCTTCATCAATCTCCTTCTTTTCAAACAGATTTTTCAAATGAATATTAATATTTGATACTGTTGTTTCAAACAACTCCGCTATCCTTTTTTGTGTCAGCCAAATATCCTCATCAGCATAAACTACTTCAATATTCACTAGACCATCTGGTGATTGATAAATAGTAATTTGATTATCTTGTATTTTTTTCATCTCTTTATATAACTACCCAAAAGATCCACAATATTCAGCCGTTCTTTTATTTTTTCTACCGAGGTGGACATTATTTTTTAATTAGATTAAGAAACAATCCTCCAATTATAGCATACCACCTCCCCTCGCGGACTCGGAACTCCTCCTAAGATAGGAGAAGATGCCGCCCTTTCAGATTTTCCCCGCTTGGCTCCCCGCCTAATTTAGGAGGGGTGGCGTTCTGACGCCGGGGTGGTATTACTCCTCCCCTCTTTCGGCATTGAGTTCTTTCATAAACTCTTCTACCATTTTGAATTTAGGACTATCAGGATGACCAGTACCAGCGGGTATCAATCTACCAATAATAACATTTTCTTTTAGACCAACTAATCTATCTACAGAACCACGAACGGCATTATTAATCAGAACACGATTAGTGTGTTGGAAGGAAGCGGCTGAGAGGAAACTGCGACGAGCAAGTGACGCCTCGGTAATACCCATTACCACTGGCTCTGCCTTCATACCTTTACTGTTCTTAATTTCGGCTTCTTCGTTTTCTAAACGATAATCCAATTCATCAATTATGTCACCTTCAGACACGGTCGTATCACCCACATCCTTAACTTTCATTCTAGAAAACATTTGTTTTACAATAATTTCAATATGCTTTCGAGAGACCGCTTCACCCTGAAGCTCGTAAAGTTTATTCACTTCCGTAATAACATAGCTCATGGTTTTTTCCTTGCCCCCATATTTGAAGAGTTCATCAATATCTGCTGAACCATCAGTCAAGAGTTGACCCTTCTTCACTTTATCCCCTACTTTAACCAACGGAATTCTCTTGGAGCTAAAATCATATTCTATTTCTGCAGACTTTTTAGTCTTAGATTTTTCTTCAATCTCTGGCAAAACGGTAATAATTTTTTCTTTACCCATATCTTTTACACCAGTCACCACCCCATCCACTTTGTTTACCACCGCTGGATTTTTTGGCTTTCTCTTTTCAAAAACTTCCTCCACTCTTGGCAACCCTTGAGTAATATCTCCTCCCACGGATGCCGCTCCACCAGAGTGGAAAGTACGCATAGTAAGTTGTGTTCCCGGTTCACCAATAGCTTGAGCCGCGACGGTTCCAACTGCCTCACCAAGACCCACTAATTCACCACGACCTAAATCTGAACCATAACATTCAGCACATACCCCGTGTACAGTTTTACAAGTCAAAGGCGAACGAACAAAGACTTCACCAACACCCTCTGCTTCTACTTTTTGAGATTCATCTTTTTTCAAAAGATGACCTTTTTTAAACATTATTTCTCCAGATTTATTAAGCAAATCAGAAGCCAAAATCCTACCACGAATATGCTTAGCTACTGAAACGCCAGATTCAAACTCACTCTGATTCTTAATACAAATACTTTCTTTTGTTTTACAATCAGCCTCAGTAATAACAATATCTTGAGCAACATCAAAGAGTCGGCGGGTAAGGTATCCGGCCTTAGCGGTATTAAGCGCGGTATCCGTCAAACCTTTTCTCGAACCGTGAGTGGTGATGAAATATTCAATCGGCGTCAAACCTTCCTTCATTGAACCAATAACTGGAAATTCAATAGTTTCACCAGCAGTATTTTGAATCAAACCTTTCATACCGGCCATTTGAGTAATCGCTCCCAAAGAACCTCTAGCTCCAGAAACCCACATATCAGACACTGAACTTTTAACATCCAATGTTTTAGAAATAATTTTTTCCAAATCATTTTTAGCTCCATGCCAAATTTCAATATTCTTGCGTAATTTTTCTTCATCGGTCAATAAACCTTCGTTAAAGTAATTCAAAACTTCTAGAGATTTCTTCTTAGCAGCCTCAATCACTTGTGGTTTTTCTGTAGGAACTTTCAAATCATCAATTCCCCAAGTAATACCAGAATAAGTGGCATATTTGAAACCAAAAGCTTTGATCTTATCCAAGACATTTGGAATATTACTAATACCATACTTGCTAATCAAATCATCCAAAATAGCCGACATAGTTTTCTTAGTAATTTCTTTATTCACAAATGGATAATCTGAAGGCAAAGTTGAGTTGAAAAGCAGACGACCGACAGTAGTTTCAAATGGTTTACCATCAAAAAGATGATACTTTGGTTTATCAGTCCCCAAGACATGGATTTTAGCCCGAATAGAAATACCCTCAAAATCAAAAGTGGTAATGGCACTATTTGGTGAAGAAAAATACTTACCTTCACCAAGCTCACCCGGCACATCTTTGGTCATCCAATAACAACCGAGCACAATATCCAACAGTTTAGCGGAAACAGTCAATTCCGCATTACCCGGTTTCAAAATATTTTTATCCGCCGCCATAATTTCGTGGGCTTCAATTTGTGCTTCTTCACCTAATGGCACATGCACCGCCATCTGGTCTCCGTCAAAGTCGGCGTTAAAAGCGGTACAGACGAGGGGGTGAACTTGGATAGCAGAACCTTCAATCAAAACCGGCTTGAAAGCCTGAATACCCAAACGGTGCAAAGTTGGCGCTCGGTTCAACAGCACATATTTATTTTCAATAATTTCTTCTAAGATAGCCCACACTTCCGGAATCCCATCATCAATCAGACGACCAGCACCACGGATGTTAAAGGCTAATTCTTTTTTCAAAAGCTCAGAAATAATAAACGGTCGGAAAAGTTCCAAAGCCATATTTTTTGGCAAACCACACTGATTAAGTTTTAATTCTGGACCAACCACAATCACCGATCGGCCGGAATAATCTACTCGTTTACCCAAAAGGTTTGAACGGAAAAGACCGCGTTTACCTTTAAGGTTATCCGCCAGAGATTTCAAAGCTCTCTTTTGTGAATTGCCCACAGCCGAAAACGAATCATTACCACTTCTAATAGAGTTATCAATGAGTGAATCCACTGCTTCCTGCAAAATTCTCTTTTCATTACGCAAAATAACTTCTGGAGCTTTTATTTCCTTTAATTTCAAAAGACGATTATTTCTATTTATCACTCGACGATATAAATCATTTACATCGGAAGTGGCATATCGTCCTCCGTCCAAAGGGACCATTGGTCGCAAAGCTGGTGGAATCACCGGAATCCGAGTCAAAAACATCCACTCCGGTTTAACTTCCGCTTCCCGCATAGAACGAACCAAAGAAATTCTTTTATTTAATTTTTCTTTTTCTAAAGAACCAGCTTTTTCTAATTCTGCTTCCAACTTTTTCTCCAAATCAAGCATTTTTATATTTTTCAATAAATCAAAAATTGCCTCCGCCCCAATCGCCGCTTCAAAAAGAGAGCCATACTTCATAGAATACTTGTGATAGACAACTTCATCCATCACCACTCCAGATCGAATAGATTCCACTTCCTTTTTAGCATTAATCAAAAGCTCTTTCAAAGCTTCCTTAGTTTTTTCATCCTGTACAGTTTTGACTTTTTGTTTGAATTCATTATCAATATCTTTCAAAATTCTTTCTCGTTCGGATTCGTGAGTAACCATCACAATGTAACCAGCAAAGTAAATAACCTTCTCCAAATCCGAGGTGGTCATACCTAAAATAGTTCCAATTTTAGACGGAATACCACGCAAAAACCAAATATGAGAAACCGGCGAAGCCAGTTCAATATGACCCATTCTTTCTCGGCGGACAATAGAGCGGGTAATTTCCACACCACATTTCTCGCAAACAATTCCTTTATAACGAATACCTTTATATTTACCACAATAACATTCAAAATCTTTATCTGGACCAAAAATCTTCTCATCAAACAAACCGCTTTTCTCAGATCGTTGGGTACGATAGTTAATAGTTTCCGGTCTCGTCACCTCACCATAAGACCAGCCCTTAATCACTTCGGGTGAAGCCACCTTCAGCGAAATGGCATCAAAATCATTGAACTCTACATTTTTATTTTTACTGTTTATCATATTTTTGTTTTGTATAATTAATGATTTTGATTAGTTAGTAAATTTAAAAGTTGATAAAATTTTGTTAAAATATTCAATTCTTTTTTCTGACAAAATAATTCCATTAATATTGTTATATTCTCCTTTATATCCGTAGGAAAATTCACCTATCCATGAATTCCTTAAAATCAAAGTTGAATTATTCTTAAGAGAAAGATAATATACATCCACGCCACATCCTTCTACCCCCATTGAATATAAATATCCAGACAGATTCCCCACTGTAAACTCTTTAATACCACTATTATTATCTATGGTAGGTCTCCCATCTGAGTCAAACTTTACTCCATAATAATTCGCGGAACGAAGTACATCCACAACTTTACCATCAGTTATAATACCAGCTAAATTAAAATCTGTAATAGAATCTATATAGCCTCCGTCTCTAAAATTACAAGGGGCTCCATGCCTAAATGGCACGCTATGCGAAAGAGAAAATCCATTAGCAATATTTTTTAATGTCAAAATATTTGAATAAACAAATTCAAAACCATACTGAGTATTAATATATGTTTTCCAATCTTTTATATTATCAGTGGTAGATACAGTGTTTTGGACTGTTGATGTTGCAACAATCAGCCTATCTCCAATCGCTCCATCTGGTTGAATAATATCACTTGGTCTATTGTCAAAAATAAAACCTATCTTTTGGGCATAATAATATCCTCCAATACCAATTATTAGGACGGCAACTACAGTGATAAGAACTGGGACAATAAAACCTTTTTGCTTATTTGTTTTCATGATTTTTTATTAAATTATTAAATTAATTTTTTAATACTTTCATTGGTCACCAAGGATTTCATCTGGACTATCGCACTCTCATTTAACTTTAATAATCTTTCCTTTTGTGCCAACCCTGCCCGAATGTATTCCGCATTTAGATTTTCCAAATTGGCTAAACAAACAAGCTGGGCCACATCTGCATAATCACGAATATTGCCTTCTATTTTAGGATTTTTATCTCGCCATTCCTTTGCTGTCATGCTAAACAATGCCTTATTTAAAACATCTGCCTCATTTGCATATATAGTATTTACTTGAGTAGCAGAAATGCGGGCTGGAATAATATATTCTCTAATAGCATCAGTGTGAATCCGATAATTTATTTTAGTCAGCATTCTTTTCACATCCCAGCCAAGAATCAACCGTTCATTTTCATCAGCCTTAAGTCTTTGAAATTCTTTAATCAAGTACAATTTAAATTCTGGAGATAACCATGTAGCAAATTCAAAAGCGATATCCTTATGAGCAAAAGTTCCTCCATATCTTCCAGCGACTGATTTTATACCAATTGCACCGGTCTTTTGTATCCATTTTGAGGAAGATAAGATAAAACCATTAGAACCGGCCATATTTCTAATGTTACCGAATTCCGTAACATTAAAATTAGAATTGTGCATTTGCTCCCAGGAACCCATAAATTGAATGGTATATTTAGTAGAGAGCCAGTGAGCAATTACTATGCCTGTTGCCTCTAAATCCTTGAATTTTGCCATATCAGTCAAACAAATGTAATCATCATTATTTTTTGATAATCTGACATTTATATCAATATTTTGAATTTTTATAATCTTTGACATAGATTTTTGGATTAGAGTAATATTTACTCTCTTTCCTCAGAGTTTTTCTTATTTTTTAACAGTTCCACATTGAGACCGAGTCCTCTCAAATTGTTTAATAACACATTAAATGATGCTGGAATGTTTGGTTGTTTAATTCTTTCTCCTTTAACAATAGAATCAAAAGCTGCGGAACGACCAACAATATCATCAGATTTAATTGTAAGCATTTCTCGTAAGGTATATGCCGCCCCATGACCAAGCAAAGCCCAGACTTCCATTTCTCCAAATCTCTGTCCTCCGCCTTGGGCTCGTCCACCTAATGGCTGTTGCGTAATAAGTGAATATGGACCAATAGAACGCATATGAATCTTGTCTTCCACTTCATGATGCAGTTTTAAAATATACATATAACCAACGGCGACTTCCTGCTGAAAAGCTTCACCGTTTCGGCCATTATAAAGTTTCATTTTTCCACTTTCCTTAAAACCCGCTTTGACTAATTCCGCTTTTATTTCCTCTTCTGTGGCACCAGCAAATGGTGGCACAATGGCTTGATAGTTTAATGAGTTAGCTGCTAAACCCAAATGCAACTCTAAAATCTGTCCCAAGTTCATACGAGAAGGCACACCGAGCGGAGTTAAAATCATATCCACCGGCCGACCATCTGGCATATAAGGCATATCTTCTTCTGGTAGAATTTTGGAAATAACTCCTTTGTTTCCGTGACGACCAGATAGTTTGTCACCCACAGAAATACTGCGTAGTTCCGCCACTTCAATATGAATTCTTTTTATAATACCGCTTTCAAGTTTATCACCTTTCTCCCGGGAAAATACTTTTACGGACACGATCCTTCCCTTCTTTCCTCCTTCCAATCTCTTAGAAGTATCTTTCACATCTCTGGCTTTCTCACCAAAGATAGAACGCAAAAGTCTTTCCTCTGGTGTTAGTTGCGTCTCACCCTTTGGCGTAATTTTACCGACAATAATATCTCCCGGTCTGACTTCCGCTCCCACTCGCACCACACCGTCTTCATCCAAGTTTTTTAATTTAGCTTCACCAACATTAGGAATATCATGAGTGGTTACTTCCGGTCCCAGTTTGGTATCCCGAACATTGACCACAAACTCTTCAATGTGAATAGAAGTAAATTTACTATCTTTAACTAATTTTTCTGACAAAATAATGGCATCTTCATAGTTGGAACCAGACCAAGACATAAAAGCAATTAAAATATTTTGACCGATCGCAGTTTGTCCTTTATCGGAAGAAGAAGTATCCGCCAAAAGTTCCCCTTTCTTTACTTTTTGACCCAAAGACACAGCTGGTCGTTGATGAAAAACGGTAAAACTGTTGGTTCGAGAAAATTGAATTAGATTGTATTCTTTTTCCTTATCTTTTTCATTGGTTACTTTTATTTTTTTGGAATCCACATAAGTCACTTCTCCAGCTTCTTCAGCAAAAATAAGTCTGCCAGTGTATCGAGCCGCTTCTTCTTCAATTCCTGTTGCCACGAGTGGTGCTTGCGGTTGTAGACAAGGCACCGCTTGCTTTTGCATGTTGGAACCCATCAAAGCACGGTTAGCATCATCATGATTTAGGAATGGGATCATCGAAGTGGCAATAGAAAAAGCTTGATTGGTGGCAACATCCATAAAGTCTACTTCATTACTCTTAACAACAGTTGGCACACCATTAACACGCACCTCCACCTCTTCATCAATTATTTTTCCTTTAGCATCCAGATGGGTAGCGGCATGAGCAATTTTGAAGTTTTCTTCTTCTAAAGCATTCAAATATTTTATTTCATCTGTAATTACTCCGTGTTTTACTTTGACATAAGGTGTTTCAATCATTCCAAAATCATTGACCCGCGCATAGACGGACAAACGCAAAATCAAACCAATGTTTGGTCCTTCGGGAGTATGAATAGGACAAACCCGACCATAGTGTGAAGGATGAACATCACGAACTTCAAAACCGGCCCGTTCTCTGGTCAAACCACCCGGACCTAAAGCTGATAAGGTTCGCAAATGCTCAATCTCCTGCAAAATATTTTCCTGCGCCATAAATTGAGATAATTGGTTGGTAGTAAAAAATTCCTTGATTCTGGCTTGAAGTGGTCGCGGAGAAATAAAGTTTACTGGCATGGTAATATCCGGATCCACCGTGGACATTCGGTCCTGAATATTTCTCTTCATCTGGGACATACCGATGCGCACTTTAGCTTGAAAAAGTTCTCCCACAAAACGCACTCGGCGAGAACCCAAGTGATCAATATCATCTTCTACGGCATCCTCATCGTGATTGAGAGAAACAATTTTGGCAATAATGGTAAACAAATCATCCAGATTTATAGTCTTGCGCTCTAACTCTTTCCCCTCCAGAACTTTACTAAATCGTTTGTTAAAACGAAAGCGACCCACTTTAGAAATGTCATAACGATCCGTGTTAAAAATACCACTGATAAACTCTTTGGCATTTTCTGCTGTAGCCAAATCACCATCACGCAATCTTTTATAAATTTCTATATAAGAATCTTCAACCGTTTTGGCATGATCCTTGGCTAAATTAAGCTCCATCGCTTTTTGCACTTCTTCATTATCTTTAAATTGTTCTACCATCTGCTTATCTGTCGCCCCTAAAACACGCAAAAGTGAAGTAATAAAAAACTTTCTCTTTTTATCTATTTTGACATAAATTAAATCATCAGCATCAGATTCAATTTCAATCCAGACTCCGCGCGCTGGGATTATTTTGGCCCCAAAATATCGTTTACCCTTAATTTCATTAGTAGTAAAAAACATACCGAAGGAACGAGCCAGCTGTGGCACAATCACTCTTTCAATACCATTGATAATAAAAGTCCCATGATCCGTCATTAGTGGGATATCTGTCAAAAAAATTTCCTGTTCCTTCTCAGTAGAAAGTATTTTATTCTTTAATTTGACCTTAGCCGATAATTTGCCTTCATAAGACATTTTATTATCTTTGGCATAATGTTCATCATATTTAGGTTGGAGAATTTCAAAAGAAGAAAAAGAGAGCTCAAACTTCTTTTCCGCATAATCTTTGATCGGAGAAAATTCCTTAAAAACTTCCGCCAAACCTTTTTCCAACAACCACTTAAAAGATTCCGTTTGGTGGGATACTAAATTTGGTGGTGTGATAAGTGGGGCCTTGAACTTACCAAAATACTTTTTTTCTCTTTTAACTAATTTCATTTTTTTCTAAGGAAGTAAGAAACATTTGAATTTTTTTAGTCTGGTTGGGCCCGGACAAAAAAATTTAAATAGTTTTTACTTCCACATTACTAAAATAACAAAAAGAACACCTATCCGACTAAGGCGTCTTTAAAATGATAAAATTTTATCTTTTTCTTATGCTAAGCAAGTGGTTTTAAAAAACTACTAATCCTTTCCCCCAGAACTCAATCTTGCTAATGTAAAAGTTAGCCTATACTAATGTCTGTTCAATGTCAAGCAAGTTATCCACACCTCTCCCTTTGTGGCATAATTAAGTGAAAGTTAAGGATATTTAATTATCCCTTTAATTTTATTAAATAACGCTTGATTTATTAATATAGCTTCTCTGCTTACCAAGAATTTATTTGCTCTCCCTTTAGAAATTCCACACAAAGCACTTCCTTGTTTATATTTGTCCGTATCCCTTAAAAAATAAATTGAAACCGTTTTTGGGTCGTGAATAAGGCAAAAAGATGACTTTTTTAAGGCTGGTATCTTACACATATTTCCATCTGGTTTTTTAAATTTACAGTTCATCTGATTTCCTAATAGCTAAATCTTCCACCTTTTTTCTATCTGAATGTGAGAAAAAACTAGATTCTACAGTTTTCTTATGCTTCCTTTGGTCAAAAGCAGAACGAATATACGGTGTAAAACCGCGATTTGTTTCATCTAACAATGGCATTTCTTCCCTTATCTCGTTCTGTAGTTTCCTTATATCCTCAAAAAACCCGTAAAGAGCCTTTCTGTGTTGTCCAGTTATAATATCGTCTCCACAGAAAAAAGTTATATCATTTAACCCATATGAGCCAAAAATATAAAAAGCATCAGCCTTAGGAACATTACTATTCCAAATAGGTTTTGATTGGGATTTTGAAGAAAATTTGATTTCTAGTGGAATCACTTTTTTGTCCGTGAATATAATATAATCGGGAAATTGCTGTGAACCGTACGGTTGATAAATGTAAGACCGTATTAATTTTTTATTTGGAATATTTATAAAATTGGTAGCTAATTTATCTTGAACATGATTTTTAATAGCTTTCCATGAAACTATATCAATATCCTGTTTGAGAATACGTCTAAAACCAAGAGACATATTTAAATAATTAGCAATACGGTCCTCAAAATCCTTGCCTAATTTAGCATTTAAATAAGAACTTTTGTCTGTTTTCAAAGATAAAAAAAGTTTATTAAGCATATAATTTGTTATATTCATTTACTACATCTGCTTTTCCAAAACCATAGATAGTTGTATTTTTTCTTGCTAAAGATATAAAATCTAGACTCATTAATCTCCGTTTAATCTTTTCATTTATAGCTTTAAACATTATCCATTGTTTATTCCTCTCACATTTTTCTGCTACTGTCTCTCGTCTTGTATAATCCTCATAACCCTGTCTTGGAACAGCAAAATCCCATTCTTTATTAAAAAATTTTAATGCCCCTGGTGTATTATTATATTGATAAATTTTAAAATCATGATGCTCAATTGGTGGTGAAGTTAAGATTCTAAGGTTTTTTCTTCCCATGTCAAGTCTAGTCCAGATTTGAAAATTACAACGAACCATGCGCTCCTTACCATCTGGTGTATAAAAAGAATTATCTTTAAGTTCAAAATCTCTTATTAATTTAAAGTCTTTATTTAATTTGGAATGTACTGAATACTTTTTAAATTGTCTTGGTACAATAAAAGCAATTATATCTGTCATTAGAGCGGCATGATTAAAAAAATCAATAGCAAGCTTAGAACGATGTCCGAATGGTGGATTACCAACAACTACATATTTTTGTTTTAAATCTTCCGGATACCAATTTAAATAATCATGTTTAATAATTCCTTCGTGTTCAATACCTATACATTTTAGTGGATCAATATCAATACCTATTCTCCTGTCTTTTGGAAGAACTTGATAAAAACAACCGCAACCAGCCGATGGTTCAATAAATTTATATTTTTTCAAATTAATCCCAATATCTTGAGCTAAATTCTGAAACTCATCAAAACATTCCTTAGCAATATCTGGTTTAGTATAAAATTGATCTTTCAATTTATAAGCCATCATATACTAAATATTATACCAACTTACAAAAACTTATACAACACTTATATTACCACGATAAACATCATTGCTGATACTTATCCCCATTTTGTACTTGACAGAAAAAACAGGGTATGCTATACTTAAAATACAAATTAGAGGTGTGGAAAAAAAGTAGTCATTTTTAGAACATATCATTCATTTGTGCTTTAGTAGTTAATCTAAAATCAATGACCGGTACAATTAAGAAATTGGTCTCTGAGAAAGGTTTCGGTTTCATCACCGGAGAAGGCTTAGCGAAGGATTTATTCTTCCATAGCAATTCTCTTTCAGGTGTTGCTTTCGCTGACCTTCGAGAAGGAGATGCTGTCTCATTTGACACGGAAGAGACCCCAAAGGGCCCAGCCGCTGTTAATGTGATGAAGGCATAATTTCACACGGCTTTGCGCCGTAGAAATTCTAAACAAAACCACCCCGAGCTTAGATGCTAGGGGTGGTTTTGGTTTATATATAAGAGAAACCACCAGTAGTGTTTCTCTGCCCACTAATAAAGCACGAGTTGCTTCATCTGTAAGCCCGCAGGTACAAGAGTCGTTCGCTCGCCGCTACTAAACCCCTTACAACTGGTGGTTAGCTAAACCTTTGCGTTCGAAACGCTAGACGACCCGGTGCCAATCAAGTCGTCAGGTAATTTAATGGTAGCATAAAAAATAAATTTACTCTACTATTTCTTAAAAAACCAAAAAATATTTAGAAATTCTTGAAACCCCCACAACAACATTTGATAAGCGACCGCTTATCAAATGTTGTTGTGTAAAAAGACCAAAAAGAACAACTTACCCGACAAAAAATTACAAATCAAAATACTCCCGTACCGTTTTGTCATTCTCTATCCTATCCACAATTAAATACAAAACATCCTTACCGATTTCAAAATCGGCTTTAATCAAAGTTATCAAATCTTCACAATCATATGGAAAAACCCAAACACTTTTTTGCAATTTTATAAAACCAATATCAATAAGGGTATTCCTTATCTTATCTCTTAAATATTTTCTTTCTTCTTTTATATCAAAAATTATTATTCGCCACTTTTTATCCCATCTTTTTGGTTTAGCAACCTTGAGACTTTTTCCTTCTAACCTACCCAAAAACGATTTACCTTTTAGTGTTAATTTCAAAAAACCATCTTTGTATTCCAAAAAACCTTTATTCACTAACTTTCTTCTAGAATAATTAATGGACTCTCTTTGGCTTCTTTTAATTGCCTGTCCTTTAATAAATTTACCGAATATCTGTAAAACATTTGGCGCCACAGCTGCCACTCCAAGCAAACCAGCTACCGCAACTGTCCCCAAAATCGCTTTTTGTATTTTTCCAACCCTAATTTCCTTCCTTAATGATGCTTCTAAGGTCCCCATATCTTAATATTAATTCGTAATTTATCTTATCATACCAAATTTACTATAACAACATTTAGTCAGCGACCGCTTATCAAATGTTGTTATCAAAAAATTATGTAATACCATATCGTTGACCTCAACAAGATGGTTGTGAAAATCTTTTTAAACAAAGACATCCCTATCACTATAAAGTCTTAGTAATCAAATTCGGCGAAGTGGGAACAGTTTCTACTCGAAAGTTAATACGACCAAGAGTTTGACCGGACGGGGTCATTACTTTCACCCGCCAGAGACCGGGCGGAACGGATTGTTTGGCAGAATAAGTACGAAAACCAGCTTCTCTTCCACCAGAAATAGGCAAAACAATTTTACTGGAATCAATCCACTCTTTTTTTGCTTCATCATAATACTGCCACTGATGAATAATTTTTGTACCAAAATTTACTGGTGAAAAGACAGAACTAAAAATATAAACAGTCCCCCACGCCACCTCGTGAAAAACCGGATAGCGATTAAAATAATTCCACCAAGGAGAAGATTCACTTTTGGCTTTATAATCTGATGAGGTTTTTATAATCTGATGATAGACTCCAGCTTCTTTCAAAGATAAAGGGATGGGTGGAATAATGTCACCAAAATATAAAATATTCATTATAATCAAAATAGCGGTAACGCTGGCCCGTAAAACATTATGACTATCTTTGAACTTTTCTTGGGCAATCTTTTTAAGCAAAAACAAAAAAAGAAAAATAATAATTAAACTTAAAACTCCACTGGCTACAAAGAGATCCGCTCCTAAACGGTGAAAAAGAACCGGCAAGAGAAAAACCAAAAAAAGGTATAGGGAGATAAAAAGAATACTGACCTGAAAAGCTAACCGTTCATAATGCTTTTTCCAAAGTTCATTACCCACAAGTAAGATCAAGAGCATTAAAACAAAGAGCCAGCTATCAGAAAAAGATGAACTCCGCATATAAAAAACAAAAAAGGTGGAAAAGAGCCCACCAAAAGCAAATTGAATAATGAGAGTCAAATAAAAATGAAACTTCTGTCTATCGGAATCAGAAACACTTTTTTTGTCCGCGCGATTTTCATATAAAGTCATGGCCATAATTCCCAAGCCTGCAATTAAAAGATGCACCACAATCCAAAAATTTTCAATAAACATATCCACCCGAGTAAGGGTTAGAGAAGTAAAAATAAAACCATAAATCAAACCTATAGGTGAAATATATTTTTCAAACCTTTTATAAAAATCTGAGAATTTATTTAAGAACATAATTATATTATATTACATTCCCCTCTTTTTAAGAAACAGACGGACGAGGCGTAAATGTTCAAAAAAGAAACCAGAGTTTTCACCGCCGAGAATTTTCATCACCGGAGATAAACGCAGTTCGCGATTCTCACCATAAATACTGTTAAACACTCCCCAAATCTTTTTAAATTTAGCTGGAGTGATTTCACTTTCCAAATGGCGAATATCTAATTTTGGATCTTCCGCTAAAAGTTTTTCCACATGGTCTAAAATCGTGCCAATTTTTGCCCCACGCAAACCAGCAATCTCTTTCAAACCCATCCCCGCTTCCAAATATTTTCTTGTTTCCTCCATGGTTGAAACTTTTACTTTTTTAATTCGACCGGAGGCGGTTCGGACAGGAGAGACTTTTTGTAGAAACTTTTTTTGTTTTTCTTGTCTTTCCATATCTGGCAAACTCATCATTTCTGCCAAATGTTTATTAGAAATTTTTCGCAAGCCCTCATCAAAGTCTAAAACTTCCCCCCTCACTTGAGTAGCCAAGTCATTTAATCCAAGTAAGGTTAAACCTTCAAGGGAGCGGACTCGCGATAGCGCCACATAACCCATTCCCCTTTCAAAAGATTTGGACAAGTCCACTTCAATAGCATCCAAGCTCATTCCTTGGCTTTTATGAACGGTAATGGCCCAAGCTAAACGCAAAGGATACTGCCCAATCGTTGCTTTTGGCTTACCTTCTTCTTCAATCATCCAATTAGCCGTTTTAACATGAATATTTCTTCCTCTGGCCGTTTGGACAATCGGTCCCTCATAATCAAAACCAACAATCTTGCCCAAAGTCCCATTAACATACCCTTCTTCAAAATTATTTTTAACAAACATCACTTTAGCCCCCACTTTTAATTTTAAAATTTCTGGGGCCAAACAACTCTTTTTTAAAGCATCCACCAAAGGTTTTCGTCCCTTACTCTCCATCTGATATTCCCTTTGCTGTCCAGATAATTTTCCAAGTTCTCGATTATTTATTTCATCTACATCAATATTGTGAGTATGTAATCTCGTCGGTTCAGACCAAGGTTTAACCTTAGTCTGGACTAAGGTTAAACCTTGGTCTATCTTTCGAGAAAGTAGATGTTTCATCCCTTCTTCAGATAATTTATTGCCCCGAATTTCATTTAATACTTTCAAAAAAGCCGAGTCTGTCTGGCGATGCTGTTCTTCCAAATAACAAATTTTGAAATTAGCTTCTTTCCAAATTTCTGCTTCATAAGCAAACTGAGCTAAAGGTTCTCCACTGCGGGCAATCGGTGGTAATTGAAAAAAGTCACCACACAAAATAATCTGTATTCCCCCAAACGGAGCCGAATTATTTTTCATATACTGACAAATCTCATTTATTAAATCCAAACGAAAATGGTGAAGCATTGAAACCTCATCAATCACCAGCACTTGGGTTCGGTCAAACCGGTCTCGTAAATATTTTCTAGTTTTTAATTCTTCCAAATCACCTTTAGTCAAAGAATCTTTTATTCCCATTCCCGTCCAAGAATGAATCGTCGTTCCGCCCATATGGGTAGCGGCAATACCGGTGGAAGCGGTAATGCCCACATCCACCAAATTATCTTTCAAAAAATTTATATATTTATTTAAAACAAAAGTCTTCCCGCTCCCCGCCGGTCCAGTCAAAAAAACATTGTAACCTAATTTCAAAATGTCTAAGGCTTCAATTTGCGTCATTCTGCTATTCTAGCATAAATATTTTATTATTTTGTTTTTTAGACTATAATGCCTCTATGCCATCAAAATTTATACACCTACATGTGCATAGTCACTATTCCCTGCTTAATGCCCTACCAAAAATTCCTGAATTGGTGAAAGAAGCAAAAAAAAATGAGATGAGCGCTTTAGCTTTGACAGATAATGCTAATCTTTATGGTGCGATTGAATTTTACAAAGCCTGCAAAAAAGAAAATATCAAACCGATTATCGGGGCGGATATGTATGTGGCTACCCGCACTAGAAATGACAAACAAGGTGGAGTAGACAATCGGCGTTCTCGACTAGTTCTTTTGGTCAAAGATTTAACTGGTTATCATAATTTAATTAAATTAGTCACTTTGGCTAACCTAGAAGGATTTTATTATAAACCACGAATTGACAAAGAACTAATTGAAAAATATGCTGAGGGACTTATATGTCTTTCTCCCTCTTTTTCCGGCGCTATAACTCAAGCCCTAAAAAATAGTGACCAAGAAGAAGCTAAAAGATTGGTGTCTTGGTATAAAAAAGTTTATGGTAAAGAAAATTTTTATTTAGAACTTACCCATCATCCAGAAATTGACGGTCACGAAGAGACAATGAAAAAAATTGTCACTTTGGCTAAAGAAACTGCTACTCCCTTAGTAGCCGCCCATGATGTATATTATCTCGCACCCGAAGATAAAAAAGCTCGAGATACTTTGCTTTTAGTAAATACGGGAGGTGACTTTTCTGATCGTAATTCAGACAGTCAGGAAGAAGATTTTTCTTTTCTTTCGCCCGAAAAAGCGGAAGCTCTTTTTGCCGATACGCCTGAAGCCTTAACTAATACTTTAAAAATTGCTGGGCAATGCAATTTAGAACTCAAACTTGGCACTTGGGTTTTTCCCGATTTCCAAGTAGAGAGCGGGCTCACACCAGATGAAGAATTAAAAAGATTAGCCTATGAAGGATTCAAAGTTCGCGAACTAGAACAAACTAAAGAATATTTAGATCGTTTAGAGTATGAACTCAAAGTCATCAAAGATAAAGGTTATGCCCCATACTTTCTAGTAGTGGCGGACCTGCTTCGTTTTGCTCACGAGCACAAAATCCTCACCAATATCCGAGGATCAGTGGCCGGTTCTCTTACCACTTATTTGACAAAAATTACCAATGTTAATCCCATTGAATATAAATTACCCTTTGAAAGATTTTTAAATCCAGAACGACCCTCCGCCCCCGATATTGATATGGACTATGCAGATAATCGCCGAGATGAAGTGATTGCTTATGCCCGAGAAAAATATGGCCATGACAAAGTAGCACAAATTGGTACCTTTGGAACGATGATGGCGCGCGGTTCGGTCAAAGATGTGGCGCGAGCGATGGGCTTTCCTTACACTTTGGGTGATCGCATTTCCAAACTTATTCCCATTGGTGCCCAAGGATTTCCGATGACCATTGATCGAGCTCTGACAGAAGTAGCCGAACTTAAAGAAATGTACGACAAAGAAACCGATGTAAAGACAATTATTGATATGGCGAAAAAAGTGGAAGGTTGTGCTCGCCACATTTCTGTCCACGCCGCCGGTGTCGTGATGGCTCCTAAACCACTTACCGAGTTCACTCCTCTCCAGTTTGATACTAAGGGCGAAGAAAAAATTATTACTCAATATGACATGCATGCGGTGGAAGATGCTGGTCTTTTAAAATTTGACTTTCTAGGGATAAAAAATTTGGCCATCCTTTCCAATGCGGTTACTCTGGCAGAAAAAATTGACGGAGTAAAAGTAGATATTGAAAATATTCCGATGGATGATCCTAAAACTTTTGCTTTACTTGCCAAAGGTGAGACCACCGGTTTATTTCAGCTCAATGGTTCTGGTATGACCAAATATTTAAAAGAATTAAAACCAACCACCATTCATGACATCAATGCCATGGTGGCTCTTTACCGCCCTGGTCCCTTGGAGTCCATCCCTGAATATATTAAAAGAAAACATAATTCGCGCACCATAAGATTTTTGGATTTGCGAATGAAAGATATTTTAGCTCAATCTTTTGGGGTAATCACTTATCAAGATGATGTAATGCTTATTGCCATCAAGCTCGGCGGTTACTCTTGGTTGGAAGCGGACAAGTTACGCAAGGCGATGGGTAAAAAAATTCCAGCAGAAATGGAAGCCCAAAAGAGTAAACTAAAAGAGGGTCTCTTAAAAAATGGTATGATCCAGGAAAAAGCTGATGAGCTATGGTCTCTGATTGAACCGTTTGCCGCTTATGGATTTAATAAAGCGCACGCCGCCTCTTATGGCCGTGTAGCTTATCAAACAGCTTATATGAAGGCTAATTTTCCGGCCACTTATATGGCCTGCGTGCTGACGGCCGACTCCGGCGATGTGGAAAAGATTGCCGAATTTATTGGCGACTGTAAAAGGATGGATATACCTGTCCTACCACCAAATATCAATGAAAGTTTTCAAGCTTTTACTGTTATAAAAACCTCACCCCTAACCCCTCTCCTTAGAAAAGGAGAGGGGGGACAGAAAGACAAAATCCGTTTTGGGCTAACCACCATAAAAAACTTTGGCGAAGGTATTGCTAACACTATTATTGAAGAAAGAAAAAAGAATGGTAAATTTAAATCTCTCTCAAACTTTTTAGACAGAATAAAAGACCCGCCTGCTCCCGAAGGACGGGCAGGTAAAAATCTGAACAAAAAATCACTAGAAGCCTTGATCAAAGCTGGAGCAATGGATGAGTTCGGTGACCGTGGGCAAATGCTTGTCAATGTAGAAAACATGCTCACCTATTCCAAAGAAGCTAGTAAAATGTCCGAGAATCAAGATTCACTTTTTGGTGCTTTCGTAGAGGGAATGGAAAATGTAAATAATTTTAAATTAGTTGATGCTCCACCAGCCACCGTAATGGAAAAATTGAGTTGGGAAAGAGAACTTTTGGGCTTATATCTGTCCGGTCATCCCTTGGATAAGTTTAGAAAAATAATTGAAGAAAAAAATTACAAAATCGCTAAAGTAAAAACGGAAGGAAAAGAAGGTAAAGAATTTACGGTGGCCGGAATAATTGAAGAAATTCGTGCTATCATCACCAAAAAAGGTGATAATATGGCTTTTGTCAAACTCTCCGATTATACTGATACTTTAGAAACAGTGGTCTTCCCCCGCACCATGACTGAGTTTAAAAATCTTTTAGTTAAAGACAAATGTGTTGCGATCAAAGGCAAAGTTTCTCTTCGTAATGGCGAAACCACTTTAATCGTAGACAAAATGCGTGAACTAATATAAAACCCATATTTCAGACAAGGACAGTCCTTGTCCGAGTTAGCCATATTTTGGCACTTCTTTCTACTCATTAAAATTTAACCACTCGCTTACCATATTCTTAAAATCCAAAACTGTTTCAAAATATTCCGGAAAAGCCTCCTTATTTAAAATATTTCTTTCCAATCTTTTTCCTCCGCCATAATCAGAATAACTTGAATACTTATAATTATCTAAAAAGGTTTTGGCTTTCTTTTTATCCTCAATTCGTTTTTCTTTCCAACCACTATCAACAATGCCGATAGGGTTTAGATGAATATATGTAAATTGATATTTCAGATATTGATCATAATCTAAATGTTTGGCCTTAAATGGTCCTTCAAAAAGAGAACCCGTACGATGATATTTTTTATTAAAATACATAGAATATGAAGTTAATAACTTTTTCATAAATGTACTTATACCGCTTTCTGTCTTTTCCCTAATCAAAAGATGAAAATGGTTTGGCATTAGACACCAGGCACCAATATCTACTAAAGTATCTGTTCTGTCTTCATTAAATATTTCAGACAAGGACAGTCCTTGTCTGAATAGGTCCCCAAGATCTACTCTGTCAGTACTATTACACAAATAAAGTAAAAGAGTGAAACGATTGTAATCATATTCATCCAAGAAAATAATTCTTTTCTCCGTACCTCGATTATAAACATGATAGAACTCTTCAAAAGAAAAGGTTAAATCTCTGTACATATCTGTATTGTATCAAATAACCATACTCAGGACAAGGACAGTCCTTGTCCGAGTTAGCCATATTTTGGCGGTGATTAATTATGGAGGTTGTGGACAAAACATTTTTGAGTTGTCTTTTTTTAATAGCTATTGTAATATAGGTAGTATAGAGATTGTGATAGCTACCAACTATCAATTTGCAAGAATCCTCACTGAGGCTAATCTATAACAAATAAAAAAAGAACCAAGTTGGGTGGAACCGCGAACTAGACTCGCCCCGACAAAAAATGAAAATTCATTTTTTGTCGGGGCGATTTTAATAATTTTATTAATTTAAAAACAATTATGGAACCAGAAAATTTACATAAAATGCGACATTCACTTTCACATTTATTGGCGGCGGCGGTTTTGGAATTTTATCCGGACGCAAAGTTAGCCATTGGCCCGGCGATTGATACTGGCTTTTATTATGACTTTGAATTTAGTTCTCCTGTAAGTGATAAAGACTTAGGAAAAATTGAGCAAAAAATGCGTGAACTATTAAAAAAAGGATTAACTTTTGAGAAAAAAAATATTTCGGAAAAAGAAGCCAAAAAACTTTTTGCCAACAATCCCTATAAATTAGAATTAATTGCCGATATTGAAAAGGAAGGTGGTCAACCAACTATTTATACTTCAGGTGATTTTACTGATCTCTGTGCCGGACCTCATATTTCAAATACCAAAGAAATTCCAGCGGGTAGTTTTAAATTAGAGAGAATCGCTGGAGCTTATTGGCGGGGAAATGAAAAAAATAAAATGCTGACTCGTATTTACGGCTTGGCTTTTGAGTCTAAAGAAAAATTGGAAGAATATGAAAAAATGATGGTTGAAGCAGAAAAACGCGATCATAGAAAGTTAGCCAAAGATTTAAACTTATTCATGATTTCCGAACAAGTGGGAAAAGGATTACCTCTATGGTTACCAAATGGGGCTTTCATCCGCCATCAATTAGAACAATATATGTATGACAAGGAAACCGCCCATGATTATAAATATGTTGTCACTCCAGTCTTAACACATAAAGGTTTGTATGAAAAATCCGGCCACTTGGAGCATTACCACAATGATATGTATAGCCCAATAAATATTGAAGGGGAAGATTATTATCTCAAGCCAATGAACTGTCCACATCATCATATGATTTACAATCATACTTCTCTTAGTTATCGTGACTTGCCTTTGCGTTTGGCCGAAGCCGGTTTGGTTCATCGTTTTGAGCGTTCTGGTGTTCTCACTGGTCTGATTCGCGCGCGTTGTTTTACACAAAATGATTCACATATTTACTGTGCAAAAAAAGATTTAAAAAATGAATTGCTGGGAGTAATGTCTCTCTTTAAAGAAGTCTATGAAGAATTCAAGATTACTGACTATTGGTACCGACTATCTTTACCCGATTTTTCCAATGCTGAAAAATATGGTGATATCGGAAACAAAAAAATGTGGGATGAGGCTGGCCAAGTGGCCGAAGAAGTTCTAAAAGAATTAGGTGTAAAATATGTTGTCGGATCAGGTGAAGCAAGTTTTTATGGACCAAAGATTGATGTCCAGATTAAAAATGCCATTGGTAAAGAAGATACCATTGCCACTGCCCAAATAGATTTTTATTCCGCTGGACGATTTGATTTGGAATTTACCAATGAAAAAGGCGAAAAAGAAAAACCAGTAATTATTCACCGAGCAATTATGGGTTCCTTTGACCGCTTCTTTGCTTTTTTGACTGAACAGACAGCGGGCAACTTCCCTCTCTGGCTTTCCCCCGTCCAAATAAAAATAATTCCCGTCCGAGAAAATCATAATGACTATGCTAAAAAAGTGGCTGAAGAATTAAAAGTAGTTGGTGTGCGAGTGGACTTTGACGACAGTGATGAAGGCATGGGTAAAAAAATTCGCGCGGGAAAAAATTCTAAAGTTCCTTATATGCTCGTTATTGGTGACAAAGAAATTGAATCTGGCGAACTAGCATTAGAAATCCGTGATGGCACACAACAAAAAATCACTTTGGAAAAGTTAAAAACTAAGCTTCAGTCTGAGATTTCCGAGCGACAATAATATAAGCAATCCATGCACTAAAGAAAGTCAAAATTCCAAGAAAGAAAACTAACTTATAATTATCTTCAATACCAGTGTAAGGCACTTGGCTTAAATAAACGGCTCCCGCCATTGGGGTTTGATAGGTCGGATAAGTGGGCTGATAGGTCTGACTATAACCTAAAACCGAATTCACATTAGTGTAAAAAGTTCGGGTTGTTCTATTACCATCACCATCACGGACCACCACCGTGGCAGACTTGCTTCCCGGCGTATTATAAACCATATAAGGCGAACGACTAGAACTATTCAAACCCTCTGATCCACTCCAATCATAACGGTAATCACCGTCACCACCAGAGACATTACAAAACCAGCGCATCTCTTGATCAACCTGAGGGTTAGCGGGGTTGGTGTAACAATAAACAGACAGATTGTTATAATCATGGTCGTAGTTATAGTTGTAGTCATAATTATAATTATCCTCTACCTTGGCGGTGCAAGAAGCACTGGCAACTTGATTTTGAGAAGTGACGGTAACCGTGGCTCTTTTGGTTCCGGTGTGATCATAACTCCAAGAAACATTTCGGCTATTGCCATCCAGACTTTCCATTCCACTCCAATCATAAGTATAAGAACCATTACCTCCAGAGGCATAAGCCCGCCATGTAACATCTTCATCAATATCAACTATTTTAGGGTTAGCATTACAATAGACAAAAAGATTTTCAGTCATGACCGGTGGAGGAACATAAACCGAAGCCACCGAATCATCATCATTATCCTCACCATTCCAACGAATAAATAAGTTTTCCCAACTTCCACCAATGTGAATAGCACTTGCCGTCGAAGGCAAAGATACAAAAACAAAAACTGATAGGACTAAGCCTATTAAAATCATTTTTTTCATACTTAGTAGTATATAACTAAAGAATAATAATGTCAAGCAAAGTTACATTTCAGCCTCCACCACATATCGTTCACTTTTGGCTCCAAAAGTATTACAGGTGGAAAGGGTTAACATATTCTTTTTACTATCAAAATCCACCAGCGCTTTATTTTCGTCCACCAAAGTAACAGAAATCACTTTATAAGTATAAGTTTTGTTTAGACTAAATACTTTTATCAAATCCCCTACTTTTAAATCCTTAAGACCATTAAAAGTTTTATAGGCTTGATTATAGACTACTTTAATACCAGTACTATGACCAAAAAGAAACATATTACCCTGACCAAGCAAACCAGAACCCGGATAACGCACTGCTCCTTTTTTTAAATAATCATCAAGAGTATTTACATTTGTGGTATTGGGATTAGAGACTGGCGCATCCACGCCAATTTTTTCAATTACAATTCTCACTGGCTCTTCCGCCACAACTTTTTTCTGTGTCTTATCAAAAAAAGTTCTGAAAGAATCCCCTCCATTTCTTTTTAGAGACTCGGGCACAAGTCCAGCCGAATAAAGCAAAATAAAAAGAATCACAAAAGTGACCGCAAAATAAGAAATAAATTTAACTTGACTTTTTTTAAGCATTGTCGTATAATACCTTACACTTATAGTATAACAAAAAAATGGATAAAAAAGAAGAAAAAGGAATATTCAGCAAGATTTATAACTGGTTTAAAAATCTCACAACCAGAGGATTGCTTTTGGGTATTCTTTTAACCTTTATTATAATAATAATTCTATTATCAGCTTCTTATATACCATCAATTTTGGGACGAGTTTCCTCTTCCCTTACCGCCGCCCTGTATTCTATTTTTGTTCCGGCAGAAAATACTCAAGATAATACTGTCATAAATGAAAATTATAATTCCAATCAAAATATTTCCACTACCACTTCAAATACATCTAAAGTAACAAATACTCCCCCAAAAATTTCTCCAGTAATTAATTTGGGTCCAGCGGATTTAGCCGTGACCTTATTACAAGTCGGTCTTCTAAACGGCGGACCAAATCTAGTCACTAATCAAAATCAATTTTATGCTCAAGATATGGCGGGAATAAAATTTCAAGTAAAAAACATTGGTGGAGTAAGTACCGGACAATGGTTTTTTACCGCCTCTCTTCCTTCACTTTCCACTCCCATTTACAATTCCCCCCTGCAGATTTCTCTCTTACCGGGTGAAAGTATTATTTTTACTTTAGGCTTTAGTAATTTAACGAATCAAAACAATAGCCTCATCACCATCAATGTGGATCCGCAAAATTCTGTTAGAGAAAATATAGAATACAATAATATTGTGACAACGACCATTACCAATCTTGGTTATAACAATAACTATTATAATTATAATGGTTACAATAATTATTATGGCTATAATAATTTGCGTGTGACTTGTTATGGCGAGCCAAGTGACCCCAGCACGGGTGACCGCGTCCGCTGGTATGTGGATGTTTTTGGGGGTGATGGTGATTATAATTATGACTGGACTGGTACCAATAATTTAAATAGTTCTTCCAAAAATCCAAGTAAAACTTATTCTACTCGGGGAACTAAAAAAGCCACAGTGACGGTGACTGATGGGGATGATAACGAAGCCACTGATACTTGTTCAGTGTATGTGGATTAAAATACTTTCTTTTATTATTCAGAAACAGTGCCGTTCACTTCTATGGATCCACTGATGGCATTACTGATTTGATCTAAAACGGAACGGCTACTTTCATTTACTTCCTGAATAGTCTCAATTTTGGCCTTGCCAAAAATAGCATTAAAGGCAAAGCCACTGATGAAATAAAGAACTGTACCGGCAATCGCCAAATATAAAATCGCTTCAATGAGAGTAAAACCAGATTTTTGAAACTTCATACTTATATTATAGTATATTTAAAACAATTTTTACAGGGTGCCAAGCATACTGGTGGCTTTTTCTCGCCCCTCAACAATAATTAACTCCAAAGCCACCACGGCTTTTTTAATAACCTTTTTTAATTCGTCTGTTTCTGTTTTTTTAAAATCACCCAAAATGGTGTCAATCACTTTTTCTTCCCCTTGTGGTTTTTTTATTTTTCCACTGGCTGTTTCTGCCGAGATACCTAAACGCAAGCGAATAAAAGCTTCTGTTTTTACCGCTTTCATAATGGACTCCACTCCCTTGTGTCCTCCCGAACTTTTATTAAAAGAGATTTTTATTTTTCCTAATGGCAAATCCAAATCGTCATGGATGACCACTAGAGTTTCTGCTTTTTTCTTACTAGTAATAAGTGACTTCACTGCTTCCCCACTTTTGTTCATAAAAGTTTCCGGCTTCAAAAGCAAAGCTTTATTTTTTTCTATCTTTCCTTCAATCATCAAAGCCTTTAATTTTTTATTTTCCTCCCAAGCTGACCAATTATTTTTTTTAACAAAAGCATCCAAAACTCTCCGGCCAACATTGTGCCGTGTCTCCACATACTCCTCACCAGGATTGCCTAAACCAATAATTAGGTAATTTTTTATCATATTTACATTTTAAATTTTAATTTTCCTTGTGTCAAACAACTTTCTGTAATATAATGAGCGGAAATGGAAAATGAAGCATCAACCACTGTCGGAACTTTCAAAAAATTCCGTCAAAGTTTTTTAGGTGAAATATTACAAATTGTAGTTATTTCCCTTATTATTGTCATCCCTTTTCGCCTTTATATTGCCCAGCCTTTTCTTGTTTCCGGCACATCTATGGATAACACTTTTGCTGATGGACAATATTTGATTGTAGATGAACTGACTTATCAATTCAGAAATCCAGAACGGGGTGAGGTGATAATTTTCCATTATCCTCTAGATAAGAAAAAGTTCTTTATTAAAAGAATTGTCGGCTTGCCCGGAGAAACAATCCAAATCCGAAGTGAAAAGGTAACTATTTGTCAAAAGACTGACTGTCAAAATGATCCGACCAATATCACTCTGACGGAACCTTATGTTAAAACTGACGGACTAAAATTGCCTCGGCCAGACAGTTTGATTACTTTAAAAGATAATGAATATTTTGTTTTGGGTGACAATCGAGCCGTCAGTTCCGATTCCCGAGTTTGGGGTCCAGTTAAAAAAGAATTCATCACTGGTCGTCCTTTCTTGAGACTTTTTCCTTTGACCAAAATCAGCTTATTGCCAAAATAAATTATGCCCAAAAAAAATATTCCCCGAAAGTCTAAATTTCTAGATCTAAAAAACATTGATAAAACCACGGAGGCCGCGGTATATTATGGTTTTATGCCAATTGAAATTCCAACAATAAACAAAGAGGATAAAGAACGAGCTAAAACACTGAAAGATAGCGAACCAATAACGCAAATCGGTACCAATGAAAAAATTGAAAATTTAGCGGAAGAAAAGTCCGCCTTACTCCAACATTATTTTAATAGCAACTTAGCCACGATGTCCCAACCAGTGATGCTAACTTATAATGGCTTTATCACTGAGGGAGCAGAAAAGAAATTAGACAAACACCGAAAGATTAGTCTGGAAATTATTGGCTCAGCCAAAAGCATTGCCGAAGCGATTATCATAAAAACAGTCTTGGCTATTTTGGAAGATAACAATTTTCAAAATTTATATGTGGAAATAAACAGCTTGGGAGATAAAGAGTCCACCAACCGGTTTTTGAGAGAATTAACCGCTCATTTCAGAAAAAATATAAATGCGATGTCCGCTCATTGTCGGCAAGAATTTAAAAAAGATCCTTTTTTGGTTTTAAACTGCCAAAATGAAAAATGCTCTTTTCTAAAAGAAGATGTACCTAAGGCCATTGGCTGTTTATCTGATGAGAGCCGAGAACATTTTAAAGAAGTCCTGGAACATTTGGAAAGTTTAGATATTACTTACAAAATAAATAATTGTTTAATTTCTGATCGACGTTATGCTTCCGGAACAGTTTTTGAAATTAAACAAAAATCAGATAATCCCAAAATCCCAGATGAATCTTTAGCGATTGGTTTTAGAAGTGATTTGGCTTCTAAAAAACTTGGTTTTAAAAAAGAGATACCAATGGTTGGTATTAAAATAAGTTTTAAAAGTGATTCAGAAAAAAGACAATTACCAAAAATCAAGCGGACTTCCGTTTTTTTCATTCAATTAGGTGACGAAGCTAAACATAAAAGTCTAAAAGTAATTGACATTCTCCGAAAAGAAAATATCTATATTAATCATTCTCTCGGCAGAGATAAATTAGCCGGACAAATGGCCACCGCTGATCGGCTAAAAGTTCCCTATATTTTGATTATGGGTAAAAAGGAAGCAATGGATAACACAATCATGGTGCGAGACACAGCCACCAGATCCCAAGAAACAGTTCTCATCTCTGATTTAGCCACCCATCTAAAAAAACTTGTAAAATAAGCCAACTTATGCTAAATTGTTAACCATGATAAATGTAGAAGTCACAAAAAATGCCAATGAAAATAATGTAAATTTGATCAGACGCTTTACCAAAAAAGTACAGGGTTCAGGTATTTTGCCAAAAGTTCGTTCTAAAAGATACAGTCAGCGAGATTTATCTTTTTATAAAGTCAAAAAAAACACCCTAAAGAATCTGAATAAAAAAGCAGAAATTATGGAGCTCATTAAAATGGGCAAGATGGCAGACCGAACAGAAGGTCAAGCTAAGGGAAGAAAGAATTAGAATGTCAAAAACTCTATTTGACCAAATAAAAAAAACTATTCTCGGTAATAAATATGAGCTGTCTTTAGTTTTTACCACGGCAACAAAAATAAAAGAGTTAAATAAAATCTACCGACAAATAAACAAACCAACAGATATTTTAAGCTTTCCCCTCTCTAAAAATTCTGGTGAAATTTTTATCTGCCGAAGTAAAGCCAAAAAAGAGATGGCAAAATTTAATCGCCCCTACGAAAACTTTCTTTCATTTCTTTTTATCCACGGCCTAGTCCACCTCAAGGGTTATGATCATAGTCCCCAAATGGAAAAGGTGGAAGAAAAATTTAGAAAGAAATTTGGCGTCTAGCTTCCAAATTATATTTGTTATATAATACAGGAAGTTATGGCAAAAAATATCGCAGTTGGAATAGATATTGGTACTTACCAGATTAAAATTGTGGTGGCAGAAAGTATCAAAGAAGAAGGTAAGACTTCTTATAAAATAATCGGCACTGGTTTTGCTGAATCCAAAGGTCTTCATCATGGTTATATTATAAATTCCGGTGATACCAGCCAAAGTCTAAAATTAGCCATTGCTGAAGCGGAAAAAAACTCCAATATAAAAATCAAACGCGCCTTTTTATCCATTGGTGGTATTGGTGTTGGTAGTTTAGTTTCCCACGGCTCTATAATGATTGCTCAAGCTGGTTCAGAAATAACCGAGATTGATGTCAAAAATGTTTTGTCCGTAGCGGAAAATGAAATTCCTTCCAATAACTCCATCAATAAAAAAATTATCCATACTATCCCCATTTCTTACAAAATAGACGGCCGAATAGTTTTAGGTCAGCCCATTGGAATGAAGGGTGGAAAGTTTGAAGTGAAAGCCCTTTTTATCACCTGCTTAGAACATCATCTAGAGGATCTGATTGCAGTCGTGGAAGATTTAGGTGTTGAGGTGATTAATATCATGGCTTCACCTTTGGCTGGTAGTATTGTAATTTTAAATAAAACTCAAAAGATTGCTGGCTGCGTTTTAGCTAACATTGGCTCGGAAACCGTCTCCGTTGTTGTCTTTGAAAATAATCAGCCAATCTCACTAGAAGTCTTCCCTATTGGCGGAACGGATATTACCAATGACATTGCCTTGGGTTTAAAAATTCCTCTGGAAGAAGCAGAAAATTTAAAAATAAATACCAACAAAGAAATTGACTACCCAAGAAAAAAATTAGATGAAATAATTTTAGCTCGACTGTCAGATATTTTTGATTTGATTGAATCATATTTGAAAAAACTTGGTCGCAGTGGTCTTCTGCCTGCTGGTATTATTTTAACCGGGGGGTCTTCCGGTGTCTCTACCACGGAAGATTTGGCTCGAGCTATTTTAAAATTACCGTCTAAACTCGGCTCTTTGGATTTTATTACCAATTCTCAAAACTGTCAGATAAAAGATTCTTCATGGTCTGTGGCTTATGGTCTTTGCGTTTGGGGACTATCCAGTGGTGAGGAGTTCTCTTTTGGTGGGCCAGCTGACAGCTCCATCCGTGGTCCTAAAGGACTAATTAAAAAGCTTTTGATTTGGTTTAAACAGTTCTTGCCATAGAAAACAATTTTTGCTACTATTCAGTGAGAAGAGTTAATAATTTATTAGTTTTAATCTGCTGAAAAAATCAGCTATATTTCATTATGCCACAAATTAAACCAGAAGTAGAAGCCTTTGCTCGAATCAAAGTCATTGGCGTGGGCGGTTCCGGTAAAAATGCCACCAATCATATGATCAACTCCAAAGTCAAAGGGGTAGAGTTTATTGCCATTAATACTGATGCCCAAGATTTACATAATTCCTTGGCATCTAAAAAAATTCACATCGGTAAAAACTTGACTAAAGGACTTGGTACTGGTATGAATCCAGAATTAGGTAAAAGAGCCGCAGAAGAAACCAAAGAAGAAATTCAAGAAGCCCTCAAAGGAGCTGATATGGTTTTTATTGCTTATGGTGCCGGTGGTGGAACTGGTTCTGGTGGTGGTCCTATGATTTCCAAAGTAGCCAAAGAAATGGGTGTACTCACTGTTGGTGTGGTCACCAAACCTTTTTTCTTTGAAGGTATCCAACGAATGAAAATCGCCGAACAAAGTTTAGATGAACTTCGTAAAGGGGTGGATGCTTTGATTATTATTCCTAATGACCGTCTACTCTCTACCATTTCTCGTGAGACAACAGCCAAGCAAGCTTTTGCTATGTGTGATGATATTTTAAAACAAGCCGTAGAAGGTATTTCTGATTTGATTACTATGCCCGGAATTATCAACACGGACTTTGCGGATATTAGGGCAGTCATGGCTGATGCTGGTTCCGCTTTAATGGGTATTGGTGTAGCTGCCGGTGAAAACCGAGCCATTGAAGCCGCCAAATCTGCTGTCAGCTCTCCACTCCTAGAACTTTCTATTGCCGGTGCCAAAGGTGTTCTCTTCTCTATCGCCGGTGGGGATGACCTAACAATGTTTGAAATTCAAGATGCCGCCAAACTTATTACCGAATCCATTGACCCCAACGCCAAAGTTATCTTTGGTACTGTTCACGATGATCGCTTAAAGAAAAACGAATTAAAAATTACAGTTATCGCTTCCGGTTTTTCTGACACACCAAACAAAAAATCTCTTTTTCAAAACATAACTACTAACAAAGAGGAAGAAAAAAAAGGTAAACTTTTTGGTGGTTTTGGTAGCAACAATCCAGAAAAAGAAACAAAAGTAGAAACACAAAGTCCTGTCGTAATTGATGATAAAAAATCAAAGAGTGATTTTGATGACGACAGTGACTGGGGTGCGGTTCCTGCCTTTTTGCGAAGACAGAAGAAATAAGGTAGAATCATCTAATGACTGAAATATTTGATTTAGCAATTATTGGCGGTGGACCGGCGGGAGTGGCGGCTGGTGTGTATTCCGCGCGAAAAAAAATAAATACCATTTTAATTACGGAGAACTTTCGTGGACAAAGTGCTGTGTCTGGTGAAATTCAAAACTGGATTGGTGATATTTCCATTTCTGGTGAAGAATTACATAAACGGCTTGAAAAACACTTAAAATATTACTCCAAAGATATTAATATCAAAGAAGGAGAGATCGTTTCTTTAATCACCAAGAATAATGATACATTTTTAATCACCACTAATAAAAATACTTACCAAACTAAAACAGTTTTAATTGCTACTGGTAATATAAGAAAAAAAATACAAGTAAAAGGGGCGAGCGATTTTGAAGGTAAAGGTATTACTTATTGCACCACTTGTGATGGGCCAATGTTTAGCGGGATGGATGTGGCGGTTATTGGTGGTGGCAATAGTGCTTTTGAAGCCGCCTCTCAACTTTTAGCTTATACTAGAAGTGTCACGATTATCCAACGCAGTGAATTTAGAGCCGAGCCAATTATGATGGAAAAGATTTTTGCTAATCCAAAAGCTAAAGGCATCACTAATGTTGATTTATTAGAAATAAAAGGTGATAAATTCGTTAACGCCATTGTTTACAAAGATAAGAAAACTGGCGAAACAGTGGAATTACCGGTTCAAGGTATTTTTGTGGAAATTGGTTCTAATCCATCCGTAGAATTTGTCAAAAATGGCATTGTAAAATTAGACGAAAAAGAACAAATTATTATTGACTCCAAAACCCAAAAAACTAGCACGGAAGGTATTTGGTCAGCCGGTGATTGCACGGACGGTTTTTACCGCCAAAACAATATCGCCGTTGGTGATGCCATCAAAGCGGTGGAAAACATTTATCGCTTCCTTAAAAGCTAATTTGTGGGCGACACAGGGCTCGAACCTGTTACCTTGGTCACGTCAAGACCACGCTCTACCTGTTGAGCTAGTCGCCCTTTTTCTAACTTTTATAATCTATCATAAAAAAAGATTGATTTCAAATTAAAAAAGCGGAGGAGGTGGGATTTGAACCCACGAGGAGCTTTCACCCCTGCCAGTTTTCGAAACCGGTGCCTTCAACCACTCAGCCACTCCTCCAATAAAGAAACACTAACATTTTTTTGCTTTTTTTACAAAAAATGTTATATTTATTCTTGTCTTTCCGGCCCTATCGTCTATCGGTTAGGACATTGCCTTTTCAAGGCAAGAAGCGCGGTTCGACTCCGCGTAGGGTCACAAATTTTATATTACACCACACGCTTCCCTTTTCCAAGGCCAGACCTTGGTATTGGCATTCGGAGGATGAAATGCTAATCTAATCTTTATGATCATATTAGGAATTGAAACAAGTTGCGACGAAACGGGAGTATGTTTGATTGAAGCCAAAAATAATAAATTAGAAGTTTTGGGCAATCAACTGTACTCACAAGTAGCCAAACATCAAGAATTTGGCGGAGTAATGCCGATGCTTGCCAAAAGAGAACATGCCAAAAATTTAGTGCCACTTTTGAGGAAGTGTTTGGAGGAAGCAGAACACAACCTCACCCCAACCCTCCCCTTAACTAATGGGAGGGGGAAGAAAAATTTCCTTCCCTCATTGGATAAGGAGGGGTTGAGGGAGGTAGAAAACATCCTAATAAGAGAACCCGAACTTCTTACAGAACTCAAAAAACTATTAGAAACAGTTGAAAAACCGGCTATTGATGCCATTGCCGTAACTAGTGGTCCCGGACTGGAACCAGCTCTGTGGGTTGGAATAACCTTTGCCCAAGCTTTGAGCACCGCCTGGGATATTCCTCTTATTCCAACTAATCACATGGAGGGGCATATTCTTGTTGCTTCATTGGAAAAATTAAAAAATGAAGAGTCACCTTCCAAGGCTAAGGAAACACCTCATTTTTTAATCCAAAAAATAAAATATCCAGCTCTGGCTCTTCTTATATCTGGTGGACACACCCAATTGGTTTTAATTAAAAATAATTTAGATTATAAAATTATCGGTAATACTTGTGATGATGCCCTTGGTGAAGCTTATGATAAAGTGGCTCGTTTACTTGGTCTTCCCTACCCCGGTGGAAAAATTATTTCCGAATTAGCCAAAAAAGAAAAGTTGGAATTTCCAAACAAAAAACCACCTTATCCCCTACCTCGACCAATGCTTCACTCTAAAGATTTGAATTTTTCTTTCTCGGGCTTAAAAACTGCCGTCTTATATACCCTTAAAAAAATCTCCAGCATTGATGACAAAGTCAAACAAGAAATTGCTCTGGAGTTTGAAAATTCCGTTTTAGATGTTCTTACAAAAAAAACCGAGCAAGCCATTGAAGAATTTAATCCGCAAACCTTAATCATTGGTGGTGGAGTCAGCGCCAATCCGCAAATTCGAGCGAACTTGGAAAAAATCTGTCAGAAATATCAGATAAAATTTTTAGTGCCCGAAGTAAGCGCCTCCACGGATAATGCTTTGATGATTGCTTTAGCTGGTTATGTGAATATTTTGGCTGGAAAAAAGTCAGTTATTGACTTTAGAGCAAATGGTAATTTGAGTTTATAGGCAAAATTCAAGGAAACATTCTCTCCTAGTTTTTCTCTTCTTTTTCTGTTAAAATAAATGGATGAATGAAAAGTTTCTAAAATCCTATAATCCACAAGAAACCGAACCGCGAATTTACAAAAAGTGGGAAGAAAGTGGTTTTTTTAATCCAGATAATTTACCAGCCAGACATAAAGAACCATTTACCATTATGATGCCTCCGCCCAATGTAACTGGTGTTTTACATATGGGTCATGCCATGATGCTTACTATTGAAGATATGATGATTCGTTATGAGCGAATGCGGGGCAAAAAAACTTTGTGGTTACCCGGAACTGATCATGCGGCCATTGCCACTCAATCAAAAGTAGAAAAAGAAATAGCCAAAAAAGAAAGTAAAAATAGATTTGATTTGGGACGCGAAGAATTATTAAAAAGAGTAGGCGAGTTTGCTCAAGATAGCCATGACACAATAATTTCTCAAATAAAAACTCTCGGGGCCTCTTGTGATTGGTCACGAGAAGCTTTTACTTTGGACGAAAAAAGAAACCTCGCTGTCCGCACTGTCTTTAAAAAAATGCATGATGACGGGCTCATTTATCGCGGGCATCGCATTGTGAACTGGGACCCTAAAGGACAAACTACCATTTCTGATGATGAAATTGTTTATGAAGAAAGAGAGGCTAAAATGTATACCTTTAAATATTTTAAAGACTTCCCCATTTCTATTTCCACCACCAGACCAGAAACAAAAGTTGGTGATACAGCGGTGGCGGTTCACCCAGAAGATGAAAGATATAAAAAATTCATTGGTCAAGAATATGATGCTGTTTTTTGCGGTGTTCCCCTTCATATTAAAATTATCGCAGATAAAGAAGTAGACAAAGATTTTGGTACTGGGGCGCTCGGTGTTACACCAATGCACAGCCAAGCAGATTGGGAAATAGCCGAAAGACATAATTTGCCTAAAGTTCAGGTTATAAATGAATACGCCAAAATGATGATCGGTGATGAAAAGATTTTAAATAAAAAGACTACCGAAGCCAGAGAAATAATTGTGGAGTGGCTAAAAAAAGAAGAACTTTTAGAAAAAGAAGAAATCATAAAACAAAACATTTCTACCGCAGAACGGACGGGTGGAATTATTGAACCCTTACCAAAACTACAATGGTTTGTCGCCGTCAACAAACCATTTGTGATTCCCCATTCAGAAATAAACGGAATAAAGTCCGGCCAAGAAACTACCCTGAAAGAAATAATGAAAAAAACTGTAGAAAATGAGCAAATAAAAATTACTCCAGATTACTTTAGTAAGACTTATTTTCACTGGATTGATAATCTAAATGATTGGTGTATTTCCAGACAAATTTGGTATGGTCATAGAATTCCGGTTTGGTACAAAGATTCTGAAATTTATTGTGGAACTGAAGCCCCCAAAGGTAGTGATTGGAAACAAGATGAAGACACTTTGGATACATGGTTTTCCGCAGCTCTCTGGACTTTTTCTACGCTCGGCTGGCCAGAAAAAACCAAAGATTTGGAACTTTATCACCCCACGAATATTCTAGAAACCGGTTATGAGATAATCTTCTTTTGGGTGGCTCGGATGATTATGATGACAGGTTATAATTTAGGTACTATTCCATTTAAAAATGTTTACTTCCATGGGACGGTTCGTGATGCCAAAGGACGAAAAATGTCCAAATCTTTGGGTAATGGTTTAGACCCAATAGAGGTAGCTCAAAAATTCGGAATGGACGCTGGACGATTGGCTTTAATCATTGGCACGGCTCCAGGTACTGATAGTAAAATTGATGAAAATAAAATTCGCGGTTATAAAAACTTTGCTAATAAAGTTTGGAATATCACTCGTTTTGTTTTAACTAGTATTGAAAATTTTGATCTTGATAAAAAACCAACAATTTTAGAGAAGGATCAAAAAACTTTGGATAACCTTAAAGAAACAATCAGAGAAATAACCACCGATATGGATAATTACCGTTTTTATTTGGCCAGTGAAAAAATTTATCACTATATTTGGCACACTTTTGCTGATATAATAATTGAAGAAAGCAAACCCGCCCTTAATGGTACTGATGAAATAGCAAAAAATTCTATTCAATATACTCTTTATGAAATTCTAACTGTTTGTCTTAAATTACTTCATCCTTTTATGCCTTTTGTGACAGAAGAAATTTGGACTTTACTTCCGCAAAAAAATAAAACTCTACTGTTAATTGAAACTTGGCCAAAATAAAATATGAGTGAGACAAATATATTAATTTTTTCCCTTCTTGGTGGTATCATCCCCGCTTTTTTTTGGTTGTGGTTTTGGTTAAAAGAAGATCGACTCAAACCAGAACCAAAACTATCACTTCTCTCGGCTTTTATTAGTGGAATAATGGCTCTATTTTTAGCTCTCTTTTTTGAATTAATAATTTATTATTTATTAGCTGATGCTAATATTTTTCACTTAAAGGGTTTCCCAGAAGTTTTACAAAATGTATTTCAAAATTTATCTGTGAAATATAATTTGTCAGCTTGGCAAAATAGTTTTTGGCAAGAAGTCCAAGATTTTTTTTCTAATTCACCTGTATCTTTTATTCAAGATCTAAACCTAAAAAAAGGCTTTTTGGTTATCATTGTTGCTCCCTTTATTGAAGAATTATTTAAATTACTATTAGTCTATAATATTTGCTTGCGTCGAAAAGTTAATGATGAACCTGTTGACCCAGCTATTTACTTATTAACGGCCGCCTTAGGTTTTGCTGCCATTGAAACTACAATGTTTCTAGTTGAACCATTAAATAAAGGTTATTTACTAGATAGTTTTGTGGCTGGAAATTTTCGTTCTATCGGCCCTATGCTTATTCATCTTGTTTCTTCAACTCTTTTGGGTATTTTTATTGGTCTAGCTTTTTATAAAAGTAAAATCAAAAAGTTCTTTTATTTGACCTTTGGTTTTATTTTGGCTGTATTTTTACACGCCATATTTAACTTTTTTATTATTCTTAATGACACCACTCATCAAACCGTTTTCTTTTGGGTGGCCTGTTTTGGTACTTGGTTTATGATAATTGTCTTACTTTTGGCCTTTAGCAAGGTAAAAAAAGTTACTAACTTGTCTGATAAATAAAAGCTTGACTGGAAATATAAACCACCTGTGATATAATATAAGAAAATTTATCAGTCTCATCACCCAAAAAACAAAATGAAAAACAAAAAAGGATTTTTTGAAAAAATAAAAAAAATTATTCATATTGGAGCCAAAGATTCATCTGATGAAACAATAGATGATGAAATGTTAGGTTTGGACTCTAAAGAAGAGAGTTTAATGACTGATGAAGAAGAAGGTCAGTTAGCGGTGGATATGTATCAAACACCGACCGATATAGTTATTAAGACCATGGTGGCTGGTGTCAAACCAGAAGATTTAGACATTGCCATTACCAGAGATATGGTAACCATTCACGGCAAACGTCTGGAAACTTATGAGACAGAAGAAAATGATTTCTTCCATAAAGAGCTTTATTGGGGTTCTTTTTCCCGGACAATTGTCCTACCGGCCGAAATAGAAATTGAAGAAGCCGAAGCCTCTGAACGACACGGCTTACTCACTTTAATTCTACCTAAGATAGATAAAAATAGACAATCCAAGCTTAAGGTTAGGGCCAATTAAAAAATATATGACACCCGAAGAAAGAGAATTACTTACCCAATCTATAAAATTGGCCGAAGAAAATAATAAAATGCTTCGGGGTATGCGCCGAAGTGCTAGAATAGCCTCTGTTTTGCGTATTTTATATTGGGTAATTATAATTGGCTCGGCCTTAGGTGCTTATTATGCCATTCAACCTTTTATTGAAAGTTTAACCGGAAGCTATAATGGAATGAAAGATAGCGTGGACACTGTAAAAAACATTACCACCAAGCTCCCATCTTGGCTTGGCGGTGGGCAGTAATTTAAAAAGTGCCGAGACCCAGGTTCGAACTGGGGACCCTTCCCTCTTCAGGGGAATGCTCTACCAACTGAGCTATCTCGGCAATACTGCTATTTAAGGCAGTCAGACCATATTACACAAATTTATTCAAAAAATCCAGTATTTTTCAATTTAAAACTATTGTGCCCCCAGTAGGAATCGAACTTACATCTCTCCCTTAGGACGGGATTGCTCTATCCATTGAGCTATGAGGGCAACAATGCCCAATATAACACAAATGGACCAAAACTAAAAATTAAATACCGAGCAGTTTAGAAATTTGTTCTTCATCAAAGCCGACGACAATATCCCCACCAATATCAATCACTGGCACACCCATCTGCCCGCTTTTTTCCACCATTTCTTTTCTTTTTTCTAAATCTGCTCCCACATTAAACTCTTCATATTTTATTCCTTTTGCCGTTAAAAAATCTTTAGCAATATGACAATAATGACAAGTGGGTGTAGAATAAATTGTGACTTTTTTCATGTTTTTCTTGCCCGATCAAATTCTTATTTGATTTAGGGTAATTAATTAATAATAATCTATTTTACCATAAAATGGTGTGCGGGTAGCGAGAATCGAACTCGCGTCTCAACCTTGGGAAGGTCGCATTCTACCACTATACCATACCCGCTTTTATTTTTATTTTGAGGACAAGGACTCACCTTCCAAAGCTAAGGAAAGACCTTGTCCACTTTTTTATTTAAACCACTCTAATATTTTTTGCCAAAAACCAGTGGGAGGGGGGGTGTCTTTGAAATTTGAATCACTGTCTTTATCTACAATCACAATCACCTCTTCCCCCGGTTTGACCAAACCATATTTTTCCCGTATTTCTGCTTCTGTTCCACTTTCTGTTTTTAATCTCTCAATAACTGATGATAGCATTTTTTCTCGGGCCTGCAAACCAGCTAAATTGGTGGAGGTTTTAGCCAAATTATTCCTAGTTACCATTTGTTTTTTATAAACATTCCAAACAGCATTAAAGGCAAAAATAATGAGTATAAATAGAACAATTAGCATAATTCTAGAATAAAGGAAACTTTTTAATTTTCTTTTTTCTTGAAATTCCAACATAGATGGTATATAGTATACCACATGTTATTTGATCAAAAACATAAAAAGAAAGTCAGTATCATCTGGGCCATTGTTTGTATTTTTGTGGCCATCAGTATGATTGCGCTTTATATTCCCATTTTAAGATATTAATCATTCTTAATCATCTTGAGAAAGACATCTTGGGGAATATTGACGGCTCCACGATCTTGCATCCTTTTTTTACCTTCTTTTTGTCGTTCACGAAGCTTCATTTTTCTAGTAATATCTCCACCATACATATGAGCTGTCACATTTTTCTTCATTCCAGACAAACTACGAGAAGATATGATGCGACCCATAGCCTTGCCTTGAATTTTAAAAGAAAACATTTGTCTAGGCAATATTTTATATAATTTTTCCACTGCCTCTTCCGCTTCTATATCCGCCCGTCGTCGAGACACCACCCGAGAAAAAGCCGGCACGATTTCATCCGCCACCAAAATATCCAAACGAACCACATCCGCCACTTTCATCTCACCCATTTCATAAGAAATGGAAGCATAACCAGCGGTCAAACTTTTTAATTCATTAAAATAATTACGCATCAATTCTCGCAAAGGCATTGTTAAACTGACGGAATTTCTGGTATCACCAAACACCTCTGAATCCCCCACCACCGCTTCATGTTCATAGAGACTTTGCATTATTTCTCCTAAATATTTAGCAGGAGTAATTATTTTCACTTTCACCCATGGTTCAAGTACTTTATCCACCGTGTTATCTTCAGGAAAAAGTGATGGAGAATATATCATCTCTTCTTTTCCATTTTTATAAATAACTTTGTAAGTAATACTAGGATTAGTCACCACTAATTCCAGATTAAATTCCCGTTTTAACCGCTCCATAATAATTTCCAAGTGGAGCATTCCTAAAAAACCACAACGAAAACCACGGCCCAAAGTCCCCGAAGTTTCCTCTTCATAGGCAAAAGAAGAATCTGATAAACGAAGACGACCGAGAGCTTGCTTTAAAAAATCAAAATCATCGGCGCTTTCAGGATAAACTGAAGCCCAAACCACTGGATTAGGTGTCATATAACCGTGCAGAGGAGGTTTATTGTCTTTTAAGGAAGAAACGGTATCTCCCACTGAAGCAATGCCTTGTTGTTTGATCCCGGTTACAATATAACCAATTTCTCCCGAAGATATTTTATCTGTAACTATTTCTCCGGGTGAAAAAATACCAACTTCTAAAGCTGAAAACTTTTCATCAGCTACTTTAAAAATGAGCGGAGTATTTTTTGTTACCTCACCATTTAAAACTCGCACATAAACAATCACCCCCCGATGATTAGAATATTGAAAATCAAAAACTAATGACCGAAAAGTATTACTTGCCCCGAGTCCATTTACGGGGTTACCATCAAATTCATCCTTCGGAGCTGGCACTCTTTTAATCACTTCTGACAAAAGGTTTTCCACCCCTTCACCCGTCTTGCCAGAGACCTCTAAAATTTCATTTGGTTCAACACCTAGCAAAGAAATAATTTCCATCTTAACATCGTCCACTTGAGCTAAAGGTGAGTCAATTTTACTTATCACTGGGATGATTTTAAGCCCTGATTCCCGGGCCATATTTAAAGTGGTCAATGTTTGTGCTTGAACCCCTTGTGTCGCGTCTACAAGCAAAATAGAGCCTTCTACAGCCTTTAGCGCTCTGGAAACCTCATAAGAAAAGTCAATATGACCAGGTGTATCAATAAGATTAAGGATATAGTCCGCCCCCTCAAATTTATATTTCATCCTGACGGGTTGCATTTTAATGGTGATGCCTCGTTCCCGTTCTAATTCCATTGAATCAAGCACTTGCTCCATCATTTTTCTTTTTTCAATGGTATGAGTTAATTCCAACATACGATCTGCCAAAGTAGACTTGCCATGATCAATATGAGCAATAATACTAAAATTTCTGATATGTTTTAGATCCATATAGAAATGATACTAACACAAATATTAGATTTCTGAAATATCTACTGGAAGGGGTTTGGCTTTCCAAATTTTACGATGCAGAGTTTGCCAAATCTCTTCCAACTCTTTATTTTTTAATAATTTAAGAACAATCACCCCCGCAACTATCCCAATTATTCCCGACAAAAAACCCTGCATAAAAATACCAAAAACAGTATTGAGATTAAAAACTTTATCAAAAACATTTAAGCCTAAATAAGCAAATAACCCCATAATCACCGAAGTTGAAAAGCTATGAAAAAGTACTCCTTGTAGAGACTTGGTAAAACCAACAAAATCTTTAGCAAAACATTTCCATAATAAAATACAGTTTATCAAAACCGCCAAAGTATATCCGAGTGGAAGCATTAAAACTACTGTTCCTGATATATCGCTAACACGTAAAAGAGCCTCAATAAAATATTGAAAAAGCGGATATAAAGCAAAAAGTTTTATCAAAAAATAAGAAAAAGTAACAATTAATAAACCAGACAAACTACCAATGATTAGCGGTTTTTTGGTATTACCCATCGCATAATAACCTCGCACTAAAAGAAGAATTAAACCTTGAGCGAGAGCGGAAATAGAAAATAAGGCGAGAGCGGCAGCTGTTAATCTAGTATTATTCCAATTGAATTCTCCCGCGCCCAAAATAGTTCTTACCACTTGCGCTCGCAAAACAATAAACAAAACAGAAACTGGTATAGACCAAAAAATAATATGTCGAGCTGAAGTAATTATTTCTGCTAAGAATTTTCCTCGCTCACCGGTAGTAAAAAACCGGGCCAAAGTGGGAAAAGCGGCAATAGAATAACTCACACCAATAATTGACAGAGGAACGGACTGCAAATTAAGAGAAAAATTAAAAATAGTCACTGATCCTTCCGCCATAAAAGTTGCCATCGCAATCAAAAAGATCGTCGTAATTTGAGTAACCCCTAAAGTAAAAGTTCTAGGAATAGATAAAATCATTACCTTTTTAATTTCTTTAAAATCAAGCTTGAATTTAAATTTTGGAAACATCCCCTGTTTTATGACAAAAGGAATTTGAATAAGAAGATGAAAAACCGCACCCAAAACCACTCCAAAAATCAAACCCCTCAAACCAAAAAGTGGATATAAAACCACAATCCCCAAAATTATTCCTAAATTATAAAATAAAGGACTGATAGAATAAATAATAAAACGCTTATAAACTTGAGTGATACTACCAAAAAAGTTTGATAAACCAAGAAGGATCGGTGACAATAAAAGAATTCTTGTAAAACTAATTAGTTCTGAAAAATCTGTAGAAGCAAAACCTTTAAAAATTATTGGTATTAAATATGGTACTAAAAAGAAAGCCAATACACTCACGGCAATTATAAATAAAAAGAAAAAAGAAAAAATATTGTCTATAAACTTTTTGCCTTCTTCTTGACTAATATTTACTTTTTCAATAATAAAAGGGACTAAAACGGAAATGGCCACCAGTGAAGCCACCGTCACAAAAATAAAATCAGGAATACGAAAAGCGGAATAATAAAGATCCAGCTCGTGTCCCGCGCCAAAAGTAGAGGCTAATAAACGATCTCGCACTAGGGCTAAAAGCTGGGACATAAAGGCAAAAAAACCAAGCAAATACGCCGCCTCGTGCAAACCGTTTATTTCCTTACCAAATAAATTAAATAATTTCTTAACCATAAATTTATTTCTTATTTTTTAACAACTTTTTCTTTTCTGACTTCAACTCTTTAATGTGTTTTTCGGGCGGTAAATTTTCGGGTGTTGTTCCACCAATGTCCTTAATCGTTTGTCTGACTTTTCCCCCAACCATAAAATGAACCTGAGAAGCTTGTAGGTCACCTCTAACTGCTCCCTTACTAAGTTTTTCATCGGTTTGTGTTATACGAAATAAATTAGCAGCTAATTCCGTTGTTCCCGCCCTATCTAAAAGTTCACCCTTTCCTATTCCTTTCTTATTTTCAACATTTTCTAACGGCATACCATAAAGACCTCGATATCCTGCATCATTAAAATTACCAAACTTCGTCACACCTACCTTCTTTGCAGTACTAAAAAGCTTTTTGTTTTCATCTGATACTTCACCCCTTATAAATAACCTCTTTTCGGCTTCGGAAAGTTTTTCAAAAATCTCTTGCTTTCTAGTCTGGATAGCAAAATATGTTTGAGCAATTGCAATTACAACTTTCTTAGGATCGCCATTTTGGGTAATAAGATAACAAGCGTAACGATCAAGTTTCCAGTCCACTACCTCGCGTACAGCATTTGAACCAATCTTAACCATTTTAACCAGTCGGTTAAAATGGTTATCCACATCCTGACCACTATTAATACACGCTTTGGCTGCTCGAGTAATAACCTCTTCGGCTTTTTGCCAATTCGGATAATCCAACAAAGGCATCAGCCCACGCGCTTCCCAATACTCTACTCCATCTTTATCTATTTTTTTTAATTCCTCAAAAATTGATTGGTTCATATTTCTCATCATTATACAGGAAAATGTTAAATTTTTTTTATAATCACATCCTTCAAATACTGATTTTTGAAATCTGTTTTTTCTCCGAGTTTTGCTTTACCATCAGAAACAAATCTCACAGAAAGTGGTTTTTTGAATTTATTACTAAGTTGTTGCACCAATTTTAAGATTTCAACAATTCTCTCTTTATTTTGATTAACGGCAATCGGATATGTATCAATTCCTAAACCAGAATGTAAACTCAAAAAAATGTTTCGCTCAATATTAAAATTTCCTTTTTCATATTCCTCTGCCAATTCAAAATCTTCTAAACATGGGAACATCAGACCACAAAGACCCACTGATTTTGGATTATTTTCTTTAATAAATTTTGAAATTGTCGTATAAATATCAGTTGTTGCCGAATGACTAAAATTTAAACTTAATCTTTTTACAAAATTTATCAAACTACTTGAATTTTGAAATAATGGTGCAATTGATGAATCAATTCCTAAGTAACCTTCAATTGGTTTTAAGAGTAAATTAATTTCCTCCCAAACAACTTTCATTTTTTCTAACCATTCAGCAACACTTTTACAATTCTCTGATAAATCAGTTGATTGCAAACCAATAGCAAATCCTTTTTGACCAAATTTTGCAGACGGAAAATAAGGACTTGAAACTGGCAAATTAAAACCATAAGTAAATCTAAAAGTATTATCTGGTTTATTCTCAATTATTTTGAAGAGAATATCGACATGTTCTATTGTAATATTTTCATTCGTTAAATCTAAATTTATCGCCTTATTTTCCGATTCTAAAAAATTATTAAAAATTTCTTTAATTCCACCAAAAGTCTGTTCACCCAAACCTACTAAAATTCCCTTTTCCAGTAAATCCTTGTCGTCCAATAACATTTTATATTCAGATAAACATATTCTCTTTGTTTGAACAAAATAACCCTTTTCTTTTAAAAGATTTGAAATATCTTCAAGTTTTTTTATTTCTTGATCTGTTATTTTGTCAGTGAATAAGCAAATAGTTCTGATAATTTTCTCCATTTTTTAATTTTAACATAAACCTTGTTCTTCTCAAAGCAAAATCGCCCCTTCGGGGAGCGATTTTGCATAAAGCCTTCGTACCTATAAGCCGAATTCTGTCCTCCTTTGCTTTTCAGCTCGGGATGGGCGATCATTTATCTGGGCTCTTCATTACTTCAGAGCTCAAGCGGCACTTCCACCTTACGATGGACACGACCTTGCACAGGGGTAAGGATTTAGTCGTTGCATTTTTACCTTTCGATAAAAGTATTCCCGAAGGAACCCTAGCCTTTCGGCATCAGCGTTTCTGTTCGCACCTCGTGGTTTGCACCAGACGGGCGTTACCCGCTACCTTGCTCCCCACTTCACATAAAGATCCGCGGGGCTGTGTTCGGACTTTCCTCTCCACCAAACCTAAGTCTAATGGAGTAATCGTCCAATACGGAGGCAAAAATAGTATAACACAAACTATACCACCTCACAAGTTCCCCCACTACAAGCCAACTCTTTTTTAGCTTCTGTTTCATCATGCTTTTCATAAGTAATAATTTTAGAAAAATCAATATTTCGCATCCTTTCATTTAATTCGTTATATTTCTTTTCATCAATCTCCTCATAAGGAGCTAATTGATAGACATGCTCACTGCGGGGTAAGAAAGATAGACCACCAACAATGTCCCAATTTTCATAAACCCAGTTAGCTACTAATATCCACTCATCTTCCCCCACGGAAACCGTGATGGACGGATTATGCTCAGTATAATTTAGCTTAACCATTTTCCAAAATTCCAACTGCTCAATGGCCGTCTGACTATCCCGATAAATAGAGGATTTTGGGGCTTTAATGGGAAACTCCAAAACAAAAGTGGTGGCATTACTAGCTGACTGACCAACCTCTGGAAAATATGGCACGCCTTGATCTCGCAACATTTTAAAAAGAGAATCCGTAGCGGAAATTCTTACTCGCCTAATATAATATGGGGCGTGACGAGTATGCATACCAGAAGAACAATCCACTGTTTGGGACACAGTACCCGATGGTTTAACGCAAGTGGTACAAGTGGAAGTGTTAATACCAAATCTCTTGGCATAAATTTCATTTGTTTTTAAAACTTCTTTCCTCATCTTTCTTAACATCTCTTCATTCCGAATAACGGGACAATCCCACTGACCAGTAATGGAAACACCAATTAGCCTTTCTCGTTCACAATTTTCTTTCCATTCTTTTGACAAATAACCAAAATGCGTCAAAGTGGATTGATAAGTTCCCAAAATTGTCGCCAGTTTAGCTTTTCTTAATAATGACTTTTCATTGTCCTCAAATCTGGCCACTACTTCTGACAAATTACAAAAACTTTTTGATGGTAAAATTATTTCTCCACAAGGATTAGTACCTAAATCCTCCAAATGTCCTTTGAGAGCTTTGATCCGTCGTTCTGGTAACATTTTAGCTAAAGAGCCCCGATTAAATATTCCTCGCTCCCCAGAACCACTCTTCATCAAAGCCACCCATTCATCCATAAATTCCGCACTACTTGGCTTCTGCATATAGACAGCAGAATTATTAGCAATACTTCTTTGTGGATCCGTCAGGTAAAATTGTCCTTTCTTGGCATCACGCATGGCCTCATCATCCAAATCAGAGAGAGAAATCAAAGCACTGCGACGCACCCCACCCGAAACCACACAATCACCAATTGAACAAATAATATCATGAGCATCAAGATTAGAAATTCTTCGCCCTTGCTTTTTTATAATTTTTTCTCGCACCAATTTCAACAAACGGATTAAAGGATCTGGACCGGAAGCCCGTCCACCCATTATTTTTAATCTTGCCCCCGCTGGCCGAACTTGAGAAAAATCAAAATCTACATCGTGACCTTCATACCAAGTCTTCAAACCAAAGACCAGAGCATCCGCCCAACCTTCTTTTGTATCTGGCACTACAAAAGTGGGTAATTTCTTTTTTGTCTGCATTTTAATTTGCGGTAAAGATTGAATATTTTTACTTTCCACGGAAAAACCAACACCAGTGCCACACATTGATAGATACATTATTTCACCAAAATCTTGAAGGCAGGCTGGGGCAATAAAAGAACAATTATAGGCACAGACATTGGTCTTCTCCACCGCCGGACCAGCAAATTGAAAAAGACGCATTGACGGCATCACTTCTTGTTTTAAAATCGCCTCGCGAATTTCTTTGTATTCCGCTTCTTTTAATTTATTGCCAAGCTTGCCTTTCATATAATTAACATAACGATCTACCGTCTCAATCCAAGTTTCCCGTCTAGATTCTTCTTCAATCCACTTAGAATAAGAACGATAATAAACTAACTCCCCCAAAGAATTTCTAAAATATTTTTTACTTTCTGTCGTTAAAGCTTTAACTTTTGGTGGAACACTGATCCCTTGCTCTCTTAACTTAGCTCTTTCTTGACGATAAAGAATATACTCCTTGGCGGTCTTTACATACTCACTTAAGATCAATTCTTTTTCTACCGAATCCTGAACTCCCTCCACCGTTGGCACAAAATTTGGATATTTTTTAGTAATACGAACCAAATCCGCAAACACTTTAGTGGCCACCAACTCCGCTTCCTCTAAGGATCCCTCACTGGTGACAAGCATGGCCTTGTGAATAGCACTCACAATCTTTCCGAGATCAAAAGGAACAACTACCCCATCTCTTTTTTGAATACTTTTTACTAACTTTACTTCTTTTTTACCGCCCACTGTATTTTTAACCATTTTTTTAAAAATTACTGCTTACTAATAAACTTTCTTAAAATAATATTTTAAGGTGAGCTAATTTTACACCAATCCGTAAAACAAAAGAATAGCCAAAACAAGAAAAACAACAAAGAAAATCAAAAAAAAGACACTGTAAAGACAGTGGAAAAAATTTACTTACAGGCTAAGACAGAAAAGAGGTCAAAAAGAGAAAACTTTTTATTTATTTAGAAAGACTGCCTGATCATCCACCTTTAAACCATAAGTTAAAGCCTCACTCGCATTTATTTCCAAAATATATTGAGACTTTACCTTATCACCAAAAGTTTTAGGAAAACTATTTGATTGTAAATTATTTTCAATCAACACAATTTTCCAATTATTATCAAAAAAGATAATATCCAAAGGTAATAACATATCTTTCATCCAAAAAGAATGTGCTTCAAGTTTATCAAAAACAAAAAGCATCCCTCTTTTATTAAAAAGTGCTTTACGACCAGATAAACCCAGAGTTCGGTCCTGTTCATTACTGGCAATTTCTACACTCCAAACATTTTCTCCAATAATTACCTGACCAACAGAGTTGGAAACTGGTTCAGAAGACAACACTTTGAAAGAAGTGTTTGTTTGATTTATAACACTAATTTGATTCACTGTTTTATTAACCACTGGATACTTGGCAAAAAATTTAGAAAAAGTGTTTGGTGACAAACCCGCCCAGAAAATTAATCCGGAGACAATAAAAAGTAAAATGACAACAATAATTGTAAAAATCTTTTTCATTTTTTAACTAGTTGTATTAAAAGCTATTCTTTTTTAATGAAACTAACTCTACAATATAAGATAATGGTTCACCTTCTTTAACCAAGATTCTTTCAGTAGAATCAATCCAAAAACCAGAGGTTTTAAAAGTAATCTTTCTTATTCCATCAACTTTCATCCCTATTACGCCCAAAATGTATGAATCATAGTCTGGTAATATATCTAAACTCAATTTTAAATCTCTTTCGCCAAAATATTTCATGTTTCGAGAGATTAGGTCTTCTTGACTGTAGTTTTTCCCATTTATCACAGCACCTAATTTTTTTATAGTAACAGTATCACCATATCTTGCAACTAATCCATTACCTATTTTTATATCATCAATGTTTTTTGGTGGAAAATATTGAAAATTTTCCGATTCTGGTACAAGTTTCAAATTTACATCAAAGCTTTGGTGTTCTTTTATCTGATTCAAAAAATTACTTTCTTTTTCTAAAGCCCGTCTATCACGCAAAATAGTCCAATCTCTTTTACAATCATTCTTCCTGATTGAAAAAATATAGGCATTACATTCTTCAATGGAGTCAAACATTTGATTATTTTTGCTAGTAATCATTTGTTTTACAGATAAATCATTATAATTTGCGTAAACGACAAAACAGAGAATAGACAAAGATAAGAGAGAAATTATTGTGGATACATTTTGATTATCAGAGAACAATTTACTCAAATAGAAAATAGGTATATAAAACATAATAAAAATCAGTAACAAAAATATAAAATACGGGGTAAGAGCAACAGCTACCCAAATGAAATATTTACCAGAAAAAAGAGTTAGAAGGATAAATGATATTACAAAAAAAATCAGTGACGAAAATATCTGTATCTTGAGAGATTGACTAATATTTACTAAAACTAAGATTATTAGGAAAAATAAAAAGAAAATTATATAATTTGAAAGTATCAAATCAAAAGATCTGTAGAAGTCTGGGGTATCAAATATACTGCTCGGATCATTATAATAAAAAATGAAAAATGAAACAATCGAATAAACCAAAAGAAAGAGAGTGCTTCTTGAAATAACAATTGATATTTTACTTTTATCCATAAACAAATTATACCACAACCTTACTCAAATCACCATGATTCTGAGTTCGACGGGGGGAATGCCTTAGTGTCGCGCCTGCGGCGCGACCCCATTTCGGCTCTAAAATCCGATTTCGATTTCATTTTTTGGCGGAGGGTAAGGGATTTGAACCCTTGAAGGGGTTTCCCCCTTACCACCTTTCCAAGGTGGCGCACTAGACCGCTATGCGAACCCTCCATCTTTATAGAAGTCTACACTAAAAAACTATTTTTTCAAGGTTAAATATTATCCTTTAATTTTAAAATCCTTCCACACATCACCTATCATATCTTTAAGTCTAAAAAAATCAGTTTTACTACCGTATCTAACTTTAAAAGTTCCCAATGGGTTAGGCCTAAATCTATAATTCTTTTTCTTTAAAATAATGGTTTTTTGAAATTGATCTATTGGTATTTTAGAAATCTTACTCCAATAACTTTTAATCCTCTCCACTCTAGTATCAGGATAAGTAAACAACTGTCCTCTGATTTTTTCTTTTTTTACTTTAATAACCCTAAAAAGAAATCGACAAAATAGTTCTATTATCTTAGGATCTGAATTTGTAAATTCAATAGAATAAATGTAACGCCCGTTTCTTTTATCTAAACGCTCCTTGGTACCTTCACAGACATACAATAGTGCGGCAGCTCTTGTTAAATCTTGATTATTCATATACACGCTATTGTAGCGTACATATAATTTAATAGCAACCTAAATTGACCGATAGACAAGGAGACTAAGGAGAGCAAAAAAGAGAGCAAGATACAAAATGTAAGTGGCAATCAGGACGAGAATTGGTAAATTAATAACCACCGCCAAAAGAAGAAGACCAACGCCAACTGACTGTAAAATCATTTTAATTTTTCCGGCGGTCTTGGCTGGCACTAATCTTCCCTTAAAACGAAGGTAAGAAAAAACCACCAAAAGAATTTCTAGGAAAACAATCACTCCAGCCAAAACCGGACTAATAAATTTAGAAATAACAATTATAGACACACTGCCAATTAAAAGTTTATCCGCCAAAGGGTCAAAAACAATCCCCCAGTCAGTAATCTGCTGTCTAGTCCGAGCTAAAGCACCATCCAAAGCATCTGAAAAAGCAGAAATGGCAAAAAGCCAAAGACCAAGTTCGTAATTTTCACTTATTAAAAGAAAAATAATAAAAGGAACTGAAATAAAACGAAAAACAGTTAAAAAATTTGGTCGCACAAAATGAGGAAATAATTTTAAAACAGTCTTAGCAAAAAATTTATCAATTAAAGTAATTTTAGAAACATAGTGCGGACGAGGTTCATCAAAAATTCGCAAAGATAAAATCTTGTCTTCCAATTTGGTACTGACTTTTTCTTCAATCTTTTTTAGTTTTTCTTTATTCATTTTTTCTTTCACCCAGCAAGGCTTTTACCCTCTCCTCAACTGGCGGATGGGTGCTAAATAAATTGGAAAACTTCTTTGCTGTTCCACCAAATGGATTGGCGATAAAAAGGTGAGCGGTAGCCTGATTAGGATTATGTATTGGAATATTAGCATCAGAAATTTTACGCAAAGCAGAAGCTAATCCTTCCGGATAACGAGTGAGGAGTATACCATCCGCATCCGCCAAAAATTCTCGCTTACGAGAAATGGCTAATTGAATTAGCTTAGCAAAAATAGGTGACAGAATGACTAAAATAATTCCAATAATGGCAAAGATATCCCCACCTTTACTATTATTATCCCGATTGCCTCGTCTCATTCCACTCCGCATAAAAATATTAGCGAGAAGAGAAATAAAACCCACCAAAACCACAATCACCATGGAAAGTAAAATATCTTTATTCCCAATATGAGAAAGTTCATGAGCAATCACTCCCTCTAATTCATTTTTATTTAAAATTTGAAGTAAACCAGTAGTCACCGCCACCACCGCATGTTCTTTATTTCGCCCGGTGGCAAAAGCATTTGGTGACTGATCCGCCATTATGTAAACCTTGGGCATTGGCAAACCAGCGGTAATAGAAAGATTTTCTACAATATGATACAAATCCATATATTCATCATGATTGGCTTCCTTAGCACCGGATATGGCCAAAACAATTTTATCCGAATACCAATAACTGGTAATATTCATCAGCAGACTAAAAATAATCGCAGTATATAAAATGAGCGGATTATTATAGTAATAGGAAATAAAATATCCCAAAGCTACGATAATAACCAAAAATAAAGTCATCAAAAACCAGGTCTGACGAGTATTTTTAGATTGTTGCGTGTAAAGAGTAGACATCTATCTTATTTCCCCCCTCATTGGATAAGGAGGGGGTTAGGGGGCGGTTGATTAGAATTTAACTTCTACTGGCTGTTTAGCAGCTTCATCATCAAGAGTGAAAAGTTCCATTTTAGCAAAATGGAAACGAGCAGCAATGATATTGCCTGGGAAAGCTTCAATGGCAATATTCAAGTCCCGAACATTACCGTTATAAAATCGGCGAGAAGCTTGAATTTTGTTTTCCGTATCAGAAAGTTCAGTTTGTAAACTTAAAAAGTTTTCATTAGCTTTCAATTCTGGATAAGCTTCCGCGATAGCAAAAACTGATTTTAAAGCACCAGTCAACATATTCTCGGCCTTACCTTTATCCGCCACATTGGAAGCTCCCATAGCGGCCGCCCGTGCTTGAGTCACTTTTTCAAAAGCCGTGCTTTCATGAGAAGCATAACCTTTAACGGTATTAACCAAATTAGGAATCAAATCATATCGTCTCTTAAGCTGAACATCAATATCTGACCACGCTTCCTTGGCATTATTAATTAGCTTGATAAAACTGTTATAAGCAAAAATTACCCACAAAACCAAAATTACGATAATACCGACTATAAGATAAATAATTGTCATAAAAAATTAAATTAATTATTGTTAAATAATATTTTTTTCCGACTAACTATGAGTATACCATATAATAATGTAAATATCCAGTATAAAAAGACAAACTAGTGTTCAAGCTAGGGAACATAATTGACAGTTAATTAGTTGTAATTTCGACCTTTTAATTTTTGGTAAATTGTCTTGTAATTTGGCGTCGATGAACTTCA
>Ga0208375_1000417_pt1 | contig 63076 bp, 89 predicted proteins | sample RifOxyD1_FD_184038 | JGI IMG/M metagenome (GOLD analysis project Ga0208375, IMG submission 184038) | Soil microbial communities from Rifle, Colorado - Rifle Oxygen_injection D1 (SPAdes) | ecosystem: Environmental > Terrestrial > Deep subsurface > Rock core/Sediment | place: Rifle, Colorado... | reverse complement strand
AATTCAAGGGTAAGGATAAATAAAAACCATGTTGTTATCTATTGTTTGGAATGCAAGAAATATACAAGAATTCCTTTGGGAAAAAGAAAATAGATTATAGAGTCTATAAATGTTTAAATATAAATTTTGATTTTAGAATTGGATGAGACAATATCATAATCTTCTAAGAAAAATTCTAACTGGTGGAGAAGTCCAATATGAACCTAGAACTGAAGAGCATATTTTGGGGATTTCTGGGGAACAATATGAATTTGATGTTAGAGAAGGTTTTCCTTTGGTAACAACAAGACAAATTTTCCCAAGACTTGCTTTTGAAGAATTATTTTGGAAATTAAGAGGGGATAGAAGTGTGAGGTCTTTAGTCGATAGAAATGTTAACTATTGGAATGCTAATGCTTTTCAAAAATATTTGCAAAATGCGGGTTTAGATAAACAAATTCCAAAACATAGTGAAAGATGGACTGAAGGATTTAAATTATGGGAAGAAAGATTAAGAAGAGGCGAGGAAGATGGAGATTTAGGTCCTGTTTATGGATTTCAATGGAGACACTGGCCTACTCGTGATGGTGGAGAATTAGATCAATTAGAAAATTTAGTTAATGGAATCAAAGAAAAACCAGGTTCAAGATATCATATTTTAACTGCATGGAATCCTGAAGACTTACCTTCTATGGCAATAGGTCCATGTCCTTTCTGGCATCAATTTACTGTATATGGAAATAAATTAGATTTACATGCTGCACAAAGATCATGCGATGTGCTTTTGGGCGTTCCTTATAATGATGCTCAAGATGCTGCTTTCTTGCATTTAATCGCTAAAGAAGTTGGTTTAGAACCTAGAAGATTTATTCATACTTTTATGAATGTGCATGCTTATTTAGGAGTTCCTCCTCGAGCAGATTTTTGGATGAATCCTGATAATGTACAAGAGTTTCAAAGAAGAGTCAAAGATGTTACAGATAAAGATGGTTTTTTAGAAGTTAGGGATTGGTATTTAAGTCAAGCACTTCCTGAAGGAGAATTACATGATGGAAAGGATCATATTCCAACTATATTGACACAACTTTCTATAGAACCTAAAGAGTCTCCTACAGTAGAAATTGCTGATATTCCGTTAATGGAAGCTATTGAATTACCTGCTAAAGATGTTATTCGTGTAAAGGGTTATAAGCCGCACAAATGGGAATCTAATGCGAGGATGGCGGTTTGAAATGAGTTTAGTCTTAAGACCTAATAATGGTTTATTTGTTGTTTTGGAAGGCGGAGACTATACTGGGAAGGGAACTCAAGCGATTAGATTAGCTGAACATATTCTTGATTTATCTGAGGATAATGATGTTGTTATCACACATGAACCTACTAGAAGAGCTTTGGAAATAAAAAGAAAATTGAAAGAAGAAGATGCGTATGTTGATGCTGAGAGAATGGCGGAATTATATGTTGAAGATAGAGTAAGACATTCCAGAGATTTTATTAGACCCAATTTAGAACAAGGTGCTATAGTTATTGGCAATAGATATCATTTGTCCACATTAGTTTATCAATCTATACAAGGAGTTTCTTTAACTAAATTAATAGATATGCATATACGACCAGAAATAGTAACTCCTGATATAACTATATTATTAGATATTTCTCCTGAAACAGCAGATAAGAGAGCAGAAAATAGAAAAGAACCTCCTGAGAGGAAATTTGAGCAAAGAGATTTTAGGAATCTTGTTTATCAAAGATATTTAGAAATCGCTTTATCTGATAGATATCAAGAAGTTTTTGGAAATGTAGAAATTGTTGATGGTAATGAAAGTGTTGATGAAGTCGCAAAAAGTGTCAGAGGTGTTTTTAATCTGAGATATGAAAATTGGTTAGAAAATTAACTCTTTAACATCTTATGAACCTCCATCCATTCCTTCTTAATCCATTGTCTTTCCAGCTTTAACATATTCCCAAAACCTCTTTTTTTTAATTCTTTATTTACTATGTTGCCTTGATGAGGATAGCGGTATAATTGGGGCAATGGAGAAAAGAAACCGTGCATGTAATGGACTAATTCATGGGCGATTGTAACATCTATAATATATTCAGGAACTAACTCGTTTTGGAATAGAGAGTTAACTATTATATGGGTATCCTCTCCTTTTTTTGTAATATGGCCAAATCTATATTTTGACTTTCCTTTGAATTTTATTACTACTTTGTTCATCTTAGGAACTTCAGAAAATAAAGAACCCCACATTTTCTCTAACTTCTCTTCTATCCATGCTTGATTTCTAGACATTTGGATAAAGATTTCATAAATAGTATATAAATTTTAATAAAAAGGTTTAAATACCCTTATTTTATAATAATTTAAGTAAAAGCACAGAGCATTGAGCATAGCTTTAATTCTTTGTGTAAAAGTAAGATATGGAGGAAAAATGGCAGAAGGTAAAAAAATGGAAGGTAGCGTTAAGTGGTTTAATAGCAGAAAAGGCTATGGCTTCATAAAAGGCGATGATAACGAGGATTATTTCGTGCATTATACAGCTTTAAGCAATGGAACTTTCTTAAGGGAAAATGACAGAGTTGAATTCACTGCAGCTACAACAGAAAAAGGTAAACAAGCACAGAGTGTTACTTTATTGCAAAAGGGCAGCGATTTAGGCGGCGGTCATAAAGAAAGAAAAAGTAACGAAGAAGAATATGAAGAAGAAGAGATGTCTGAAGAGCAACCTGAAGAAGAAAGTGAAGAAGAGTAAACTTAAGTAAAATCTTAATTTTTAAAATTCTTTTTATTTATTATTTTTTATTTACTTCTTAACAAACTTTTATATTTATCATGCTCTGTGTAAAGAATAAAGACATTTAGAGCAAATATTATCAAACCTGGAATGATAGTTTTTAAATCAAGGAATAGATGAAAAATAACGATATTGAAGCTTATTGGCATTAAAATAACTGCTCCAAGAGCTACATATCTTCTTGTTATGAACATTAAGCCGACGAGTATTTGTATTATCCCCATAATATAATTCATATAACCTGTATCCCCTAGTGCCTGAAGAAAAGCTAAGGCTTTAGGAAGATAAAAACCCGGCAATGGCAAGTTCATAAATGCCATAGTACCGAGTACTACTAGTATAATTCCGAAAACAAGACTAATGCTAAAAACGATTTTTTTATTCATATTAAAATATTAATTTTATCCATTTATAAATATTTTTAAATTTTTTAGTTAGTTTTATAAGTTAAAATTATGTAAATAAATGTATGATAGTTTTAGGAATTGAAAGCACTGCACATACATTTTCAGCAAGTGTTATTAAAGATAAAAAGATATTAAGCGAAGTCAGAGAGATGTATAAATCTGAAGATAATAAAGGAATTATACCTAACAAATGTGCTGAGTTTTTAAAAAAAGTAAAAGATAAAATAATTAATGAAGCTATTGAGAAAAGTAAAACTGATAAAATAGATTTGATTGCTTTTTCTCAAGGTCCTGGAATGCCTTTAAGTTTATACATCGGGTTTAATGCTGCTAAAGAATTATCTAAAAAATATAAAGTTCCATTAATAGGAGTAAATCATTTAGTGGCTCATTTAGAAATTGGAAAAATATTGACTAAATTAAAAGATCCTGTTTTTATTCTAGCTACTGGAGCGAATACCCAGATAATTGCTTTTGAGGGAGGAAAGTATAGGATTTTTGGAGAGGCATTGTCTATTGCAATTGGGAATACTTTAGATAAATTTGGGAGAGAGATTGGTATTGGTTTTCCTGCAGGCCCTAAGATCGAGGAATTAGCAAAAAAAGGAAAATATATAGAATTGCCTTATATTGTAAAGGGGATGGATGTTGAGTTTTCAGGTATTTTAACTAAAGTTGGACAATTATTTAAGAACGGAGAAACAAAAGAAGATTTATGCTTTAGTCTGCAGGAAACCTGTTTTGCTATGCTAACCGAGGTGGCTGAAAGAGCTATAGCCCATACAGGAAAAAAAGAATTATTATTAATTGGGGGAGTGGCTGCTAATAAACGATTTATTGAAATGTTAAAAATTATGTGCAAAGAAAGAGGATGTAAATTCGATGTTGTTCCTATTGAATATTCAGGAGACCAGGCAGCTATGATAGCACTTACAGGATTGTTAGGGTATAAAGCTAATAAGAAATATGATGTTTCAGATATTAAACCTAATTGGAGAATAGATCAAGTTGAGATAAAATATTAATTATAACAATTGCAAGAGGATTCATAAGCTACTTGCTGTTTTTTTCTTCTTAAAGAATATAATTCTTCTTCGTCTTGGGTTTGATAGCTCATCTGTATAAAACTCCTGTAAAGAAATTAATACTGTCTAATCTATATAGGACATATAAAATTATTATGATTAATATTAGGATAACTCCTATTAGAGCTAGTTTTCCAGCGAAATTAATCTTTTGCCACTGAATCTGCTCCTTCATCAACCTTTGCGAATAACCTAATTTGTAAGTACCTGTCTTGTCCTTCCAAACTAAATTATTTTCCTCTTTTGGCATGGTTTATTGTTGGAAAAATTGTTTTATAAAGTTTATTGTAGTGAAAAATATAATGGAATTAAGAGATTTTTGTTATAGTAAAGGAGGATGTAGTTAATGGAGAGTAGTTTACCCTTACTTCCATGATTGGATTCTTTATCTCTAAATATGGTTCTAATTCTGATATTTTTTTGCCATTTCTTTCAGCTAAGTTTACTATAAAGTTGTTTAATTCTTCATTAGAGTCAAATTCTATATTTGTTGGGAGAGTTTCGCTTTCAAATACCACTTTTATATCGTCATATGAATTGCAGATGATTTTTCTAACCCTATTATCCCTTATTAATGGGTCTAATTTTCCATAACCTTTAAGGTTTTTTTCCAGATAGTATTTTATTTTTCTAGCATAATCTGGAGAATATTTTATCTTTAATCTCTTGGCTATCTTTTGTATTTCACTTGGGATAAAATTTTGGTCTTGGATTATATTTGGATTTTTTTTAATTGTCTCCTGTATTACTGGCTTTAACTCATTATAAATCTGCCAATCCATAGATTCCATTCTTGGCTCTACTACATCATAAATTAAAGTGTTATTTTCCTTTTTTAATTGAATAATATTATTTTTTTCTATTTCTGGAAGTTTCATTTTTGGCGGCAAAGAAATTGGTTTAGGAGAAGGGAGTGGAGGAGGGGGTAATATTTTAGGGGGGAGTGGTTTTGTTTCTTGTTTAATTTCAATTGGTTTAGAGGATTCTAATTGCCTATGTTCTTCTATGATTCTAGAAAATTTTGGTCTTAATGGTTTTTTATGAGCAATCATGAATAATGATTTTGTAAAATTTCTTAAAAATCTAATATTTTTTTCTATTTCCGGATTCTTTGGCTTATCTAATACAGCAACTAATCTATCTAATTCTTCCATGACTTTATCTCTTGTTGGGTCTGGATAAAGGAATTTAGTAGTCATTATCAGAATTCTTCAGGTCCTAGAGGTCTTTGAGACAGAGGTTCTGAGGAAGAAGATTTAATGTATTTTTGAATTAAGATTAAACCCCTCATAATTGTCTTATTTTGCTCAACTAACTCTGAAATTCTGTTTAGTAAAGGTCTAAGCTTTTCTTCTTCTGTTTCTGCAACCATATGCTGTCCTGCTTCTTTGAATAATGATACCATTGAGGATATATCCTCTGATGTTTTTATCTGGGCCCTCATTAATTCTGAGTTTGATTTTATTAAATCAGCCATTTTATCCTGTAAGGTTACATTACTCTTTATTAATTCTCTAACTAAAGAAGTGTGTGAATCTGAACTAGAAGAAGATTTCTTTTGAGCAGTATTTGTTTTATTAATTGGCTTTGTAGTAACCATCATATCACCTTTTACTTTAGTAAAATTAAGAAGTATAAATATTTTTGGTTTTGGGTTTTACCCCTACATTTCTTTTTTTAATTTGTATGGGGAGATATTGTTGTTATTCTTGAGTAGTATAAAATAGAAAGATTTATAAAGGGAATTTGTAGATGGTATCTTAGTTAAAGAGGTTCTGATAGGAAAAGAAAATGAGTTTAAGAAAGAAATTAAGAATGGCGGGATTATTGACCTATTTAGGAGCTGCTACTTTAAGCTGTGAAGAGTACTTTAAAGATATTGAAGGAATGAAAGTTGGATACAATCAATATTTTGGTACTATGATTATAACTAAGGGGGACACAACTTTTTCATTTTGTGTAGATTGGCCATTAACAGATGATAATCTCGAATTCGATTCTGATCAACCTTTAGTAGATCAACCATTAATTTCTGCAACGGTAAAAGTTGGAGATAGAGAAAAAATATATATTAAAAAAGGGATTAATCCCACTACATTATCCGGAAGAATAAATGAGGCTGCCTTTGATAGATTTGAACCTTGGTATAATCATTTAAGAGGTTCTTTAAGGGATTCTTTAAGAGCGGATTATTTAAGGGAAACTTTGGGAGTTGAACTTCACAATGAGAGATGATAGATTTGAGGAACTATTGAGAGTATGTCCTCTTCCAGGAGGATGTTTTATTTTTGAAGGTGGCACTGATTGGATTAGAGGAACTTATGTTTATTCTGATAATAGTATTAGTCCTAGTGAAACGATTTACACTAGAAAAGTATATGAAAGGAGTTTGAGAGAAAAATGATAGTTAAAGAAAGTTTTTTACAAAAATTAAGACAGGCATTTAATTTAAATATTTATGAAGTTAAAATCTGGACTGCTTTATTATCTAGAGGAATAAGCACTGCTGGAGAATTATCTGACATTTCAGAAGTTCCAAGATCAAGAAGCTATGATGTTTTAGAAACTTTAGAGAAGAAAGGGTTTGTTATTATGAAATTAGGCAAGCCTATAAAATATATTGCAGTTAAACCTGAAGATATTGTTTCAAGAATTAAGAAAGATGTTCAAGTTAAATTAGACAAGAAATTGAAAACTTTAGAAAACATCAGAGGGACTAATTTCTTTAGCGAATTAGAAAAATTACATAAAACCGGAGTAAAATTAGTAGAACCTAGTGAATTTACAGGCAGCTTGAAAAGCAGAGAAAACATCTACCATAAAATCCACGCAATGCTAGAAAATGCAAAAGAGAGCGTTACTTTAGTTACTAGTGCTGAGGGTTTGGCTAGGAAACATAATTTATTAAAAAGAAACTTAAAAAGATTAAAAGAGAAAGGTGTTAAACTAAGAATAGTTGCTCCTATTACAAAAGATAACTTAGATATTGTTAAAGAATTATCTAAATTTGGGGAAGTTAGAAACACTCAGAGAATTAATGCAAGATTTGTTATTACAGATGATAAGGAAATAATGTTTATGGTTTTAGATGACAAAGATGTTCATGCAAACTATGATGTAGGTATCTGGATGAATACTCCTTTCTTTTCAAAAGCTTTAATAGATATGTTTAATGTTGTCTGGAACAATTTAGAAGATGGAAAGAGAGTTATTGCTAAATTAAAATAAAATGGCAGAAAAAGAAAGAGTTTGGTATGATTTGAGACCTCATGAATTTAGATTTGATAGTCCTGAGGGTATTGACGACAGTGAAGACTTGTTATTAGGCGGGTTAGAAGATAAAGTTAAAGTTTTGAGAAGATTGCCTCCAGGGGAATATGTTGTTGTAGCTCAAATATATTATGGGGAGGATCAAGATTTGAAACGGTTAGATACTAGTGCCTTTCAAAATGGAATTGAACTTTTAAGGGGGGCTGGACTCGATATTGGGAAAGGAGATGCGGAATACGGTTATAGGATGCCTATCCCTGAGAAAGATGCCAATACTAGGGAATTAATTGTTTTTAGAAGGAAATAATTTAATTCTTTTTTAAATTTAATAAGATAATTACTACAAAAGCTGTTAGTGACATTAAAGGTATTGTTATGTATCCGAATTCTAAAATATAAATTGTGTTGCAAGGAACTAAAGAAGTTATGTCGCAGAAACTTGAGAGATTAAACATTTGAATTGTATAATGGTACGATGCTATTAATGCACCGATAACAGCTAATGGCAAAGCATAAATTCTTACTTTAGAGTCTTTTTTAATTAAAGCTATTAAGAACATTACTGATAAAGGATAAATGAAAACTCTTTGATACCAGCATAAATTGCAAGGTTCAAGCAAAATTATCTCAGAGTAGATTAAACTTATAATTGTTGCAGAAGCAGCCATTAAGAAAGATAATAAATTAGAGTTGTCTAAAAAATATCTTTTTGAGCTTACTAGTATTTTTTTCTTAGAAAGTTTTTCAATAATAAAGATTAAGATAAATATTACTATTAAAATATGCAATAATAATGTTCCTAATCCTAAAAAGGCTGGCAAAAAATCTAAGTTCATTGTAATCCACAATTAGTTTTCTGGCTTAATTGTTCAAAGCTCAATACTCCTTGCTGTGAAGAACCGTCTGCAAATGTCCAGGTAGGATATGCGGTTATTTTAGCCTGCTGACAAACAGCATTTTGTGGTCCGCCTAATGGTCCACATTCAATATAATTAACTTTATTTATTGAATTGCCAAACATAGCTTTTTGAGTAGTACAATGAGTACATTGGAAAGATCCATAAAATTTAGCTCCCGCTTCAGTTAAGCAAGAAGCAAAAATATCATATTTTCCCGGTTCAGATTGTTTATTAAATGAATAAGCAAATAATAAGACAACTACTAAAGCGATTCCAATTGAAATCTTAAATGAGTTTTTCATCAAAGAAATTGATTTTCCCAGAGTATTTAAAATTATTCATTAAAATGGTAATTTTTTTTGGGAGCTGTAGTGTGACCTTTTTTTACTAGTCTGGTGATATAACCGGTTACTATATTTCTTAATTTTTTAGATGGGGTTACCATTACAGTTTTAACTATAGGCTTGTTCTGCTGAAAATCTTTAGTAAATTTTTTCCCATACCTTTCCATTAATTCATAAGTAGTTCTTTTAGCTGATTGAGTTTTAACTCTGCCCATTTTGCATCTCCACTATTTGAAATCTTTTGTCTTTTTTTACTTTTATTAAAGTATATTTAGTAATATTATTTTCAGAAGCCCATTCATTTGCTCTTTCTTCTGATGTAAATGTTCTCGGCCTTAGTTTCTTCCCTAATTTATGAAAATACCTATAATGTTTTAAATGAGTGCTTAATTTGAAAGCTCTTTTGGCCTGTGTGTGTATTTTTTTCATTGTCTCTTAGAAGGGTGATTATCTAAGTTTAAAGAATTGTTTCCCTTAGCTCCTTCAATTTGGATTTAATAAATAAGGGATTTATAAACTTTTCTAGAGCTTTGTTTCAAAATCTTTAGCTATTTCCTCTATTTCTTTTAAGGTTGTTAAAACATCTTTTCTTAATTTTTTAATTAGATAACTTACTTTTTTTTCTCTTAATTTATATTTATTTTCTTCATTTATTACTAAGCCTGAGTCCATTAATTTGTTTAAATGAAAAACTACAGTCCCTCTTGATAATCTTGAATTTAAAGCGATATCATCACTTCTTAACGGTTTTTTCTCTTTTAATAATTCTACGAAAATCCTATAACAAGACCTTTCTTTGTCTCTTTCATTAAATAATCCAAGGGAATCTGAGATCCATTGCAATTCTTCATCTCTATCTAAAGTAGGTTTCTCTTTTCTAATGATTATTATCCTTCTAAACATAATCTTATAATATTACCGAAACATTTAAATATCTTCTGTTTATTTAAAATCAACGGGGTTAAAAAATGTCAGAAGAAGAAAAACAAGTAAATGAGGCTGTAGAAGCCTTAAAAAAGGAAAATGAAGAATATTTAGATTCATTAAAAAGACTAAAAGCTGAGTTTGAAAATTACCAAAAAAGAGTTGAGAAGGAATCAACAGAAAGGGCTAAGTTTGGGTCTGAAGACTTGATATTAAAGCTATTAAAATTAAAGGATAGTTTTGAGAGAGCTTTAAGCCATGCTAAAGATGATGAATTTGGAAAGGGGGTAAAAATGATACTAAATGAGCTTGAAAGAGTGTTAGCAGAAGAAGGAGTAAAGGCTATAGAAGTTATTGATAAAGAGTTTGATGTTCTAAAGCATGAAGCTATTGGAGTTGTAAAGGGTGAGAAAGATAAGGTAGTAGAAGAGGTTGAGAAAGGATACCAATTATTTGAGAAAATTATTAGACCTGCTAAAGTAAAAGTAGGTCAGGAGGAATAAAAATGGGAAAAATCGTAGGCGTGGACTTAGGCACAACCTTTAGTGCTGTTGCTGTAATGGAAGGTGGAAAACAAAAGATAATACAAAATTCAGAAGGACGAAATATAACACCTAGTGTTGTTAGCATTAAAAACGGGGAGATTATTGTTGGAGAAATAGCTAAAAGAAATGCTGTTGTAAATCCTAGAAATACTATTAGAAGCATTAAAAGGTTAATGGGAACTAAAGAGAAAATTAAAATTGAAGGTAAAGATTATTCTCCTGAAGAAATTTCAGCTATGATTTTGCAAAAACTAAAGAAAGACGCAGAAGCTTATTTAGGACAGGAAATAAAAGATGCTGTTATAACTGTTCCCGCTTATTTTAATGACGCACAAAGACAAGCCACTAAGGATGCTGGAAAGATAGCTGGTTTTGATGTTAAAAGGATTGTTAATGAACCAACTGCTGCAAGCTTAGCTTATGGTCTGGATAAAAAAGGAGAAGATAAAGTTTTAGTCTTTGATTTTGGCGGCGGTACTTTTGATGTATCCATATTAGAACTAGGAGATGGTGTGTTTGAAGTTAAATCCACTAATGGAGATAATCACTTAGGTGGAGACGACATAGATGACTTGGTTATTGATTATTTAGCTAAAGAATTTAAAAATCAAAATGGAATAGATTTAAGAGAAGATTTGAGCGCTATGCAGAGATTAAGAGAATCTGCTGAGAAAGCTAAGATTGAATTAAGCGGGATGCAGCAAACTCAAATAAATATTCCATTTATAACTTCTAATGCAAATGGACCTAAACATTTAGACGTAACTTTAACAAGAGCTAAATTAGAAAGTTTGTGTTCTGATATTTGGAAGAGACTGGAAGGACCGACCAAACAAGCTTTGAAAGATGCTAAATTAGAAGCTAAAGATTTAGGAAAAGTAATCTTAGTTGGAGGAAGCACTAGAATTCCAAGAGTTCAATCCTTAGTTAAACAAATAACTGGAAAAGAACCAGATAAGAGTGTTCATCCAGATGAAGCTGTTGCATTAGGTGCTGCTATTCAAGCGGGAATTTTAGGCGGAGATGTTAAAGATGTTCTATTGTTAGATGTAACGCCTTTGACTTTAGGTATTGAAACTTTAGGCGGAATAAGAACTCCGTTAATTGAGAGAAATACTACAATTCCAACTAAGAAAAGTCAGATATTTTCAACAGCTGCAGATAATCAACCTGGAGTGGAAATTAATGTTTTACAAGGGGAGAGAGAAATGGCTGTCGATAATAAAAGCTTAGGAAGATTTATGCTGGATGGAATTCCATCTGCTCCTAGAGGAATCCCGCAAATTGAAGTTACGTTTGATATAGATGCAAATGGGATTGTAAATGTGCACGCTAAAGATTTGGGAACTGGAAAATCTCAGAAGATAACTGTAACTGGCGGAAGCGGTATGAACAAAGAAGATATTGAGAAAGCTGTTAGAGAAGCTGAGGCAAATTCTGAATCTGATAAAAAGAAAAAAGAAAGCATTGAAATTAAAAATAATGCTGAAGGTGTTGTATTCCAAACTGAGAAAATGCTAGAGGAATATGGTGACAAAGTTGACAAAGAAGTTAAAGAAAAATTAGAAAAAGAGATAAATGAGCTAAAAGAAACTTTGAAAACTGATGACACTAATAAGATTAAGAAAAAATTAGAAGAAGTTCAGAAAGCCGCTCAGGAAATTGGAATAAAAATGTACCAAGAAGCAGCTAAACAGGCACAACAACAAAAAAGCAATGAAAAGGATAATGTTGTTGAAGGCGAGGTTGTGAAAGACGAGGAAAAAGAAGAATCTAAATAAAGATTCTCTTTTTTATTTTTAAAATATGACAGAATTAAAATATCAAGCTTTAGTAAACACAATAGATCCAGCTTTGAGGTTTGAACACCACTATGCAGGATATGATGTTTATAGAGTGACTCAAGGAAAAACTCCAAGAATATTAAAATTTACCAGAAAATCCCCCAACTATAAATGTGTTGGGGAGGTCGTTAGGATGGAAGCATTAGCCTTAGAAAGAGCTTTATCCGTAGAAACTGTTGTTGATTTTGTTGACTTTTATGAAAAAGGAGGATATGTCGCATTGTTAAGAGACTTTTTTGATGGTGAATTGGTGAGAATTACTTGTATGGGAGAAATAGGAGAGCAAGTTAGAGAAACTGTTCTTGGGTTGCACGGTGTGGGAGTAGCTAATATTGATATACAAAATTTTTTTAGATCTCGAGATGGAAAAACTGTAAAATTAATAGAGTTGGGGCATGCTGTACTTGAAGGAAACCCAACTTATGGAGAATATAGAAGTATTGATTTATCAAGATTGAGGAACTATGACTAAAAAAGACTATTATGAAATTTTAGGTGTTAGCAAAGATTCTTCTAAAGACGAAATCAAAAAAATGTATAAAAAATTAGCATTACAACACCATCCCGACAGAGGTGGAGATGCTGAAAAATTTAAGGAAATTTCTGAGGCTTATGCTGTTTTATCTGATGACAATAAAAGGAAACAATATGATCAATTTGGACATCAGGGATTTGACCAAAGATTTAGCCAGGAAGATATTTTTAGAAATGCTAATTTTGAAGATATTTTTTCTGAAATATTTGGCAGTGGGGGAGATAATTTCTTTGATATGTTCTTTGGCGGAGGCAGGGGAAGAAGGAGAGAGCAAAGAGGCTCTGACCTGCATTATGAAATAGAGATTGAATTTGAAGAGGCTGCTTTTGGAACTGAAAAAGAAATAAATTATCCGAGAACTGAAGCTTGTGAGAAATGTAAAGGCAGTGGAAGCAAAGATGGAAAATTTGAAAAATGTGATGATTGCAATGGCACAGGGCAAATGAGAAAAATTCAGCAAAGTCTGTTTGGAACTATTCAACAGATTATAACCTGCAGAACTTGTCATGGCTCAGGAAAGAAAATAACTAATGAATGCAAAGAATGCAGCGGAAGCGGTTTAACTTCTAATATTAAAGAATTAAATCTTAAAATTCCAGCTGGTGTAGATGATGGAAATCAAATCAGGGTTTCAGGAGAAGGCGATGTTAACAGAGAAGGTAAACATCCTGGAGACTTATATGTAACTGTTTATGTCAAACCCAGCGAGATATTTAGAAGAGAGAGTAATGATATTCATATTGAGCAAAATATTTCTATTACAAAAGCAATTTTAGGCGGAGAAATTGATGTTCCTACTTTGAAAGGTAAGGAGAAACTAAAAATCCCTAATGGGACTCAAAGCCATACTGTTTTTAGATTGAAAAATTTTGGAATTCCCTTTGTTAATTCTAAAGAAAAAGGAGATCAATATGTTAATGTTATAGTTGAAATACCTAAGAAAATAAATAATAAACAAAAAGATCTTTTAGATAAATTTGAAAAAGAGAGTAAAAAGAAATTTGGATTGTTCTAATTTTTAAATCTTAGTCTAAATAAAGTTTTTAAAGTTCTAAAGATTTCTTTTTTTGAGATTTTTGTTTCTCCAAATTCCCTGTCTTTGAATATTATTGGTGTTTCTCCAATTTTGAAACCTTTTTTTTGGATTAAATAAGATATTTCAACCAAAAAAGAATAACCGTTTGATTTTATTGAGTCTAAGTTAATACTTTCTAAAACTTTTTTCTTATAACATCTGAAGCCTGTTGTGTTGTCATGAGATTTTAATCCTAATATTAATCTTGGTAAGAAATTTCCACCTAAACTTATTATTCTTCTATAGATTGGCCAATTATGTACTCCCCCGCCTGAAATATATCTCGAACCTAAAACTAAATCATAACCTTCATTTATTTTTTTTATAAAATTAGGAATTAAATTTGGGTCATGAGAAAAATCACAGTCCATAGTCATTATTAAATCTGCATTTAAGTCATTTAATGAATATTTCATACCGGAGATGTAAGCTTTGCCTAATCCTTCTTTTTTTACTCTATGGATAATATGAACAATTTTATTTTTCTTCTTTAGTTCATCAACTAATTTTCCAGTTCCATCAGGAGAATTATCATCAACTACAACTATAAAGCTATTTATCTTATTTTTTTGGAAAACAGAAGTTAAAGAAGATATCATCCTTTCTATGTTTTCTCTTTCATTATATGTTGGCAGGATTACAGATAATTTCATTTTCTTAAAATCACTTCATGATAGATTAAAGCTCCTTTTAGAGGCCATCTAATTTCCACTAATTTGAAATTGGAATCTTTAATAATATTTTTAATCCATTTCTTTCCTCTATATAAAGAAACTTCATCTGGGAAATATTGCTTTTTTAATATAACTCCTAAGATTGAAAATAAGAAATTAACAGGACCATAAACAGCAGGCCAGAGTAAAATACAATACGAATCTTTTTTTAATACTCTGCGAAACTCGGCTAAAATTTTTAAAATATCTTTTTTATAAAAATGTTCCATTACTCCTAAATTCCAAATTCCATCAATTGAATTATCTTTAAAGGGCATATCAAAAATACTAGCATGAACTATTGAAGTCATAGGTAAGTTTTTATTATTTTTAACTTTCTCTAAAGCTATTTCAGATAAATCTAAAGCTATTAATTCCCGATTATGTTTTTTTATTTTAATTGAAGTTTCTGAAGAACCTGAACCGCAATCTACAAATTTTCCTGTTTTTGGGAAATATCTCTCTAAGATAGAAGATAATTCTGATGCTATAATGCGAGTTCTTACAAAAGTGAATATTGAAGATTTGCCCTCTCGTTTCCAGTAAGTGTCCCAATCTTTTGACATAGTAAAATTATTATAAAAAAAGAGTTATAAAAGTATGTTTTATGATTCAAACATAGACCCACTTTTAAATAAAGGGTTTAAGTTAAATTTAACGAAAGATATTCCGCCTTGGATGATTTTTGCCCTTTGTTTTTTGTTTTTCATTTTCTTTATGTAATTCCAAATGATTCTAGGGCGTAAATAGAAAACACGCCAAGATTTTCTGTAATACTTCTCTAGCTCTTTTCTGGTGATTCCAAATGGGACAAAGTTGTCAGCACCGAACATTGAAACTTTTCTCCAATCAGGGTCAAATTTACCATACTTATGAGCCTCTTTATAGCCTGTAGCTCCAGGGAACGGTGTATAAATGGTCATGTGAAAATCGTCTATTGGCGCTTTTTTAATAAACTTCAAAGTGTTTTCAATTGATTCCTTGGTTTCTCCGAAGGCACCTATCATAAATAATCCTTTAACTGAGATTCCTAATTTGTTTGCTAGTTTAACTGCATCCATATTTTGTTTTACTGTAACATCTTTATCAATTAAATCTAATATTCTTTGATCTCCAGACTCTAGACCATAGTTAATCTGCCAACAGCCAGATTTTTTTAACCATCTTAAACCTTCTTCAGTTACTTGGTCAACTCTACCCATCACTGAATAAGTTAGATCTATTTTTTGTTCTATAAGTTTTTTAGAGATTTCTATCATCCTTTGTCTTAAAGCAACATAATTATCATCCTGGAAGAAAATTTCTTTGATGCCATATTCTTTTTGTAAATGTTTAATCATTCTTATAACATAATCAGCTGAATAACCTCTGATTCTTTGGCCAAATACAGACTGATCACAGTAATTACACCTACCCGGACAACCTCTAGAAGTAATTAGCAAAGTTGCAGGTGTTCTATTTAGTGTATCTGCTGCTGGTTGATAGTAGGTTAGTAAATCAGGAAGTAAATCCCACGCAGGGAAAGGTAGTTTATCTAAATCTTTGATTAAAGGTCTCGGTGCCGTTCTAATTATCTTACCTTCTTTTCTGATTAACAACCCAGCAACATCATCTAAAGATTTATTATTATCTAAGCGGTCTAGTAATTCTACAAAGGTATCCTCTGCTTCTCCGATAACTCCAACATCAAATTCTGGAAATACTTCCATTGTTTTTTCTGGAGCCGCAGTTACATGTGGACCACCAACTATAATCTTCATTTCTGGATGGGTTTTCTTTAATGTTTGAATTATTTCCTGAGCGTTATAGATTGAAATTGTGATAGAAGTAACTGCTAAATAATCTGGAGATTCTTTTAAAATTTTTTGGATAGCTTGTTCTCCATTCATATTCAATGCTAAAGTATCTAGAATTTTGACATTGTAGCCTTTATCTCTTATTACTGCTGCCAGTAAGGCAATACCTAATGGTGGGAATTGTGAACCTCCACCTTCTAAATCTTTGTACATTTCCCTCATTGTTAATGGAGGGTTTAAGATTAGAACTTTTTTTGACATTAATCTTAGAGGGAAGGGTTAATTTAAATAATTTGCTATTGTTAAGTTTAATTTCCTACTTTTGAATAAAACTAAAGTTTTTTATACTGTTAATTTAGAACCTAAGAAAAGATGATTGAAATATGCACAATCGGCGGTTATAGCGAAGTTGGAAAAAATATGACTGCTGTAAAGGTAGATGAAGAAGTAGTTATTTTTGATATGGGTGTATTTTTACCCAAAATAATTAATTTTGAAGAAGAGGGAGGAGATAGAAGGGACTTAACTACTGACGGTTTAATTAAATTGGGGGCTATTCCCGATGATACTGTTATAAAACACTGGAAAGGCAAAGTAAAGGCTATTGTTTTTACTCACTGCCATCTAGACCATGTTGCTGCCGCTCCTTACTTAGGCAATAATTATCCTAAAGCACCTATGATAGGAACTCCTTTTACTATTGAAGTTTTAAAAAGAATGGTAAGAGATGATGGAATAGATTTAAAAAATAAGTTTAAGGTTCTGAATGTGAATTCTAAAATTAAAATTACTAAAAATTTAGAAGTTGAGTTCATCAATATGACTCATTCCACTCCTCAAACTGTAATGATTGCTTTGCACAGCAAATATGGAACTGTGATATATGCTAATGATTTTAAATTTGATAATAATCCTGTTGTTGGGAAGAAACCTAATTTAGAAAGATTGAAAGAACTTGGAAAAGAAAATGTTGTTGCTTTAATTGTGGATTCTTTATACAGCCAAAGAGATGGGAAGACACCTAGTGAGAAAGTTGCTAGAGAGATGCTAAAAGATGTTATGCTAGGAACTGAGAGCAGTGAGAATTTAATAATCGCAACTACTTTTGCTTCTCATATTGCAAGACTGAAAAGCATGATTGATTTTGGAAAAGTTTTAAACAGAAAAATTGTATTTTTTGGCAGAAGCTTGGAAAAATATATTGATTCCGCTGAGAAAGCCGGATTAGTTAAATTTTCCAACCAAGTAGAGATAATTCCTCAAAAGAATGATATTATAAAAAAATTAAGAGAAATTGAAAAGCAGGGAAGAGCTAAATATATGATTGTCTGCACAGGAAACCAGGGAGAATCAGAAAGTGTTTTGAAGAAAATGGCAGATTCAAGAATTCCTTTCCATTTTTTACCGTTTGACCATGTAATCTTTTCCTGCAGAACAATTCCTGAACCCGTTAATATCAAGAACAGGGAAAGACTAGAAGAGGAATTAAAAAAGAAAAAAGTAAGGATATTTACAGATATTCATTCAAGCGGACATTGTTTTAGGGAGGATTTAAGAGATTTAATCCATATGGTAAAACCTAAAAATATCTTTCCTGCTCATGTTCCGCCAGATGGACAGAAATATTTGGTTGAATTAGCTGAAGAATTAGGATATAAGAAAAATAAGAATGTGTTTGTTTCTGAGAACGGTGTATTTAGGAAAATTTAAATAGTATAAGAAAATATTATTTATTTAATGAAAGTTTATTATGATAAGTTAAAATTTTTACTTACTGATGCTAATGGTTTCTTTAAATCAGTTCAAAAAGAAAAAGATTATTGGAATATTTTAAAGTTTTATGTTTTATTGGTTGCTTTGGTTCAAATTGTTTCATTTCTAATATATATTCCTTCCTATCTAAAACAAAGCAATTTATTGGGGATAATGGGTTTTGGATTTATAATTAATATTGCCGCATCTTTAATTTTTCCTTTTATATTTTCAGCAGTATTTTATCTAGGAGTTTTATTATTTAAAGGAGAAGAAGGCTACTTTAACATGTTTAAAGTTTCTACATACAGCATGGCTGTTCTAAGTGCTTACGGCTTTGTTAGCAGCATTATTATTGGTGTTATCAGCTGGTTTATTCCTCCTGATTTTAGTTCTATTTTACAGGGGGGAAATTCTTTAGTTTATAGTCTGCCTGTTACAATTATAAGCGGAGTTATCGGCTTTGTTGGAGTAATCCATTTTGTTTATACTTTAGTTAATGGCATGGTATTTTACCAGAGATTGAGCCCAGGAAAAGCTTTGGCTTCTATAATTGTAATCCCTATAATTTTAACGTTTATAATTGGCTTAATTTTTGGCTCGGGTATTGCTCTTATTTTAAATGGTTTAGGATATTAGAAAGGTTTTTAAGTTTTATAGTTCTATATTTTTAGATGGGGTGGTTATACTCCGAGACTTTCTTGGAGATATTTGGAGGAATAAAAAATGAAAGTTTTGGAAGAAAGAGCGTTAGATGTTTTGAGAGATAGTTTAATTCAGGGTCCTGAAGAAGGAAAAAAAGGTAGTCAATATCCTGTTTTACAGGCTTATTTAGGATCGGATGGTAATATTGATAATAATACTGTAAGAAAACTTAGAGAAGAATTTGTTAGAATTTCTGAAACTGTTGGAGACTTAGAATTAGGATTAATTGAAGATGGAACTTTTGTACCTGTTGAACGTATTGGTGGAAGATTTTATTCTGCAAATAGCGATGCTGGATTTTTTTTGACAGGAGTTGGAATACCTAAGGATTTTCCTGCTAAGGATAAAATAAAAGAATTGGTTAGGTATTCTATACAATTGTGTGATGAAGCAATAAGGCGTGAATGTGGATTTGGTGAATATTCAAAACCATCATCTTAAATTTTTTTTAATTTTATTAATTCAGAAAGATTTAATTCTAAAGCTGAAACTGGCATTTCCAAATTCCAATTTGTTAGAACTTCCGGCGATAATTCTCCTAAGAAACCTACTTTTTCTTTGTTAATTACTATATCTCCTACCCTTCCTTCTATGAAAGATGAATGATAAGATTCTTCTATTTCGTATTCTAAATTTAAAGAAGATAATAATGAATCTAGGATTTGTCTTATATGAGTAAAGTTTCCTTCGCATTTAACTACCGCCAAAGATTGAGATTCTTCTACCCCTGTTTCTGTTTTTTCAGAAGATTCAAAGATTGTACTTATTTCAAATAAATCTTGGGGGTATTCATATCTTTTATTTTCTTTTAAAATTTGTAACAAAGAAGGAATCATCCAGCTTCTTAATGTATCATAATCCGAGTTAACAGGAGATTCTACTTCTATTGATTCCGTTTTAGAATTCATTTTCTGATTTAAATTAATTTTATTGCTTAAACTGTAGGTGTAGCACTCTAATAATTTTAAACCGATTAGAATTTCTGAGATTTTTCTCTTGAATTTGCTTATTTCAGACTCTGAAGCCACTGTTGAAACATTTGGTATTTCTTCTTTGAAGTTTTCATAGCCATAGGCGATTGCCACATCTTCTATTAAATCAACTTCATGTAGGATATCTGCCCTGTAAGATGGAATTTCTACAATTCCTTTAGAATAATTATAACCCATTCTTTCCAATAAAGACTTAATTTCAGATTCTTTTAAGTTTAAACCTAATAATTTATTTGTGTTTTCAGTATTTAATTTAATTTTTTCTGTAGCTAAATCTGGAGTTTTAATTTTATTTTTATATTTTAGAGTAACTTCATAAATTTCTCCCCCCATATCTGCTAAAGAAGTAACAACTATGTTTAAACATTTTTTAAGAACCCCCAAATCAAATCCTGAGCATTCTATGAAAACATCTTTTGTTTCTTCTGTAATCTTCCCTGTAGTGTGAGAATTAATAATCGGTGGCATAGATAAGATTTCATTATTTGAATCTATGAAAATTGGATAGAGTTTTTCATTTTCTAATAAATGAGCATAATCCCTTCCTGTATTTGTTTCAGTTAAAATCTGCTTCCCATTTAATATTGTATTATATTCTAAAGGTATGAATTTTATTTTCTCGGGAGGCAATGCTTTGTAAGTTATTGGGAATTTTATCTTTTCCATTGGATAAATGCCAATAGCTATTTTCTTCCTGTTTCTTCCATAACTTGTATGAAGCTTTTCCTGCAACTGGATAATGGATTTTATTTTTTGATTATCGAATTTTAGATTTTTTACCACTGCACAAGCTGTGAACGGCCTTACTTTATCCACACTTGATTCTACTGCAACTTCATAGTTTGAAGATTTGGATTTATAATTCCTTAGACCTGTTTTAACTCCGATAAAAGAAGAGAAAGCTCTTGCAAATCCCTGTTCTGACAACATATCAGGTCTATCGGGAAAGACTTCTACAGTAATTTCATTTCCTTCTATACCTTCCAAATCAGTTCCTAACATTGAGATTCTGTCTTTTAATTGCTCTATATCTAATTTCTTTCCTACTAGTTTTTCAAATTCTTCTTTGTTTAATGTTATTGTTGGCATTTTATTTCAATTTATTTAATAATGTAAATACTTCCTTGTCAAATTTAGAAAAGGCGAACCATTTTTTGCCTAAGTCTTTTAGTGATGCTCCAAAATGATAAACCTCTTTGTTGTCTAGGATCATAAATCTATCATGGGCTTGTTTAAACTCTTTAATTTTAATTTGTGGATATTGGGAATTATATTTCTCTAAATCTAAAGATAATTGCTTTGATATTTCTTTAGTGAATATTGTAACTTTTACACTCTTTTTTCTTTTAGAAAATAATGTTAAAACAGAATCATCTATGTAATTATCTATTAAAATAATTGATGTATTGGCAGTTCTTATTATATCTGAGAATAATTTATGTGCATCGAATATTTGTCCATCAAAAAATATTCCCTTTTCTGGTTTAATTTCTTTAGATTCTATTAAATTAAAAACCTGTTCAAATTTATTGTCATGCTCCAAAAGTTTTTGTTCGGTTTTATCTAACCTTTGGAATAGTTGAGCATTATTTATTAAGAATCTTCTCATTGCTACAAAGGCCCCCATTATTTGAACACTGACTTTAACAGCTGTTTCACTATTAAGAACTGCTGAAAGCATTGCAACTCCTTGCTCTGTAAAAACATATGGTAGATACTTTCTATGTTTTCCTCTGCCAGTTTTTAAGGTGCCAAATTGGAACCTTAAAGATTTATATTCAAAATCATTTAATTGAAACATAAATTCTTTAGGAAATCTTTCAATATTTCTTTTAACTGCCCTATTAAGCTGTTTTGTTTCAACTCCATAAAGTTCTGCTAAATCATAATCTATTATTACTTGAATTCCTCTAATATTATGAATTCTATTCTTAATCTCATTCTCTTCAATGATGGTCAATTCTTGTTTATTCATTCAAAATCTCCTTATATTCATTTAATTTGATATTCCAAATTGGAATTTCTAGGTGGTCGCATTTTGGGACCGGTTCATTTAAAATAATATTATTTTTCATTTTAACCATGCTTTTATTTCTCTTAATTGTTTAACATCATTTTTCTTTAAGTCTCTTAAATCATTCAATTCATAATAATCCATTAAGATTCTTCCAATGCCCAATCCCCAAGCTAAAACAGGTATAGGTTTTCCTAATAGGGGGGTTGTTACTTCTTGTCTAAATATTCCTGCTCCACCCAATTCTATCCATTTTTTCTTAATTGGATGATATATATCTACCTCTGTCCCAATATTAACGTAAGGAAAGAACGCGGGACGGAAGCGAACCTTCTCAAATCCCATTTTATTGAAAAACTCTCTTAAATAGCCAAGCAAATGTTTAAAGTTTAAATTTGGATCTATTACTATTCCTTCTGTCTGTTCAAATTCAAATGAATGACTCCAATCAACTGTTTCGTTTCTGAAGTTATTTCCTATTGCAAAGAATTTAGCTGGTAAGTCTTCTTTTTTTAGTTTAGATAATGTTAAAGCGGATAAAACTGTTGTGTGTGTTCTCATTACTAGTTTCTTTGCTTTTTCTTCATCCCATTTATACTGCCAGCCTTTGCTGTTTTTATCTCCATGTTCATGCATTTCTTTTATTTTATTTGCAAATTCTTTAGGCAAAGTTCCTTTTTGAGTTAAGAAAATACTGTCCTGCAAATCCCTAGCTGGATGATCCTGAGGAGTAAATAAAGCATCAAAATTCCAGAAAGAAGTGTTAATTATATTCCCTTCCATCTCTTTAAAACCTAAGTCCAGCCAGATTCTTTTAGAATAATCTATTGCCTGATTTACGAAATGTCTTCTTCCTGAGTAGATTTTAGGAACGTTAATTTTAACATCATATCGTCTGAATCTTTTGTTTTTATAAGAACCAGTTCTTAACATATCAGAAGTCAAAGTTTCAATTAAATTTATTTTTAGATTTTCTTTTGATAATTCTTCCCCTAATTGGGATAAATTTATTTCAACATCTTTTGTTAAATCTTCTTTTAGAATTTCTCTTCTTTTTTTGAATTCATGAAAAATATATAGTCGTTCTTCAGATAAAGTTTTAGGATCTAAAGGCAGTGACTTTAAAAATTCTTCGGCTAGTTTTAGAATAGAATCTTCTTCTTTTAATCTAGTTATTTTCTCTCCTAATTGAATTAAGTTTCTTTTTTTTAATAAACCTAAGCAAACATTAATTTCATCTTTTTCTAAATTAGCTTTTTTTTGGATTTCTTCTAAAGTTAAAGGCTTGGTTAATGCTTTTAGAAATTTTCTTTCCGGGAGACCTTGTTTTAAGTATAATTCTCCGTTTTTATCTAAGATTATTAATTCCTTAGTTGTTTTCTTTGTTTCTATTAAATTTTTATTTTGTAGCCATTGCAACGCTCTTAATACTTCCACTTCTTGGAGGTTAGACTCTTTAATTAAAGTTGAGGATTTTTTTATTGTTCTTAGTAATGGCAGGATTTTTCTTTCTAAAGATGTTAAGGATTCTATTAATTTAGAATGTTTAGATTTATGGGTTGATTTTATTTCCTGTAAGAATTCTTCTTTTAATTGCTCTATGTTTTTAGGCAGCTCTTTTCCTAGGTATTTAGATTCTTTTAAGTATTTTTTTCCACTTCTTACTGTATGAAATAAGTAATAGTAATCTTGTCCTTTTATTTTTACTTTTTTTAGATAAGGCATTTTATATCAACAACCATTTCCATAATGGAATGAATTTAATTTCTCCTTCTATTTTTTCTAAATCTTTAGTTATCAAAATCAATTCTTTTGTTTTTGAATGTTGTTTTTTAAACTCATTTAAGGCTTTAATTTCTCTTTTTTCAATGTCGTCGGTAAATGTTATGTTAATTGCAGTCAATGAATTATCTTTGTTTTTTGTGATAAAATCAACTTCGGTTTTATCTTTCCAGTAATAAATATTTTTATTTCTTCTTTTAAGTTCTATGCAAACAATGTTTTCCGCTAATTTTCCTTCATCTTTAGAAAATCTAAAACTTACAGCATTCCTTAAACCATTGTCTATACAATAAATTTTTGAAGGTGTGGTTTTTTGCTCTTTATAAGAATATGAAAAATGGTCTATTACAAAGAAAATAAAAGCTTCTCTGCAATAATTAATATAATCTTTTATTGTGTCATAAGATAAATTTAAAGAGTTTCTTATATTTCTTAAGGAATATAGACTTGTAAAATTTGTCATAAAATATAATGCAATGTCTTTAATTTTTTGAATATTTAATTCATACCTGTCTGCTATATCCTTATATAATATGTCATCAAAGTACTGTTCTAAAATTTTTAGTTTGAAATCTTTATCTTTAGGTAATACTTCTGGGAATCCGCCAAAATGCATATATTCCTCTAAATTTATTAAGATAGATCTTTTTGTTTCTAGAAGCAAGATCCCTTTTTGGAGATTTGATTCTTTAATGTCTAAATTTTTGAATATTATGAATTCCTTGAAACTTAGAGGAAATATTTCAAAAGTTAGGTTTCTTCCTGTTAATAATGTCGAATATTCTTTTTTTAATAGATATGAGCATGAACCGGAAATAATAAATTTGTCGTTTGTTTTTAAATCATATTTTTTTCTTATCCAAGATTCCCACCCTTCTTTTCTATGAATCTCATCAAGAAATATGTATGCTTTATTTTTTTGATTTAATTTTTCCCTATAAATATTATAAATATCTTCTAAATTATCTTTAGTTAATTTTCTATCTTCTAGGTTTACGAATAATATATGTTTTGGGTCTACTCCATCTTTTAGTAAATTACTAATCATTTGGTACATTAAGGTGCTTTTCCCAGACCTTCTTACTCCTGTTATTATTGTAACTTCTTTAATTTTAATAGAATCAATTAATGTTTTATAGTCTGGTCTATCTATTCCTTTAAGTTTTTCTATGTAGGAAACATTTTCCCACCACGAATTCCATTCATTTAATTTTTCTATTTCCATGTTACGTTTAAGTGTAACATATACTATATAAATGTTACGTTTAAGTGTAACATATTTTGTATAAATATTACTTCCAATCTCAAATAGTTAATTACCACAAATATATAAATGTTTTTATTAATTACCACGTATTATTTATCATAATAGTTAATTACCACAAATTGGAGTCTTTTATCTTCTTTTCCCTAAATATTTTCACATTTTTATGTTAAAAATTTTAAATCTTGATAGGCAAAATTTTAATGATTTTATATTATTCATGTTTTTTCAATATTTTGTTGATATTTATTGGATAATAGTTAAAATTTAAAATTAATACTTTTAAAGTTCACAAGAACTACTTCTTCTATTAAATTTCTAAATGCCTTATCATCTCTTTTTTTTGATCTTTTTGTTAGATCCATGTAATAATCTAAAAAACCAAGAGGCAAGTCTAATACTGGAAGCTCATAAAACCTTAAAATATGCAGCATTAACAATCTTGAAGTTCTACTATTTCCATCTATGAAAGGGTGTATCCTCTGAAATTCATTGTGGAAAAAGGATGCAAACTCTATAACATCATCTATTTCGTTCTTATTAGAAGAAAATTTTTCATATTCCTTCAATAATAAATCTAATTTTATACCGATCAAGTTCCAGTTAGAAGTTTTAAAATGTGGATTGAATTTTATTCTGACATTTTGTTTCCTTATTTCTCCAGCACCATGAATATGCGCCATTCCAATTTTATGATATTCTAGTATTAATGGCAGTGTTAATTTTACTTTATTTTTTGCATTTTCTATCATTAAATCAACTGCTTTTTTGTAATTGGTAACTTCTTCTACATGAGAAAGTTTATGTTTTTCAGGAAGAACTTCATCAAAAATCAGTTTTTGAGTCTCTGATAAAGTTAAAGGATTTCCCTCTAAATGCAAACTGGTATAAATAAAATCAACTTCTTTCTTTTTCTCCAAATCCTCCTCTACTGTTCTGTTTATCTCTAAATTCTTTTTGTATTTTCTCAGTTCTTTTTTAATTTCTTTAATGAGTGAATGATGCTTGTGCTTGTGGAATTTTGCCTTTATTTTGAAAAATTTCAATAAATTAATTAAAAAATGATGTTCTAATATTCTACATTTTAACGGCTTTCTTGATAAAATTAGCAATAAACCATACTTCAAGAGAGTGTCAACATAAAACTTAAAGGTTTGCGGATGTATTTTTATATCTTTAATTGTGAAGAATTCTTTCCTTGCCGCTTTTTGAATAAAATTAAGCATTGACTTTTTAAATATTAAATTGTAATTTATGCTGTTAGAAATACAAAAAGAGATTAACTTAAATAAATCCTTTGTCCTTTCATTGTGAACTATTTTTACTAAATTATCCTTTTTAACATAACCTTCCTTTTCCAATTGTTGCACCCTCTTAAAAATAGAATCATATTCGCTTTTTGGTTTATGCAAAGCCCTAACTATATCAATGATTTTAATTTCCCCTTTAATTGCAATTACATAAAAAACATCATATTTCGAGATCATAAATTAATATAAAACATTTTAGTTTATAAATATTTCTATTATTCATCAAAATTCAGTAAATACTTGAGTTTTTATGTAAAATAGACTAAATTTTATTATATTCCTAATTACCACGTATTATTTAATATATTAGTTAATTACCACAATTAAGATTGATTAAGTTATATTTGTTACTTTAAAGTTATTACAGATAGAAAAGTTTAAAAGGTGTGTTTTATACTACTTTATACTATGAAAAAGAAACTTAGTATTACAATTGGAGAAGAAAAAATAAAAGAATTAGAGAAATTTATCCTAAATGGAAGGTTTAGAAATAAGTCTCATATTATTGAATATAGTTTAGATAAGTTCTTGAAAGGAGAAGAAAAATGAGGAAACTTTACTTGAATCCGAGTAGTATTGTTGTTCCTGGAGAATATGAATTGGGAGATTTAAACACCCTTAAATTATATCATAGGATATTTGATAGTGGATATAGCGATATAGTCCCGCCCTCTATAGTTGTTGGTGTAGACAGAGTTAAAAGGCATGATAGGTTTAAAGAAGAGTTAGAATCTAAATTAAGATTTATAGAAAAAGGTCGCTGGTTAGACGAATTAAAGAGACATAAAATAAATCAAATAATGATTCAAGATGGAAGATTAATGGAGAAATTTGAAGAAGTAGCACGGGATGCTCATTTTTATTTAATAGATGGTAACCATAGGTCTGTAGCTGCTACATTAACAAATCAAAAAGTTCCAGCATTGCAGTTGGAAAGAGATGAAGATTTAGTTAGAGTGAAGGAAATGGTTGAGAGAGGAGAATTATTTGAATTTAACCAAGACGGAAATACTGTGGATGGACTAATACATGATTTTGAAGAACATTGTTTGAATCTTTCCAATATAGATTATGTTACTACAGTAGAAGAAAGAGTAAGACGACTTGTAAAAGAGGGTTTGTTGCCAAGATATATAACTAATAAATATAAAGGTAATTAGAACTTAATTTTATCAATAAAGAATACTTTTTTGGATTTCTAACAAAATGTTTAAATACATCAATTCTTCTGTTTAGATTACAATGAAGAACAATAAACAAATCTTAAATATCAAGAAAAAAATAATCCCAGTCTTAAGAAAATATAAAATAAAAAAAGCAGGAATTTTTGGGAGTTATGCTAGAGGGGACAGTAAAAAAAAATCCGATGTCGATATTTTAGTACAGCCTCCAAAAGGAATGGGGCTTGAATTTATAGGAATGGGGCTTGAATTAGAAGAGAAATTAAAAAAAAGAGTCGATTTGGTTACATATAAAGGAATGAGCCCATATTTAAAAAAATATATTTTAAAGGATGAAATAAGAATACTATGACAAATCATGAAGATCTTCCATATATTCAACATATTAGAGATGCTATAAGATATATAGAGAATTTTATAAAAGGTTTGACCAAGGATAAATTTTTTAAAGATAAATTAAGACAAAGTGCTGTTGTAAGACAACTTGAAATTATTGGAGAAGCAACAAAAAATGTTTCTACAAAATTCAGAGATAAATATCTGGAAGTAGAATGGAGAAAAATGGCGGGAACAAGAGATAGAGTTTCACATGCGTATTTTGATGTTAATTTAGAGATTGTTTGGAGTATAATTGAAGATGATTTACCTAAACTGAAGAAACAAATAAAGAAGATTCTAGAAAAGGAATTAAAAAATAATTAAAATTCAACTTTATCAATAAAAAATACTTTATTCGGATTTTCTATTTTTTCTGAAATTTCTAAAATATATTTTATCTTTTGCTTAGGCAAATAAAATTGAAACGGATAAAGAATTTTATGATCTAAGATCTTATAAGATTCATCTAAAAATATTGCGGTAATCGGATAAAAAACAAATAGCATATGCATTAATGGTCTTGTCTTAACAGGAAAGATGAATAGTAAGTTTTTTTTCTTGGAAAACATCAAGCCTCTTTCCATCCTTAACAAAGTAGTACACTGTTCAACTTCATATTCCTTATTATTTATTTTTATCTTCATAGTAAACTATTGAGGCTGCACTAACAAAGTTCTTTCCATCTTGGATTAAATCATGGCTTAATATATCCCCGTTTCTGATGTTTTTTAATCTTAAAACTTCTAATAAAACCAATATTGGAGAAATAGAGTTAAAATCATATTTATTTGTAATAGATAATAAGTCAATGAAATTAACATTTAAAACAGCTTCTAGTATTTTATTATTTAAATTTTCTAATTCTGTTTTTATATTATACCTAAACGGAGCGAAATTATACAAAGGGCCATAATTCAATAAGTTGGAAGAAACTATAAAAATTACATTTTCGATTTTTGATAATTTTAAAGCTAAACTTTTAATTATAGTTTCATCTAAAGTGGAAGTTAAGACTGGCAAGATTCTTAGGCTGTCTAAATTCTTTTTATTAACATACTGCAATAAAGGCAATTGCAATTCGATTGAAGATTCTGAATTATGTGAGGCTTCATCTATCAAGGAATTTGAACTTAATAATTTATTGACTGAATTTCTATCGATTCTTATTATTCCAAAGGGTGTTGAAAAGTCCTGCAAAGTTAATAAGACCTTATCTGATTTTTGAGATAAACTCCCTAAGATAATAAAAGTCAAGGGTGTTGGAGATTCTGCTAAATCTTTATATGCCCAGGAGGACATTACAGAGGACAATGAATAAGATAAATTTGGAACTATAATCGCCTTGACATTTTTATCTTTGATTTCCAAAGGAGTAGAAGTAGAGCCTGTGCCTTTTTCGAAAGCTGATTCTATTTGGAAGTTTAATTTTGCAAAATCGGATTCATATAAAACCCCAGAAGCTATTGGAACTCTCATTATCTTCTCTTAAGTTTTTTTTCTTTTAATCTTTTTTCTACTTTTTTAAGCCTTTCTGATTCTCTTTTAAGTTTTTTGTTAGTAAATTCTAAAATTCTCTTTTCTTTAGATACTTTTGAAAATTCAATCTTTAACTTTTGTGATTCTTTTTTTAAAAGCTCCTGCTGTTTTTTAATTTCTTGTTTAGCTTTATCTGCTTCTGAGTTTTTAGTTTGTATTTGTTTTAGCAAATCTTCAGCTTCTTTACTTGCGGTTGCTGTTTGCTGAGATCTATTTTTAACATTAGACTCTATAACTTTTAATTGCTCTTCTTTCTGCTTCGTTTTTTCAGACTCTGAGTTTAATTTTCCCTCTCTTTCTTTTAACTGCTGCTCTAATTTTTTTAAATTATCCTGCTGCTGTTTTCTAGAAAGCTCCAGAGATTTTTTAGCTTCTTCTGCTTCTAATTTTAATTTCTTCAGATCTTCTTTGGCTTTTTGCTCTTCTTCTTTTGTTTTGTTTCTTAAATCTAAAATTTCCTGTTTGTCTTTATTTTTTTCTTCTTTAATATTATGCTCCAAAGCTTTTAACTCATCTTTTTTCTGTTGTTTTTCAAGTTTAATCTCTTCTTTTTGCTGTTTTATTTCTGAAGTTAAAGTATTAAATTTAGCCTCATTTTCGTTAAAGGATTCTCTCTCACGATGGATTTTTTCAAATTCAAGTTGCAAGTCCCGCTCTTTTTTCTTTAATTCATCTTCCTTTGTTTTAATTCCTTCTTCTCTAATGTTCAAATCTGATTTTTGCTTAAGAACGTCCTGTTTTTGATTTTCTAATTGAATATCCCTTTCCCTAACTAAGTCCCTTTCTCTTTCTAAGGTTTTTTTGCTTTGATGCAATTCCTCTCTTTGCACATCTAATTTTTGTTTTCTTGGAACTATGTCTTTTTCTTCAATTTGTTTTTTTATTTTTAGAATATTTGTGTTAATAACCACTTTGCTTTCAAAATACGAGGAATAATATAATAAAATTAAAGATGTTAATGCGGATAGATAAGATGCTAAGGGTGTAAAGATTCTTAAGATTTCTAATAAAATTAAAATTATAAAGATTAAGTATAAAATTGAGCTTTTAGATTTAAGGTAATTTACTTTATCTTCATTATATGCTTTTAATAAGAATAGAACAGATAATATGAAAAATCCTAATGTTATAATATCAAATGTAATTATTTTAACCCCTCCTTTTAAAAACACTGAGAAATTTATATATAAAGTTATATGTGGTAGAAAAAAGAGAAAGTATTATATATTTGAAATTAGTATTTGAGAAATGGGTGATAACTTATGATGTGTGGAAAATGCAGTAAAATAAGCAGTGCTGTTTTCTTGGCGTTAGGTATTCTGTTCTTAGCAGCAGATTTAACAACCTGGGATTTCTGGGGTATCCAATGGTGGTCAGCATTGTTTGTAGCAGTTGGTGTTATCGGCTTCGCAAGTGGATGCTGTGGTGACTGCTGTGGAGAGGGCAAATCTATGGGTAAAAAGAAATAAAAACCCTCTTTTTTTTCTTTTAAAAAAATGGCTAAATATAAGCAGTTATGTGCGGTTTGCAAAAAGAAACATGTTGTTATGGAGAATAGAAGGCAGAGACCTATATGTTTAGATTGTGAAATGAGGTATTGGGATAAAGTTGAGAATAAAAAATATAAAGAATTATTTGATATTCCTAAAAGTTTTTATGAAAAAAATTATTTTTTGAGAAATGTTAGGGGTTATTATGATAGATGTGACAAATTAAGTGTAAAACAGATAGCTGCATTTAAGAAAACTGTTAAGGAAATGAAAGAAGAAAAGAAAGACAAAGCTTAAATATTTTATCTTATTCTATTTTATTATGATATTCGGTTATTTTGTTCTAGGACTAATTGTTGTTATAGTATTAGCTAGTATTAAACAAGTAAACCAGTATGAAAAAGGTGTCAAATTCAGATTTGGAAAATATGTTGAGATGATGCAACCTGGATGGAGATTAGTTTTTCCTATTATTGAAAGCTGGAGAAATATTGATTTAAGGGTTAAGACTGTTGATGTTCCGAGCCAGGAATGTGTTAGTAAAGATAATATCTCTATAAAGGTTAATGCGGTTTTATATTATAAGGTTGTTCAAGCTGAAAAGGCGGTTATGGAAGTTGAGCATTTTATGTATGCTGTTTCTCAATTAGCCCAGACCACTATGAGGAATATAGTTGGAGAATTTGAATTAGATGAAATTTTAAGTCAGAGAGATGAAATTAGCAATAAAATTCAGACTATAGTTGATAAGGAAACCGATCCATGGGGGGTAAAAGTAACTAGGATTGAGCTGAAAGATATTGAAATTCCTGATGATATGAAAAGAACAATAGCCAAGGTTGCTGAAGCTGTCAGGGAAAGGAAAGCGATTATATTAAAAGCTGAAGGAGAGACTATTGCTTCTAAGAATTTAAGCAAAGCCGCTCAGGAATTAGGAAAAAACCCAGGAGCCCTGCATTTAAGAACATTGCAGACTTTAAATGATTTAAGCTCTGATAAGTCAAATACTGTAATTATAGGCATTCCTTTAGAAATCTTAAGAGCTTATGAAAAGATGAAGAAATAATTATTCTCTTTTTGAACAAATTTTGCAAATACTTGGGTCAGATTCGGTCATTTCCACTTCATCAAAAATATGATGGCAAATCCGGCAAACGTGTTTTAGTTTTTTATTAGAAGTCTTTCCATAAATCTTTTTGAACCATTCTTCTAATTTTTTCTTGATATTCATAGTCCAAAACTCAATATTTAGTATTTTTAACTGTTTTGGTTTACTCATTCAACAAAGCTTCAAAGAAATCTTTAGAATGTGACTTCATCAAATCCATTGCTTTATTGAAAATACCTGTAGTGTAAATGTGGATTGTAGAGGTTGCTTGATTTAGGATAACCTTAGCTTCTGTTGGGATAATCTCATCTTTTTGTTTTTTAAAGTGCAATAAAGATAAAGCTCTTTCATTTGCTTTGATATGGGAATTTGCTTTTATTGAAAATAAGATTCCTGGATTTTTAGCCCTTATTATAGAGGAATTTTCTCTTATAGGGCTGTAAACTTCGGCTAAATTTTCATTTCTCTCAACCACATTGCCTAATCTTCTGTTTATTGTTAATATCCCTTCTATTGGGGATTTATAACCTAGCCTATCACTTAAAATAAATTGTTTTTCAGGAAGTAAAACTTCTGCATCTAACATTCCCTTATGGGCTAATACAGAGTTTAAGCCTCTAATGCCTTCATTTAGATATTTTGAAGATACACTCATTCCCCCTCCGATTTCTACTGTTAAAACAGGAGTTTTATGCAACTTCATAGATTCTGAAGCTAAGAATCCCTGCTTAAATTTTCTTTTCATAACAATTTCAGTTCCGAAAATTCTGCTAAGCTCGTCAACTTCTTTATATTCCTTATCAAAAATTCTTGTATGCGGAAGCAAAATATAATTTTTATTTGAATCGTGGAAATCCAATCCAAAATCCGACTGAGAAACCACTGAATCCATAAAAGTTTGAGCTAGTTTATATGAAAATGAATTTTTATCTTTTCCAAAACAACGATTTAAGTCTTTATCATCATATCTTACTCTTCTTTCTCCATAATGAAAGCCTATTGGGTTTAATATCGGAACAATAATTAAAGTTCCTGTTATCAAGCTAGGGTCTACTTTTTTAAAAAATGTTGAGACAATCTTGATTCCATTTAATTCATCTCCGTGAATACCTGCCGAGATGAAAGCTGTTTTTCCATTTTCATCGCCTCGGATTATTTTAATTGGTAATTTTGTGGACTTACTTTTATAAGAAACTCTTAAAAACCCTGAAGATATTTTCCCTTTTTTTGAGACACAAGTGCCAATTCGCATTTTTTAATGAAAAGATTTATTAATTAAAAAACTTTTGGATAATTATGGTTAGCGTTTTTGATGTTATAAGGGAATTTACATTAAATTCTAAGATAATTGGAACTAACTTAGTTATTGCTTTGGTTATAATTGTTATTGGAGTTTTAATAGGAAAATTTGTTAAATTAGTTTTGAGCAGGATTTTGAGCAGGTTAAGAATCGAGAGGATTTTTAAATTTAGAAGTGTGGATGTTGGATTAACTATTATTAAATGGTCTGTTTATCTGTTTTTTATCAGTTTTGCAATCAAACAGTTAAAAATACCCTATCTTAGCGATGGGTTTATTGATTCATTGTCTATTATACCAAGGTCTATTGGGGCATTTATTGTTGTGGTTGCCGGGTTTTTATTTGGGAAGTATTTGAAAGAGAATATTATGCAGGCAAATAAGGAATGGGCTTTATTAGGAGATATCTCATTCTACTTTTTCTTATATTTATCTTTTATAATTTCGATACAATTAGTGTTTTTTTCTGAAGAATTTTTAATTAATTGGGTTAGTTTAATATTTACTGCTTTCTTTTTGTTATTTTTAGTTTTGAAAAATAGGAAATAAAGGGTTAAAGTTCATAGACTGTATCTATTATCCCTAAGGCATCATCTATTTGCATTCTTAAAAATAAATAAGTAGTTCTATTAGTTGGATTGAAATATCTAAAAAAAGTACATGGACAATAGGTCTTCCTGTATTTTCTCATTATATCTAAGACTCTACCATCTTTAAACTCCTCTAGCTCACACATTTCCCTTCTAATTCCTTCCACAAACCTTATATCCGATCTTACTTCTGGAAAATAACTCCTTGTAGCATAAGTATTCCCTATTGTATGGAAAGATAATAATTCTAAGGCAGAATTTATTTTTGAATGTTGGCTTAGCCATTGAAACATCTTGAAAGGTATTTTAATTCCAAATATATCATCTATTGTAGTTTCGGATCTCATTATATTATAAAATAAAACTATAAAAAACAGCTATTGCTAAAACTATGAAGTAAACAGCTTTATTCCAGATAAATACTTTTTTTCCATCTAACTGCCAAATAGGAATCATATTGAAGACTGCCAACCATGAATTAATTATGAAACCATATTGTGAAACTAATGGAAAAATTCCTAAAGCTAATGTTCCTAAGAATATTGTAGCTAAAACTAAATTTGTTATAGGACCTGCTACTGAGATAATTCCATTTTTCCTATAATCTACAAAGCCCTGAATCATCACTGCTCCTGGTGCTGCAAATACAAATCCTAAGAAAGACATACCAATTGCCAATAACAGCATTGGATCAAAACTTCTGAATTCTGCAAAACATTTGTAATGCTGTGCTACTAATTTATGTGCTAATTCATGCAATAAGAATCCTAAACCAACTGAAAATGCTGCTACGAAAACTGCGTTTACTAAACCTATAGTATCACTTAAGATTATACCAAAAGCTATTGAAATTGCGACCCATGCTTTAGTCAAATCTATAATTTCTTCCTTAGAAGTTTTTATTCTCATACGTGTTTTTTGCAGTTTGCCCTTTATAAGTTTTATCCGACACACGACACACACGACACACACGACAGACCCCCGTGGCGTTTATAAATGATAATTGATTATTTTTAATTAGAATGGTATTAAAAGAGTTGCAATTCCTAGTAAAATAACGGAAGATTTGGCTTATATTTGTGGTGTTCTTGTTGGGGATGGTCATATAAGTTATAGAGAAAGAAAGAAAACTATGGTAATAAAAATAGTTGGAAACCCCAAAGATGAAAAAGAATTTTATTGGGAAGTTATTGGTCCTAAGTTTCAAGAATTATTTGATGTATCTTTAAAAATTAAATATCACGACTCTAAAACTACTTTTGGATTTACATTTTTTTCCAAGACAATTGGTAAATATTTAACAGAATTCATAAAACTCCCAGAAGGTAGAAAATATGAGTCTCTAAGAGTTCCAGAAATATTTGCAAAAAATAAAAATTTCTTAATTGAGTTTATAAGGGGAGTCTTTGATACTGACGGATGTATAACATTCAAAAAAAGATATAAAGATTATCCTTATTACCCTGTTATTTCCCTCTATTCTAGAAGTGATTTATTTATAAAAGATATCTCTAGAATTTTAAAAAATTTGGGATTTAGGATTGTTGAATCTTATAATATGATAAAAAGTGATAATAGAGTTAAAAATGGGTATACAATAATCAGCTGTATAGAAATGAATGGTAGGAGTAATTTGGATTTGTGGTTAGAAAAGATTGGATTTTATAGCCCTAAACACTTAGAAAAAATAAAAAAATATTATAGTATATAGCGGGGGGTGGATTTGAATTCGGCGATACTTATATAATTATAGAGTATCTCCACCGACCTTTGGGTTATGAGCCCAACGGACACTCCTAGCTGTCCTACCCCGCTATAAAATAAAATTCGCTTTTTACAATTTAAAAAACTATCGTTAATCTCTCTTAATTTTTTGCCTAAATACTTCCCTGTTAATCTCATGTTTATCTATCTTTCTAGAAAAGAAGGATTTTATGTTTGAAAAAAACCTAGGGTCATTATATTTTTCATGAATTAAAGCTGCTGCAATATGTTTGTATTCAATTGACATTTCTGAGTTTGGAAGGTATTGAGTTATTGGAGTTAAAGAATGCTGGGCTTCAATTGTTTTTTCTTCATCAGGCAAAATACCTAGAACATGAATTCCTGTTGCTTTTTCTATGTCATTTAAAGATAACTCACATTTATTTTTTCTAACTTTATTTAAGATTAAACCATTAATCGGAATTCCTTTTTGTTTTGCAACTCTTACAGCTTTTAATGTTGTAGATAAAGTTGAATAATCTGGAGTAGTTACAACTAACAATTCATCTGATGACAACATAACTGATAACATCTCATCATTTAGACTAGGGGAAGAATCTAAAATAATAACCTCATAAAAGCTTCTAATTGTTTTAATCTGATTTCTTAATTTCATAGGGTCTATCTGCCTGGAAATTAATGAAGAAGCTATAAAATGAAAATTTAAATTATGTTTATAAACCGCATCAAAAATTTTTATTTTATCCTGAAAAACGTCATTTAAAGTATTTATGGGGTCTAATATTCCTAGATGAAAATTAAGATTTGGAGCATAATAATTAGCATCTACCAATAAAACTTTTTTATTGAAATCGTTGGCTAAAACCGTAGCTAAATTAACTGCTGTTGTTGTTTTTCCAACGCCGCCTTTTATTGATATTACTCCAATTACCCTACTCATCCAGGTACCTCTTTTTTAAGCGTGTAAGAATCTCTTCTCTTTCTGAATCTTCCTCTTTTTTTGAAAACTTAAACAAATTAAACATCTCTGGTATATAGAATATTTACTTATTAATAAATTTAACTCTTAGTTTAATGATTATTCCAATATAAAATTTTTTAATTTGTCTACCCCTTTTATTATGGCTTCAATCTCTCCTTTAGGCAATTTTGTATCGGTAAATCTAGTCTTAGTAATATGATCCATTATTCTAGTGGAATCCTTTTTCATCCTGTCAATTAGTTCTTTAGGCAAAACTTTTCCCAGTGGACATAAGGCTAATAAGTACTCTTTTTTATTATTATTAAATTCTGGATGAATTGGAAAACATCTGCATGCAATGGGTCTTACGTGATAAATACCGCAGGAATTGTCCTCTTTTAAATATGGGCATATGCTCCCTTTACTTTTCATTTCATAATGATCGGAATCAATTTTCACAAAGTGATCTGTGTGCCCCGCACTTAGAATTATTTCTCTTTCTTGATTTGTAACGTCGGCTCCACCTAATTTACAACATTTTGCTCCGCATTTCTTGCATATTTTAAACATTTCTTTATTGTCCATAAAAAAAATTTAAAATTGGCTCTATATTAAACTATTGATTTGAAAATTAAGATGTTTATATTAAAATTCCAGGATATATTTATAAACAGTTTTTAAGCTAAATTTAAAGTATGAAAGTTTTAGTGCATTATAACGAAATAGGACTAAAAGGCAGGAATAGAGCTTATTTTGAGAATAGTTTAATTAACAATATTAGGAAGAAAATTAAGTTTAATAATTTGAAAAAAGAAGAAAAAAGAGTTATTTTTGATACTAATGAAGATATTAACATTTTAAAGGATGTATTTGGGATAAGCCATTTTTCTATTGTTGAAGAAGTTGAAAATAAAGTAGATAAAATTTTAGATAAAGCAGAAAGTTTAATGGGAGATGCTAAAAGATTGGGGTTAAAGACTAATAGGAGTGATAAGAAATTTCCATTGACTTCAATTGAATTAAACACTAAAATTGGGGAAATTGCCAATAATAAAGGAATTAAAATTGATTTTTCAAATCCTGATAAGACAGTCTACATTGAGATAACTAATAAAAATGCATATATTTACAGCGAAAAAATAAAAGGTTTGGGTGGATTGCCTATTGGAGTCAGCGGGAAAGTTTTATTATTATTCTCAGGAGGGATAGATTCTGCTTTAGCTGCTTTTTTACTGATGAAAAGAGGATGTAAAGTGGATTTTTTGCATTTCCATGCTTTAAGAAACAATAATGAAGTTATGGACAGCAAGATTATTAATATTTTAAATATTTTAAAGAAATACCAAGAAGAAATTAAATTATACTTAGTTCCTTATCATAATTATCAGTTAAGTGTTATGGAAAAATTTGATGATAAATTAGATGTTGTTATGTTCAGAAATTTTATTTTAAGATTTGGACAATTAATCGCTAAAAAGAAAAAATACAAAGGGATTGGAACTGGAGATAATCTAGGACAAGTTGCGAGCCAGACTTTAGATAATTTAAATGCTGCTGGTTATAGAGTTACTTTGCCTATTTTAAGACCATTATTAACATTTGATAAGCAAGAAATAATTGATTTAGCTAAAAAAATAGGAACTTATGAGGAGAGTATAAAAATCTATAAAGATTGCTGCAGTATAATTTCCAAAAAAGCAAGCACTAGTGTAAAAATTAAATCTGTTGAAGAAAATTTAGAGAAAATTGATTTTGATAAAATAATAGAGAAAAGCTTAGAAGAGATGGAAATAAGAAAAATTTAAGTTACTTGACACACCAGTCAGATTTCCGTAGCCCTTATAAATTTATAAAACAAAAAGCATTTAAACAAATATTTCCGATGGAAAAAGCAAGGACATAATAATCCTTAATGCCGCGATGGCACAATCTGGTACTGCGCAGAAACTTTTAATAATAAAGTTGCGTAAGATTGCTATCTGTTTGTGCAAAGATCCTGTTTCCTTTGGATATCTGGGTTCAAATCCCAGTCGCGGCGTCTTACCCAAAAATTTAAAAAGAACAAAGTATTTGGAAGGAACTAGATGAACAAAAAAATACTATTGGGTATATTGATTTTGACTATATTCATTAGTGGATGTGGTAGCCAGGGAACAATTACAGGAAATGTTGTTAAGGAAGCAAATGAAGTAAATGATGATTTTTTCTGCAAATCTCCTTATATAGAGTATCAAAAGGGAAGCTGCTGTTTAGATAATAACAATAATGGAATATGCGATGATGATGATTCAAAAGAAGCTAATCTAACAAGTGAAAGTTGTCCTTTTGAATGTCCAGAAAATAGGGTATGTGAACCTGTATATAAAGATGGAAGCCTTATTAGATGGGCTTGTGCATAATGACTGAAAAAGTCTTTGTTTTCTTAGGAATTTTATTTTTAGTTATTGGATTAATCTTTATTTTAGGAAATAAATATTTAGGAAAATTGCCCGGAGATGTAAAAATAGATAAAGGAGATTTTAAATTTTATTTTCCTATTGGAACAAGTATAGTGATTAGCATTATTTTAAGTTTAGTTTTATTTTTTGTTTTAAAGATTAAAGACCTCTTCTAACCCTGACTTTTTCCAGCATATCTTCAACTTCATCATTTACTTTTTTTAAGGTCTGTTCTAAACTTCTTAAGAACCTATCATCTTGTGGTATTGGTTTTGCTTTAGCACTGCCTTTGGATTGAGAATTAGATTTTTTTTCTTTATTTAGATAGTCTGCACCTGTACCCTTTTTTAACAAATCGCTAAAACCCATTATATCACCAATACTATAAACTATTTACTGGTTTATATATTTTCCTAATTTATTAAAAATAAAAAAGAAATAAGGGCTTTATGCAACGATAAAGCTTCCGTATTTTGTATCTTTTGCCTTATTATTTTCAGCTTCTACAATGAAATAATATTCTTTGCCAGAAACTGCATTAGACAAGTCAATTCTAACTACATCGATGTATTTGCTTCCTGAATCTAAACTGAAGATTCCTACAGGCTCATATATATCCAATTCTGGGATTCTAACTACAACCATAGTATCCATGTCATCAGTGTTGCCATTGTTAAATACATTAATGTATAGTTCTAAGTCATCTGTTACTAAACCTTCATTTAATACAACAGGCTGTTTAACTTCAACTCTTGGATGTCTTACTTTTGTGTCATCTATTTCAACTCTTACAACTTTTGAATCAGATAAACCATCTGGTGTTGAAGCTGTAACAGTCACGGAGAAAACACCTTCATTATCGAACCAAGTAGCCCATACAAATCTACCAGGGGATTCTTGCTTAAATCTTGAATCACTGATAGAGTATGTTATTGGATCGTTGTCAATATCTGTTGCAATAGCCAAGATAACTGCTGTTTGTCCTTCGTTTACATTTATATTACTAATTGGATTTAGCACAGGTCCTTGGTTTATATTATTAACAGTTATTGTTATTGTTTTGGTGTCAACTCCCCCTTTGCCATCACTTGCTGTAAATGTTACTTGGTAATTTCCTGATTGGGAAACTGTTGGTGTCCAAGTAAAAGTTTGTCCAGCAAATGAAGCACCTGAAGGCAACCCAGAAGCTCCAAATATTAATGAATCTCCATTAGCATCTGTAGCTGTAACTGCAAATGTTAAAGTTTGAAGTTCGTTAACAGTCTTATCAGTTACTGTTAATACTGGAGCAACATTTCCTGTTGGAGTAGTTCCTCCAGAAGGTCCACCACCAGAAGGTCCAGAACCGCCATCAGAAGGTCCAGAACCGCCATTGCCAGGAGTGAATGTATCATCTGCAGGAGGAACTTGAGTTATTGATATTGGAGTTACTCCAGGTCCAAATGTCCATACTGGGCTGTAAGTTGTTAAACCATCACTATCAGTAGCTACAACTCTCCACCAGAAATTTCTTCCCTGCACAAAGTTGGAATTACTAATACCCATATTTGGGTTAGCTGTATTGAAATTTTCATTTACATTAATTACCTTATCTTCAATAATTTGAGACATATCTGGAGATGTGCTTATTTGGATTCTATAAACTCCGGAAGTACTGTCCCTATCCCCCCCTGTAGCTGAGAACCCTAATCCCCCATATGGCTGGAAAATTGAGCTAAATTGAGGATTGCTTCTATCAGAAGGGTCTGGATTACTTGGTCTGTTAGGTGCAAACTTGTTAACAATATTTAAATTGAAACTTGTCCATTCACTCCATAAACCTTTATCATCTTGAACTCTAAATTGGACTAAATAATTTCCAGGAGTATTTTGCAAGTCAACCATTATACTATTTTTATCGGCACCTTTTACATGGGTAATTCCTTCTATTAACCATTCATATGACATTATAGAGCCATCAACATCACTACCACTGCCTTTAAATGGAACAAAAGCACCTTTACCATTAGTGTAAGCTGATCCGGCAGTTACAGGGCTTAAGATATTAGCTATTGGCTTCTGGTTATCTACAGCAGGAGGAACAAACTCCTCACTTGGATTTGCAGTTGCTCCATGAGTAAAGAATTTCCAAACAGGTCCAATTGAAACTTCTCCATTTTGAGTTGTTGCTTTAATCCTCCAGTAATAGATAGTGTAACTTTGCATGTTTTCTAAAGTTACTAACGGCCTTGAACTAGAACTTGTAAATGTTCTAACTGGTTGGTTATTTGAAATGTCTTTTATATCATTTAATGCTGCAATATTTGCTGAGTTATCATTAAAATTTCCACCTTTAATTAAATAAAGTTCATATTGAACTTGCTGTCCAAGACTTACTGCACTGTCAAAACTGAAAGTCCTTAATCTTGAATTAACTCTTTCGGCATTGTTTCTAGGGTCTGAATTGCTTATTAATTGCGGATCATCTGGTATTTGAATGACCTGGCCAAATTGATCAACAAATAAGAAAAAGTCATCATAATCTACCCTTCCATCATTGTTTAAATCTCCATTGTTTCCATTACCAAATTCATTAACAAAAATCTCAAAGTCTGCGAAGTTAATAACTCCGTCTCCATTTAAGTCTGCGGTTGTTGGACCTACAATAGGTTGTTGTTCAACTGATTCTCCAAACCCATCTGCAAACATGAAGAAGTCATCATAATCTACCCTTCCATTATTATTTAGATCAAATTGGTTTATATTACTGCCAAATCTGTCTGCAAATAAGAAAAAGTCATCAAAATCTACTCTTCCATCCCCATTGAAATCTGCTGTCTTTGATGGTTCGTCAGCATGTAAAACATTAATTGTAACGTCTTGAATAGCGGAATTTGTAGCGTCTGAAACCGTTACCCTAAATGTATAAGTTCCTTCATTTTGATGATTTGTCTGCCAAGCAAAAGAGTTTCCATTTTGGATGAACCTATTTGAATTTATAGAATAAGTTAAATGGTCATTTTCTGCATCTGAGGCTTGAACTTGTAAAGTAACTGTTTGCCCTTCAGATACTGTTCTGCTTCCTGCTATCTCATTAATAACTGGTGAAGCATTTGGCTCTCCATCGCCAAAAGTATTGGTAAACATCAAAAAATCATTAAAGTCGACTACGCCGTTTCCATTGAAATCGGCATTTCCTGTGCTGCCAAATTGGTCAGCAAACTTGAAGAAGTCGTCAAAATCAACGTCTCCATCTAAATCTAAATCTCCTTGTATAGCTAATGTGTTTGGTACTAATAACAAAGCGAATACAAGTAATATTGTTAGTTTTTTCAACATTTTAAGCCCCCTATAAGTGTTATATAATTAGTCTACTACCTATATTTTTGATTTATAAATGTTTCCATTCTATAGTAGTTAAGAAAATGATGAAAATAAAATGCATTCATCGCTTAAAAACCTTTATTTTCTTTAAGTGTGGATACTTTGTGCTATAATAGGTTCATCAATTCATCTGAGCTATAAATTTTAATATTCTTCTGCTTCTTCAATCTTTTTTCATTGCTCCAAATTACTACATTTCCATAAATTTTTTAGTTATACTCTTATCAATTTTATCACTAATCGCTTCCGCGTCTTTCAGTGTTAGTTTGCTCTTTGACAAGATTTCATTTAATAATTTCATTTCTTTTTTGTTTATTTTCCTATTCATTGGCAAATCTTTACAGAGTTTATTTAAAATTATCAAGCAACTATTTTTTCTTTCATTGGAACACTTTGCTCTAATAAACTATCGAACAATTCAACTAACTTTATTACAGATGGATTTTCCATATTTAATTTATAAAGCTTTATTCTTCCAATTGTTCTTGTTATCATTACTATTTTATTCTCAACAAGTCTTGGCCATATTCTATTTAGTGTTCTCCAGCTTACTTCTGATTTTTCAGATATATCTGTTAAAGTGTAATCAAAAAATCTTCCTTCTATTAGAAATTCTAAAAGTCTTGTGCCAGGATAATCCCCTACAAAATCCCTGAATACCGTTGTTTCAGTCATGTTTATTTGATAAAATCTTGATATTTATAAAACTTTCTTTTTGTCATATTAATATAGCAAAAAGTCAGGAAATATTTAAGTATTTGCTGGAAATTTGAAATCTATGGATGATATAAAAATTGTTATGTGGTATATTCTTGTTAGATTAAAAAATATGAGGAAGTGGGGCGGAGCTCACTCTGAATTAAAGAGGGTTTTGAAAAGCCTGCCAAGTCATATTTCTAATAGGAAAAGTGTTGATAAGGCAGTAAAAGAATTAAATAATTTAAGTCTAATTGGAGTTTACAAGAAAACTGGAGAAGAACATGTTTCTTTGAATTCAAGGAAAGTTAGTGAGATTAACAATTTTATTGATGAAGTTCAAGAAAAAATAAATGGAAATGATTTTGTTGAATAACTTTTTGTGTATCATTTTGCTATAGAAAGTTTATAAAGAATAAAAAATTAGCGATGAACAGCATCCAAGTTTCCCATGTGAAAACATAGTACCGCTCAAGACGTATGCCTGCTTAACTTCTAGGTTCGGATGTGACTAGGTGGAACCAGGCACCTATGACCGTTCATCAATGAAAATAGCAAAATTTAATATTTTTAAGCTTTACTATTATTTTATGATTAAGAAAATACCCATAATTTTAGCTGTTTTTCTAGTTTTAATATTATTACCTATTAATTTATTCTCTTTTGATGAAGGGTTTTACCATTCTGAGTTTAGTAAATACGGGATCTATAGCATGTTTAATGAGGATATTAATTCAGAATTTAACAAGGTTTTAGTGTATTTAGATAATGGGGATAAGATTGAAGAGGATTTTTTTAATGATAAAGAGAGAGAACATTTAAAGGATGTTAGGATATTATTTGTTATTAAAGACATTTTAATTTTTCTTAGTGTTTTAACTATATTTATTAGCGGTTTTGTTTTAAAGAAAAATGAATTTTTAAATAGTTTAAATATTGGAGGATTAGCAACTTTAATTTTTATTGTTATCTTGGGATTGTTTTCTTTGTTTAATTTTGATAGTGTTTTTATTAAGTTTCATGAAATATTCTTTAACAATAATTTATGGTTATTAAATCCTGAAACTGATAATTTAATTATATTATTGCCTCAGGAAATATTTTTTGATATTTTAAAAAGAAGTTTATTATTAAGTTTTATCCTGAGTTTAATTGTGATTAATCTAAGAAAAATTATTTAAAATATTTAACCCTAAATTCTGTATGACAGCTACAAGTACAAAGAATTGCATTTTCATCAGGAAAATGTCCGCATTTTTTGCATTTCTTTTTCATTTAAAGAGTTTATTTAATATATCTAAAGTAAATAATACCACAGCATATGTTTGTTCTTTATTCGGTATAAACGTTGTTGATTTTTTATGAACGCTGGAAATTCTAACCTGATTTATTAAATGAATCTGCTGAGTCAAACCGGGTTCTATTTCTATATTTTCTTCCCTTAATTTTGCAATTATCTTACCCAATCCTATTCCTGGAGATTTTTCCAATAAATCTTTTTTTGTAAGTTCGTAATATTTTCTATGCAAAGAAGTTTCTAATACCCTCCCACATAATATAATAGAGCTTCTAAAACAGTTATAGTTAAAACATCTTTCTAATTCTTTTAAATCTGATTCAATGTCATCTTTTATGTCCAAAGGCAGGGTTGATTTTAAGTTAAAAGATAATTTCTTGCTCTCCGGCTTTATTGACTTGCTCAGTCTTTCTAATTTTTCTAAATCCTGCAATACTATTTCTATCTTCTTATCTTCAAAATTTCTTTCTATTTTTTCAAGAGAGGATAATAAGCGATGCTCTTTATTTTCATCTAAAAATGTTTTTACTCTTTTGAAGCCCATTCTTATTAAAGCTAAATTGTAAATTTCTTTTGTTCTTCCGTAGCTTTTCCAATCCCTATCTATTTTATCTAAATCAACTAGAGAAATATTTCTTCTTAAATCTGAAATATAGCTTAAGATTTCTTTTTCCATTTTACACCTTCTTTTGTATCTTCTAAAATTATTCCTAACTTATATAATTTTTCCCTAATTTCGTCTGCTTTTTTAAAATCTTTATTTTTTCTTGCTAATTCTCGTTCTTCTATCAGTTTATGGATATCTTTTTCTAGTTTGGGGTGTTTAAGGCTATTAAAGTTTAAACCCAGTATATTATCCAAGTCCAGGATGAATTCATAAGACTTTTTCCCGCCACCTTTTTTGTTTACTTCTTTTATGAAATCATATATAACTGCGAAAGCTTTAGGTGTATTGAAATCATCATTCATTGCTTTTTCAAAATTTTCTTTTGCAATTTTTATTAGCTTTAAGTCATCTTTTTCTTTACTTTCCTTTAATTGTAAAATAAATGAATCTATTTTTTCCAAAGAATTCTTGCTTTGTTCCAAAACTTCATAAGAAAAATCGATTGTTGTCCTATAACTTTGTGAAATGAAGAATAATCTTAATACTCTTGGGTTGTATTGCTCTAATGCCTCTTTGATTGTTAAGAAATTTTTTAAGCTTTTTGACATTTTTTCTTTATTAATATTTAAGAAAGCTGTATGGAGCCAATACTTAACTAAGGGTTTTTTTCCAGAGATTGATTCCATTTGTGCTATTTCTGCTTCATGATGAGGAAAGATTAGGTCTATTGCCCCCCCATGAACATCATATTGCGGTCCGAATTCTTTTTCCGTAATTGCGGTATCTTCGATATGCCAACCCGGACGACCGAAAAACTTAACTTTTATTTTAGGCATTTTTATTTCTCCCAAATTTTTTATTAATAGAATTCAATTTTAGAAATTCTTCATCATTATTTTTAATTGCGTCTTCGATTAGGTTATTATAAATCTCATCTGAAACGTCTATTTCAATTGTGTTGGTCCATGTTGGTTCGTCTTCTTTAGATACCTTCCATAAACAAAAATCTCCTTTATTCATTTTTTCTTTGTTTTCATCTATTCTTGAGACTGCGTCTTCTGCCCCTACTGCCTTTCTTTTTGCTAACTTTCCGTATTCTTTAAATTTAGTTAAATCAAAATACCAACCATCTGAAATCTTGTAAGCATATCCTTTTTGGATCAATCTTTTAATCTGTGATTGTATCTCTTTAATATAATCTGTAGCTCTTGCATATTTGTTTACACTTGTGACATTTAATGATTTCATGTCTTCTAAAAAACAAGATTCATATCTTCTTGCTAACTGCTTCCATGAGATATTTTTTTCTTTAGCTCTTTTTATTATTTTATCATCTATATCTGTAATATTTTGTAGATAATATACCTTGTATCTTAAGTACCTTAGATATTTAACAATTAAATCGAATTGGACATATGTTTTTGCGTGTCCTATATGAGAATCGTCATACACAGTAGGCCCGCATACAAATAAACTAACTTTATCCCCCTTTAACGGTTTAAATAACTCTTTTTTTCTGGATAAGGTGTTATATACTTTTAATGACATAAAGTAAAATAAGAGTAAGAATTATATATTGTTTTCTATTAGTAACTTAAAGAGGTTATATGATTAACAGTAAAATAGCTGAAATTCTTTATGAAATCGCCGAGATCTATGAAATTAAAGGGGTTCAATGGAAACCTCAGGCATATAATAAAGCTGCGAGAGCGATTGAAAACTTAAGCGATGATATGAAAGAGATATATGAAGAAAAAGGTGTTAAGGGTTTGGATGAAATTCCAGGAGTCGGGAAAGGCATTAGTAAAAAAATTGAGGAGTACATTAAAACCGGCAAGATTAATGAATATAATAAATTAAAAAACAGCATCCCTAGGGGATTATTAAACTTATTAGAAATACAGGGGATAGGTCCTAAGAAAGCTGCTGCTTTGTATAAGAAATTAAAAATTAAAAATTTAAAAGATTTAGAAAAAGCGGTTAGGGAACATAAGATAAAAGAACTGGAAAAATTTGGAGAGAAATCCGAAGAGGATATTAAAGAAAGTTTAAAATTTTATAAGAGAAGAGATAAAAAAAGATTTTTATTGGGAGAGATATTACCAATAGCTGAGAATATTGTTTCTGAATTAAAAAAATTAAAAGAAGTTGACAAAGCCGTTTACTGCGGAAGCTTAAGGAGAATGAATGAGACTATTGGCGACTTAGATATTTTAGCTACCGGAAATAATCCTAAAAAAATAATTGATAATTTTGTTAGATTAAAGGAGATAAAAAAAGTTTTGGCTAAAGGAAGCACTAAAAGTATGGTTTTTTTAGATAATAATTTACAAGTTGATATTAGGGTTGTAAAAGATAATGAGTTAGGAAGTGCTTTGCAGTATTTTACAGGAAATAAAGACCATGGGATAAAATTAAGACAGATTGCTATAAGAAAAGGCTATAAACTAAGCGAGTATGGACTTTTTAGAAAAGACAAAAAAATAACCTGCAGTGAAGAAGGGATTTACAATAGATTAGGAATGCAATATATCCCAGCTGAGTTAAGGGAAAATACAAATGAGATTGAGATTGCCATGAAAAGAAAAATTCCTAAGTTAGTTGGATTGGAGGATATAAAGGGGGATTTACATATGCATACAAAAGCCAGTGATGGAAATAATTCTATAAAAGAAATGGCTGAAGCTGCTAAAAAATTAAATTATGAATATATTGCAATTACTGACCATAGCAAATCAAGAGGGATAGCCGGCGGATTAAAAGAAAATGAGTTAATAAAACACATTAATGAAATTAAAAATACTAAAATTAAAGGGTTGAATATATTAGCTGGGAGCGAGGTTGATATTATGGCTAATGGTGAACTAGATTATGATAATAAGATATTAAAAAAATTAGATATAGTTGTTGCTTCTATCCATTCAGGTTTTAATCAGAGCGAGGAAAAGATAACTTCGAGAATTGTAAATGCTATTGAAAATGAAAATGTGAATATTATCGGACATCCTACTGGGAGACTGATAAATAGAAGAGAAGGATATAAAATAAATTTAGATGCGGTTTATAAAGCTGCTAAAAAAAATAATAAATTATTAGAGATAAATTCTCAAAGTGACAGGCTGGATTTAAACTGGGGTAATATTAAAGAGGCTATAGACAAAGGCGTGAAGTTAGCAATTAATACTGATGCTCATAGTGCGGAAACATTATGGTATATGAAACTAGGTGTTGGACAGGCAAGGAAGGGATGGTGCAAAAAATCCGATATTGTTAACACTTTAACCTTTAAAGAACTAAAAAAGATAATATGAGAAAATTTTAAAAATACTAATGTTTTATGCTTTAAGATGAGTTTAGAAAAAAAATTAATGGATGAAGAAAATCCAAATCTAAGAGAGTATATTCTTCCAATTATTTTAGTTGGTTCGGTTAGCATTGCCGGTAGCTTATGGTTAAGCGAAAATTGGGGTGATATAACTGACAATTTATATAACCTCGGTAGGGATGCTGCTTATTTTTTTATGTCAGACCCTTTTTACCTAACACATTAAAATGAATAATAAACTTATCAAGATGGTTGAGAGAAGTTCTTTCAATTGGGGAGATATTGCAGATGTTATAACTATCGGTGCTGTGACTTATATTGGATTAAGGGTGTTTACTGGGGATGAGGTTGCACAATATTTTTTAGAGAGAGGGAAAGATATCTCTGATTATGTTACTTCTGCTTATAGTTCTTTAAGAGATTAAGTTTTTATATTTCTAATCTTAGATTATTTTGTGATATTCGCACACTTATTAATAGGAATTATTTTAGGAAAAATATTTGGCAATCCTTTCTTCTTTATTTTAGGTTCAATCTTGCCTGATATTGATCATTTATATGTTATTTTTAAAAATAAATTCTTTAATTTTAGAAAAATAATAGATTCTATGAAGACTGAAAGAAAATTTAAAATTAGATATAAAACCAAGTTTGTTCATTCTTTATTGGGTTTAATTATATTTTCGATGATTGTATATTTTTTAGATAGTAAAGCTGTCATATCTTTTTTTATTGGCTATCTACTGCATCTATTAATCGATTGGGGGGATATAGATGAAAAATATTATTTATATCCATTTAACATAAAATTTAAAGGATTCTTGCCTATATGGTCTAAGTTTGAGAAAATTTTTACTTTGATACTTCTTTTAATAGCGATAATTTTATAAATTATATGATATTATATATATTACAATGTTAGACCCTGTTGATGAAATCAGAAAATTTCACAAAGAAATGAATAAGTTATTTGATGGATTTTTTTCAAGACCTAGTGTCAGACTATTAAAGGAAGACGGCAAAAACCTAATAAGGAAGCCATTAAGCAAACTAATGCAACCAATTACTGATGTTTCTATGAAGGGAAATATAATAATTGCTAAATTCCATATGCCAGGAATTGACAAGAAAGACATTAATATTAAAGTTACTGAGGACTATGTTGAGATAAAAGCCCAGAGAAGGGAAAGCAGTAAAGTTAAAAATAAAAATGTCTACAGCGAATCAAGCTTGTTTAAAAGCTATTACAGGATAATTCCATTCCCGACAAGAGTAGATGCTAATAGTGTAAAAGCAGAATATAAGAATGGGGTTTTAGAGATTAAAGTTAATAGAAGCAAAAATAAAAAAGAAAAAGCTAAAGTTGTTAAAATCAGATAACTAAGGGAAATTTCTTTTTTTGAATTTTGAAACATTTTTTCTGCCAAATACGGCAACGTCATAAACTAAACCGCGTGTTGTTATACCTGTAACTAAATTCAATAATAATCTTGGATAAGTAACACTTGTCACTTCCCTTCCTTCTCTTAATTTTGGTATGAAAATAAATGACACTAAATACCTTAAGAAGGCGCTTATTAAAAATACTGCATGATACTTTGACCAGAAGAAAGAGTTATATTTAACTATTAACCCGCCTAAAAATGCCCCTATAAGCAAAGCAATACCATTTAAAACATTTGAATAGGAAACATATTTTGGGATTTTATTCGGCATTAGCTTATCGAAAAATGAGCTGAATGTTGAGAGTTCAAATCCTGCCCATATGAAACCGCTGAATATCTGGATGAATACCAAATAAATGACGTGCTCGGAGAACAACCATAATAAAGATACTAAAGGCATTAAAAAGCCAGCTAATGTTAGGATTTTTCTATTTCCATATTTATCTATTGCTCTTCCCCACACAGGCATTGAAATATTTTTTGAGATAACTGCTCCTGCTAAGACAATTGTATATTCTATATAGGTTAATTTAAGATCATATAACATATAGGCTGCAAAGAACGGAGCTGCGATGAAAACAGAAAAATTCATGAAGCATAAGAATAGTATTAATATTCCATAATCCCTTTCTTTTGCTTTATATAAAAAATTAATAAACCCATTATCATCATCCTTGGTTTTCCTATAAACCGGCTCATATTTTCTTAATAGATAAACCAATGACATAAGCCTAAATAACAAAGCTAAGGTGAAAATGATAACAAAGCCTTTAAACTGTGTTTCAGGATTGCCAATAAACCTCTGCAGGATGTAACCTGCGATTAATAACGAGAAAAATGAAATAAACCCCGCTATAGAGTTTCTCTTGCTGAAGTAATAACCACGTTCATCTTGAGAAACTAACTCGCCCATCCAGCTGCTCCAGGCAGTGCTTGATATCATCCCAAAAATAAAGTATAAGGAGACGAAAAATATGATATGGTAAACATTTAAAGTGCTGAATAAGAATACTAACATTATTGGAATATAAGTTAAAGCCTGAAGTAAGACGCTGACGGCTACAAATTTTTTTCTTGAGCCGAAAAAATTTAGAAGTTTTTCAGAAGATAATTGGAGGATAGAACCTATTGACAATGGCAAAGATCCTAATAAAGCTAATTGAAGATTTGTGGCCTTTAAGAAAACAGCGAATGCTGAGAAGAAAGATTCACCAAAACCAACCATTGCAGCGTGGAAACTTGCATCCTTAACAGAATAATCCAAGCTTTTCTTCCTTTTCTCTTCGATACTATTACCTCTTTTTCTAAAAAACAACTTATTTCATCTCCACTTCAAAGGGGGGAGAATCTGCATATGTATTATAAAAACTTTTCAGTGCTACTATCTGTGAGTAAATTTAAATAGTCAAAATATCTCATTTTTTATATGGATACAATTTATGGAAAAAACGCGGTTTTTGAGGCTTTAAAGTCCAAAAGGAAGGTTTATGAGATGATTATACAAGACGGCTTTAGAGATGAAAATTTTATTCAATTGGCTAGGAAAAATAATGCTAAAATTACTACTAAAACCAGAAAAGAGATGGATAAAATAGCTGATAAGCACCAAGGTGTTATTTTAATAGTTGAAGGGTACTCTTATAAAAATCTTGATTATATCCTGTCAAATATTAAAAATAAATATCCTTTTATTATATTATTAGAAGGCATTGAAGATCCGCATAATTTAGGAGCTGTATTGAGAAGCTGTGATGCTGCGGGTGTTGATGGAATTGTAATTACTAAACATAATTCTGTTAAGATAAATTCTACTGTTGCCAAAGTTTCTACAGGGGCTATTGAGCATGTAAATGTTGTTCAGGCTGTTAATTTGAGAAATGTAATCGATAAATTGAAAAAAGAAGGATTTTTAATTGTAGGCAGTGATTCTGAAGGAAGTAAAAAATATAATGAAATTAATTACAAATGCCCTTTAGCTTTAATAATTGGAAGCGAAGGTAATGGATTAAGGCAATTAACTAAAAAATTATGCGATGAGCTAGTAAATATTCCTATGAAAGGAAAAGTAAATAGTCTAAATGCGAGCGTTGCTGCCGGAATTTTAATGTTTGAGGTTAACAGGCAGAGAGATTAATTTTCATAACTTAAGCTAGTCTTCTAATTTTTCTTTTGTGTTTATAATATTCCAGCATCGCAGGGATAAATGAAGTAATTATTATAATGAGGATGATAATGGTTAAATTATTTTTAACAAATAGGATATTCCCAAAATAAAAGCCTGAAAAAACAAATATTGCAACCCACGCTATCCCGCCGAGCACATTATAACTTAAAAAAGTAAGATAACTCATTTTCCCAATCCCGGCTACAAAAGGAGCAAATGTCCTAATGATTGGGATAAATCGTGCAAGCACTATAGTTTTCTTGCCATGATGATGGAAAAATAATTTTGTTTTTTCCAGATGCTCCTGCTTGACAAATCTTATGAATACTTTTTCTCCAAAATAAGACCCTATCCAATAGTTGACAGTATCCCCTAAAATAGCGGCCGCTGAAAGAAGCAAAAATAAGATATATACATTTAAGGCACCAGTTGATGCGAAAGTGCCTGAAATAAACAACAATGAATCTCCCGGAAGAAATGGGGTCAAAACAAAACCGGTTTCTATAAAAATAATAAAGAAAAGTAGAACATAAACAAAATTTCCATAGCTCTGAATAATCGTAGCAAGATAAACATCCAGATGCAGAATAAATTCCATTACTGCCTTGAGCATGCTAGGGGATTGTAAGTTAAGCTTAATAAAGTTAATGTGGGTGCTCTAAATAAAGGCACGAATGGATTAAGGCAATTAACCGGGAAATTATGCGATGAGCTAGTAAATATTCCTATGAAAGGAAAAGTAAATAGTCTAAATGCGAGCGTTGCTGCCGGAATTTTAATGTTTGAGGTTAACAGGCAGAGAGATTAATATAATTCTATATTATGGAAAATCTTACCGAAAAGTATTAATAAGTCCTAACTAATAAATAAGTCCTAACTAATATATAGGTAATGAAAACAAGAGATTATTTTTTTCTCACATTTTTACTTATTGTTATGACTTTTGCAATTGGCTGCACTACTCAACAACAAGAACCAGAAATTTCAAACATAGAAACGATTCCTTCTGAAATTGAGAATATAAAAGCTGAATCTGTTGAGGGAATATTATCTTTTTCTTGGAAGAAAGACAATAGTTTAAGAATTGAAGACGGGTCTGTTCCTTTTGTACATGGTTTGAAGGATGGAAAAACTCGTTTGTACTATTGCAACAGCAAGGGGATATTATCTGCGATTTCAAATGATGGCTTGAGTTTTGTAAAAGAATCGGGAGTTAGAATATCTCCGGGAACTGGATTTGAATTTCAAGTCTGTGATCCCACTATTGTGAATCTTCCTGATGGAAAAATAAGAATGTATTACAAAGGTGCTAACAGCCTGAATCCTGGGCCAGGACAATCTATCCATAAAATTTATTCTGCAATTTCTTCAGATGGATTAAATTTCCAAAAAGAGGGGCTTAGGATTGATTCAGAGACTAATGGAGATAATGGCTGGGCTTCTGTACCTGATGCAATAATTCTTCCTGATGGCAGAGTAAGGATATACTATGTAACCGCAGCAGGGATGGAGCATGGAATCGGTTCAGCTATATCCTCTGATGGTCTTAACTTTGTAAAAGAAGCGGGATTAAGAGTTCCAAATCTTGTTGATCCGGCTTTAGTAAAGATTAATGATAAATATGTTCTTTTTGCAGCATCAATAGATGAAAGATTTGCCGCACTTCCAAAAGGAATTTATTATTTAGAATCATCTGATGGGCTTGATTTCAGCAAACCTATAGCTGTTTTCCAAGAAGATAATATATATGATCCTTCTGTCCTGAAAATTGATGAAAATACAATTCGTGTATTCTACGGGAAAGTTGAACCCCCGCGATTACCTGCAGTTGAGAGCCATACTGGAGTTATTGTGGAATAATCCTTATTAATTTCTTTTCTTAAATTATACCTTTCCTAGAATCAAATGAAAATATAAAATAAAAAAACCAATAGCTAAAAATAATAAACTTAGAAGCAGAGTTATTAGTTTAATTCTTTTTTCTGTTTCTTTAGTTGTAACTAATTTTGCTTTTAATATTCTTTCTATCTGCCACTTTACTAATTTTAAATACCAATTTGGTTTTAATAAGAAAAGTAATCCTAAGATTAAGAAAAATATTGCCTCTATTACCAATCCGACCAAAACCATATACTTTATTTATATTAATAAGGATAAATATTTATTGGTTAGTTTTAAATATCCATTTTTTAGATAAGATATCATGAAATTAGGAGTTTTATTTTCAGGCGGAAAAGATAGCAGCTATGCTTTATACAAAGCTAGAAATGAAGTTAAAGTTTTAATTACTTTAGATTCTAAGAATAAAGATTCTTTTATGTTTCATACACCTATAGATAAAGTGCAAGAACTATCTAAAAAAATAAATTTGCCTTTAATTAAAGTTAAAACTGAAGGCAGAAAAGAAGAAGAATTAGAGGATTTAAAAAAAGCTATTAAGAAAGCTATTAATGAATATCAGATAGAAGGTGTTGTTACTGGAGCTGTTGCTTCTACATATCAAGCTTCAAGGATTCAAAAAATATGCGATGAACTTGAAATATATTGTTTTAATCCATTATGGTTAAAGAATCAGGAAGAATTGCTAAGGGAAATAGTTGAATTAAAATTTAAGATAAAAATAGTAAAAGTCGCTGCAGATGGGTTAGATGAAAGCTGGATTGGGAAAGTAATAGATAAAAAAAATTTAGAGAAATTAATTGTGTTGAGCAAGAAGTATAGGTTTTCTATCAGCGGGGAAGGTGGGGAGATAGAAACTGAAATTTTAGATGGTCCAATTTTTAGATAAAATACCCCTACATTTATAAATATTTTAAATTTTTGTAGGGGTATAATATTAATAATATTTTTAAAGAGTATTTTTGTTTTTATTAGTATGATTTTAGTTGTTAAAGTAAATGAGTTTGAACTGCATGATGATGAATTTGTCAAGCCTGTAACTGATTTATTGGAAAATTTTAAAGTTGTTGATTATAGAGAAATAAGTAAAAAAGATTTAGATGAAGCTGAGAAAATAATAATATGCGGCACTGCTTTGAAAGACAATAAATATTTTGAAAATTTAGATAAGTTTTCCTGGTTGAAAAATTTTAAGAAACCGGTTTTAGGAATTTGTGCTGGCATGCAGATTATTGCGGAGGTTTTGGGTTATAAAATAATTAAAAACAAGAAGATAGGTGTTTTTGAAAACAGATATCATTTGCATAGTTTTTCTGTTGAAGGATTTGATGATAAATTAGAGATTATGAATTTTAAAGGATATTTATTCCATCCTGAAGTTTTGAATAAAGAATTGATTAGAGAATTTGCGTTGGGATAAGTTGAGTAATAATTACATTTAATTAGTGTTAAGTGACCTGGCTATTGAAATGGACAGATACCGATGACACAAATTTTAAAATGAGGAGAAGACAAAAATTTCTATCCAATAATTGACAAGACTTTATCTATATCTTCTAAATTATTTAAAACAAAATCAGCACCCGATTCTTTTAATTGAGATTTTGAATAAAGTCCAGTAGCAACTCCTATTGTTTGAAGATGAAATTTTTTTGCAGGAATAATGTCTTTAGGAGTATCCCCAATAACAAAAATTTTCTTTTCATCAAATTGAAAATGGTATTTTTCTTCTGCTCTTTCAAGAGCTAATTTTATAAGTTCCTCTCTATTAGCACTATCGTCTCCAAATCCGCCTATTGAGAAGAATTTATCAATTTTAGCCATTTTCAGTTTAGCAAAAGCAATCTCTTTAGTGTTACCTGTTATTAAACCAAGAACATGTTTCTTTTTAGAAATTTTTTGTAGTAATTCAGGAATCTTTGGGAAAAGAGTAATTTTGCCGTTCTCTAATGATTTCTTATAGATTTTCTCAAGGGTTTTTATAAACAAATTCATTTTTTTAAAAATTTCACCTTCTTTTAAACCCTGATTTTTTAATGTCTCAATTGCAATCTGTTTATGTGTCATCCCGTGAGAACTTGCTTGTGATATAGTTATTCCACACTTTATTCCATAAACAGATTCAAATGCTTGTGGCCATGGATTGCTACTGTGCTCCATTTCTTTAACCAAAGTTTTGTCAATATCAAATAAGATTAATTTTTGTTCCATAATGAAGTGAAGTTGTAACTATCTTTAAAACTTTCGTCTTCGGGCTGGGAAGTAATATTGAACATAATTTTTGTTATTGTGCCTGGAGTTTACGATGGTTCGGAGCTAAAAGCTAGGAATGACAGTTATGTTGTCCACAAAATAGTAACATTTATATATAATGTGGACAATAGTTATACTATGGCATATGTTGATAGGATTAAATCCGGAAAAAAGACTTTTTATTATCTTGGAAAAACCATCCGAGTTAGCGAAGACAAATGGAAGAAAATAAGAATTAAGCTAGGAGAAAAAGAGCCAACTCGAGAAGAAATTGGAAAGAAGCTCAAAGAACTTCGGTTGGAGGAATATAAAGTTTATAACCAAGATTATATCGATGCTAATAAGCTAGAAATTATTGATGATTTTAAAGATGTATATAATAATCACCTCAAGCAAATACCTAAAACTATTGCTGAGAAAGAAGAGTCTGATTTTGTCATTAGATTTACCTACAATTCAAATGCCATTGAAGGAAACAGGTTAACGTTACGAGACACATATCTGATTATTAAAGAGAAGCAAATACCGTCTGGCGCCCCTCCTAAGGATTATAATGAGGCTATTAATGGGAGAGAAGCATTTGAGTTTATTAAAAAATATAAAGGAAGGCTTACTACAGAGTTCTTTGAGAAATTGAATGGAATTTTAACGCAAAATACAGGAGTAGTTTATCCTGGGAGAATACGCTTCTTTCCGGTTAAAATTGAAGGTGCTGAGTACACTCCACCAAAGCCAGAAGAAATTAAGCTACTATTAAAAAAGATGATTAAATTTTATTATGAAAATAAACGAAAGATTCATCCATTTGTTTTGGCTTGCTTAATCCATGCACGATTTGTTGAAATTCATCCATTTGAGGATGGGAATGGAAGAACAGGAAGAGCATTGATGAACTGGATTTTAATGCAAGCTGGGTATCCGAAAATTTTTGTGCCTGTAAAACTAAGACCAAAATATTACGAAGCAATTGATCTTCACAATGTAAAAAATGTTAAAGAGTATTGTGAGAAAATGTTTGAGGTTGTAGTGGAACAACTTAAATTGCACCAATGATTGAACTCCTCTAATCTGGTTTTTTCCATTTTATTATAAATACATTAGAATGTACATATTTATAAACTTTATAGTCTTTCGGATGTACATATTTTAGTTTCATATAAAAATTTCCTTTTATGAGAATATACTTAAATGATTTTTTATAGTTACTGCCCGGGTTGGTTGGGGGTGTGGACTCAACCCTAAAGATCCTAGGTGCAAACACCCGTCCCCTTAGTACTCTCCGAGAAGGATTTCCCGCTCAGATCAAGGCATATATTGAGAGAAGATTAGTCTTTATATAGTTTGCAAAAGCTATATAAAATAATAAAAATAGATTTTAAAGATGATAAAAAGAGATGACGGGTTGCCAGTACCAAGTATATTCCATAGAAAATCTAAAGGGAAAATATCTCCAAGGTATTTAATAAAATGCGGAGATTGTAAAAATAAATTAGAAATATATCATGGAGATGAAGATTTAGAAATTAATGGTGTTTTAGCTTCTAAAAAAGAATGGAAGAAAATATTGATTCCTTTATTAAAATGAAAATTAAGATAGCCGTTGAGGATATTAAAAAGGGAAAATTAGAGATTCCTGTTTCAAATAAAGAATTAAGAGATGTTTATGACGCCATGTATATGGCTAGAGATGGATGGAATACTATAAAATTAAACAAATGCGATAAGAGTTTTTCATATTTTCATAGAAAATTAGAGCATATTATCCATGATGTTTTAGATGATGGAAGAGTTTATTATGAAATTAAAACAAAATCTGGAAAGAAGAAATACGTTTTATCTAAAAAAATAGATTTTTCAGTTAAAAAACCTAGGTGGGAAAAATAATGGAGATTTGTGACTTTGAAGGGAAGTGCAAAAATAAGGCTTTTAGAGAAGTTTATCCAATGTTGTTTAAAGGAAAATATAAAAATAGAGGATGGAGTTATTTATGTAAGAAACATTTTTATGAAGAACAAAAAAGATTTAATAAAATGGGAAAAGAACTGCCATGGAGCGGCTTTAAAGAGATAGATTCTGTTAGAAGCGTTTATTTTGATAAAAGACAGAAAAACATTAAAGTAAAAGATTTTTCTAAGAGATATGGGTTGAAATGATTTTAATTTTTCAAATACGTTCATTTTGCCTCCTGTAAATCCTAAGGTTGCTATTGTTTAAGTAGCGACCTCGGATTTTGTATATCGGACAGATATTTTCAGTAAAAATCATCGTTTAGAAATCGCATTGAATGAATTTTAGGGGTGTTAGTTTCGTCTGACCAACGGGAAGACCTGATTTTTAGTGCAAAGATGCCGAAGGCAAAAAATCAGAGTAAAATTTCCATTTCCTATCAATTTCTGCCGAAGGCAGACTATATTTTAGAGTCGGGGGCGTTCTATCAATGGCGCGAATAGCGACTATCAAGAACATGAATTAAGGACTTTGGCTGTAATTTTAAAAAGATATTATTAACTATGAAGTAGTAAATAAATCGAAAGATTTATAAAGGAGCTATAATTCTATCATTCAGAGGTAATTCAAAATGACAATTACAAATCCAGAAAAAGAATGCAAAACAACACCTGAAAGTTTTAGCGAAGAATCAAAAATAACGAATGTTGAAACTGCTGATTATAGAAGAGGGATAATTCTTGATAGTCCTGAAGAGTTTGCTCGGGCATTGATTGTTTACAATGGCGGTTCTGTCGAAGGAGCAAGAGCAACTCAAAACAATCTTATGGGTGCAGTTGGAGATCGAGGTGGTGGAATGGGTGCTACACTTCTTTTGCTTGGAGGAGCAAGAAATGCTGATGGTTTTACCGAAAGATTAACACAAGAAGCTTTGTCTGAATTACAATCAAGTGGAAGATTCCATAGAAGTTTTGATTATGATGCTATGGGAACAAATTTCTTTAAGACAACTGTTAATGGAAAAAAAGTTGGAGATAAATATGTTCTTGAATTAAATGCTGCATATGTTGGTTCTGCACCAGAAAATAAACTAGCAGAAACACTTAGTAAACCAATGGCTTTAGTTAATTCAAGTGCAAAAGGAAGATTAAGTGTTGTTGATGGTTGGTGGTTTAATGTAAATCTTGAAGATGTATTACAAGGATTACCAATTTCAAAGAAACAACTAAAAGGATTACCTAACTATATTGCCTCAAGTGGATATTCTGGAGAAAGACCAGAAATGACTTTTAAACATGAAGAACAAAAATTCTCATTAGATATTGGTTTGAATGCTGATGGGTATCTTAGACCTGAAGATGGAGAACATGGTTCTGATTATATGCAAGCAAGAGGTAAAAACATTGTAGGTGGAGCGTGGACAACTTGGGCAGATAATGGAAATGATAGAATTGCTCCTAAAGTAGTTCAACCTGCTGTCGTGGTTTCAGTTTCATTGCCTGGTGAGAGATATTCAAGACCAGTAGCAGCAGTAACTGAAGAACAAATGAAAGTTGTTCAGTCAGCTAGAAATTATCTAGCGGATTCAATCAGAGCAAAGTAATTTCTTTTTATTCTTCTATTATGCCAAAGCCCCAACTATTTTTAGCCCCCGACTCGTTCTTTTGTAGAAATGGAAATTTTATTGAAACTAACTGTTGTTAGTTTCCTTTTTCTGAGAATTATAACGAAGTATATATTCAAAGAAAAAGTTTGAGCAACAAAGTTGCGAGAAAGTTCACGGAGTGTGCTTTTCTTCAGAAGCAAGAGCAAGTAAATGTTCCAACATTGAGCGTTTGACAATTGCTTTAAAAGCATCAAAAGAAACTGTTCCATTTGGCCCATTTAAAGATAATAATTGGACAGTTGTCAAACATGTATCCGGATTGCTCAAATAATTATCAGCAAATTTTCCTGCTAAATTCATTGCATTTTGATAAGCAACTTGAGGACTATCTGCAAGAATTACTTTTTGTTCTCTTACATAATCTGGATATTTGACTCCGAAACCAGGAGAAACTCCACAATCAATTCCGAAAGTTGCTTGATATTCCATCATTTTCAAAATATAAAAATTGCTGAAATTTAAAAGTATTATTGTAATGGAATGAATAGGTCAAAAAGTGCACGAAGTGAATTGAAACTAATCGCTGTTAGAAGTACCCGAAGTTCCCTTTGGATTAGAACGAGGGGAAAATTTATGTTTTGAAAAGCCAAAGGCTCTAAGAGAAACAATAAATTTTTCGTATGATGGAAGGCACTTTTCTATAGGTTTATATATATCTATATTTTTTATTGGACTATGAATGGACACTATTTACTATGGCAAGTTAATTATCCTGTCTTACAAAGACATCTTTTGAGAAGTTGTGAAACTATGTATAGTCCATGCCCAGTAAAAAGATTTGATGGTAGAAAAACTGGTCCCCAAATAGGTCAATGTACAACTTTTGAATTTCATGAGGTAGACGTTCATGTATCTGAACATTGGGATGATGAAACTATTCATCTAGAAATTGTTACTGAAGATGATGAACTAGAAAAAAGAATGTTTCGTGAATTAGATGGAATTCTTTGGGGACAAAAAGTGCCTGAGTAATATTACTTATAATTATGTTATACGCCCCTGCCCCTTGAGCGACCCGAAAACTCGAAGAGTTTTCTGGCTGGAGCGAAGAGGCTAGCAGGGTTGAGTGAAATCTTGAGCAGAGCAATTTGAGGCAACCCACAAATTGCGGAGCGATTGAATGAGCGAGAAGTCAAACTTTTAATTTTAATAATAAATAAACTGCGAAGCAGAGTATATTGGGGGTTAGGGGGTGCAGGTGCAAAAATTTTCGTTAGTCATTTAGAGTTTAGTTAGTAGTTAGTTTGGGGCAGTAGTTTTTTGCTTCTTTTTTCTAAAAAGAAGATAGTTATGTTTTACTAGTTAATATCCACAAACCATTATTATAATCAAAGGGTATAGCCTCTCGTCTATTTGTTTGTTTTGGTGGCGATGGATAATCATAAGTTATTCTTTCGGCTTTCAGATTCAAAGAAGCATAATTTACTATTCCTTTGCTGTCTCTTATATCCATTTCTAATAAAATCGCTGGAACTTCTTTGGATCTTCCACAGATAAATATAGCGTGATAATCTTGGTTATATTCCCAAAATTGAGAAAAGAAGGGAGTATCAAAAATAGGAAGCACCTCCTCAAGCAAGCCATCCAATCGTTCTTTGTCTGAAAAAGCTCCTTTATGAGGTAATAATCTTCTTATGTCCTCTAGTCCTTTAAAATAACAATTATAGGGAAATGCTAAGCATTGATGAATTCTTTTATTGTCTCTGATACGCTCTTCTAATCTAACCAGATTATTTGGTGTAAAGTCATAACTATCTGAAAAAGCAAATGCTCTAATCTTTTCATTCAATACTTGCGGTGAAATCTTCGGTTGTTCTTCCATTTTCTTGTTCTCCGTCGTGTTTTTAGCACAATAAAGTAATAACAAGCCTTCTTTTATATCTTATTTCTCCTTATCAGGAGAAACATTTAAATAGTTGCAGATATTTACGAAGTTATGCAAGAAAAGTTAGTCAAATTAGGATTATCAAAGAACGAAGCAACTATTTACTTATTCTTATTGAAAAACCCAAATATTACAACAGGGCTTATAATCAAAGAAACTGGAATTTCAAACTCGAGAGTGTATGAATCTTTAAACTCTTTAATCTCAAAAGGATTAGTAAGCTATATCGTTCAAAAAGAGGGGAAATCCTTTAATGCTTCTCCACCTGAAAAGTTTCTTGAGAAAGAAGAAGAAAGAAAAAAGCAGATTGAAGAATTAGTGCCAGAACTCAAGAAACTTAAAGAAGAAAAAAAGTTTAGAACGAATACTGCTGTTTTTGAAGGATTTGAAGGGTTTAAAACAGCATTTAAGAAAATAATAGATGATTGTCCTAAAGAGGAAACAATCTATGTTTTGGGTTTTTCAGAACAACCTTATGCAACCGAATCTCTTAGAATTTTCTTAACAAATATGAACTTAAAAAGTTTGCAGAAGAAACAAAAACTCAAAATTCTTTTAGACAGTTCTGTTAGAGAAACATTAGGCAAAGACCGGGAAAAAGAGAAAAATACAGAAGTTAAGTATATGCCAAAAGGATATATAAGCCCGAGTGCGATTGATATATTTGAGGATTATGTCTATATTTTTCTATGGGAAGAAAAACCATTTGTTTTTATGATAAAAAATAGGCGAATTGCAGAGAGTTTTAAGCAGTATTTCAATTTTCTATGGAAAATAGCTAAGAAATAATCAAAACAGCCTCTTCTGGCTTTAAAATCTTTATTTTATTGTATTCTTTCAGCTTCAAAAGATGCTTGTCTTGGCTTACAATAAAATCTGCTTCTCCGTAAACAGCAGCCTCTATGAATTTATCGTCTTCTGGATCGTCATTTACTGCTTTTATAGCTACAAGTGGATCTACCATTATTGAGTTTTCTATAATAACATTCTTCCACTCTTCAATTAATTCTTCAGGCATAGAAATCTTAAAGCTCTTAAGAGTTTTAACTAATTCTTCAATAAGTTTAGGAGAACTCACTAGTTGAAACTTCCCTCTTTTCCACTTGTCTATAATTTGAGAGCAGAAATTGCCTTCCCAAAATATTCCAGAGATAAATACATTCGTATCTAAAACTATTCTCATCTTTTTCTTGCTTCGCTTATAGCTTCAGATACATCTGCTTCTTTTAATCCTTTCTTTTTTGCGAACTCTCTTGTTTTTTTAAGTAATTTATCTACTCCGTTAAAAGAAGGCATTTCAAGTTTCTTTAAGATAATAGTGTTATCCTCTCCGATAACTACAAATTTTTCTCCTTCGTGTATTTTAAGCCTATCTCTTAAGCTTTGAGGAATTACTATTTGTCCCCTTGAGCTCATACTTGTTATTTCAATATTTTCCATTTTTATCCTCCTATAAGTTTATATTATTGGTAAGATTATCTTATTTATAAACCTTTTGGTTCGTTTTCGTTTCGTCTGCCCCCAACTTCGTTTTAGAAAATTTTTGCGTTCGTTAAAGGGTGGTGAGTGGGGAGAGTGGCGGGATGTAAAACCTTGAGCGATTAGCGAAAGGCTATCTGTTGCATCAGCAACGCACCTGCACCCCCTGTAAATTAAAAGTTTGATTGCGTATAACTTTTGTTAGATGTCCTGATAAGGCGAAAATTATTATTTTGGAATTTTTTATTTATTAAAAATGGAGAAAATAAGATTTTTGAGTTTTTGCCATGAATTGTGAATGAAATGAACCT